>CAJDTS010000018.1_pt1 | contig 20103 bp, 22 predicted proteins | sample 7389861 | NCBI WGS metagenome assembly CAJDTS01 (sample SAMEA7055659, study PRJEB34461) | soil metagenome | biome: terrestrial ecosystem; feature: Peninsula; material: soil | place: Antarctica | collected 2016 | reverse complement strand
AAACCCACTGCTCCAGCTGCGAGCGATGCGTGTCTGTGAGAGTGATAGCAGGACTGATCCGGGGCATGCAGCAGCATAATCAATCCCAGATAATAATGCTACCTATTTGCTGGACACTACACTAGCGAAACACCACCAGCATCGCCACAATCAGCAGCAAGATAACGCCGCTGGCAATTACCACATCTTTCGGCACCCGCTGCAATCCCTGGCGCGCGATCACCGTCAGTCGCGCGCCCTGTTCGGGTGGCCGGTCGCCCGCACCCAGCCAGCGCCGCCAACCATCAGTCATGATCCAAGTCGCTGCCAGCACCACGCCGGCGGTGAGGGTGAAATGCAGGCTGATGACCTGGGTCGCGGTCAGCAGGAACATCAGCGCGCTGAAGACATGGCCGGAAATCAGTCCGCGCAGCGCCGCCGTCGCGCCCAGTCGCCGATCCCACAAGCCTTTCAGGAACACCGCCACCAGCGGGCTGGCGATGAACGCAAACATCTGCTGCAGGTAGCTGAACAGACCCTTGAAGTGGGTGATCATCGGCGCCCACAATGCTGCCAGTACGGCGAAGCCAATGGTCAGCGCACGACCCAACCAGACCAGTTGTTTCTGCGTCATATGCGGCCGGTAGGGCTGCACGAAATCCACCGTCACCAACGTCGCCGCCGAGTTCAGCGCGGCTGACACACTGGACATCAGCGCCGCCACCAGTCCGGCGACGATCAGGCCGGTGAGCCCAGCCGGCGTGAACTGCGCCACCATCTGCGGGAATACCTCGTCGGGATGCTTGAGATCGTGCAGTAGCGCCACCGCCATCGCGCCCGGCAGCACCATGAAGAACAGGTTGAGCAGCTTCAAACCGGCGGCGATCACCGAGGCGCGCCCGGCGGCGTCGAGGTCGCGCGCGCCGAGGATGCGCTGCACCACGTACTGGTTCATGGTCCAGTAGTAGAAGCCGGCGATGGGCAGACCGATGAAGGTGCCTAGCCACGGCAGGCCCGGCCCGTCCATCGGCTCCAGCAGCTGCAGCTTGGAGGCATCGACACGTCGCGTGACCTCGGCCCATGAATAATCGAACTTGCCGAAGACGATGGTCGCCAGCGCGATTGAGCCGCCCAGCAGCACCACCGTCTGCATGACGTCGGTGTAGACCACCGCGCGCAGGCCGCCGGCGGCGGTATAGATGGCGGTGAACGCGGCGATGAGTGCGCACATCTGCCACAGCTCCATGCCAGGGATGAAGGTGTGCACCACCAGCGCACCGGCGTAGAGACTGCCTGCGGTATCCAGCACAATCGACAGGAATAGGGTCACGGCAGACAGATACAGGCGCAGGCGCGAATCGAAACGCCGCTCCATCAATTCCGGGATAGTGGTGACTTTCGCACGCATCACTACCGGTAACACGAAGAAGCAGGCGAAGATCAGCACCACGCCGGCCATCCACTCGTAGTTGGCTACCGAAATACCGGTGCTGTAAGCGGCACCGGGCAGTCCCACCAGCGTGTCCGAGGAAACGTTGGCGGCGTACAGCGACAGCCCGACCGCCGCCGGCCCCAGCGAGCGGCCGGCGAGAAACAGGTCGTCGGAGTTCCTGCCGCCGCCATGAGCGGCCCACCAGCCGATCAACGCGGTGACGATGAAATAGGCTGCGATTACGGCGTAATCAAGCCCTGCGAGATGCGCCATCTCTGGGTTGTTTTATGGATACGAATGCGCATCAAGGGAAACACAGCGCCGCCCTGACGCGCAAGCGCTGTGCGTGCTGACGTTCAGGCCGCGGGCCAGATGTGCTGGCCGTATTTCCAGTAGCCGAAGACGTTGTTGAGGCGCGCATCTTCATCCACCGGCAGTGGCAGAATCTCGCCTTCCAACAGATTTTGCAGATAGAGCGCCAGCATTGCACTGCCGCCGCTGGTGTCTGGGTATTCGAAGCCGCCGGGCCAGACCGGCTGGTGGCGCTGGCGTTGGCCGCGCTGCGGTTGCGCTCGGGCTACGGCGTGGTACGCCTGTCGCTGACGCTGTTCGACCGCAACCAGGGCAACGTCGCCGCCGCCCGTGCGCGCGTCGATGAGACGCAGGCCGAGCGCGCCTACGGCCGCGGCCACTTCTCATTTCTGAATCTGCTCGACGCACAGCGTCAGGTGATCGCGCTGCGCGCAGAGGCCATTGCCGCGCCAGCCGATGCGCATCGGCTGGATACCAACTCGAACGCCTGTCCGCCGAACCCGTGGTTGCCCCACTGCCGGAGCGCAGCCCTGCAACGCCCCTCGATGGAGCCAACCGATGAAGACCCGATTCCCAATCCACCCGATGGCGGCCGTGTTGTTGCTGGCGTTGCTGACCGGTTATTCCCAATCGCCGTCGTCGGCTGGCCGAGGTCGATGCCCCGGTCACGGTGGTGCCGCAGGCGCTGCAGCAGTTCGACGGCAAGGCTGTGGTGTTCACGCAGGTCGAGGGCGACCTGCGCGATGCGCAAGCGCTGGAGATTACGTCCGGCCTGTCCGCCGGCGCGCACTACGCGGCGGATAACAGCTACCTGATCAAGGCCGATCTGTTGAAGACCGAAGGTGGGGAGGACTGACATGAAAAAGATCTGCGCGTACATCAAGACGCATCGGATGGGCGAGGTGATCGCGGCCTTGCACGAGTTGCCGTGCTTTCCCGGCTTCACCGTGCTCGACGGTCACGGCCAGGGTCACGGTTGCGGTGCCGGCGGTCTTACGCCTTCGGCCAGGACGGTCGGCTGTATCACCCGCAACGTCTGCTGGTGGTTGTCTGTGAGGATGACGAAGTGACCGCTGTCACCGGCACGATCATGATCGAACGCCTCGAAGCGGTCCTCCGCATCCGCGACACCAGAGACCGGACATGATCGCGCGGCTGATCGACGCCGCCATCTGCAATCGCTGGTTGGTGATGGTGATGGTGATGGTGGCCGGTTTCGTCGCCCTGGGCTGGGTCGAATACAAACGCCTGCCGATTGACGCGGTGCCGGACATCACCAACGTCCAGGTGTAGATCAACACCCGTGCGCCGGGCTACACATCGCTGGAGGTGGAGCAGCGCGTGACGTTCCCCATCGGGTTCTTGATGGCGGGCATGAAGGGGCTGGAGAGCAAGCGCTCGATCTCGACTTACGGCCTGTCGCAGGTCACGGTGATTTTCAAAGACGGAACCGACGTCTACTTCACACGGCAATTCGTCAACGAGCGCCCGCAGAAGATTCGTAGCAGTCTGCCGCTCGGTATCGAGCCGACCATGGGGCCGGTGTCGACGGGGCTGGGCGAGATCTGCCTGTACACGGTCGATGCCGAGCCGGGCGCGCGCAAACCCGACGGCAGGCCGTATACGGCCACCGATCTGCGCAGCGTGCAGGACTGGACCATCCGTCCGCAGTTGTTGCAAGTGCTGGGCGTGTCCGAAGTCAATTCGATTGGCGGGTATGCCAAGCAGTACCAGGTGGCGCCGGACCCCGCCAAACTGCTGGCCTACCATTTGACGCTCCAAAACTTGATCCAGGCGCTGGAAAGCAACAACCTCGACGTCGGCGCCGGCTACATCGAACGCAACGGCGAGCAGGCGCTGGTACGCATCCCCGGCCAATTGATGGACACGCGGCAGATCGCCGACGTGGTCATCGCCACCCGCGACGGTGCGCCGATCAAGGTCGGCGACGTGGCCCAGGTGCAGATCGACAAGAATCTCCGCACCGGCGCGGCGACCCACGACAGCAAGGAGACCGTGCTGGGCACGGCCATGCTGCTGCTGGGCGAAAACAGCCGCACGGTCAGCCAGGCGGTGGCGCAGAAGCTGCAGGAGATCGAGAAACAGTTACCGCCGGGCGGGCGGGCGACACCGGTCTACGATTGCACCACGCTGGTCGACAAGACCATCGCTACGGTGCAAAAAAAACCTGTTCGAGGGTGCGCTGCTGGTGATCGTGGTGCTGTTCGTGTTTCTCGGCGACCTGCGCGCGGCGCTGATCACCGCGGCGGTGATTCCGCTGGCCTTGCTGGCGACTTTCACCGGTATGGTCGAGAACCGGGTCAGCGGCAACCTGATGAGTCTGGGTGCGCTGGACTTTGGTCTGATTGTCGACGGCACTCTGATTATCGTTGAGAACTGCATCCTGCGGCTGGCCGAGGCGCAGCACCAGCGCGGGCGCATTCTGCAACGCGGCGAGCGCTTTGAGGTGGTGACCAGCGCCACCCGCGAGGTGTTCACGCCGGCGCTGGTCAGCGTCGCCGTGATCGTGCTGGTCAACCTGCCGATTTTCGCCTTGACCGGCGTCGAGGGCAAGATGTTCAAGCCGGTGGCGTTTGCGCTGATCGGTGCGCTGATCTTCACCGTGACCTTTGTGCCGGCAGCCTGCGCGCTGCTGCTGTCGGGGCGCATTCAGGAGAAGGATAATTTTCTGGTGCGCTGGGCCAAACGTGGCTACGCCCCGTTGCTGGCCGCGGCCCTGAAGTGGCGCTGGGCGGTGGTGGCGGCAGCGCGGGTATTCGTGCTGTTCTGCGGCCTGCTGGGGTCGCGCATGGGGGCCGAGTTCATCCCCAATTTGGATGAGGGCGACGTCGCCATCGGTACCTATCGTCCGCCGTCCACCGGCATCGAGCAGGCGGTACAGATGCAGCTGCAGCTCAACCGGGCGTTGATGCGGCTGCCGGAAGTCAAGACCGTATTCGCCCGCAACGGCACCGCCGAGGTTGCCACCGATCTGATGCCGCCAGGCCGTTCGGGTACCTTCGTGATGCTTAAGGATCGCGCGGACTGGCCCGATTCCGCAAAGCCCAAGGCGCAACTGCTGGAGCAGATGAGGCAGGCGGCGCAAGGTGTGCCGGGCGGCGCCTACGAGTTCACCCAGCCGATTGAGTTGCGCTTCAACGAACTGATCTCTGGCGTGCGCAGCGACCTGGCGGTGGAGCAGGTCGCCGGCCTGTCGGTGCTGACGGTCGCTCCGCAGCGCACGCGACTGGCGCGCTACGGCCTCAATGTCGGCGATCTGCAGGACGCGGTGTCGGCCGCGCTGGGTGGCCGCGGGATCGGGTTGATCTACGAAGGCGATGCGCGCTACCCGCTGGTCGTGCGCCTGTCCGAGGACTTGCGCACCGATCCGCGGGCGCTGGAGCGGCTACCGCTGGCACGGCCCGGAGGGGGTATGTGCCGCTGGCAGAAGTCGCCGAGCTCGAAACGGTCAAGGGCCCCAACCAGATATCGCGCGACGACGCCAAGCACCGTGTGGTGATCATGGCTAATGTCCGCGGACGCGATCTCGCCAGCTTCGTTGGGGACGCGCGCAGCCGCGTCGAGCAAGAGGTCAAGCTGCCGCCGGGTTATTTCGTCACCTACGGTGGCACTTTCGAGCAGCTGCAGTCGGCCAGTCGGCGCCTCAGTGTGCTGGTGCCACTCTCGCTGTTGATGATCGTCGGTCTGCTATTCATGACCTTCGGCTCATTGGAGGATGCGCTGCTGGTATTTTCCGGCGTGCCCCTGGCGCTGACCGGCGGCATTCTGGCGCTGTTGATCCGGGGGATTCCGCTGTCGATCACTGCCGGCGTCGGCTTCATCACCCTGTCCGGCGTCGCGGTGCTGACCGGCGTGGTGATGGTCTCGGCGATCCGCGAACTGCGCCGCGACGGCGTGACATTGGAGGCAGCGATCACCCGCGGTGCGCTGATGCGCCTGCGCTCGGTCGGCAAGTATCTGGCGCGTTGGGGCTTCACGCCGCAGAAGCCGATCAAACGTTGGTCGTCGACGCCGGGTGCAAGGTTTCTGATCCTCGACAACCTCGGCGTGCACCGCTGCAAACCGGTTAAGGCGTGGCTGGCCGAACACCGCGACCCGATGGAAGTGTTTTACCTACCCAGCTACAGCCCCGAGCTCAACCTCGAGGAGCGCTTGAACGCCGACCTCAAGCACGTCATCCGCCGCAAGATGCCGGCACGCACAAAAGCGAAGCTACGTGCAGCCACCGAGGATCACATGACCGTAATCGACTATGAACCCGAACGCGTCAAGGCCTACTTCCGTGATCCACACGTCAAGTATGCTGCTTAATACTGTTTAAGGGCCCAATCAATAAAGGCTGGCCGCCCGAAATCGGCAAGTGTGCGGCCGCTGAACGTGCTCGACAGGCGATTTATACTCGTGCCGTCACGACCGATTTGACGAATAAGGGAGAGCAGGATGGCGCAGGGCAGCAATGTGCTGGCGGGTTGGTTCACCGAGACGGTGGAGGATAAGGGCACGGGGTTTTCGCTGAAACTGGGCGAACACCTGCACGGTGAGCAGACGCCGTATCAGCGCATCGACATTTATCGCACCGAAACCTTTGGCCATCTGATGGTGATCGATGGCTGCACCATGGTCTCGACCCGAGACAACTTTCTCTATCACGAGATGATGACGCACCCGGCGCTGAATTCGCACCCGGCGCCGCACGACGTGGTGATCGTCGGCGGTGGCGACTGCGGCACGCTGCGCGAGGTGCTCAAGCACGCGGAAGTGGAATCGGCAACGCAGGTCGAGATCGATGAACGGGTCACGCGGCTGGCGGAACAGTATTTCCCTGAATTGTGCAGCGCCAACGACGATCCGCGCGCAACGCTGTTTTTCGGCGATGGCATCCAGTGGATGAAGGGTGCCGCGGCCGAAAGTCTGGATCTCATCATCATCGATTCGACCGACCCGGTGGGGCCGGCTGAAGGCCTGTTCGGGCGCAAGTTTTATGGTGACTGTATCCGTGCATTGCGACCGGGCGGTCTGTTGGTGCAGCAGTCCGAATCGCCACTGCTGCATCTGGACCTGATCGTGGAAATACACGGTTTCATGCGCGCAGCCGGCTTTGCACAGACGCGGTTGCTGCATTTCCCGCAGCCGATCTACCCATCGGGCTGGTGGTCGGGTTCGATTGCACAGAAGACCGCGGGCGAACTGGCGCATCGCCTAGATGAGCGCGCCTTGCAGACATTGCAGACCCGTTACTACAACGCCGCCACGCACCATGCCTGTTTCGCGCTGCCGACTTTTATTGCCGAAGCGCTGCGTTGATCCGTTTACTGTCGCGGACTTACTGCGCGGAGCCGCCGTCAGTCGTACTTGATGCCTCCGCCAGCGCCGCGCTTTCCCCACAGGTTTTATTCACGGATTCTTGAGTCCGCGCAATCAACCTCTGCTTTTCCTCGGGCGTAAAGGTGTGGGTTTTGCCGAGGCTGCTGGTTTCAGTGATAGTGATGGCTTTACGATAGCGGGCGAGCCGGGCCTTGTCTTGTTTGCAGGCCGCGTCGTCGATGGCCGCTGCGGTGGGCGGCTGTGCAGACGCCGCAGCGTCGGGCACATGCAGGTTCAGCCGCTGAGCGTTGTCGTGTGGTTGATCACTGAAATGAACCTGACCCTGCGCGTCGACCCAGCGATACAGACTTCCTGCAGCACTGCTCGTGGATGACCACGCCAGCGCGGCGACTATCAGCACCAGTGCGAATGTTGGCGTATGCATCGGATCATTCCTCATTAGAATCAGGCAAGACCAGGCAGGACCAGTTCTGAAGTTTACGCTTACCCAAGCAACGCCGTTCTGCGAGGAGCAGTCATGCGAGCACGCCGTGGACTGATCGAGACGTTGATTCTGCTGCTGGGTGGGGCGCAATATGCGCTGCAGCGGGGCGCCTCCGAGGCGCTGGATACGACACTATCGCAGTGGCGGGGCTGGACCGATGTCAGCGTCGACAAACGTCATTTTGGGTTGTGGGGCACGGCCGATCTCGATCAGGCCCGTATTACGCCCAGTGTTTGGGCCAGCGCGATGTACGGGCTGCCAATGGTACTCGGTGACCCTTGACCGGCTGCGCCTGCATCGTCTGCGCCTGCATCGTCTGCGCCTAAGGTGGAACGACGGCCCCGTATTGACTTCCGCCGATATCGATGTGCAAAGCGTGCACCTGCCGCTGCCGGACTGGGTCTGGTCGGTGGCGGTCGCGCGCGGTGCCCGGGGCCGCCGATTGCAGGCGCCGTCTCTGGCAGTCGATGGGCTTGAAAGCACTGGATTTCGCCGCTTCGTTGCGCCTGCAGTTTCCGCAGGGTTATGCGTATCCAAGCCCGACGGCGTGGAGCGCGGTGTCGGGCCTGGCGCATGTTGATCTGGACTGCGCTCTCCACGTCCCTGTCGGTGCCAGCCATGATCGGGGACGTATCGCATTGCGCCACTGTCGCCTGGACTATCAGGACCTGGGAGGCGTACCGCGTTTCGAGCTGGAAATGGCCCGCATCAATGGCATGAAATTGTCGGCGTTGCAGACGGTGATCGATGCCCAGATTGGCTTGGATGTGAAACGCAGTCACTGGCCGCTGTTGAACACACAAGCGCTGCAAGAGTTCGTGCGGCAGCTACAAAACACCCTGCGATTGCAGTTTGCGCCGCCGCAAGCTTTGTTCCTGAACAAGATCCCGAGAGGGAACTGGCCTGGGCTGCGGGCCTTGCTCGGTTGACCGTGGAGCTGTTGCCGACGTCGCAGTGATCGGCGTTGTGGATCGGTTCTGCGGATCAGACCGCGTCGGCGCCGATTTCGCCGGTACGGATGCGCACGGTCTGTTCGAGATCGTAGACGAAGATCTTGCCGTCGCCGATCTGGCCGGTCTTGGCAGCCTTGGCGATGGCATCCATCGCCGCTTCGATCATGTCGTCCTGCAACGCGACTTCCAGTTTGATCTTGGGCAGCAGGTCAACCGTGTATTCGGCGCCGCGATACAACTCGGTGTGGCCTTTCTGACGCCCGAACCCGCGCACCTCGGTCACCGTCATGCCTTGCACGCCGATGTCCGACAGCGCTTCGCGCACGGCGTCCAGTCGGAACGGCTTGATGATGGCGATGATCATTTTCATGCAGTGCTCTCCTGTGGCACGAACGGGTTGCGGCGCAGTTTAGCATTCGTCGTTGTCGTGTCGGCGATCCGCAGCCAGGATACAAGGAGGCTGGAGCTTGCGATCCACCGTTAAAGTGCGCCGTTGCCGGTTTCTCCGGTGCGAATCCGGATGACTTGGTCCAGCGACAACACGAACAATTTACCGTCGCCGATCCTGCCGGTGCGGGCTGCCTTGGAGATCGCCTCAATGGCGGAATCGAGCTGGTCGTCGCCAACCGCGACTTCGACCTTGACTTTGGGTAGAAAATCGGCAATGTATTCGGCGCCCCGGTAGAGTTCGGTGTGACCTTTCTGCCGTCCGAAGCCGTTGACTTCGGTGACCGTGATACCGGCCACGCCAACATCCGTCAGTGCCTCGCGCACCTCGTCGAGTTTGAACGGCTTGATGATTGCCGAGATCAGTTTCATTGCGTGCAACTCCTGGGTAGTGCGGACATCAAGATTGAGAGCACAGAACGTGCCAATCTTTCTTTCGAGACTCGGCATTGGCTGTTGTTCCGATCTGACGAGGACGACGGGATTTCCTTACACTCCGACCTGACCGGCAGCGCCGCCGGTGCATCCAATGACGGAGATTGCAATGCCGGATAGCAAGGGTTTCGAGGAGTTGGCCGAAAAGTTAGCGCGCGCGGTACCGACGAGTCTGCGCGGCCTGCGCGGTGAACTGCAGAGCAACTTCCGCGCACTGCTGCAGGCCAATCTGGAGCGCCTCGATCTGGTCAGCCGCGAGCGCTTCGAAACCCAGGCCGCACTGCTGTTACGCACACAGAAACGCTTGGCGGCGCTGGAAAAGAGATTGCAGGTACTCGAATCGACACCGGCTGCGGTAGCGCCGCGTTCACGCGGCAAGCGCGCTGCGTCCTGAACACGGCACTGACTGTTTAATGTTGTCGCCGATATGAGTTTGGCGATCGTCCTTTCGCGCGCACAAAACGGCTTGCAGTCGGATCTGGTGCAGGTGGAAGTGCATTTGGCGCCGGGCCTGCCGGGACTGTCCATCGTCGGCTTGCCGGAGGCCTCGGTACGTGAATCGCGTGATCGTGTGCGCGCCGCCATCGTCAACTCCGGCTATCGTTTTCCCAACCGGCGCATCACCGTTAACCTGGCGCCGGCCGACCTGCCCAAGGAGGGCGGGCGTTTCGACCTGCCGATTGCGCTCGGTATTCTCGCCGCTTCCGCACAGATTCCCGCCGAGGCGTTGACGGGATTGGAGGTTATTGGGGAACTCTCGCTGAGCGGCGAGATTCGCGCAGTACGCGGTGCATTGCCAGCCGCATTGCGATGCGCCGAAATGAAGCACGAACTGCTGGTGCCTGAAGCCAACGCAGCGGAATCCCTGCTCGCGGGTACCGTCGTGGTGCGCACCGCAGGCAATCTGGGCGAACTGGGCGCAGCGTTGCATGCGGGCAAACCGCCGTTGGCGCAGGCGCTGCCGCCCACTGCCGCCGCAAGGCCGATGCCCGACCTTGACGAAGTGCGCGGCCAGCCACACGCCAGACGTGCATTGGAAGTCGCAGCTGCAGGGGGGCATTCGCTGTTGTTGATCGGGCCACCGGGCAGCGGCAAGAGCATGCTGGCGGCACGGCTGCCAGGTATCCTGCCCGCTTTGCTGCCGGAGGAAGCCATCGAGGTCGCCGCCATCGCTTCGGTCGGCAGCGGCGCAGTCGATCCGGCGCGTTGGGGCCAGCGACCGTTCCGGCACCCCCATCATTCAGCATCAGGAGCGGCGCTTGTGGGCGGGGGCAGTGTACCGCGGCCCGGCGAAATCACTTTGGCGCATCACGGTGTGCTGTTCCTTGATGAACTTCCGGAATTTGATCGCCACGTGCTGGAAGTGCTGCGCGAACCGCTGGAAAGCGGGCGTATCACCATCTCGCGCGCCGCGCGACAGACCGATTTTCCGGCCCGCTTCCAGCTCGTCGCCGCCATGAACCCTTGTCCCTGTGGTTATCTGGGAGATGTTGAAGGCCGCTGTCGCTGCACCCCCGATCAAGTGCTGCGCTACCGCGCAAGATTATCCGGCCCGCTGCTGGATCGGATCGATCTGCAGGTGTTCGTGCCGCGAGTCGAGCGGGCGGTACTCACGGCGCCGACTGCATCATCGGAATCCAGTGCCGACGTGCGTCAGCGCGTCATCAAAGCGCGCGAACGGCAGATCCAGCGAAGCGGCGTTTCCAATGCGGCCTTGCAGCCCAAACAACTGGAGCGGGAATGCGCGCTTGAGGCTCCCGCCCGCAGCTTGCTGGACGCCGCGCTGGCCCGGTTGTCGTTGTCTGCCCGCGCCTATCATCGTGTGCTGCGCGTGTCGCGCACCATCGCCGATCTGGCCGGGGCCGACCGCATCGGCTCCAGTCATGTTGCCGAGGCGGTGCGTTACCGTGAACTGGAGCGCGGTCTGGTTGCTTGATCGCGCACGCCGAAGGGGTCACTTATGCGGGCTTAGGCGCAGCAGGAAACACCCACTCTGACGACAGGCGCGAAAAAGGCCACACCGGCTTCCCGGTGCGGCTGTATGAAAGACCGGTTGTCGAGATCTATCAGCCGGAGATGCCGGCCTTGGAGAGCATGTATTTCACCGCGGCGTGCATTTCCTCGTCGGTCAGCGCGGGGTTGCCGCCGCGCGCTGGCATCTGGCGGATGCCAGCGATCGCTTGCTTGGTCAAGCCGTCGAGGCCTCCTTGGGTTTTGAAGCGATTGCCCCAGTCATTGGCATCGCCGATCTTGGGTGCCCCCATAACGCCGGGGCCGTGGCAGACAGCGCAGGATTGTGCCACGACCTGCTCGCCCTGTGCTGACGCCACTGCTGTCGCGGGAGTGGCGGCTGCCGCATTAGCTTGAGCGGCCGGCTCGGCCTGTGCTGGCGCCACTGCTGTCGCGGGAGTGGTGGCTGCCGCATTAGCTTGAGCGGCCGGCTCGGCCGGTGCTGACGCCACTGCTGTCGCGGGAGTGGTGGCTGCCGCATTAGCTTGAGCGGCCGGCTCGGCCGGTGCTGACGCCACTGCTGTCGCGGGAGTGGTGGCCACTTGTGCAACCGGTGTCAGACTCTTTTCCTGTAAAGCTTTCCGGAGTTGCGGATGATCTTCGCCAGCATTACCGATCACGTTCGCCGCAACAAGCGAGATGATAGCAATCAAGAATAGACCTACAAACACCGCAATAAAGTGGTGTGCGAAATTACTTTCAGTTTCTTCAGAGTGTTCTGCCATGACAAGACTCCAGTGTGATGATTGATTGTCCTTGATATTTTAAATTTTAACTGCATTTATGCCGAGCAAGTTGGAAATGCTGTGCACGCCCACTCCAGCTACACGCACACACTTCCGTTTTCCGGCTGCACCCCGGATCATACCAAATCGGCCACGATAATGATCCATGCTCCGTGGACGCCCGAAAACTTTTGTGAATGCCGCCGTCGCGCTATTTCGGTTGAGGTCCTTTGACAACCTGCACCAGGTCATCCGGATGCAACCATTTGCGATAAGCCGCCTGCACCTGTTTGGCGGTGAGCTTGGCGTAGTGCTGCGCCACGATGGCGCCCTGATCCAGCGGCAGGTCGTGTTCCGCATAGTAGAGCCAGGCTCGGGCGATGTGGGAGATGCTGTCGTTCTGCAGCGGCAGTTGGCGCAACAGCATGGATTTGGCGCGCGACAGTTCGTGCGGCGTCACCGGCTGGGTCTGCATCTGTTTCAGATCCTGCAGGACGATGTTGCGCGCCTTGTCGACGTTATCGGCGTCGCAACCGTAATTGACGACGTAAGAACTCCGCGTGCGGCCGAAGTTGAAGCTCGATCCCACGGTGTAGACCAGGCCGGTACGTGCGCGCAGATCGCGGTACAGGCGCGAGGCGTAAAAGCCCTGGCCTAGAATCTGGTTGCCGAGGTTCAGGGCGTAGTGATCGGGATCGTGCAGGGTGACGGCAACATTGCCGGCCAGTACCACGCTGTCCTGCACACTGCTGCTGTCGGGGACGAACGCCTGCGAAGCGCGGTTGGCCGGTACCGGCGGTAGATCGAGGTCGGGCTTGGGCCCGCCGGCTTTCCAGTCGCCGAAATAGCGCTCGACGACCTTGCGTGCCTGCAGCGGATCGACCTTGCCGATGATCACCACGGTGGTCAGATCGGGGCGGAATACTTTTTGGTAATAGGCCCGCACGTCGGCGAGTGTCAGCTTGTCAATCGACTCCGGCGTGGCCTGACGCAAACCCGGATCGCCGATCGGCAACAGCGCCTTGTCCAGTGCGCGGCCGAACAGGTAATTGGGCGACAGCAACTCACCGGCCAGCGCACGCGCGGTCTGCGCACGCACCACCTTGAATGCGGCCTGCGGCAGCTCCGGCTTGAGTTGGTTGTCGGCCAGCAACTGCACGGCGCGATCAAATTGATTCGCCGGAGCTTCGATACCGAAACGGGTGCCGGCGCTGGCCTGCGCGGCGATGTCGTCCAGCGCTTTCTGGAACGCGTCGCGGTCGAGGCCGCCGCCGCCGTAGTCGAACAGGGCGTTGAGTACGGAACTGATCCCTTCCTGTCCTTTCGGTTCCTGCAGCTCGGGCTTGCTGTGCACGCTGCCGTAGATCGAGACGGTATCGCTGATCGTCTCCGGTTGCACGATCAAACGGATGCCATTGGGCAGGACAGTATCCACGGGCATCAGCGCCGAGTACGGAACCACCACCCGCGCCATTGCGGCGCGGGCCCATTGCGGCAGCGTGACCGGTTTGCTCGGCGCGACCGAGAACGACTCCGCGCCGCCAAACCCCTTGCCGGTCACCGGTTTGCCGGACGGTTGCGGGGTGAGAATGGCAGTGATCGCGTGCGCCGGGTTCAGCCACTGACGGGCAACGCGGTTGACGTCAGCCACCGTCACCGCCTGGAATGCCGCTTTCATCGCCTCCGGTGAATTCAGGTTCTGGAATGCCAGCGCCGTCGACCAGGCGTTGGCCAGGCCCGGGATCGAATTCTTCAGCGATTCAAGCTGGGCGATTTCCAGGCGCTTGGCCGCCGCCACCAGCTCCGCCGGCACGCCGGATTTAAGCGTTGCCGCCATGCGTTGTTCGATGGTTTCGAGCAGTTGTTTGGCGTCGCCGTCCTTAGGAAACACGCCGATGGCGTAGCCCAGCCCGACGTCCTGCATCGCGTTGGAATCGAAGCCGGCATACAGCGCCTTGCCTTCCGGTACCAGCGCGTTGAGCGAGCCGCGGCGGCTGCCGAGGACGTCGGACAGGATGCTGGCGGCGGCGAAATCCGGCGAGGTATAGCCCGGCATGCGATACGACACCAGCGTCATGCCGTAGGGCTGGTCGGTAGTCAGCTGCAAGGTGCGCGGCGTCACCGGCTGCAGCTTGATGGCCGGGCGGACCGGCAGTTCCTTCTTTGGGATCGAACCGAACAGGGCCTTGATGCTTTTCAGCGTAGCTCGCGGATCGACGTCGCCGACCACCACCAAGATGGCGTTGTTGGGCGCATACCAGTTGGTGTGGAACGCCTTGAGCATCTTCGCGCTGGTCTTGTCGAACGAAGGCCGCGTGCCCAATGCATCGTGCGCGTAAGGCGTGCCCTTGAACATGGCGGCGAGCAACTGCTTGTAGAACACGTATTGTGGGTTGGACAGGTCGCGCGAAACCTCCTGCTCGATGGCGCCGCGCTCCTTGGCCCAGCCTTTGTCGCTGACGTCCAGCCCGCGCATCCGCAGCGACTCAATGTGCAGCGCCACCTCCAGATCCGCAGCCGGCGTGGTGAAGAAAAACTGCGTCACGGTCTGCGTGGTAGCGGCATTGAAATTGCCGCCGATCTGCGCGGCGATCTCCGCCAGCTGATCGCGCGACAGGCCAGGGCTGCCGCGGAACATCATGTGTTCCAGCGCGTGCGCAGTACCGGGGAAGCCGGCCGGTGCCTCGTTCGATCCCACCAGATAGTTGATTTCGGTGGTCACCACCGGTGCCAGTGCATTACGTACCACCACCACGCGCAGGCCGTTGTCGAGTGTGGCGCGCAGCACCTGGGTGTTGATCGCGCTGGCCGCAGTATCGACAATGCTGGTTGTCTTGACCACGGTTGCGGCGTGTGCCGGCAGGATAAACAGCAAGGCAAATATGCCGGACCACAGGGTTGCTCTACGCATGGAGGCTCTCTTGCGAATAATTCAGACGGAAGCGTTTGCGCTCAGACTCCACGGTTGTGGACGAGTTCCGGTTTGTCACGGTTACCGGCCACCTTGGCGCAGCTTATCAGTCGCCCGATTTGCCGCAGACAAGCCGGGGCCAACGCTGGGGAACCGATCGGCTAGTGCGCGAAAAAATCCAACGTATTGCCGATAACCCTCTGGAAAGACGAAGTTGAGCGTGAGCGGGTCATCGGCATCGCTGATGTTGTCGAGACCTGCCCAAGGGGCAGCAACCGACGTGTGCAACTGTTTGGCCTCTATCCGGGGCCGCTGAACTTCACCGCCACTGCTATCGACATAGGCCACGACATTGTCGGTATCGAAGGACTTGCCGAGTTCCTGCACCAGCGTCAGAAAACCGCGATCACTGCCACCGCGCAGTATCTGAATCCGCCCGTCTTCAGTCGGTTGCGGGCAGGCCGTGACGGTATCGCCGACGCCGAGGATGCGCGGCATGTAGCGCGGATCGAAGCGATCGACGGCCAGTTTCAGCAGCGTATCGAGCTCACGGGGCGCTGCACGCGCATTGAATTGCGCGCCCAGCGGATAAGTGCCGGTGCGCCGCTGGTAGTAATCGTTGAGGATCACCAGCGTGCCGACTTCCTTGATCGCGCCCCGCAGCATGAACTGGAAGTCGTGGGTGCCCGCATGGTCGCTGTCGCCGGGTTTGAGGCGCTCGTGGCCGGCAGTATCGCGTCCGAGGTTCGGTGCGTAATGCACAAAGAAAGCGTCCGCCAAGCCTCGCGCCGCCGCGTCGTCAAGCAGTTGCACCAGGGACTGCCCGACCTGTTGCTGCAACTGCCGGTAGCACGCGGGCTGGTTTTTGAACCGCGAGTGGAAGTGGTTGAGGTTGATCGTTGGCGAGACGCGGTTGTCCAGCACCGCCGACTGCAGCAGTGTGTCGATGGTTGCAGCGTCGAGACGGTACGGAGCTGCGCGCAGTGTCTCGGTTAAAAACTGTCGCATCTTTTCTGGCACCAGGCCGAGAAAATTCAGCTCCGCCTGCGTAACGCCCGGATGGGAAACGTTGCCGTAGCGATCCTGTAACTGCACGCCGCCGGCAGCCAAGCCCGGCAGGTACAGACCGTGTTGACGGACCTGCTCCGGCGTGTCGAACGCCTGCTCGACGATGCGGTTCACGCCGCGGCGGCCGGTGTGTTCGCCGTTGGTCAGCACCTGAAAATGACCGCTCAGCTTGTGCGCGGCTTCTACGTAATGGCGGTCGATGCAGCGTGTCAGCGGGTCTTGCACCAGCTCCATGCAGACGCCGTCGAGGTCCTGGATGACCAGCAAATTGTTGTCGGCGGCGAGGCTATCGAGCAGCTGTGGGTGGTCGAGGGAAATGGTGGCGTTGCTTAGCGTCATCCGGCCAGTGTACCGATCAGGCGGATTCAATCCTGGATCGACACAGTGCGTGCGGTGGCTTTCTGACGCCTTTCCGCTATAGATTCACGCGCTACGCGCGGTTCGGCGGGACCAACGAGATCATGAAAGAATTGACCGCCCGCACCCTGTGAGGGCGAAGCCTGGGAGTGGGGCGTGAGAGCCGCCGCGCTGATCGTTGACGTTTGCATGGAGCAGGACTGATGGCGGATGAACTTCGATTCGATGACAAGTCGCCGTCGTCACTGGCGCCGCCTTACTCATTGCGTTGGTTGGAAATGACCGCTGTCGCAGTGGGCCGCCATCGTGTTGACAGGCTCCAGAATGACGTCCGATAGCGCAGCGGCGGTGACCGCCCCGTGGTGGAATCAGCTTCCCGAGGATTACTACCTGGAAGCGGTGCGCACCGAGCTGGATGCCTTCGATCCGCTGAAAATCATGAGCACAGCGGCACTGGATCGTGTCCTGCGCTCGGGTCTGGGTAGCCTGTTGCTGATGGCGATGGCGATGGGGCGGGGCTGGTGAAGCCAAGCGGCCGGCGCAGACAGTTGCATCAGGCGGAGTTCTACAAACCGCTTGCCGATGCGGGGAATGCCGACGCCGTACTGGGCCGGCAGCCAGTTGCACGGGTTCCCCGAAAATCACCTTCTGCATCTGCACCAGAGTGAGTACCTGCACCGGATGAAAGCGTTCATGGACCACCACTGCGGCCTGGACCCGGATGCTGCGGGCGCATAAGGAAATCATGATGGCACTCAACCCTCTGCTTTCCGGCCTGCGCGTGCTCGACCTGTCGCGGCTGTTGCCTGGGCCGTTCTGCACCCTGTATTTAGCTCAACTCGGTGCCGAAGTGATCAAGATCGAGGAGCCCAACGGCGGCGACTATGCGCGGTTGACACCCGAGCTGTTCGAGCAGGTCAACCGTGGCAAGAAGTCGGTGACGCTGGACCTGCGTCAACCGGCGGAGGCCGAGCAGTTCCGCAAGTTGGTAGCGACGGTTGACGTGGTGGTTGATTCCTTCCGGCCTGGCGTGATGGAAAAACTCGGCTGTGGCTACGACACGCTCAGGTCGATCAATCCACGGCTGATTTACGCCGCCCTGACCGGCTACGGCCACAGCGGTCCGTATCGCGACCGGCCCGGTCACGACATGAACTACCGCGGCTACGCCGGTGAACTGAGCCAGAACGGCCCGCAGGATGGGGCGCCGCTGGTCGGTAATTTCCAGGTCGCCGATCTGGCCGGCGGCGCGCTGACCTGCGTCATCGGCATCCTCGCCGCGGTGATGGGCGCGCGCAGTTCAGGCGAGGGCAGCTTCGTCGACGTGGCCATGCTCGACGGTACGCTGGCGCTGCAGGTGCTGACGCTGGCGGGCCTGCGCAGTGTCGGAAAGGCCGCCGTGCGCGGTCAAGACGTGCTGTCCGGCGCGATGGCCAACTACGCCATTTACGCATGCGCCGATGGTCGCCATCTCGCCGTCGGCGCGCTGGAATACAAATTCTTCGCCAAGGCCTGTCAGTTGGCGGCACGGCCGGAGCTGTTGAAGCTACCCCTGGCGCCTGGTGAAAAGGGGCAGCCGCTCAAACAGGCACTGACCGAATTGTTCAAGTCCAAAACCCGCGACGAGTGGGAGGCGCTGCTGGCGGGTGAGGATACCTGCGTGTCGGCGATTCTCGACATGGAAGAAGTGTTGGCCAACCCACAAGTGCAGGCGCGCGGCATGGTGCAGCAGGTTGGCGGCAAGCCGGTGTTCAACATGCCGATCCAGTTCAGCAATGCCGAGACGCGCTCAGGGGAAAGCCCGACGCTGGGCGCGCACAATGACGAAGTGCTGGGAAACGTGAAGCCATGATGTGGGATCAACAGGTGTCATGAGAACGGCCAGATGACTGGCGCACTCAATCCGCTGGAGCGTAGCTGGCTGCTGATGGATTCGACCGCCACGTCGATGCACGGTGGCCCTGCTGATTTTCGGCGTCGGCGGAGGTGCTGAGCACGATGTGACGGCGAAACTGGCCGCGCACCTGTACACCGCAAACGAAGTCTGTGCGCCGTGGACTCTGCGGCCGGCCTGGGAGACGGCAGCGGACGTTGATCTGGAGTACCACCTGCGGTGTTCGACGCTGCCGGCGTCCGGCGCTGTTGATGCTGTCGGCCGATTCACTGCGATCGACGCAGTTCGATGCTTCCGAACGCGCTGCATTGGGAGGCGAATTCGAAGCCTTGCTCAAACGGATCAACGCCAGTCTGGAAGATCACGAAAAGCTGGCCTATCTGGTGGTGGTGAAAGATCAGTGGAGCAGGGACAACGGTTATCTGGCGCCGACCATGAAGATCGAGCGCAACGTCATCGAGGAGCGCTATCTGCCGCAGGCCGAGGCGTGGCGGCGCAGCCGTCAAGCGGTGATCTCGGAGGCATGATCGGGGCGGCCAGAATCTGCTGCTCGCGCGACAATCATCGGAACCAGTGGGCATGGGACAATGGGCAGTCTAGATCGAGCTAACGTTTCGAGCGGATTGCCAATGTTGAGAATCACCGAACTGACGTTACCGATCGAGCACGCGCCAGAGGCGCTGAAGCCGGCCATCGAAAAACGTCTGCGGTTGCCCGATGGCGCCTTGCTCGGCTACACCGTGATCAAGCGCAGCCATGACGCGCGCCGGAAATTTGCCGGCCTGAACTTTGTCTATACGGTGGATTGCGAGCTGCGCGATGAGGCGGCGGTACTGGCCGAATTCAATGCCGACCACAATGTCAGGCCGGCACCCGACATGCGCTATCGCCCGGTGGCGTCGGCACCGGCAGATTTCATCAATCGACCGCTAGTGATCGGCTTCGGCCCCTGCGGAATTTTTGCGGCGTTGACGCTGGCGCAGATGGGTTTCCGCCCCATCGTGCTCGAGCGTGGCAAGGCGGTGCGCGCCCGCACGCAAGATACCTGGGGTCTGTGGCGGAAGCGCCTGCTGAACCCGGAGTCCAACGTGCAGTTCGGCGAGGGCGGCGCCGGCCTGTTCAGCGACGGCAAGCTTTACAGTCAGGTCAAGGATCCGAAGCACCACGGCCGCAAAGTGCTGCAGGAGTTCGTCAAGGCCGGCGCGCCGGATGAGATTCTTTACGTCAGCAAACCACACATCGGTACGTTCCGGCTGACCGGCGTGGTCACCCGCATGCGCGAGGAAATCGAGGCGTTGGGCGGCGAGGTCCGCTTTCAGCAGCACGTCACCGACGTGTTGATTGAGGACGGTCACATGCGCGGCGTGGCACTGAACAATGGCGAAACCCTGCTGGCCGATCACGTCGTCCTCGCATTGGGCCACAGCGCCCGCGACAGTTTCCGTATGCTGCATTCGCGCGGCATCCAGATGGAAGCCAAGCCGTTTTCGATCGGTTTGCGTATCGAGCATCCGCAGCCGCTGATCGATCAGGCGCGGTTGGGCCGTTATGCCGGCCATCCGCAACTGGGTGCGGCCGACTACAAGCTGGTCCATCACGCCAGCAACGGGCGCTCGGTCTACAGTTTCTGCATGTGCCCCGGCGGGACCGTGGTGGCGGCTACATCCGAACCGTATCGCGTCGCCACCAATGGCATGAGCCAGTACTCGCGCAACGAACACAACGCCAACGCCGGTATCGTCGTCGGTAT
>CAJDTS010000041.1_pt1 | contig 20285 bp, 19 predicted proteins | sample 7389861 | NCBI WGS metagenome assembly CAJDTS01 (sample SAMEA7055659, study PRJEB34461) | soil metagenome | biome: terrestrial ecosystem; feature: Peninsula; material: soil | place: Antarctica | collected 2016 | reverse complement strand
AGCGCGTGAAAAGTCCGACGGGATATCGAGCGCGGCGATGACCTTGCGCCGGTCGATCAGCCCGCGCAACTCGCCGGGACTGTGCACGGTATACACCTTGTTGACGAAGTCGGCGGCACCGACGCGCGCCTCCAGTTCGTAAGACCAGTGACCGGCATCGTGGTTGTAGACGGCGATGTTAGCGTTGCGTACTTCCAGGGTGGTGGCGAAGGTGAATACCAGCAGCTGTAGCAGCGGCGGCGCGAATACCACGAGGCGGCTGCGGGGGTCGCGCAGGATACTGAGCAGCTCCTTGACGATCTGCGCGCGCAGACGGGCATTAACGAATACGTTGAACAGGCGGCGCATCGTTCAGGACTCCAGGTTCTTGCGGGTCTTGTGTTTGGCAATGACGAGGAAAAACACGCCGATCGCCGTCATCGCCGCCAGATTCGGCAGAAACAGCGACCAGACGTCGCCGGCTAGGAACACCGTCTGCAACGAAGACACGAAGTAGCGTGCCGGTATCAGGTAGGTGATGGCCTGGATCGGCAGCGGCATCGCATCAATCTCGAACAGGAAACCCGAAAGCAGGAAGGACGGCAGGAAGCCCGAAAACAATGCGAGCTGCGAGGCGAGGAACTGATTTTTGGTGACGGCCCGAGATCAGCAATCCCTGGCCGAGCGCGGGAATCATGAACACCGCCGACAGGGTCAGCAGCGCCAGCAGCGAGCCGCGCAAGGGCACGTCGAACACGAACGTGGCGAGCACCGTGGCGGCCAGCATGGCGATCATGCCCAGCGCGAAATACGGTAGCAGCTTGCCGATCAGAATCTCCGTCACTGACGCCGGGGTCGACAGGATCGCTTCCATCGTCCCTCGTTCCCATTCGCGCGCGACCACCAGCGCCGTGAGCATGGTGCCAATGATGGTCATCACGATGGCAATCGCGCCGGGTACCAGCGCACGGCGGCTTTCCAGTTCGGCGTTGAACCAGTAGCGTGGTTCCAGTTGGATGGCCGCTGTCGGCGCGCTGGCACTGCGGCTCGTGCCCCAGGTCTGCACCACGCCCTGCGCGTAATTGGCGACGAAATTGGCCGTGTTGGGCTGCGAGCCATCGGTGATTACCTGTACCAGCGGCTGCGGCAGGCGCGACGCCAGCCGACGCTCAAAATCCTGCGGAATCACCACGAAGCCGCGTAGTTTTCCGGACACGACCTGATCGGCAACCTCGCGACGATCGCGTGCGGGCGTCACTTTCAGATAGCGGGTACCGGCGAAGGCGGCGGCTAGCGACTGTGCGGCGACGCCATCGGATTCCAGCACCACACCGATGTGCACTTCGCGCACGTCCAGCGATACCGCGTAGGCAAACAGGAACAGCAGTGCCACCGGCAGCACGAAGGCGATCAGGATGGTGGACGGATCGCGTATCGCCTGCAGGCTTTCCTTGCGCACCAGTGCCAGCAGACGCCGCAGGTCGAACTTGCGGGCCGCCCGTTCTCCGGGTGCTGCGCCTGCGCGCAAGGTCGTGGTTTTACTGTTCATGCCGCAGCCTGCGCGCTTGCGTGCGCCTCGTTCTCCAAGTCCGCCGATTCGACCAGATGGATGAAGGCGTCCTCCATCGTCGGATCGGGATACTTGTCGCTCTTGGAAGCGTGCTTGAGCGCGTCGGGCGTGTCGAGGTCGATCAGCTTCGCGCGGTACATCAGTGCCACGCGGTCGCAGTACTCAGCCTCGTCCATGAAATGGGTGGTGACCATTACTGTCACGCCCTTGCGCGCCAGGCCGTTGATGTGGGTCCAGAACTCGCGCCGGGTAATCGGATCGACACCCGAGGTTGGTTCGTCAAGGAACAGTACCGGCGGGCGGTGCATCAGCGAACAGGCTAGGGCCAGACGCTGTTTGAAACCCAGCGGCAGCGAGTCCGGCGAGGTGGTGAGGTATTGCTTCAGGTCGAAGGTCTCGATCATCTCGTCGATGCGCTCACGCTTGCTCGCGCCTTCCAGCCCGTACACGCCAGCGGAGAATTCGAGGTTCTGCCGCACTGACAGCAGCCCGTACAGGGAGAACTTCTGCGCCATATAGCCGAGTTGGCTTTTGGCAGCGCCCGTAGCGTAGCGCAGATCGTTGCCGACTACCTGCGCTTCGCCTGAGGTAGGTTTCAACAGCCCACAGAGCATCTTGAAGGTCGTTGACTTGCCGGCGCCGTTGGGGCCGAGCAGGCCGAAGATCTCGCCCCTGCGGACCTCGAAGCTGACGCTGTCGGTGGCGGTGAAATTACCGAAGCGTTTGGTCAGATCCTTGCAGGACACCGCGATGTCCGAATCGAGTTTGACCTCGTCCATGCGTTCGGCCAGGGCCGAAGTGCCGCCGGGGCCGCCGCCGAGCAGGTCGATGAAGGCGTCCTCAAAGCGCGGTTGCACGGGTTCGACCTTCGCACCGACCTCGTCGGCGAGTGCGTCAATCTCTTCGTGTCCTGCATCCTCGCGCAATACCACGCGCACGGCGTCGCCCTGAATCACGCCGTCGCCAATGCTGCCAAGATCCAGTGCCCTCGACAACACGGCGCGGCGCTCGTCGCTGACTCCAGTTAGGCGGAAGCTGCGCGCCTTGATGCGACCGGTAAGCTCCTGCGGCGGGCCGTCGAACTCGAGTTTGCCTTCGTTGAGCAGCAGCACACTCTCGCAGCGTTCGGCCTCGTCGAGGTAAGCCGTCGACCAGACTACGGCCATGCCGTCGTCGGTCAGCGCCTGCACCATGCGCCACAGATCCTGGCGACTGACCGGATCGACGCCGACGCTAGGCTCGTCCAGCAGCAGCACTTCGGGTTTCGCCATCAGCGCGCACGCCAACCCGAGCTTCTGCTTCATGCCGCCAGAGAGCTTGCCGGCCAGACGTTTGGTGAACGGACCAAGCTTGGTGAAGTCGAGCAGGCTTTCGAAGGTGCTGGAGTGCTGGTCGGCATCCATGCCGCGCAGTTGCGCGTACAGGCGCATGTTCTCCATCACCGACAGGTCCTCGTAGAGGCCGAAGCGCTGCGGCATGTAGCCGCTGGCGATGTGGATGGCGTCGTTGTCCTTGACCACGTCGAAACTGGCCAGCGTGACGCGGCCGCCGTCCGGCATCAGCAGCCCGGTCATGATTCGCATTAGCGTGGTCTTGCCGGCACCGTCGGGGCCGACCAGGCCAGTGAGGCGGCCGTAGCAGATCTTGGCGCTGAAGCCGCGCAGGGCCTCTACCTCGCCGAAGTGCTTGGCGACGTTTTCGATGACCACGGCGGCGGCATCTTTGCCGTGCTCGCGTGGGTTATCGCTGACGGTGTGCGCGCTCATCTCAGCGCCCTCGGACGGGCTTGTTGTCGGCCCGGGTCGTGTCGACATCAACCGTCACCGGCATGCCTTGGCGCAGGCCCTGGTCGGCATCAGTCACCCCCACGCGCAAGCGGTAGACGAGGTCGGTGCGCAGGTCGGTGGTCTCCACCGTCTTCGGCGTGAATTCGGCGCGCGGCGAGATGAAACCGATCTGGCCGTGATAGACCTTGTCGGAGGAATCAGTGTGCACGCGCACCTTCGCGCCCGGCGCGATGCGACCGAGGTCTGGCTCGCTGACGTAGGCGCGCACGTACATCGGGTCGCGCAGGCTCAAGGTATAGACGGGCGTGCTGCTCGTCACCATGCTGCCCGGTTCGCGCACCCGCGTGATCACGATGCCGTCGTTGGGAGCCACCAGCGTGGTGTCGGCCACAGCGGTGCGCGCCTGTGCCAGTGCGGCTTGCGCTGCGGCGACCCGCGCCTTGCCGGCGGCGATGTCCTCGCTGCGGAATCCCGCTGTGGCCAGCGATAGTGCCGCCTTGGCCGAGGCCAGGGTGGCTGCGGCCTGGTCGCGTGCGGCGCGTGCGACGTCGACGGTCCGTTGGCTGCTGGAGCCCGATTCGAGTAGGGTGTTCTGGCGCTTGAAGTTGCGCTCGGCTTCACGGGAGGCCGCCTGGGCCTGGCTCACGCGCTCACGCACCTGCGCGATCTCCTGCGGACGGTTGCCGCTACGCAGCTTGTCCAGTTCGGCCTCCGCTGAGTGGAGTTCGGCTTCGGCCGCAGCCACTTTCTCGCGATAAGGCATGGCGTCGAGCTGGGCCATGACCGTGCCGACGGTGACGTCGTCGCCCTCCTCGAAAGCCATGCTGGCCATGCGGCCGGGCTGGCGGAAAGACAACTCAACTTCTCGGATGTCGACGTTGCCAAACAGGCGCAGCGCGCCGTGATTGCAGCGCGCCGTGATTGCCGCGGTCGTGCAGCAGCCAGAACGCCAGCAGGCCGCCGACGGCAATCGCGACGGCGGTGATCACGATCCAGCGAGTCTTGCCGGTGGGGAGGCTCGGAATTTTCATCGATGGGTTCCGGTTGGGAAAGTGGTTCAGGCAGAGGGTCGCGCGGGCGCTACAGGATTGCTATCAGTTTTGCTGGGCCAATCCCGGTCCGGCCCATCCGCCGCATCATGCCGCCAAGGACGGCACGAAACACGTTGGATCTGGCAGCAGATTGCAGCCAACAGCCGGTGCGTATCGGTTTCAAGCGTTCCGTCATCGTTTTGGGGTGGTGCTCCATCAACACCTCAGACAGATAGTAACTAATTACTATCTTACTGGACAGAATAAGATATGTAAGTGGCAGGCGGAATTGACGGGGCGGGCAACCGCCGGAGCGTCAGTCCCATGAGCCTCGACGTGCTGCGGGTTGATACCAGTCGAACCACAGGGGTGAATGTGAATACGCCTTGGACTGTGGTCCGAGAAACAGCCGACACTACAACCATCGATTCGATGGCGACGGTTTGATCTGGTGCCGGCTCGCCCCGCCACAGGCAGTCCCGGTCCTGCCTGCATGCAGGAGTGACGGGGAGATCAGGATTCGCGTGGCCGCCATCGCCACTCCCGGATTTCGGGCATGTCTTCGCCGTGTTCGAGGATGTACCGCGCATGCGCCGCGAGCCTTTCTTCCATCGCCTTGCGCACCTGCACCGCATCCCGCACGAGCCCCGGCACACGATCAATGGCATTCATCACCAGATGGAATCGATCCAGACCGTTGCGCACCGTCATGTCGAACGGCGTGGTGGTCGTACCCTCTTCCTGGTAACCGTGGACATGGAAGTTGGCGTAGTCGGTGCGCCGGTAGGTGAGCCGGTGGATCAGAGTCGGGTAGCCGTGGTAGGCGAAAATCACCGGCTTGTCGACCGTGAACATTGCATCGAACGCCGCATCGTCCAGCCCGCGCGGATGCTGGCTGGGCGGCTGCAGCTTCATCAGGTTAACCACGTTGACGACGCGTACGCGCAACTCGGGCAGGTGGCGGCGCAGCAGGTCCACGGCGGCCAGCGTCTCTATCGTCGGCACGTCGCCACAACACGCCATCACCACATCGGGTTCGGCACCGCCGTCGCTGCTCGCCCATGACCACACGCCCAAGCCCGCAGTGCAGTGAACGGCCGCGGCGTCCATGTCCAGCCATTGTGGTGAGGGCTGCTTGCCGGCGATGACGACATTGACGTAGTCGCGGCTGCGCAGGCAATGATCGGTCACGGAGAGCAGCGTGTTGGCATCGGGCGGCAGGTAGACACGGATGACCGAGGCTTTCTTGTTGGCCACATGATCGATGAAGCCCGGATCCTGGTGGCTGAAGCCATTGTGGTCCTGGCGCCACACGTGCGAGGTCAGCAGGTAGTTGAGCGAGGCGATCGGGCGACGCCACGGGATTTCCTTGGATACCTTCAGCCACTTGGCGTGCTGGTTGAACATCGAGTCGATGATGTGGATGAAGGCCTCGTAACAGGAGAAGAAGCCGTGCCGCCCGGTAAGCAGATAGCCTTCGAGCCAGCCCTCGCACTGGTGCTCGCTGAGCACTTCCATGACCCGGCCGTCCGGCGCAACGTGCTCGTCGTCGGGCAGAATCTGCGCCATCGAGCAGCGATCGGTCACTTCGAACACGGCGTTCCAGCGGTTGGAGCTGGTTTCGTCCGGGCTGAAGATCCGGAAGTTGTGTGAATTCTGCGCGACGACATCGCGAATGAACCGGCCCTGCACACGGGTCGCTTCGCCCATGGTTGCGCCCGGCGTCGGCACATCGACCGCGTAGCTGCGATAGTCGGGCAGTTCCAAGTCCTTCAGTAGTAGGCCGCCATTGGTGTGCGGGTTGGCGCTCATGCGCCTCTGGCCCTTGGGCGACAGCGCCGCGATTTCGGGCCGCAGCCGCCCCTCTCCGTCGAACAGTTCTCGTGGCCGATAGCTCTGCATCCATTCTTCAAGTATGCGAACGTGATCCGGTCGGCCCATTTCGCCCATCGGCACCTGGTGGGCACGAAACGAGCCCTCGATGCGTTTGCCGTCGACTTCTTTGGGACCGGTCCAGCCCTTCGGTGAGCGCAGCACGATCATCGGCCAGCGTGGGCGCTCGCCCATGCCCTCGGCACGCGCGCGCTGCTGGATCGTGCGAATCTCGCCGATGACCTCATCCATGACCGCTGCCATGCGTTGGTGCATCGTGTCCGGATCGTCGCCTTCGACAAAATAAGGTTCGTAACCGTAGCCGGCCAGTTGCGCCTCGAGTTCGGCGTGCGGGATGCGCGCCAGCACGGTGGGGCCAGCGATCTTGTAGCCGTTCAGATGCAGGATCGGCAGTACGCCGCCATCGCGGACTGGATTGAGGAAATTGTTGGATTGCCAGGAGCCGGCCAGCGGTCCGGTTTCCGCCTCGCCGTCACCAATGACGCAGGCCACCAGCAAGTCAGGGTTGTCGAAGGCCGCGCCAAAGGCATGCGACAGCGAGTAACCCAGCTCGCCACCTTCATGGATTGAACCAGGCGTTTCCGCGCCGACATGGCTGGAGATGCCGCCAGGGAACGAGAACTGCTTGAACAATCGCTGCATGCCTTCGCGGTCATGCGAAACCAGCGGGTAAACCTCGCTGTAGGTACCCTCCAGCCAGGCGTTGGCCACAGGGGCGGGCCCACCGTGGCCGGGCCCGGCGATGAAGATCGCATCCAGATCGTGCGCCTTGATGACGTGATTGAGGTGTGCATAGATGAAGTTCAGTCCCGGCGTCGTGCCCCAGTGACCGACCAGGCGCGGCTTGATATGCGCTGGCGTCAGCGGCTGTTCCAACAGCGGGTTGTCGAGCAGGTAGATCTGCCCGACCGAGAGGTAGTTCGCCGCGCGCCACCAGGCATCCAGAGTTTGCAGTTCGGCAGCAGCGAGCGGCTGTGGCGAGGAAGTGGTCGTGTTCATCAAGATTTCTCCGGGTGTGGCGCCGTGGCGCGCAAGCAGCGCAAAACTGCGCGAGGTGTGGTGATGCCAACAGTCGGCGTTTTTTCATCGTCGGGTGCCGCTGCCGAAGTGGCCGTCGTTAACCATCCGGCGGGTGTGGTTGGCAATCATCACTTCCTCGTCAGTGGGAATGATCCAGGCCTGGACGGCGCTGGCCGCGGTGCTGATGCGGCTCGCGCCGGCGCGGTTAGCCGCGTCATCCAGATCCATTCCGAGCCAGGCCGCGCCGCGACACACGCGTTCACGAACCAGCACGCTGTTTCCGCCGATACCAGCGGTGAACACGATCGCATCAAGGCCGCCAAGCGTGGCTGCCAGCGCGCCAAGCTCGCGGTTGATCCGGTGTACAAACAGGTCAATCGCCTCGCTTGCGCCCGCTGCATCGCTGGCCTCGATCGTGCGCATGTCGCCGGAGATTCCGGAGACGCCGAGCAGGCCGGACTGCTGGTAAAGCAGGGTCTGCACCTGCTCCCGGTTCATCTGCAGCTCGGTCATCAGATACAGCACCACCCCGGGTCCAGCGCGCCGCAGCGGGTGCCCATGACCAGCCCGTCCAGTACGGTGAGGCCCATCGTCGTCGCGACGCTTTCTCTTCGCGCATGGCGCACATGCTGGCGCCGCTGCCCAGGTGCAGCACCACCACACGGCCGGCCAGTGCCGCATCGCGCTGCGCCATGACCGAGGCAATGTATTCGTACGACAGACCGTGGAATCCGTAGCGGCGGATGCCGCGTGCGGTGATGTCCCGAGGCAGCGCAAACGCCTGTTCGATGGGCGACCGCGTGTGATGAAAGGCGGTGTCGAAGCAGGCAACCTGTGGCAGATCGGGCGCGCTGGACAGGATGGTTCGGATCGGCGCGATGTTGTGCGGTTGATGCAACGGCGCGAGCGGAATCAGCGCTTCCAGCGGACGCAGTACGTCCGCATCGACCCGCACCGGAGCGATGTAGCGCTCACCGCCGTGCACCACCCGGTGTCCGACCGCTTGGACGCGGTGCCCCTTGAGACGCGCCGGCAGGGTCTCGAACAGGGAAGCCATGGCGTCTGCGTGGCTGAACGATGCGTCGTGCGGCCAGTCTTTCGTCTCCAGGGTTCGGCCGGCCCCGTCCTTGACGAGAAAACGCGGGGCAGCACCGAGCCCCCTGATGCTGCAAGCAAGCACGCGTCGCAGCGTCTCGCCCTGTTCGCCGAATACCGAGAACTTGATGCTCGAGGAGCCGGTATTGATGACCGCAACGGCGTCCTGCATGGCGTGCGTGCGACCCCTCGAGTGATTCGACAACCCTGCGTTGACGTCGTAGCCGGCAATGATCACGAACGTTTCCTTAACCTGTGGATCGACGTGATGGATCGCGGCATCGTCCACTGGCCTGAAGTGTGGATCGACCTGTGTGACGCTGCTCACCACGCGTCCTCCGGCCGGACCCGTCGGGTTTTCAACGCTTCGAATCCCGCGATGATGTCCAGCAGCTCTTCGGTGATCGCCGACTGCCGCGCCGTGCGCGTGGCCGTGTCCAGTTTTGCCAGCCGGTCGTCGATACTCTTTTCGGCTTGCTGCATGCGTGCGAGCCGCGCCGCGTTTTCGGTCACCATGGCTTCGGCGGAGGCGCGAAACAGGCTGGAAAAAAGATAGTTGCGCAACAGCGCGGAAAGCAGCGCATCGGGCGGCAGGTCGAAATGTGGCAGGCTGCGCGAGGTCCACGGGCGTCGCGACAGCGCATCGACGAGATCGGGTGCGAGTGGGAGTATTTGACGCACTACCGCTACCTGGTGTCCGTGCGGCGCGCGCTCGGTGAAGGCAAGCGTCACGGTGATCTCCCGCTTGGTGGCGACCCGCGCGACGTCGACCCGCGTGACGAGTTCGCGGGCCAGACGGTTCAGCCCGTCGGCGCTGGCCGGTGTCATCAGTGCGGCCTCCACCTCCAGCTTTACTCCCCGGATCGCGTCTTCCATCTGCGCACCGATGCACAGGATCAGGCAATCGCCGCTCACCACCGGATGCGCAGCTAGTGTTTCGGCCACGATTTCGTTGTAGTTGCCGCACAGCCCCTGGTCCGATCCGAAGACCAAGACAACTTGCAGTGCCGCCGCATCCGCGGTGTGGTCCAGCGCGCCATGCGCCTTGACGAAGGCCCGCAACCCGTCCAGCACGGTGTCGCGCCATCCGCCGATCACGCGCGCTGCCTGTTCGTATGGATGCGTGTTGATCGCCGACAGGGTCTTCATCGTGTGGACGATGCCGCGAATGTCCCGGGTCGTCTCGGTGCGTCGGGTCAGCGCCTCAAGCGTCTGGCTCATGGCTCTCCAGCGCCTTGCGCGCTATGTCCAGAAGGGTGCCACGATCTGTATCTGTCAGCGTCGTGTTGCCGGCGATGCGGGCGGAAATCTCGCTGGTCTGCGCGTCGGAAACCGCTCGGATGATGTGCTCCATGTCGCGTGCGACCTCGGTTTCCGACAGTCCGTCGAAGCGGCCTTCGGTTGCGGCGATCAAGATAGTCAACTGGACGACGGCCGGCAACGGCTGGCGTTCCGGCTGGCGCAGCGCCGCGCGGACCGCGACGCCGCGGGCCAGTCGTGCCTTGGTTTGCGCGTCCAGCCGTGTGCCGAAGCGAGCGAAATCCTCCAGCTCCTCGAATTGGGACAGGGTCACGCGCAGGTTGCCGGCGATGTTGCGAAACGCGCGCGCCTGCGCCTTGGCACCGACCCGCGACACCGACACGCCCAGGTCGACAGCCGGGAACTGGTTGCGACGCACCAAACGTGGCGACAGGTAAATCTGTCCATCGGTGATCGAAATCAGGTTGGTCGGAATGTACGCCGACAGGTTTTCCGCCTGCGTCTCGACCACTGGCAGCGCGGTGATCGAACCGCCTCCCGCGTGCGCGGCGAACTGACCCGCGCGTTCCAGTAGCCGGGCGTGGACATAGAAGATGTCGCCGGGATACGCCTCGCGGCCCGGCGGGCGGCGCAGCAGCAACGACAGCTCGCGATACGAGCGCGCGTGATGGGTCATGTCGTCCAGCACCAGCAGCACGTCGCGGCCGTGATCGGAAAAACTTTCCGCGATGGACATGGCGGCATAGGGCGCGACGAACGACAGGCCCGGCGCATCCTCATCGCCCGCCGTGATCACCACACTGCGATCCGCCATGCCGCCGACCTTCAGGGCACCGATGACCCTGGCCACCGCGTCGCCGCGTTGGCCAATGGCGCAGTAGATACAGACGACATCGGTGTCCTTCTGGTTCAGCATCGCGTCGACCGCGATCGAGGTCTTGCCGGTCTGCCGGTCGCCGATGATCAGCTCGCGCTGGCCAAGCCCCACCGGCACCGCCGCATCCACCGCCTTGAGGCCCGTCGCCAGCGGCCGCGTGACCGGTGCGCGATCCAGGATCGGCGGCGCCTCGGCTTCCACCGGGCGTTCGGGCGCGATCACCGGCGCGCCGCCATCGAGCGGGCGCCCCAGCGCGTCGACGACGCGACCCAGCAGTGCCTCGCCTACCGGAACGCTGACGACCTTGCGCGTGCGGCGCACATCCTCGCCCATCCGTACCACCTCGGACGGTCCCAGCAGGGCAACGCCCAGCCGGCCGGGCTCGAGGTCGAGCACCAGCCCGCGCACGCCGCTGGCAAATTCCAGCATCTCATCGGATACGGCGCGGGCCAGCCCGGTGACCGTGGCGATACCGCCACCCACCTGCGTGACTCGGCCGACTTCTTCGATTCTGGGGCGGGGGGCTGCGGCGCGGGTCAGCACCTCGATCATCGCCGCGGGATCGGGATCGCGATGTCGAATATCAGGTAGCATCGGTTGCGCCCTTGGCACGACTCTTGTCGGCGATGCGCTCGTCCACCATCGCCGCAAGCTCATCGACGTAGCTGTCCAATGTCCACACGACCTGCCCCCCACCGAGGCGCAAGACCAGACCCGGGGCCTGGGCCGGATTGGTCGCAAAACGCAGGGTGATTCCGGGTAATCGCCTAGCTGCCTGATCCACTAATGCTGTACGTGCCGTATCTGAAAGGTGGTCCCGCGTAGTCACGACGGCTTCCGTGGCCCCGGCCGCGGCCTCCAGCAACTCCTGCCGTGACGCATCGATCTGGCGGCCCGCGTGGATCACGATCCGCTCTTCGAAGGTTTCGTCGGCCAGTTCCATGAGCGCCTTGCGGGTCAGCGTCAGCAACGCCTCGGCTGCGGATTTTTGCAATGCAATCACGTAACGTCGTGCCTCGGCCTGCCGGTCGCGCGCAAAGACTTCGCGCTCGGCGGCAAGCTGCGTGCGGGTTTCGGAGATCATCTTCTCGCGCACGCCTTGGGCTTTGGCGCGAACCGTATCGAGCACACCGGATTGTTCGGATTCCAGCAGGGCGACCCGCTTGGCGAATTCGGCCTTCTCGGCCTCGGCGGCCTCGCGGATGCGTTTCGCCTCACCCATGTGCGCGTCGATCCCGGCCTCGCGCGCGTCGATCCCGTCGAGGATGGGCCGGTACAGAAACCGCTTGAGCAGCCAGACCAGAACCAAGAAATTGCCGATCTGAGCGGCGACGGTGATCCAGTCGATGGACATGGCCTAGCCACCCGCACCCTTTGCGGCCGCCTGTGCGGCCTGCAAGGCTGCGGCCCAGAACGGGTTGGCGAACACCAGGATCATCGCGACGACGAAACAGTAGATGGCTGTCGATTCGATCATCGCGAGGCTGACGAAAAGCGTGCGCGACAGGGTCGGACCGGCATCGGGTTGCTGCGCGATGGCGGCCAGCGCGCTGGCTGCGGCGCGGCCTTCGCCAAGCGCCGGACCGATCGAACCGATGGTGACGGTCAATCCGGCGGTAAAGATCGACACGGCGGCGATGAGGGCAAGATCAGTCATGACGGTTTGTCTCCAAGGGTTTCAATGTGAGTGGGTTCGACCGTGGCGGATGCGATGTAGACCGTCGCGAGGACCGCGAAGATGTAGGCTTGGATCACGCCCGTGAGCAAGCCGAGCATGTTCATCAGGACGGGAAAAAACAACGGCGCGACGCCCAGCAGGATCGTGGCGATGACCGCGCCGCTCATGATGTTGCCGTAGAGGCGAATGGCGAGCGACAGGCCGCGCGAAACCTCGCCGATGATGTTGAAAGGCAACATGATCCAGGATGGCTCGACATAGGTTTTCAGATACCCACCCACGCCTCGGCTGGCGACACCAAAAATCGGCACCGCCACCAGCACCGCCAGCGCCAATCCCGCAGTGGTGGAAAGCGAGCCGGTAGGCGCGTGGAAGCCCGGCACCACTGCCAATACGTTCGAGGTGAGGATGAATAGGAACAGCGTGCCGGAGAAATACAGCACCTGTCGGGCGGCTCCGGTGGTGATCTCGGCGATCTGGCCCTCAATGCTCTTAACGATGACTTCGAGCATCGTCCGCCAGCGATTGGGTGGCACGTGCGGGCGCAGATTGCGGGTGACGAGCCACGAGCCACCAGTCAGCATCGCCATGATGACCCACGTGTAGACGATCGTCGCGTTTACGTGCAAGCCGCCGATGGTAAATACGGTGATGTTGTCGGGGGTGAGTTCCATTACGCGACCTTCTTCGCCAGCACCACGCGGATGCGAGCAAGCAGGATCGTGCGCAGTCCGATGAAGGCCAGGGCAAAGCCGAGCGCACCCGCGCCGCCCAGCGACGCCGCGACAACCCAGCCACCTGCCAACAGCCCTGCGATGCGCAGGACGGCGCTTGGCAGCAGGATCGCGGCGGGATGGGGGCGTCTCAAAGCGATCTTCATGCTCCATGCCAGCCCCGCGAAGAACAGCGCACCCAACGTGCCGCCCGCGAGCACTCCAATCAGGAATCCGGTCCAGTCGAGACTGGTCATGGGTCGCCTCCTTCCTTTTGTACCCAGCGCCACGCGAGCACTCCGCCCAAGAGTACCCCCCCCACGATCAGCGTGAGCGTCCACGAAAAACTCTGCGGCGCGACCCGGTCGAGCCAGATACCCAGGAACGTTCCGCCCACGACCGGGACCGCGACCGACCATCCGATCATCCCGAAGACGCCGATCCCACGCAGCGGACTCGGGCCGCGATGGCCGCGCGCCGCTTTCATCCGTTTTGCGCGGCGATTGATTTCGTCGCTGGCCTGATCGTCCCCTTCGCTCATGGCTGCATCCTGTGCAACTGCCCCAGCCTGCGCACCATGTCCGCTTCCAGCCGCGACAGCGCCGCGCGGGCGACGCGTTCCTCGTCCTCAATTTCAACGAACGTTGCGCGTACCTTTTCGTGCAGCGTGCTGAGGTCATCGCCCGCGACACCGCGCCGGACGATCACCGACACCTCGTGGTCGCGCTTGACCAGCATCCCTTCGTCGATACCGAAGAAGCGTTCGCTCCCATCCTCCATCACCAGCGTCAACACCGATGGCACCATTTCGGTGACAAAATCGGCGTGGTTCGGCAGCAGACCGAAGCCGCCGGCACGGCTTTCTCCGCGCACCTGGCTGGCCTGCCCCTGGTAGAGCACGCGCAAGGGCAGGCGGATGGTGACATGCATGTCAGCGGCCTGAGTCATGTGGACTTGTCTTTCAATTCCGACAGGTTGCCAATCATGTAATAGGCGCTTTCGGGCGCGTCGAATTCGGTTTGGCTCAAAATCGTCTCGCAACCAGCCAGCGTCTCGGTGATCGACACAAACCGCCCCTCGGTTCCCGACGCTGCACTGATGGTCACGAATGGCTGGGTCAGGAACCGTTCCAGCCGTCGGGCGCGCGCCACGATGGCGCGATCATGCGCCGACAGTTCCTCCAGCCCGAGCATCGCGATGATGTCGCGCAATTCCTCGTATTCGGCTAGCGTGCGGCGTACGTCGCGCGCAATCTTGTAATGTCGCTGACCGACGACGCCGGGGGTCAGCATGACCGACGCCGAGGCCAGCGGATCGACCGCCGGATAGAGCCCTTCGCTCGCACGCTTGCGCGAAAGCACCACCGAGGCTGAGAGGTGCGAAAAGATGTGCGCCGCCGCTGGGTCGGTGAAATCATCGGCCGGAACATAGACCGCCTGGATTGAGGTGATCGAACCGGCTCGCGTGGAGGCGATGCGCTCCTGCAACGCCGCGATCTCGGTGGCCATGGTCGGCTGATAACCCACGCGTGACGGCATCCGCCCCATCAGCCCTGACACCTCGGAACCCGCCTGCACGAAGCGGAAGATGTTGTCGATCAACAAAAGTACGTCCTGACCTTTACGATCACGAAAATATTCGGCCATCGTCAACGCGGCGTTGCCCACGCGAAAGCGCACGCCCGGCGCCTCGTTCATCTGGCCGAACAGCATCACCATCTTGTCGCGCACCCCTGCCTCGCCCATTTCGCGATAAAGCTCTTCGCCTTCGCGCGAGCGTTCGCCGATACCGCAGAACAGGCTGACCCCGCGATGGTGCTGCACGGTGTTGTGGATGAGTTCGGTCAGTAGCACCGTCTTGCCGACCCCGGCACCGCCAAATAGTCCGGTCTTGCCGCCACGCTCGATGGGCGACAGCAAATCGATGGCCTTGATCCCGGTTTCGAGCACCTCGGACGCCGGCTTGCGGTCGGCCAGCACTGGTGGCGCGGCGTGGATCGAACCGCGGTCGGTCCCTTCAATGGCGGGCAGTCCGTCGATCGGGGCGCCGAAGACATCCAGCATCCGGCCCAGCACTGCGTCGGTGACCGGCACCGTGATTGGCCCACCGGTGGCCGTGACGAGCGCATCGAGAGCCAGCCCACGCGTCGGGGAAAGGGCCATGCAGCGCACCGTGTCGGCTCGCTCCAATGAGGCCACTTCGAGTGCCAGATCGCCCGCGCGCAGAAGGTCGTTGATCCGTGGCACCTCGCCATCGAACCGCACGTCGACCACCCCGCCTCGGATCGCGACGACACGGCCCGCGGCATCTGCCCCGCTCGTGTCGAGGCTCGCAATCATGTTGTGACCACGCCGCCAGTCACGGGGTATTGCGCGCCCGTGATCATGATAATCCTGCCGTCCGGACGTTTCATGAGCCGCAGCCGTTCGCTTGTTTCCTCTCGTTCGTGGCCAGGGTCTCTCTTCTTGTCCATTACGTACAGCATATAACCCATCAACACAAAATTCTGGACCGAACTCGTTTAATCTCGCTTATTACCGCCACTAGCAGTCTGTCGGACTTTCTGTGGATAACTTAAAAGTGAGTAAAAAACCAGCAGAAATCTGCGTCCTACGCGAAAACTCGATCACTTCGTGTACTCTAAAACACGTTTATGTGATCTACGGGCGCGTCCAAGTGCCAAGTCCGACAGACTGCTAGGCCGAAATATTCGTAGGCCGCCGTTGCAAGTCCCGACCTCACTACCAGATACCTGGCAGCTGTGACATTGTCACTGAGATCAGGGCGGACTACCTATATCTGGCCGGAAGCGGTCACGGATTGCTGAGGCAGCGGTGCGACCTCACGGTAGGTGACGTAGATGGCCCAGATCATGGTGCCCCAGCAGCCTACGGTGACGACCAGCAGGACCAGATGAGGATCTTGCTGACCGTGTCCTGTGGTGTCCGCCCCGCTGCGGAAACATGAGTGGCAGTCATCGTGCTTCCTTAAGTGGTGCTGACCACAGCATTGGACTACGGCTGGCGGATTGGGAAGTTGACGCAAATCAAATCGGCATACGAGAGCCGACTCTACATCTGCGCCGTGTGCAGGCTCGCCCGCCGGTTGATCACGGTTTTGGGGTTGGAACTGGGCTACACTGCTCGGACGCTTTCAGTTAGAGAGATCTGATGGCCCTTTATCACGCTGCATCCGGCGAGATCGTCGACGTCCGGCCACTGGGCAAGAAACTGAAACAAGGGATCTCGACGACGCTGGTTAAAACCGATCGTCTCCAATGTTTTCCGATATATCCTGCCTGAGGGCGAGGAGTTTGCCGAGCACAAGGTGCACGGCGGGATCACGGTTCAGTGCCTCGAAGGCGTGCTTGAATTCACCACGCCGGATCGCAGGCAGATTCTGCGAGCGGGCGAGTTCGTGTATCTGGCGGGCGGCGTTGCGCATGCGCTCAAGGGAATCGAGGATGCCTCTGTGCTGGTGACGATCGTCTCCGACAAACGGAACTGAACAGCCGTGCGTTGCCGTGAAAATTCCGAGCAGGTCTGTCTGATCACTAATCTCCTGAGCGCCGAAACCATGCTGAACTGCCGGATCGACGTGATCGCGTTTGCACGTCGACGAACGCCGCCGGACCGATTCACAACGGAGAAATCTAATGAATACACCCGATCCGGCCCAACGCCGACACGCAGCGCCACAGACCTCCTCGAAGATTGACGCGGACGGACTAGTGAATCTCGCCAGCCCGTATCCGGTTGCCGAGACGCTCGACCGGCTGGAAGTGATCTTGCACGCCAAAGGCGTCGCGGTATTCGCACGCATCGATCACGCTGCCGCCGCCGCCGCCGCGGAGGTAGGGCTGTCGATGCGTCCGACACAAGTGCTGATCTTCGGCAACCCCAGGATCGGCACGCCGGTGATGCAAGCCGCGCCAACGGTGGCCATCGACCTGCCGTTCAAGGCGCTGGCCTGGGAGGACGGCGCCGGCCAAATTCGGCTCAGCTACAACAGCGCCGCTTACCTGGCGCGGCGCCACGGGATTGCCGACGAGATCGTTGCGCCGCTGGCCGCGGTGGCCGCGCCGATCGCTGCCGCATTGCGATAATGAGCACCTATAACCTCGATGCCTTTCTGAAGCCTGCGTCGGTCGCGCTGGTGGGGGCGAGCCGGCGGCCAGGATCGGTCGGCGCCGTGGCCGCGGACAATCTGCGCGCCTTCTCGGGCCGTGTCTTCCGGGTCAACCCTCATCTCAAGCTGGACGCCGGGGCAGGGGTCTATCCGCACGTCAGTTGCTTGCCTGAGGCGCCCGAACTGGCCATCGTCGCGGTGCCGGCAGCGGCGGTCCCGGGCGTGATCACCGATCTGGGCAAACTCGGGACGCGGGCCGCCGTGGTGCTGTCGGCGGGTTTTGGCGAGGCCTCGGCCGGCAGCACCGGCAAAGCTTTGCAGGCCCGCATGCTGGCCGCTGCTCACACCACCGGCATGCGCATTGTCGGACCCAACTGCATTGGCGTACTGGCGCCGCACGCCGATCTCAATGCCGGCTTCGCGCAGGCGCTGCCGGCACGAGGAGGGCTCGCTTTTCTGTCGCAATCGGGCGCGGTGCTGACCACTCTGATCGACTGGGCAGTGGCGCGCGACATCGGCTTCTCGTCGCTGGTCTCGCTGGGCGAGATGGCCGAGGTCGATGTCGCGGACTGGCTTGATTACCTGGCCACCGATCCGCAGACGCAGGCCATCCTGCTGTACCTCGAAAGCGTGACCGATGCGCGTAAATTCATGTCCGCGGCGCGCCATGCGGCGCGGCTCAAGCCGGTGATCGTGCTCAAGTCGGGGCGCACGCCGGCCGCAGCCAAAGCCGCCGCATCGCACAGCGGTGCCCTGGCCGGTGACGACGCCGTGTTCGACGCCGCCTGCAGACGTGCCGGGGTCCAGCGGGTGCCGACCCTGCTGCAGATGCTGGATGCGGCCGAAACGCTGGCTCATGTCCAGCCGCTGGCGGCGGCATGGGGGTTCTCGCTGCCGACCAGTTACTGACCACCGGCGGTCGTCTGGCGGCGTTGAGCGATGCGACGCGCTCGGCACTCAATGCGGTATTGCCGGCGGCCTGGTCACACGGCAATCCGGTCGACATCATCGGCGATGCCGGCCCGGACCGCTATCGTGCGGCACTGGCAGTGCTGCTCGGTGCCGCGGAGGTGGATGCGATTGCGGTGATGTATTGCCCGACCGGCTTGGGCGAACCGGCCGACGCCGCAGACGGGGTCCTGGCCGAACTCGACCAGCACCAGGCACACAAGCCAGTGCTGGCCGCATGGCTCGGCCCGCTGGCAGGATCTGTGGCGCGCGAACCATTCGCAAAACTGGGCATCCCCAACTTCGACACGCCCGAAGCCCTGGTTCGCGGTTTCACGCAGTTGACCAACCGGCACCGCCAGCAGATCCAACTCAGCGAGACGGTGCCGGCGTTTCCGTTGCGAGGCAAAAACAACCGCGAGCAGGTGAGTCAACTGATCGAAGGCTGGCTGCGCGAGGGCGTCGACTGGCTGGACGAGGCCGACGCCAAGCATCTGCTCGCCGCCGCCGGATTCGAGGTCAACGAGAGTCGTCGCGCCACGACACCCGAGCAAGCCAAAGCGGTAGCTCTTGAACTGCCTGGGCCCTATGCCGTCAAGATCCTGTCGCCCGACCTGTTGCACAAGAGCGATGTGGGCGGCGTCGCGCTCAACGTGGAGAGTGTGGATGAGGTGGCGTGCGTCACCGCCAGCATGATCGAGCGTCTGCACGCTCGCTACCCGGATGCGCGCCTGTCCGGCGTTTCCGTGCAGCCGATGGTCACGCGGGCGGATGCGCAGGAATTGATTGCCGGCATGAGCCTGGACCTGATATTCGGGCCCGTCATCGTGTTCGGTGCCGGCGGCGTGGCGGTCGAGGCCATTGAGGATACCGCGTTGGCCCTGCCACCGCTGAACGTCAACCTGGCGCGCGAACTGGTCGAACAAACGCGTATCCACCGGGTCCTGGTGGGGGCCAAGGGGCGTCTGCCACCAGCAGACCTGTCCAGCCTGTATGCGCTGCTGATCCGTCTGAGCGAGCTGGTCTGCGAATTTCCCGAGATCGTGGACCTGGACCTCAATCCGGTGTTGGCCGGGCCCGCAGGCAGCATCATAGTCGATGCCCGCATTCGGCTTCGCGCCGCATCCGGCGATGCCACCAACCGCCTGGCCATCGTGCCTTATCCGTACGAACTGGAACGGCCGTTCGAGCTGCCCGACGGCACCCGCTGCCTGCTGCGCCCGATCCGTGCCGAGGATGAAATCCCGATGCGCGAAGCTTTTCTGAAGCTGTCCCCGGAGCACCGCTATATGCGCATGTTCGCAACGCTCAAGGATCTGCCACATGAACTGGCCGCGCGTTCGACGCAGATCGACTACGACCGCGAGATGGCCTTCGTGATTGCCGAGGACAAACCCGCTGGTGAAGCAGCCTTGTTCGGTGGCGTGCGACTGGTCAACGACGCCAATCGCGAACGCGGCGAGTTTGCGATCACTGTCATCGATACGCTGGCCGGACATGGCATCGGGCGTCGGTTGATGGATGCGATCATCGACTACGCCAAAAACATCGGTATCCAGGAGATCGTCGGTGACGTGCAGCGCAACAACGGGCCGATGCTCACACTGTGCAACGATCTCGGTTTCCAGTCGATATCTGTCGATGACATCATCCGGGTATGTCTTACACTGAGGTGACGCCAGCCTGTTCGCTCAATACTGCGTCGCGATATCCGCGCGTGCGCTCGTTCAATTCCGATCACACTCAGTGGCCTACAAATTTCTCGATACGGATGTTGACTTCGTTCACCAAGACACGTTTGATGTCTCAGGCAGGCTTCAAACGTGAACGCACCTTGACTTCCGACGTCAGCGTGTGGTGTGCCGAGCAACGATTGGCGTTCTCCAGCAGCCGCTACCGCTGTTCCTCACTCAGGTCGCTTTCCAGAACGATGTCAGAAGTAATCCCATCTATACGGTCGTCCTTCGTGGCACAGTCCGTACAGTCTTGAGCGTGTACTTTGTGGTGTGATAGACGCACTTGCACGCGGTTGAACGGCAAATTTTTAGGTGTGACTCCATCTCGAGGATGTTACAGAAGGCATGCAATCCAGAAATTCAGCCAATAATTTATGACTGCGCCTGAAAGACTTTCGCCGGTAGTAGTCTCTCGGCCGCTAAACACCGGGTTTGTTCAATCGAGGATAGGTCGCAGCCGCGCGCGACCTGTCCTTGCTCGTCAGGGCAGGCGCATAGCTTCGGCGTCGTGGGTGCCGGGGTCAGAGCCGCCGACATGGTGGCGCCACAACTCATGCGCATCCACGCGCA
>CAJDTS010000046.1_pt1 | contig 20526 bp, 16 predicted proteins | sample 7389861 | NCBI WGS metagenome assembly CAJDTS01 (sample SAMEA7055659, study PRJEB34461) | soil metagenome | biome: terrestrial ecosystem; feature: Peninsula; material: soil | place: Antarctica | collected 2016 | reverse complement strand
GTGCGGGGTCTCAGAAACGTCCAAGGCGAATGGGGATTGGTGTGTCTGGCGTTCAACATCAAGCGGCTGGCGGTGTTGAGAGGATGAGAAATCACAAGGGAACCATCGATTTCGCCTTTTTGACGTCACTTTATCGCCCGATTGAGTGAATTCTGCTGCTGCCGACTGAGTGGGAAAATGATCACACTTAGACGCAACAGGCAGAGCCAGTTTTTAAGAGCGACAGACTGCTAGGCGGCGTAGCCGCCGGACGCGAATAGCGTGGGGATCTTAGCGTCGTGAGTCGGCGTTAAGCGGCGCAGTAGCTGGTCGTGAATCAACGCTGGCTGTGCCCCGTCTGAGATGCCTTCGTCTTCAACTCAATCCCTTCGATCGCCTCGCTCACCGCCTGATCGACCCGCTCCAGCCAGACGAAACGCACCTGTTCGCGCACCGGTTCGGGAATGTCGTCGAGGTCGCGTCGGTTGCGCGCCGGCAGCATCACGATGCGGATGCCGGCGCGGGCTGCGGCGATCACTTTCTCCTTGATGCCGCCCACCGGTAACACCAAACCGCGCAGGCTGATCTCGCCTGTCATGGCGGTATCGCTGTGTACGGTTTTGCCGGTCAGCAGGGACGTCAGGGCGATGAACATTGCCACGCCGGCGCTGGGGCCGTCCTTGGGAATGGCGCCGGCCGGGACGTGGATGTGAATGTCGGATTTTCCGAAGTCCACGTCGTCGGCAATGCCGAGTTCATGCGCGCGCGATTTAACCAGCGTCAACGCCGCCTGTGCGCTCTCCTTCATGACGTCGCCGAGCTGGCCGGTGAGCACCAGCCGGCCGCTGCCGGCGACGCGGCTGGCCTCGATGAACAGGATGTCGCCGCCTACCGGCGTCCACGCCAGTCCGGTGGCCACGCCCGGCAAGCTGGTGCGTAGTGCTAGGTCGCTCTCGTATTTGACCGAGCCGAGGATGGCAGTGAGTTCTTTCTCGTCGACCACGACCGTGTCGGCGCTGCCCTCGGTCACGCGCATGGCGACGTTGCGGTACACCGCGCCGATCTCGCGCTCCAGGTTGCGGACACCGGCCTCGCGGGTGTAGCCGTGGATCAGCGCGGCCAGCGCATCGTCCTCGATGCTGCATTGTTCGGCCTTGAGGCCGTTGGCTTGGCGCTGTCGCGGCAGCAGGTAACGGCGCGCGATTTCGCTTTTCTCCTGCTCGGTGTAGCTGCTGAGCTGGATCACTTCCATGCGGTCCAGCAGCGGGCCGGGGATGGTCTCCAGCACGTTGGCGGTGGCGATGAACATCACCTGGCTGAGGTCGAACGGTACGCCCAGGTAGTTGTCGCGGAAGGTGCTGTTTTGCTGCGGGTCCAGCACTTCCAGCAACGCCAACGATGGATCGCCGTTGAAGCCGCCAGCGCCCAGCTTGTCCATCTCGTCGAGCATCAGTACGCAGTCGCGCGTGCCGGCCTTGCTGATGGCCTGGATGATGTTGCCGGGCAGGGCCCCGACGTAGGTGCGGCGGTGGCCGCGGATCTCGGCCTCGTCGTGAGTCCCGCCGAGGCTGATACGGGCGAATTTGCGTCCGGTGGCGCGCGCGATACTCTGGCCCAGCGAGGTCTTGCCGACGCCGGGCGGGCCGACGAAGCACAGGATGGGGCTGCGGCCCTGCGGATTGAGCTTGCGCACCGCCAGATGCTCGAGGATGCGTCGTTTGATCTTGGGCAGGCCGTAGTGATCTTCGTCGAGGATGCGCCGCGCCTCGGCGATGTCCACGGCGGTGCCGCTGGTCTTGTCCCACGGCAACTCGATCAGCCAGTCGATATAGCTGCGCAGCATCGAATGCTCGGTGGAGGCGGCCGGCATGCCACGCAGCCGCCCCAACTCCTTGCGCGCCTGCTTGTCGACGTCTTCCGGCATGTGCGCCTCACCGATGGATTTTTCCAGCGCCGCCAGCTCGTCGTCACCGCCGTCGCTTTCGTGCAATTCCTTCTGAATCGCCTTGAGCTGCTCGCGCAAAAAGTACTCGCGTTGATGACCGTCGATGGATTCGCGCGTCTGCTTGCTGATATCGTGGGCCAGCCGCAGCACCTCCAGTCGATGCGCCAGCAGGCGTTGCATCGTCTGCAACCGCGGCAGCAGTTCAACAGTGGCCAACACCTCCTGTTTCTCTGCGGGTGTGATGTCGAGAAAGCCGGCGATGAAGTCGGCCAGTTGTCCCGACGCGGTGATGTTGCGGAGGGTCATCACCAGTTCCGGCGGTACGTTGGGCAGCAACTCCAGTCCCTCCAATGCCTGTTGCTTGAGGTGATGGAACTGTGCCTCGATCTCGGTGTTGCTGGTCAGAGGTTCTTCGATACGCTCAATGCGTGCCACCAGGAATGGATGGCCGGGCAGGAACTCCAGCACGCGGAAGCGCTGCTCGCCCTGGATCACCAGATGATGGTTGCCGTCGGGCGCGGTGATGTAGCGCAGCACGTTGGCCAGCGTACCGACGTCGTGCAGGTCTGCCGGGCCGGGTTCGTCGATGGCCGGATCTCGCTGCAGCAGCACGGCGATCGGTTGTTGCGAGCGCGCTGCCTCCTGCGCGGCCGCCACCGACGCCGGCCGACCGATGGCGAGGGGCAGCACGATCCCCGGATACACAATGGTGTTGCGTGCCGGCAGTACGATGACCGCGTCCGCCGGTAGTTGCAGTGGCGCTGCCGTTTCCGGCTGCTGCTGCGTTGGCTCGGCCGCGTGCTGTTCCGCCGACCCGTCCTGGGCGTCGCGTAGTTGGTTCATGACTGGCTTCCTGGTAGCTTGCGCAGCCCGATGCTCAGACAGCCGTCGGCAAGACTGCGCTCGCACAATTCAAAGTGGCCGGCTGGAAGGACGATGCGTCTTTCAAAGCGTCCGGCAGGGATTTCCAGCCGTCGAATCTCGGCCTGCCGCGCCAGCGCCGGCAGCGTACGCTCGCCGGTGACGATCAGGGTGCTGCCGTCGATCAGCAGATCAAGCCGCTCGGCCGTCACGCCGGGGAGGGCGACGACTAGCCACAGCGTCTGACAGCTTTCAAAAACATCCACCGGTGGCTCCCAGGCCGGCTGGCGGCGCCCCGGCCGGGGCTGGAAGAATTGACGCTGCAGACCTTCGGCGCGATCCAGCAACGCACAGGCGTCAGCCCACATCCAGTCCCAGTCGTCACGGGTCGCCATCGTTCTTCACCTGTTCTTGCCTGAATGATTCTGCCATCCGTTATGAATTCAAGTCCATGCGTAACGGTCGATCCGAGTGTGGCCCGGTTCGAGGTTTTCGTCGACTGCGGGGCTTGCGTGTCTGTGCGAGCCGTTTGGCTCGCCGGGTAAGGTTGCCGCCGGGCAATGGGTGCAGGCGGCGTTCCACGCCGCTTGACTCCCGGCACGCGTCGGACAATGGTAACGGTTGCCCGGCGCGAGTCCCCGCTCCTGAGAACCGCCGTCCGCCGGTGTTGGCCGTATCCCGTGACGAAGAATCCTTGATGACCGATTGTTTGCGCACCCCCGATGACCGTTTTCGCGATCTGCCAAGCTATGGTTTTGTCTCCCGCTGCCAGGACGCGCGGGGTGCGGCGATTTCACGCTTGGTTCGCGACGGGTGGAAACACGCATGGAACGGCCAAAGCTTCATGGCCGTCGGTGTGGTCGGTCCGGTCATCGGCGCACCACCGATGCGGGAACTGGCGCGCGTCATCCGTGGCTGTCCACCGCCGCTGGAGTTGACTGGTGTCGGCCATTTCGTGGAGGAGTGGGGCGAGCGCGTGGTCTCGCCCGCGCTGGAAAGTTTCGCCGCCGGATGAACGACGACGAACGCTGGATGCGGCGCGCGCTGGAGCTGGCGCATTGTGCCGAAGACGAGGGCGAAGTGCCGGTCGGCGCGGTGTTGGTGCGGGGCGATGAAGTGCTGGGCGAAGGCTGGAATCGCCCGATCAAAACGCACGATCCCAGTGCGCACGCCGAGATGATCGCGTTGCGTGTCGCGGCGCTGACGGTGGGCAATTATCGTCTGCCGAAGACCACGCTGTACGTGACGCTGGAACCCTGCGTGATGTGTGCCGGCGCCATCATCCATGCCCGTGTCGAGCGTCTGGTGTTCGGCGCGCGCGATCCCGGGGCCGGCGCCGCCGGTTCCGTCTACGACGTGCTCACGGTACCGCGGCTCAACCACGCAACGCGGGTTGAGGGCGGTGTACTCGATGCCGAATGCGCGGAAGTGCTGCGCGGATTTTTCAGGGCTCGGCGCAAAGCCGCAGTCATCACCGGACCGGTGTCCGGCGTCGAGGCGGTCAGCGACAAAGTACACGTCAACGAATAGACGTCGTACGCTCGCGTCGGTTGAGTCCGGCGGGGGCGTACCCGGTTTCAGCCAGTTTTCTGGGTCGTTGTCGCCGTCACGTTGCGGAAGCTCATCCTGCCGTCGTCCACCGCCACCTCGACCGTATCGCCGGCGCCGAATTCACCGTCTAGTATCGAGCGTGCCAACGGGTTTTCCACCAACGTCTGTACCGCACGCTTGAGCGGACGCGCGCCGTAAACGGGGTCGAAGCCGGCTTCGGCGATCTTCGCCAGCGCCGGCTCGCTGAACCGCAGCGTGATGCCGCGTTCGCTCAAGCGAGCCAACAGGGCCTGGGTCTGGATCTCGGCAATTTTGCGAATCTGCGCCGCCGACAGCGGATGGAACACTACCGCCTCGTCGATGCGGTTGATGAACTCGGGCCGGAAATGCTGGCGTACCACTTCCATCACCGCAGCCTTCATCTCGTCATAGCCGTCCGCGGCCAGATCCTGGATCAGGTTGGAGCCGAGGTTGGAGGTCATCGCGATAACGCAGTTGCGGAAGTCCACGGTGCGACCCTGACCGTCGGTGAGGCGGCCGTCGTCGAGCACCTGCAGCAGCACGTTGAATACTTCCGGGTGCGCTTTTTCGACCTCGTCGAGCAGGATCACCGAGTAGGGCCGGCGCCGCACCGCTTCGGTCAACTGGCCGCCTTCCTCGTAGCCGACGTAGCCGGGCGGGGCGCCGATCAGGCGCGCCACGCTGTGCCGTTCGCCGTACTCGCTCATGTCGATCCGAACCATGTTGTCTTGGCTGTCGAACAGGAAACTGGCCAGCGCTTTGCACAGTTCGGTCTTGCCGACGCCGGTGGGACCGAGGAACAGGAACGAACCGATCGGGCGGTGGGGATCGGCCAGTCCGGCGCGTGAACGACGGATGGCGTTGGCCACCGCGCTCAACGCCTCGTCCTGGCCAACCACGCGCGCGTGCAGCGCCTCTTCCATGCGCAGCAGCTTGTCGCGCTCACCTTCGAGTAGCTTGGACACTGGGATGCCGGTCCAGCGCGCCACCACTTCGGCGATTTCCTCTTCGGTGACGCTGGTGCGCAGCAGTTCGAATTTTTGTTGCTTAGTTTCGCTGGAGGCGGCGAGCCGTCGCTCAAGTTCGGGGATCTTGCCGTACTGCAACTCCGCCATACGTGCCAGGTCGCCGGCGCGCCGCGCGGCTTCCATCTCGGTACGTACGCGATCAAGATCCTCTTTGACGCCGGCGCTGCCGGCGACGGAGGACTTCTCGGCTTTCCATTTCTCTTCGAGATCGGAGAACTCGCGCTCAAGCTCCGCAATCTGATCTTCCAACGCGGCCAGTGATTTCTTGGCGCCTTCATCGGTCTCTTTCTTCAGTGCTTCGCGCTCGATCTTGAGCTGGATCAGGCGGCGATCGAGACGATCCAGCGCCTCGGGTTTGGAGTCAATCTCGATGCGAATGCGCGACGCTGCCTCGTCCATCAAATCGATGGCCTTGTCCGGCAGGTTGCGATCGGCGATGTAGCGGTTTGACAGTTTTGCGGCAGCGATCAGCGCGCCGTCGGTGATGTCGACGCCGTGATGTACTTCGTAACGCTCCTTCAACCCGCGCAAAATGGCGATGGTGTCTTCTTCGCTGGGCTCGCCCACCAAAACTTTCTGGAAACGCCGCTCCAGCGCCGCATCTTTCTCGATGTACTTGCGGTATTCGTCCAGGGTAGTAGCGCCGATGCAGTGCAGCTCACCACGCGCCAACGCGGGTTTCAGCATGTTGCCGGCGTCCATCGCGCCTTCGGCCTTGCCGGCGCCGACCAGCGTGTGGATTTCGTCGATGAACAGGATGACGTTGCCTTCCTGTTTGGACAGGTCGGTCAGCACCGCTTTCAGGCGTTCCTCGAACTCGCCGCGGAACTTGGCGCCGGCGATCAGGCTGCCGAGATCCAGTACCAGCAGACGTTTGTTCTTCAACGACTCGGGCACCTCGCCGTTGACGATGCGCTGTGCCAGCCCGTCGACGATAGCGGTCTTGCCGACGCCGGGCTCGCCGATCAATGCCGGATTGTTCTTGGTGCGGCGGCTCAGCACCTGGATCACGCGGCGGATTTCCTCGTCGCGGCCGATCACCGGATCAAGTTTTCCAGTCTCAGCACGTTGAGTCAGGTCGATAGTGTATTTCTCCAGCGACTGACGCCGGTCCTCGGCACCGGCGGAATCCACTCGGTCTCCGCCGCGCACGCTTTCGATGGCTTTTTCCAGCAACTCCTTGCGCGTGCCCGCCAGTTTCAGAATTTTGCCGAGTTCGCCTTTGCCGTCGAGTGCGGCGAGCAGGAACAGCTCGCTGGAGATGAATTGATCCTTGCGCTGCTGCGCCAACTTGTCGGTGAGGTTCAACAGGCGGCCGAGCTCGGCGCTGACCTGCACATCGCCGGTCGCATCCTTGATAGTAGGCAGGAGATCAACCGCCTGCATCAGCTGGTCGCGCAGCACATGGGTGTCGACACCGGCCTGCTGCAGCAGTGGCGCGGCGCTGCCACCGTCCTGATCGAGCAGCGCCGCCATCAGATGGACCGGCATGATCTGCGGATGATCGCGGCCGACCGCCAAGCTCTGCGCCTCGGCTAGGGCCTGCTGGAAACGGCTGGTGAGTTTATCCATGCGCATGGGCTGATCTTCCTCTGTGGCTTGCCCAGTAGATGCGGTTTGTGGCGATGATTTCAAGCGTCCGTGCACTCAATGTATGTGAGTTGAGGATGCGTTGAGATGGTTCCTCTTTCTCCGAAGCGATCCCCCGTCTGTCGAGGAATACGGTCAAGACCTGGCTTCGGAAACAGCCCTGCGCTCAGATGCAGTATGAGCAGCCGGCGGCGATCATGTCATAGCGCAGGCCTCGTCCGCCGTCCCGCGCTTCGGGCTGGAAGCGGTGCTGGTCGCCTCCAGCGAGATCTGGCCGGGTTTGACTTCGAGCAGTCAAAAACCGGTCACCGCCAGATTACTGGCTTTGCCACCACGGCCTTTACCGGCCTGGTCGGAAACATCGCCCTGATCGGCAGTACCAGTACAGGCAAGACGCATCTGGCTACGGCACTGGGCGTGTAAGTCGTCACGAATCATGGCAAGCGGGTACGCTTCTACTCCACCATAGAGCGAGTCAACACGTTGGAGCAGGAAAAGACCGCGGATAAATCGGGCCGGCGGGGCGCTGCTGGATCGGCTGACCCATCACTGTCACATCGTCGAGACTGGCAACGAATCTTACCGATTCTGCCACAGCAGTAGTGCGGCCAAGGCGCGCATCAAATCTCGTGAGCAGGCCAAGACAAAAGCCCAGGAGGACCCCAACGAAATAATCTGATGCGACTACAATTCAACTCAGCCGAGGGCTATCGCCCCCAGCTTCCAGCCGTGGTCACAATCAATGAGCAGAGAGGGTCAGTTTTCGATGAGCGCCAACAGGTGAAAAGCCATGATCTCTCCGCGCAACCAAGTGCGAAATCGATCCGTCGTGAACCCTCGTTGGCTGCGGTTACTTGTTCAGAGTGGCCTTAGTTGTTATGACCACCAGCGAAATCTGGCGAGTGCTGTGCGCGGTCAAGACCGAGTTCGACAAGTCGGTGACGTGCTTGACAAGATCAAGAAGAAGCTCGACGAGGCCAGTACGCAAATCGATCAAACCGGTGTGCGCACGCGCGCCATCAACCGTCAACTGCCACGGCCGAGGCGTTACCGGTCGATCCTTTACGACAACCAGAGGATTCCGTAGATGAGCCTTGAGCTCGATAGGGTGAGATAAGTCATGTGTGGAATCGCGGGCATTGTCAGCTGGGCCCGGCCGGCCGAGCAGGCTGAGCTGCGGGCGATGACCGACCGTTTGCGGCACCGCGGTCCGGACGGTCGCGGCGAGTACTTCAGCGGTCCGGTTGCTCTCGGGCACACCCGGCTGAGCATTATTGATGTCGCTGGCGGTGCCCAGCCCATGGGCAACGAGGACGGCTGCGTACAGGTGGTTTTTAACGGCGAAATTTTCAATCACGTCGAGCTGCGGCGTGAGCTGCAGGCCCAAGGACACCGTTTCGCGACGCACTGCGACACTGAGGTTCTGGTGCATGCCTATGAGCAATACGGCGACGACTTTCTGCATCGCCTCAACGGGCAGTTCGCGATCGCGCTGTGGGACCAGCGACGCCAGCGGCTGCTGCTGGCGCGCGATCGAGTCGGGATCCGCCCACTGTTCTATTGCGAAGCCGGCGGTAGACTGGTATTTGCTTCTGAAATCAAAGCCTTGTTTGCATTGCCAGAGCTGCCACGCCGGCTCAATCCGGCGGCGCTCGGGGAGATTTTTACGTTTTGGGCACCGCTGTCCTCGCATACGGTATTCGATGGCATCCATAGCCTGGAGCCCGGCCACTGCATGGTGGTCCAATCGCAAGGCCAGCACATTCGGCGCTACTGGGACTGGCAGTTTCCGCAAGAACGGCAGGAAACCTCCGGCAGTGCGCAGCTGGCCGCTGGCGAACTGCGCGAACTGCTGCTGGACGCGGTGCGCCTTCGGCTCCGCGCCGACGTGCCGGTGGCCGCTTATTTGAGCGGCGGGCTGGATTCGTCGATCATCGCCGCACTGGTGCATCGCTGCACTGACACGCCGCTGCGCACGTTTTCCCTGACCTTCGATGACGCGGAATTCGACGAGGGTCCGGCACAGCGGGAGATGGCACAGTACCTCGGCTGTCAGCACAGCTCGCTGCACTGTAGCCGGGCCGATATCGCCGCCGCCTTTCCGCAGGCCATCTGGCATGCCGAGAGCCCGATTCTGCGCACCGCTCCGGTGCCGTTGATGCTGCTGGCGCAGCAGGTACGCGCCGCTGGCTACAAGGTCGTGCTCACCGGTGAGGGTGCTGACGAGGTGTTCGGTGGTTACGATCTGTTCAAGGAAGCGGCCATCCGCAGGTTCATGGCGCGTGCGCCGCAGTCCACTTGGCGGGCGGCGTTGCTGGCGCGGTTGTATCCCTACCTGGAACATTCGCCTACGGCAAATCCGGCGCTCGCCAAGCGCTTTTTCGGCGACGGCGCCGAGCAGCTCGGACGGCCCGGATTCGGCCATCTGCCGCGCTGGCAAACCACCCGTCGCCTGTGGCGGTTCCTGTCGCCCGCGTTGCGCGCGCAGCTGTCGGAGTCTGACCCGCTGCGAATCATCGCCGCCGATCTCCCCGACCAATTCCAACGCTGGCCACCGCTGTCGCAAGATCAATACATCGAGGCGCACACGCTAATGTCGGGCTATCTGCTCAGCGCTCAAGGCGACCGCATGGCGATGTCACAATCGATTGAAGGACGCTTCCCGTATCTGGATCATCGGCTCATCGAGTTCGCCAATAGATTGCCGCCACGCTACAAGCTGATGGGCCTGAAGGAAAAGTATCTGCTCAAGTGTAGTGCTGCCGGATTGCTGCCGGAATCGATCCGAAAACGACCCAAGCAACCGTACCGCGCACCGGACAGCCAAAGCTTTTTCGAGCGCGGCGAGCCGGTGGATTACGCGGCCGAACTGTTGAGCCCGCGGCGTCTCCACGACGCCGGCTATTTCGACACGGCGGCGGTCACCAAGTTGTTCGACAAGTGCCGCGCGGGGCGCGCCATCGGATTCGGCGACAACATGGCGTTCGTCGGCATCCTGTCGACGATGCTGGTACATCAGCAGTTCATCCATGACGAGCCGCCGCCGGTGCGGCGCGAGTGTACGACGTCCCTCACTGCGAACTGAAATCTAACGCAGGCAGAGCCATGCACCGCCCCATCCTCCTGCACGAGTTCTTCGCCGCAACGGTGGCCAGAGACCCGGGCCGGGTCGCGTTGGTTTGTGCCGGTCGACGTATCGGCTACGTCGAGTTGGCCGAGCACATCGACGCGCTGGCCGCAGCGCTGCGCGGGCGCGGTGTGGGCCGGGGTGACCGCGTGGCGCTGTTCCTGGACAATTCAATCGAGATGATCGTGGGCCTGTATGCCACGCTGCGGATCGGGGCAGTATTCGTGCCGATAAATCCCTTGACCAAGGCCGACAAACTCGCCTACATGCTCAACGACGCGCAGATCAGCGCTCTGCTGACGCAGACGGCATTGACCAGTGTGGCCACTAGGGCCCTGACGTCGGCGGCGAGCGTGCATAGTTGCTGGGTGGCTGGTGTCGAAGCCGCCGAAGTCCTCGATCAGCGCGATGTGCTGCGGATGCCGTGGCCGCCGCCGACGGCTGCGGGCGCCACGTCGTCAGTGTCGGAGCCCGTGGTGATTGATCCGGGGACGATTGATCAGGACCTGGCGGCGATCCTCTACACCTCCGGCTCCACCGGTCGGCCCAAGGGCGTGATGTTGACCCATCTCAACATGATCACCGCACAGGAGTCGGTGAGCCGATATCTGGGCCTGTGCGCGGCCGACATCATCGTCTGCGCCTTGCCGCTGTCTTTCGATTACGGCCTGTATCAGGTGTTGATGGCTTTCAAGCTCGGTGCCAGTGTGGTGCTGGAGCGCTCGTTCACGTACCCGGTACGGGTATTAGATACAATGGCGCGCGAGGGTGCCACGGTGTTCCCGGGCGTACCCACGATGTTCGCGTTGCTGATGAACCTGGACCTGAGCGACTACGATTTGAGCGCTCTGCGGCTGGTCACCAACACCGCCGCCGCCCTGCCGGAAGCACACATCCGAGCCATTCGCCGGATGTTTCCCAAGGCCCGGCTGTATTCCATGTATGGTCTGACCGAGTGCAAACGCGTGAGTTATCTGCCGCCCGAGCAATTGGATATCCGTCCTGGCAGTGTCGGCCGCGGCATGCCTAACCAGGAAATATGGCTGGTCGACGCCGCCGGCAAACGACTGCCACACGGTGCCACCGGGGAGCTGGTGATCCGTGGTAGCCACGTCATGCGCGGCTATTGGAACAAGCCACAGGAGACCGCCGAGCGCCTTCGGCCCGACCTCGGTCCCGGCCAGACCCTGCTGTACTCCGGCGACCTGTTTCGTAGCGACGCCGAGGGCTATCTGTACTTTGTCGGACGCGCGGACGACATGATTAAAAGTCGTGGCGAGAAAGTCAGCCCGCGCGAAGTGGAAAACGTGTTGTGTGAACTGCAGGGTGTGGCGGAGGCCGCGGTGATCGGGGTGGACGATGTGCTGCTGGGGCAGGCAGTCAAAGCGTTTATTGTGCTGGCGCCCGGCTACCACTACAGTGAGCGAGAGGTCGTCAAGCACAGTCTGGCGCGGCTGGAAGGTTTCATGGCCCCCAAAATTGTGGAGTTTGTACCCGTCCTGCCGCGCACTGACCGCGGTAAAATCGATAAAATCGCGTTGCGCCAGGGATCGCTCGGGCCTGTGCGTGACATCAGCAGTTACTGAGGCCAGAGGGAACAAAGCAAATGAGCGACATCAACAACCAGCTGCGCCGCTACATCGGCGACAATTTCGTCATGGGGACCGATGCGGCCGGTTTCTCGGATACCGATTCGCTGCTGGACCTGCACATCGTCGATTCCACCGGCATTCTGGAGTTGATCATGTTCCTGGAGGAAACTTACGGCATCCAGGTGGCGGATGCCGAGATGATCCCCGAAAATCTCGACAACCTCGAAGCCATTGAAGCCTATGTCATGCACAAGCAGCAGGCGCGCAAGGCCGTGGTGTGAACGGATCTATTGGCGACGTAAGCCCCGCCGCCGCCGCGATGGCGCTGTCTCCGGCGGTCTTCGCTTTGGACTGCGACGCGGAAACCCGACGCATCGGCGAGTTCATCCGCGACACGCTGGCGCGTCTGCACAAACGCGGCGTCGTGCTCGGTTTGTCCGGCGGCGTGGACAGTTCCGTGTGTGCGGCCTTGGCCGTGCAGGCGCTGGGCCCCGGTAAGGTACTGGGTTTACTGATGCCAGAGCGTGAGTCCAGTCCGCAGAGCGTCGATCTAGGTGCCGAGGTGGCGCGGCGGCTGGAGTTACGCTGCGAGACCGAACCTGTCGCTGATGCGCTGGAAGCGCTTGGCTGCTACCGACGACGCGATGCGGCGATCCGCGCACTGTTTCCCGCATACGGCAAGGGCTGGAAAAACAAGATCGCCATCGCCGGCGGACGGCTGCATTTTTTCAAACTGGTGGTACAGGATCCACAGGGCATCCAGCACAGCATCCGACTGCCATTGCGCGAGTATCTGCAGATCGTCGCCGCCACCAGTTTCAAGCAGCGGATCCGCCAGAACCTGGAATACTTTCACGCCGACCGGCTCAACTACGCCGTGCTGGGGACGCCCAACCGGCTGGAATACGATCAGGGCTTTTTCGTCAAAAACGGCGACGGCGCCGCCGACCTCAAACCCATCGCCCATCTGTATAAAACTCAGGTCTACGCACTGGCCGAGCATCTTGACCTGCCCAGGGCGGTGTGCGAATCATCGCCCACCACCGACACCTACAGCCTGGCTCAGGGGCAGGACGAGTTCTATTTCGTCCTGCCCTACGGACAGATGGATCTGGCGCTGTGGGCCCATGGCCACCGTCGCCCCGCAAGTGAGTTGGCGCATGCACTGGGACTGGAGGACAGTGCGGCGCGGCAGGTCTACGCCGACATCGAGGCCAAACGCCGCGGCACACGTTATCTGCACGAGCCTCCCGCGCTGGTCGAACCGGTTTTCCGCGCGTTCGACGATGCCAGCCGAGACGACTTCGAGCATAGTCTGCAACGCTTGCGGGAATGCTTGCAGGCGCTGCCCGACAAGCCCGAGGAAACCGCCATTGGCACTCTGCGTGCACTATGGCAACTGGCGGCCGGAAAGGCTTGTTCGGTAGCGGCGGCATGCGAGCGACCGCTGTCTCTGCTTGATCCTCAGCAGAGACAGCACTTGCAGAGCTTGGTATCTGCACGCCTGGCGGGCACGCCGCTGGCGCACCTTACCGGCCGTCAGCGCTTCATGGGCCTGGAACTGCAGGTCGGTCCTGAAGCGTTAGTGCCGCGACGGGAAACCGAGCTGTTGGGTCATGCGGCACTGGCGGTGCTGCGACAGATCTGCGAGGACCGGGGACAAGCCCTGGTGATCGACGTCTGTACCGGCTGTGGCAACCTCGCGCTGGCCCTGGCGCACCACGAGCCCAGAGCCACGGTGCATGCGGCCGACTTGTCGGCCGCCGCCGTGGATCTGGCCCGGCATAACCTCGAACAGATGAATCTCGGTGGACGGGTGCACGTCGTTCAAGGCGATCTGTTGCAGCCGTTCGAGCGACCGGATTTTCTTCACCGGATCGATTTGTTGGTTTGCAACCCGCCATACATCTCCAGCGCCAGGCTGGACACGCTCGCAGCTGAAATCGTCGCCTTCGAGCCGCGCCAGGCCTTGGATGGCGGACCGTTCGGCGTCGCTATACTGCACCGCCTGTTGCGGCAAGCGCCGAGCTATCTGCGTCCTGGAGGCTGGCTGGCCGTGGAGGTGGGGCTCGGACAGGGGCCCGCGATCCGCAAATGGTTGCTTAAGTCCGATGCCTACGACCGTCTGACCGATGCCCTGGACGATGCCGGGCAGATCCGTGCGGTGCTGGCGCGCACACGGCAGGCGTCCGCCGGTGCCGATGATGTCTGAGTCGCCCGTCGACACCGGGAACACGTACCAGGTACGGATTGCGACGCTGGCCGAGGATGGGCCACGTATCGTCGAGTTGTGGGCCGCAAACCTGGGTCATGCCGAGCGCCGGCAAGCAAAGTTCGACTGGTTTTATCGCAATAACCCGACCGGCGCGTCGACGGTGTTTCTGCTGTATCACGATTCGGATCGGCTGATCGGCACCGCCGGAGTCGGAACCCGGCATATGCGTTGCGGCAGCAAAATTTGCGATGCCGGACTGCTGGCGGATTTTGCGGTAGATGCCCGCTACCGCACCCTGTTTCCGGCACTGGCGCTGCAGCGCGAGGTCTGCCGGCAGGCGCTTGCAGGCCATGGCCTGCTGTACGGATTTCCCAATCGCAACGCACTACCGGTGTTCAAACGTGCCGGTTTCACGATGCTTGGCAATCTCTCGCGCTATACCTGCTTGCTGCGCGCCCAAGGCCTGCGCCGGAGAATTCTGCCGGGATGGCTCAATGGATTGGCCGTCTCAGCGCTCGAACCCGCCTTTCACCTGCGCCACATGCTGTGGCGGACGTTGGCATCGCGTACGCTGCGGCGGTGCTGGCTGGAAGCGCCGGATTCTCGCTTCGACCAGCTTTGGGCGGCGCAGGACGACCGCCTGATCATGGGGCTGCGCGACCGCGGCTACCTGCAGTGGCGCTTTTTTGACAAGTCCTGGCGCCGCTCGCGATTATTCTCGATCTGCGCCCCGACCAGCGACGAGCTGCTTGGCTATGCCGTGTGTGAAGCCGAGGCCGAAACCCTGCACATCCGCGATTGTCTGGTCAAACCGCCCGCCGTCGGCAATCTGCCACAGCTGTTGCGCGCGCTTGCATGCGATGCGGCGCGGCTGGGTTTCAGTCGCCTGTCGATGGAAATCATGGTGCCCACCGAGTGGGCTCGGGCGCTGCGTCGGGCGGGCATGCGACGCCGCGACGCCAACAGCCAAGCCGTGGTCTGCGTCGCCACAGCGCAGGTGGCCGAACAGCTGCGCGGCCGGGATTGGTATTGCACCGGCGCGGACGCTGACGAATAAGAATGCTGTCAACCCATAATCGAACGCAGGCCACTACCGGCACTATCGCCGCGCGACGTGGCGGGATGTATTCCTGTCGGTGATGGAGCAGATCGTGCCGTAGTCGGCGTTGTGCGCCGTGATCAAGCCGCACTACCCGAAGGCAGGCAAGGGTCGCCCCTCGGTAGGACTGGAGCGGATGCTGCGGATGTACTTTGTGCAGCACGGGTTCAATCTGGCTGACGACGCGTGTGAGGAAACCCTGCTGGACAGCACGGCGCGGCGCCAATTCCGGACGTCCAGTGCATGTCATTTGTCGAGCTTGGCTCGCTATCAGCAATGCTCGGCAAGATCCCAGCCTACCGGAAGTGGCCTCGCCGGCCACACGATGCGCCCGGATCCGGAGCGAGGATGCAAGAAGGCGACGGTTTGAGCGGTTACCCGAAAGATAATCGTGCCAATCGGGTACCATTTGCGTCTGCACTGCGACCGTCTCTGTGCCGACGCGCGGCTACCGTAATCCTCTTCCAGACATTGATATGGCGACTTACAGCACCAACGAATTCAAATCCGGCGTCAAGATCCTGATCGACGGCGATCCTTATTCCATCCTCGAGAACGAGTACGTCAAACCCGGCAAGGGGCAGGCGTTCAACCGCGTCAAGATGCGCAATCTCAAGAACGGCCGCGTTATCGAGCGCACCTGGAAGTCGGGTGATACCGCCGAAGCCGCCGACATTGTCGAAGTGGATTTGCAGTATCTCTACACCGACGGCGAGTTCTGGCATTTCATGGACCCGGCCAGTTTCGAGCAGGTCAGCGCCGACAAGAATGCGGTGGTGGACGCGGAACAGTGGATCAAGGGCGAGGAAAGCTGCAAGGTGCTGCTGTGGAACGGGGTGCCGCTGTCGATATTGCCGCCCAACTTCGTCGAACTGCGAATCGTCGAAACCGATCCGGGCGTGCGCGGCGATACCTCGGGCGGCGGCGGCAAACCGGCCAAGCTGGAAACCGGCGCAACGGTGCGGGTGCCGTTGTTCGTGCAGCAGGACGAGATGATCAAGGTCGATACGCGCAGCGGCGACTATCTGTCACGGGTGGGTAAATAATGGCGAAGGAAGCGGTCAAACGGACGGGGGATTCGATGGACGACAATCGCCGCAAGGCATTGGAAGCCGCATTGGGGCAGATCGAACGGCAGTTCGGCAAGGGCAGTGTGATGCGCATGGGTGAGAACGATCCTGGGCGCGATATCGAGGTGGTATCCACCGGCTCGCTGGCGCTGGATGTGGCGCTCGGCATAGGCGGTCTGCCGCGCGGCCGCGTGGTCGAAATCTACGGCCCGGAATCCTCGGGCAAGACCACGCTGTGTCTGCAGGTGGCGGCCAATATGCAGAAGATGGGCGGCACGGTTGCCTACATCGACGCCGAGAACGCACTCGATCCGTCCTACGCCGAGAAACTGGGCGTGAAGATAGACGACCTACTGATCTCGCAGCCGGATACCGGTGAGCAAGGTCTGGAGATCACCGACATGTTGGTGCGTTCCAGCGCGGTGGATGTGATCGTGATCGACTCGGTGGCGGCGCTGACGCCCAAGGCGGAAATCGAAGGCGAGATGGGCGATTCGTTGCCGGGTCTGCAGGCGCGGTTGATGAGTCAGGCGCTGCGCAAGTTGACCTCCAACATCAAGCGTTCCAACACGCTGGTGATTTTCATCAACCAGATCCGCATGAAGATCGGCGTGATGTACGGCTCACCGGAAACCACCACCGGCGGCAACGCACTCAAGTTTTATGCTTCCGTACGCCTCGACATCCGCCGTACCGGTGCGATCAAGAAAGGCGAGGAAATCGTCGGCAACGAAACCCGCGTCAAGGTGGTCAAGAATAAGATGGCGCCGCCGTTCCGCAAGGCTGAGTTCGAGATCCTCTACAACGAGGGCATTTCCACGCTGGGCGAGTTGATCGACATGGGTGTAGAAAACGGTCTGGTCGACAAGGCCGGCGCTTGGTACGCCTACGGCGGCGACAAGATCGGGCAGGGCAAGGACAATGCGCGGCAATGGCTGCGCGAACATCCCGAGGCTGCCGCGGAGATTGACAAACAACTGCGCGCGAAGCTGCTGCCGCCGCCGCGCCCGAACCGTGCCGCGGCGGCGGAGTAAACAACCGCCTGTCGACACCCCGGCCGGCGCGCGTCAGAGCGCCTTGCGGGCGCTGGCGCGGCGTGAACACAGCGCGCGTGAGTTGTACTACAAGCTGAAATCGTGCGGGGTGCCGGAGCCGCTGGCAGGTGAGGTGATCGAGGATTTCTCGGCGCGCGGCTGGCAGAGCGACCAGCGTTATGCCGAGAGTCTGCTGCGCACCCGCGTCGCTCACTGTTATGGCCCGCTGCGGATTGAAGCGGAGATGTCCGCGGCCGGTCTGTCCAATACGCTGATTCGGGAGGCGATGGCCGCTGCCGAATGTGATTGGAACGATCTGGCGCTGCAGGCCTATCAGCGGCGGTTCGATTCTGCTCCTGCGGGGACGGCCGAAGGGCAGAAGCGCTATCGCTTTCTGGCCCAACGCGGCTTCAGTTCGGAGCAGATCCGTACTGTGTTGCGCAACGTCCCTGAATAAATCTGCGTCTGAGGCCGGCCCGGACGTAGCCGACATGTCTGCGCTCCTTTAACATTGCGCTCTTTTCAGCTTCCTTTCTGGCTCGACGGTTCATGGACAGCAACACGCTGCGCGCGCGGTTCCTCGATTTCTTCGCCGGCCACGGTCATACCGTGGTGCCGTCGAGTTCGCTGGTGCCCGCGGACGATCCCACACTGTTGTTCACCAACGCCGGCATGGTGCCGTTCAAAGGCGTGTTCACCGGACAGGAAAAACGTCCGTATACGCGCGCGGCCAGTTCGCAAAAATGCGTGCGCGCGGGCGGCAAACACAACGATCTGGAAAACGTCGGCTACACAGCGCGGCATCACACGTTCTTCGAGATGCTGGGCAATTTCAGCTTCGGTGACTATTTCAAGCAAGAGGCGATTCAATACGCGTGGGAATTCATCACCAGTGCCGACTGGCTGGGGATCGACCCGCGCCGCCTGCTGGTCACCGTCTATCAGACCGACGACGAAGCCTACGACATCTGGCACCGGCAGATCGGTGTGCCGGCCGAGCGCATTGTTCGGATTGGGGATAACAAAGGAGCCCCGTACGCCTCTGACAATTTCTGGGCGATGGGCGATGTCGGCCCCTGCGGTCCTTGCACGGAAATCTTCTACGACCACGATCCGGATGGCAGCAAGGGCATTGCCGGCGGGCCGCCGGGTTCACCCGATGAAGATGGCGACCGCTGGATCGAGATCTGGAACGTGGTGTTCATGCAGTTCGAGCGCCAATCCGACGGCACTCTGGTGGAACTGCCGCGGCCCAGCGTCGATACCGGCATGGGCCTGGAGCGCGTCAGTGCTCTGATGCAGGGCACGCATGACAACTACCAGATCGATATTTTCCGCCATCTGATCGAGGCGGTGGCCCGGCTGGCCGGACAGAAACCTTATGCCAATGCTTCGCAGAAGGTGATTGCCGACCACATCCGCGCTACCGGTTTTCTGATTGCCGACGGCGTGATCCCTGCGAACGAAGGCCGCGGCTACGTTCTGCGCCGCATCATGCGTCGAGCCATCCGCCACGGCTACAAGCTGGGTTTGAGCGAGCCGTTCTTCTACACGCTGGTGCAGTCGCTGGCCGAGGTCATGGGTGGCGCGTATCCGCAGCTAAACAATCAGCGCCGCTTGATCGAAAACTGCATCCGCACCGAGGAAGACAGCTTCGCGCAGACGCTGGAGAAGGGCATGAAGCTGCTGGACGACGCCATCGCCCAACTCAGCGGCAAGACCATTCCTGGCGATGTGGTGTTCAAGCTCTACGATACCTACGGCTTCCCACTCGATCTCACCGCCGACATCGCCCGTGAGCGCAATCTCTCGCTGGACCTGGCAGGCTACGAACGTGAGATGGAGGCACAGCGCAAGCGTGCCCGTGCGGCCAGTCATTTCAAGTCCGGAGGCACGCTAGCCTACGACGGCGAAGACACGCAGTTCATCGGTTATTCCGAACTCTCGGGTACTGCCAAAGTCGTTGCGCTGTTTCGGGACGGCGCAGCGGTGCAGCGCTTGAGTGCTGGTGAGGACAGCATAGTTGTGCTCGATCGCACACCGTTTTATGCCGAGTCCGGCGGTCAGGTCGGCGACAGCGGCCGGCTGGTTGCGGGCGATGCGGTGTTTGTCGTGGGCGATACGCAGAAAATCAAGGGTGCGGTGTTCGGGCATCAGGGCCGACTGGAGTCCGGTTCACTGTCGTCGGGCGGCGCAGTCCAGGCCGACGTCACCGAGAGTGTGCGCCGAGCCACTATGCGCAATCATTCGGCCACGCATCTGCTGCACCGCGCGCTGCGCGATGTGCTTGGCAGCCATGTCGCACAGAAAGGTTCGCTGGTGGATGCGGGCCGCACCCGTTTCGATTTCTCACATCAACAGGCGATGACCGCGGATGAGATCGCCGAGGTTGAGGATCGCGTTAATCGGGCGGTGTTGGCCAATGTGCCGGTCGGCGTCGAGTTGATGAGCTACGACGACGCCATTCAATTCGGCGCCGTGGCCCTGTTCGGCGAGAAATACGGCGATGAAGTGCGCGTGTTGAGCATGGGCCCCCCAGACAACAACTTTTCCACCGAACTGTGCGGCGGTACGCATGTGTCACGTACCGGTGATATTGGTTTGTTCAAGATCATCTCGGAAAGCGGGGTGGCGGCCGGTATCCGTCGCGTCGAGGCGATTACCGGCAACAACGCGCTGGCCTATTTGCGCGAAACCGAAGGCAAGCTGCGCAAGGCAGCCGAACTGCTGCACAGCGGTGCAGAGGACGTGCCGGCCAAAATCGAACTGCTGATCGAACGCGGCAAGCAGTTTGAGAAAGAAGTCAACGGCCTGAAAGCCAAGCTGGTGTCGAGCGCGGGCTCCGATCTGACGGCACAGACGCGCGAGATCAAGGGCATCAAGGTGCTGGCGACGCGGGTCGACGGCGTTGAAGCGGGCGACCTGCGCAGCCTGCTGGATCAGCTCAAGAACAAGCTGGGCTCGGGCATCATCCTGCTCGGCACCGTTGCCAGAGGGAAGGTCAATTTGATTGCAGGTGTCACGCCGGATCTCACGGGCAAGGTGAAAGCCGGTGAATTGGTGAACATCGCCGCGGCCAAGGTCGGCGGCAAGGGCGGCGGCCGGCCGGACATGGCTCAGGCCGGCGGCACGCAACCGGGAGGGCTGGCCGAGGCGCTGGAATCAGCCTGCGGCTGGCTCGAACAGAAGCTTTGATCGTGGAATTAGGGCCTGTTAACACTCTGCCGGTACAGTGCGTTACGGAGGTCATTTCCACCTGCCGCCACTTCATTCGTCGCGGCGATAGAACCATTATCACCGCTTCTCGCTCATTGCGCTGGACGAAAATGACCTCCGCCGCGATGTGTCTCCATAGTGTTAACAGGCCCTGAACATGGCTTTGCTGGTACAGAAATACGGCGGCACCTCGATGGG
>CAJDTS010000058.1_pt1 | contig 20821 bp, 23 predicted proteins | sample 7389861 | NCBI WGS metagenome assembly CAJDTS01 (sample SAMEA7055659, study PRJEB34461) | soil metagenome | biome: terrestrial ecosystem; feature: Peninsula; material: soil | place: Antarctica | collected 2016 | reverse complement strand
GTAGCCGGCTTCCAGAGACGACAGATCCAGTTGAGTGACCACTTCTACTACGAACCGCGCCAGATGGCCGTCCGGTAGCCAGTCCTGTACCGAGGGGGGTAGCAGGTAGTCGGTGTCACGCTGAACCGGAATGAATCGAGCGGCCATCAATAGACTCCGTATATCAACATAATCAGTGCGTTGTTGTACTATTCCCGCGCCACAAACGATACCGTTTGAGTGGGGAAAGTCCGACAGACTGCTAGAGGTTCATGCGCGGTTCAAATAGCATGCAATGGCTTCGGCCCGCCTTTTTGGCGTAGTACATGGCGACATCGCTGTTTTTCAAGAGCGTGTCCACATCGTCGCCACTGCCATCATCGGCAGACACGACAATGCCAATACTAGCGCTGACTTGCAGGTCTTGCCCGTTAATACGGCAAGGCGCTGCCAATGCACTCAGCAGCTTGTGCCCCACCCTTTCTGCGGCCTGTGCGTCGAGGACGTCAGGCAACAGCACCACGAACTCGTCGCCACCCAAACGAGCCACCGTGTCTTCGTTGCGCACGTTCGCGATGAACCTTTGGGCAGCCTCTTTGAGCAGCTCATCTCCCACGTTGTGTCCGAGCGTGTCATTGATGGCTTTTAACCCGTCGAGGTCGATAAAGAGCACCGCCGCGTGCCTGTGGCTGCGGGGAAGACGGGTCAGCGCCTGCTCGATGCGGTCGTTGAGCAAATACCGGTTGGAGAGGCCGGTCAGCGTGTCGTGAGTTGCCAGGTGCAAGGTGCGCAGCAATTCTTCCTCGGTGCGTTGGCGCTTTTCGCGCATCTCGGCGAACGCGTGCACCAGGCTGCCCAGATCATCGTCGGACGCAGTTGGCAGTACCGCATTGAAATCGCCCAGTGTCAGCCGCTCCGCCGCCCGGGCGAGGCGTTTCAGCGGTTGCTGCAGACCACGCAGAATCGCGGCCGCGCCTCCGATGCTCAGTCCCATGGAGGCCACCAGTATGGCCAGCAAGCGCAGGCTGGCTGACCTGATGCGCTCCTTGGCCAACACCTCATTGGCTTCGACCCGGCTCTGGGTCAACTGCGTAATCTGATCAATAGCCTTACGGTGACGCTCATACAGCGGCTTCATTCGCGCTGTGGCTGCCAAGGCGAGCCTTCTGTCATCTTTCTGAATCGCTGGAACGAGCTCGTTGAACGCAATAGCGTAAAAAGCTTCCGCCGAAAGATGCGATTGCGTCAAAAGTTGGTCGCTACGGTCGTCGTCTAGCGTGTTGGCAAGCCAAAACTTGTATCTCTCGTCATATTCGCGCCTCAACTTCTTGAGGCTCTCGATCAAAACTTTCTTCTCGGCCTTGTCTCCCGCGTCCAGCAGTTGTAGCGTAACGAGATAAGACTCGATGATGTAAATTCGCGGCGGCAGGATCTCCCCGATCAAATCCTTGCGCAGTGCGATGCGCTGGTACAGCGGCCCGGTGACCTTGAGCTCATTCAGTGTCTTGAACGACCAGACGCCGTAAATGATGTAGCCCAGCGCGAAAACCACCATCAGTGCCGCAAAACGATGGGAGAGCTTAGATCTCTTGTTTGACGGAGAGAGCATCATCTGGCGTCCGCCTTGTTGCTAGGGGTTCTTGTGCAGTTGATTGAGGTCATTATCCGGCATTGAAGCACAGCGCCGGAAACAGAGCGAGGGGGTGGTTCAGGGACAGCGGTCTGCCGGATTTTCAGTTTGAAATAATTCTGATCGAGGAGCCCTCGGGCGCGTTTGTGGATCATGCCGATGGCAACGTTTCCGGCTTCGATCCGCGCCGTCGTAAGCTTGAATCGTGCGTAAGCGCAGATACCCTCGGCGTGCTTCTCCAGCATGGCCGCGTAGCGATGCAACGGCGTGATGGAAGTGGCGCGCGCCAGCGCGCACCATTGTTCCAAGGCTTTTCGCATCGCAGCCTCGTCGGACGCGCTCCAGAGCGCTTGTAGCTGTTCCTTGAGCGTGTAGACCGTGGACAAGGTCTGGTTGGCCTGCATCAGGGCCTCAAGCCGCTGGAGGCCCGATTCATCCAGTCGCTGCCGGTTGCCCAACAGCAGATACAGACTGCCCTTGATGACTTGCTTGCCGTCGGCGTCGGCCTTCCAGAGAGGCGCAGTGGAACGGAAAACCCGGTTAAGCGAAGCGCTTCGATCGACCACAAGCAGGCTGGATGCTACATCATGCTTGGAATGCGCCGTGCACAAACAATCGTTTATGCAATGATGGCTGAAGGAACGCTGACAAAGGGCTTGCGCGTTGCACAAAGCTGTTGCACTATAGTACCTATAGGCAACAGGTTTTCGCAACCTATCTGCCTTTTCGCCGGACTGATCCGATGACCATGAAAACTCAAACACTCGACCCGCTCATTTCCGAGTTTGCGATCGACGACCCTCGCCCAAGCGTGCCGCACGATGAAGCGATGGCGCGAGTCCGCGCGACCATTCAAGCGGCGAAGCGCAAACCGAAGTCGGCGTAAATGCTGCCGATTCGCTGGAACGCGAAGGCGCTGGATGAACTCGACGCCATCGCTGGCTATGTCGCTCAGTTCAACCCGATCGCCGCCGAGGGTTTGCAAGACCTCATTGAGACATCCGTGCTGCCGCTGTCGGAGCATCCGTACCTGTATCGCCTTGGCCGCGTTGCAGGCACTCGCGAGCTGGTGGTGCACCCCAATTACATCGTGGTTTACCGCGTATTGACTGATCAGGTTGAAATTGTCGGCGTGCTGCATGCGGCTCGCGAGTACCCCTAAGCCATGCGCATCGGCTACGCCCGAGTCTCGACCAGAGATCAAGATACGGCCGCGCAGCTCGGCGCGCTGAAGGCGGCCGGTTGTGAGCTTATCTTTCAGGAAAAAACGTCCGGCGGGCGCTGGGAACGGCCCGAGTTGCATCGACTTCTCGGACAACTGCGTAAGGGTGATGTGGTGGTCGTCTGGAAACTGGACCGCTTGTCGCGCTCGTTGAAAGACGTCTTGACGTTGATGGAGAAGATTCAGCAAGCCAACGCCGGCTTCCAGAGCCTGACCGAAGCGATCGACACCACTTCGCCGGCAGGACGCATGATGATGCAGATGGTCGGAGCGTTCGCCGAATTCGAGCGCGCCATGTTGCGAGAACGTACCAAACACGGGCTGGAAGCGGCGCGGAAGGATGGCCGCATTGGTGGCCGGCGCCCCAAGCTCAAGGCGCCTCAAGAGCAGGAAATAGTGAAGTTGGTGCGTACGGGTCAGAAGACGGCCGCGGATGCCGCGCGGCTATTCAATGTGCATCCCGCCACCGTGTCGCGGTTGCTTGCTCGGACTCGCCCAGCACCGGCTTAAGTGCATCTGCCGTTCCACTGCGCCTCAAACCCCGCAGTCTTCAGTTCTGGATGTGGCCAAGGAATTCAAGCTGGACTGGCAGACCGTCAAGGCGCTGGACAAACAATACATAGCCGAGCAACTCAAGCATGCTGGCATACCCGGGCCGAAGGCCATCGGCATCGACGAAATCTCGATTCGCCGGGGCCACACCTATCGCATCGTGGTCAGCGACCTGGTCCGCAAGCGGCCGATCTGGTTTAGCGGCGACGACCGCTCCGAGGCGAACATGGCGATGTTCTACGAGGCGCTGGCGCCGGCATCCGGCTGGCGGTAATGGACATGTGGAAACCGTTTCGCAATGCTACCCGGACCCACGCACCGCAGGCGGCGATTCTGTTCGACAAGTTTCATATCATGGCGCATCTGGGCAAGGCACTCGACGCGGTGCGCAAGGCCGAATACGCCCGCCCCAGTGGCAAGGACCGCCGTTTTATCAAGGGACAGAAGTACACCCTGCTGTCGCATCGGAAAAACCTGAGCCTCGACGGCAAGGCGGCGCTCAAACAGCTGCTGGCGGCCAACAAGCGCCTCAACACCGCTATCTGCTCAAGGAGCGCTTCGGCCAGCTGTGGGACTACCGACGCGAAGCCTGGGCCGGGCGCTTCTTCGACCCGTGGCGGAAATCGCTGCGCTGGCAACGGCTCAAACCCTACGAGAAATTCGCTGCCATGATCGAACGGCACTGGGATGGCATCGCCGCTTACTGCCATCCCGATAACAAAGTCTCACTCGGTTTCGTCGAAGGACTGAACAACAAGATTCGCGTTATCCAGCGCCGCGCTTACGGCCTGCGCGACGAGGAGTATCTGCGCTTGAAGGTGCTTACCTGCATGCTGCCCGAGCTGTGAAATCGGGCAGATTTACCCACACGATTCCACGAAGACCCAAAGGTTTGCAAAGATCTTCAAATTGGCGTTTAAACCAGAGTAATAAAGCGTTCGTAAAGTCAAGCTGGGGTGAACGGTTCCTTATGCTTCCCGCACAAAATTTCAGAATTGCGCTCGGTCAAAGCTGCAATCGTGCGTGAGGGGTTGAGGCCGATCGCTCGCGGGATAACCGAGCCATCCATGACATACAGGTTGGGGTAGTTGAAGACGCCTCCCTGAGCGTCGGTGACGCCGTCGGCGGCGGTGATACCCATATTGCAACCACCCAGCGGGTGCGGCGTGATGAGGTTGTGCAAGATCGTCCACGTGGGTGGGACGAAGGCGTTGCCGCCGGTCGCGGCGGAGAGCTTCCGGTGGACTGCGATCATGGCTTCGACCATGGCTTCGGAGCGCTGGTAGCGCCAATCCATTTTCAGCGCCCGTCGCCACGGCGCATACCAGGGACGGCCGAGATACAGACGACCGTCGGCGGCGTCTACCGCCTGGCCGAACCAGAGCATCATGGTCTCCAGCGGGTCGTCGGCATCGGTCATCTTTCCGATTGTTTTCCAGAGGCGGCGCAGCTTGCCGCGTGGCGCGTGCTTGATACGCCGGCTGATGAATGCGGCCGCCAGATTAGGTATGCCGCCGTCTTCTATGTACAGGGCCTGGCCCTCGAAGGAGCGGTCGAGCAGATCGATGGCGCTCGAGATCGTGACGCCGTGCGAGGGCGAAATTTCACGCTGGGGGAAGAAGGCTGGCGTGACGAAATCGCCGTTGAACGACCAGCCTTTGCCGAGCCTGGTCGACAAGGCTGGCAGGGTGCGGTGCTGGTCGCGGCAACGCAGCAGCAGTTCGGTGCTGCCGATAGACCCGGCACCAAGGATCACCCGCTGTGCGCTGACACTGGCGCGCACGGCGCGACCCTTGTCAATCCGGTCATAGGACACCCGCCAGCCATCGCCGAGCAGGGGTTCCAGAGCCTGTACTACATGTAGGGGGCGGATTTCCGCGCCTTTGTCTTCGGCAACGGCGAGGTAGTTGAGGTCGAGCGTGTTCTTCGCCGACACCTGGCAACCGATGTCGCAGTTACCGCACTGCACGCAAGTACCCTGCTGGCGGCCGTGGGCGTTGACGAAACGTTTCGAGTGCCGGTCGTTGCGCGCGTCGGGGAGGCCTTCGTGCCACGTCGGGTCGAAGCTGACGGCGAGCGGTACCTTGTGAAAGCGGTCGCCCCAGCCGCATTTTGTTGCACTTTCCTGCATTAGCCGGGTGCGTGCGTTGAACTGGGTGTCGGGTAGTTCGCTCACGGCGAGCATCGCGCCCACCCGCTCGTAATAGGGCTTAAGCACATCGTAGCTGATCCCGGGCGGCCAGCCGCGGGCAAAGGCATCGGGTTTGGCCTCGACCGAGACATTGGCGTAAATCAACGAACCCCCACCGACCCCGGCGCCGGCCGCGACCCACATGTCGCTGAAGGTGCGTAGGTCGGCCCAGCCATTTTTCTTGTGCGGCTTGTCCTGATCCCACAGCCAGGGGTCGCCCGGCGTGCGCGGGTAGGTCTCGGGAGTCCAGCGACGGCCGCGTTCGAGCACCAGTACTTTCATACCGTGTTCGGCCAGGCGGCAGGCCGATACCGCACCGCCGAAGCCGCTGCCGATGACGATGGCGTCGAAGTCGAAGTCGAAGTCGAAGTTGCTCATGGTTTCTCCGTGGCGCGTTGAGGGCGTGTGGGGATGTGTAGTGGAGGCTGAATCAGCTCGACGGCAATTGGCTGCTCAGGCTCAAAGCGCGCACCGTTGCCGGCAAGTGTGCGCAGCCGCCAGGTACGTCCTGCGCGTAGCAGCATCTGTATGCCGCGGCCGATGCGCCAGCGCTTGCAAATGGTCTCGATTTTCAAGGGGTAGATGGTCAGGCCGCTGGCGTCGACGCGCATGCGCAGAAAGCTTTTATAGCCAACGATGCTCTGTGAGGAAAATACTTCTTCACCGTGCCAACCGAATAAACTATTGACCAGCACCATCCAGCCGCCGAACAACAGACCGCCGACGACGCCGCCGACCGTGATGGCCTGAACGCAGAACAACAGCACCTGCGCGGCGTGGTCGAGAAACTCCGCTGGCGCATAGCCGAGTCTCTCGGCAAGCCAGCCGAGGTTGAACTGCCCGATCGCCCAGAGCAACAGCAGTGCCAGTGTCAGGTGCACAAATCCGTGCAGCGCACCGGCGAGGGTCGCCCAGCGGCGGCCTTGCTTGACGTTGGCGGCAGTAAACGCCGCCGCACCGCCTAGTATGCCCAGAGTCAGCAGCACGCTGGCCGGGCTGTGTGCCAGTACTTTGAACACCGTAGCCGGCAGCGTGACGCAGAAATTCTTGAGTGTGAAGGGCACGTACGCCAGATATTCCATCAGTGTGAGACGGTCGAGTGCGGCGATCGGTACCTTGCTCGCGCTTTGCAGTACCCAGAGGTAGACCAGGTACAGCGTCGCCAGCTGCGCGCAGAATAACGGGTTGCGAAGTGGTAGTTTCAGCGCCTGATTGCGCAGGCGGCGCGAGGTCGAAGCGTCGGGGTAGGTGGCCGCACGGGTGTAGCGTTGCTCGCTGCTGTTGCAGCGAAAACGCAGCGTCGCGGGCAGATCGTGGGTGCCGAGCAGATAGGCACCGCCACCGCCGCAGGTAACGCGCAGGGGAGCCGCGCAGCCCGGTTCCGGCTGGTAGAGTGCGTAGTGGTGCAAATCACCGGCGAGCACGGCGGCCAACTCGGCGCCATGGGGCGCGATGAGTTCTTCGATCAGGCGCAGACTGCTAAAGCGTGGTGTTTGGGTTTCGACCCCGCGGAGCCAGCGCGCGACTTTATAATACGAGCCGCGTGCTTCGTCTTCGCGCACCGAACGGCTGTGTTCCAGACGCTCGCTTTCGTTCAACCAGCTGGGTTCCGGCGTACAGATTATGATGCGCTCGCCGGGCCGCAACTGGCGTGCCATGTTGACAAAGTAGTCGAGCTGCGGGCGGTCGATTTCGGAGCCCAGCTGCAAATCGAGACCCCAGAGCCACCAGCCGTGCGGCAGCCGCACGCCGAAATAACTGGTGCGTTGCCCGGTGCGCCAGCGGCCGAGATCCTGGCGATTGCAAAAAAGCTGTTTGAAGCCATGTAGCCCGTCGTACCAGTCGTGATTGCCGGGCAACGCCACCAGCAGTGGTGCTGTGTCGGGGTTGGGTTCAGCGGGGACATCGGCCGGAAAGGCGGCGCGAAACGGGTCTACAAAGTGGGTGCGGTAGCCATTGCCGACCGGTGTTGGGTACACTTGGTCACCGCCGAGAATCAGCACATCGGCACGTGGCAGCGACGAACTAACAGTGGGCACGGTCAGGGTATCGCGACTGACGCTCCATGCCACCGAGTACGTCGAATCCCAACCGTCACCGGTATCGGCAACATAATCGATCCACACGGGCCCGCCCCGCTCGATGGCAAGGGGCGGATTTCCCACTGTGGGGTGCAGTGCTCCCTGTACTTCGCGCGGATCGGAAAAGCCGCCAACGGTCGTGGCGATCGCGGCGCGTATCCCGGTTTTCAATAGCTGACCGGGAGCCAGCCAGTTGACCATGGGTTCCTGAGTGTAGAGCTCTATGCGGTGCTCGACGCGGGATGGTGTAGCCACAGAAAATGGTCTCCTGGGGTTAGCGCACACGTCGCAATAGATAGGTGCGCCACAGTTCGGCGCTGAAGAAACGGAAGAAGCGCCATACGGCGGCGGCCCGGGCTTTTGCGCCCGGGGCATTGGTGGCGTGTACGGTGGTCAGCAGACGCAACAGAGCGACAGGACGCAGGCGCAACACGCCGGCGCCGATCACCGGACCCTGCGCATCGCTGCCGGCGTGCAGCGTGGTATACAGCGTCGTGGTTTCGCGCCAGAGCTTCCACGGCAGACCGATGCGCACGTGCTTTTTGCCGGCAAGGTAATGGGGCTTGCCCTGATGCTGGAAGCCGAGCTCGTACACCATGTAGCGCAGTGTCGGGTCATCGCTCGGCGCGAACAGACCAAACACGCCGGACTCGGCCGGTATGGCTGTGCCGAAGGGCTCAAAGTCGATATGCCCGGTCAGTTCGGCGCGATGCTGCGGGTCGGCGACAAAAGCGACGATGTCGTCAATATGTATAGTCGCGTGCATTGCCAGTCGGGTCGTGGCCCTGGCGCCGGTTTGCGGGTCGTCCGCGCCAAGGCCGAAACCGCCCGCCATGGTTTCCCGAAAGGACAGGCCAATACCCGGCTCCAGCATTTGCGTTGCACGCGCGTCGAGCGGTGCGGGCTGGTTATCGCGTAACGCCCGCCGCGCGTCGCGGTAGCCCATGTCGATCAGCGTTGCGGCGTCGATGCGCCCGAGATAGAAATCCGGGTCGAGCGGTAGTGGTGTCAGGGGTTTTATGACGTGCACGACTATCGGTTCACAGTGCCCGTGTACGGTTTCCCCCCCCGCGATGCGCCTGTTGATGTCCGCGATCGCCGCCAGATCGGCATTCAACGCGCCGATCGCACTCATTTCTATCATGTGCACATACTGGTTGAAGGCGCCGTTGCGCCAGGTCGGTGTATTGCCGATGCACCAGACGAGCCATAATTCGCGCGCGCCGCGTTCTACGCAGGCGAGCAGATTGGCGTCCTTGATCCAGACGGCGTCCGTCCAGGTGCTGCCCGCGGCCCGGACGGCGGGCATGAATATCGGCAGCGAGGCGGCAGCGACCAGGCGCGGCATATCCAGCTCGGTATGCGGCAGTGGGACCAGGGTCTTGTCGTCGAAACGGCAGACGTTGAAGCTGGCCTGGATGCCGGTGGCGGCACGGATCCTGTCGAGATCGACGCCGAGCCCTGGATAGATATGCTTGATCATGCCGTCGGCGTCGCCAAAGGCGCTCATCCGGGTGGCGTGTAGGTATTCGGCGACAGGCTGCAGGGATGCGAATTTCCTGACCGGCAGCGCACGCCAACGACGACATAACTCGTCGCCGTCAACACCCGACATGAGGGCCGCCAGGTTGATGGTGCCGCCGGACGCGCCATCGGCGTGGGCGAAACGCAGGCCGGCTTCGAGCAGGGCCCTGACGGCACCGGCCTGGTAGGCGACGCGCATGCCGCCACCCGCGAGCACCAGTGCGCGGGCCGCCCCATGATCCCCGGCGATTGCCGGTTGATGGGGGGCGCTCATGTCCGAGCTCCTGGTAGTACAAGACGTTGGTGCACGGCCCACGCGACGAGCAGCACGGTAATGAGCTCAAGCGCGGCAAAAATCAGAAATGCTGTTTGCGGGCGACCATCAATGGCCCAGCTTCCCAGTCGCGCCGAGACACCCAGAACGACGCCAGCGACGAACACGGTGTGCGCCCGGCCGCGGCGGAAAATATCGTGTCGCCAGACCAGGCAAAAAATCCCGAATGCGAGTTCGAGTGATTTAAGAAACCGGTACTGGTTGAGTAGTGTCGCTTCGACGATGTCGGGTAAGGTGCCGAGCGGCAGGCCAAAAACCGTGCGTAATTCCCACGGCGCGATAAACAGGCCGCTGGCGCCGACGCCAACGAGCATCAACGCATAGCCCCAGAAAAACAACCACGCCAGTGTCGCCATCAGTCGCGCCGACGCAGATCGAAGAACAACAGGCCACTGGCGAAATCAAAACTCGCTACCAACAAGGCTAGCTGTGCAAACACACCCTGCGTGACCCCCCAGGTTACGAGTATCGCAGCGCCGATCTTCTGCCAACCGGCCCACAACAGCACGACATTGGTTGCCTCCTGCCGACGCAACGCGTGGACCACGGCGGCGCCAAAGAGCACCATGAACATGCCGACCGTGGCGAACAATTGAGCGGCGGCTGCGCTCGCCTCAACGCCGAGAACCGGCAACAGGTAGGTGGGCAGTGTCAGTTGCAGTGCACCGGTGACTATCGTGATCCACGCGATGGCCGCGCTGGCACGACGTTCCAGAAGCCATAGATTCATTTCAAACCCCAATCGCCGGATAACGCGCACGGCGGGTCCAGCGTGCGAAATACCAGGCCAATGCCGCCCATTGCACGCACCACAAGCCAACCCGGATGCGGTTCAACTGCATCCATTCAGCCAGCACAGTCTGCAGGCGTTCGATATCCTGAATATGAGCGGCCATCTCGGTGTTTAATGGAATGATCGACATCAGCGTCAGTGTCGTGGCGGCAACGACGCCCAGCAGTACGATGATCGGGACCCAGCGCGTGCGTTGTCGCCATTCGGCGATCAGCATGATCAGTCCGCAGGCCAGCATGACCTTGGTCATGGTGGTAAAAAACGCGGTCGCCGCCTGTACCTGCGGCACAAACTGCAGGTAATAATTGTCCGGCGTCAGTTGCGGTGCCAGCGGAAACGAAAACAGCACCAGTGAGCCGCCGGTGCCGAGATACATCGATGTGCACAGAAACAGTAGCAGGTGATTGGCGATCAGCAGTCTCCCTTTCATAACCCTTTCTCCCAGTCGGTTGCGCGTTGCGGCGGTGCGAGCCACTGCTGCGTGTAACCAAGCGGAAACGTGGTTTCCAGCCCGGGCATGGCCGTGACGGGAGGTTCCGACCCGGTAAGGAACCAGCACTCGAAGTGATCGTCGAGCACACCGGCCGTCGAGGGGAAAAAGCCGGCGAAAACGGGATCAGGGTCGATCGCCAGGGCTTTCAACGGCTCCATGCGCGGATGATCACCGATGAACAGGCGTGCAGAACCCTTCTTGAACAGTGAGAAACCGAGCTTGCCCTTGAAGTAGATATTCGATTTCGTCAACAGGCCGCGGAACGCGCAGTAATTGGCTGCGCCCATACTGAGGGGCAACCAGGCCGAAGCGGGTTTTTGAACATCGATACGCATCATCATCTGGCCGTCGAGGTCGTATTGGCTACTGACCCATTCGTCACCGATGATGAAATCGAGATTGGCCTGGTGCTTGGGCATGCCCCAGATACCCTTGCCGCCTTTCACAGAGACTTCGGTTGAGACCGGTAAATCCCAGACATACTGGCCGGTGCCGAACGCTTTGGTGAACAGCCCGGGCAGTAGCCGCGGTGCTGGGCGCACGCCGCGGGTGCAAGCGATGGCAATCGAATATTCGATATATTGACCTATGTCAGTGGTCACGTAATTGATGACTGTAACCAGCAACAGGCCTCGATTCCAGAGCTGGAACGGGTGGAGTTCATTGCCGGGCAGCAGGCTGCGCGCCGCCTCGAGATCAATGGTGAACGCGGCCATCAGGGCCGGGGATTGCTCGGAACTCACCGGTAGAGTAAACGGAATGCCGTCGACCAGCGCATGACGGCCGGTCAGGCGTTTTTGTCGGGCGGGGATCCCCATGCATATACCTCTTTAATTCTTAGTGATCGGGACGGGCAAGTTCAGCCAGCAAAACCGGAAAGGTATCGCGTGCTGCGTGTTGCCCGATAAAAATATCCAGGTGCCCGTAACCCCCGAGCACATGCAGTGAATGAAAATTGGGTCGATGGCGTTCGAACCAGTCAAAGGTCGCCTGCTGGCTTTGCCATAAAAAGCAGTCATTCAATTCTCCGGCGATGAAGGCAAAGCGTGCGTTGGTATTCGGCGACGTGGCGATGCAGTTGTTAGGCAGCCCCGGCAAACCTTCACCGCTGGAGACCAGATGCCCCGCTTCGATACAGTGTGCCATCTGGCGAAAAAACGTCAGAGGTACATGGGCGAATTCACCACGTATCCAGTCGTGGGTTGCGTCGTTCAGATTTTCGTGGCGCCACAAGACCGGAAAACCGGTGCCGTAGGTAAAACTGGAAAAACGACAGACGCTGTTATCACATTCGTGGTGCGTGAGCCGCACGAGCATCTGTAACAGCTTGGGCACAAAACCCTGGGCGTGCTCGCCCCACTGGGGATTAAGGTAGGGTGTCATCGCACCCACCAGGGGTACGGCGTAGCGCGCTTTCTGACGCGAAAACCAGGGCACGATGGGATGTAGCGAGACGGCGTTGGAAACAATCGTCGTGACTTGCGGCAGCAGTCCGGCGACCGCTGCCATCATGAAGCTGGTCGACCCCTGGCAGTGAATCACCGCTTTCAGTGTGTGTGCGCCGGTGTCTTCGATCACCGTGCGCACGGCAGCGGGGTGGTCGTATAGCGCCGCTTGATCAAGCGTCCATTCGTTGGGCTTAAATTCTATGCTAGCACGCCAGTTTTCCAACCAGACGTCGTAGCCATGGTCGAGCAGGAAATCGACAAAAGTGGTCGCTACCGGCGGGCGGAAGATATTTGCGCGCACTCCAGCTCCATGCACCAGCAGCAAGGGACCCTGTACGGGCGTTTTCTTTCCGCGCACATGAATCAGATTGCAGACACGCCCGTCTTGGGTTGTAAATGGAACAACTTCATCGGTGGTTGCTGCGCTCACTTGTTTGTTGCCTTCCGTTTGGAAACAAAACACCTTTGCCCGACATATCCACCTGAAGCATGACGCGGAACGCCACGCTTAACCGGCTTAATTGAGAAGGAGTATAGCGGGGCTTTATGTCGGACGTTAAGTGACCTTGCCCCCGAGAAACGTATCCCTTGCCGTGCTTCAATCCACGCAAGGAGAACGATATGACGAAGACAACGCGGGCACGCTACACGCTCGAATTCAAGCAAGAAGCGGTACGACGGGTCGAAGGAGGCCAGAGCCAGGCCTCGGTGGCCAGTACCTTGGGTCTGGTTGAGCAGACGCTGTTCAACGGGGTGGAAGCAGACCGGGCCCGGGTGAAGATGGAGCGCGACATCCTGGGAAAAGGTGAGTCGGCAGGCAGGGCATCCAGTGAATGGCCTGCCCGACGAACGCGTACTTCGCCAAGGGCGCGAAGTGAGGTACGCCTTTATCGAGCGTCATCGCCAGGTGTGGCCGATCACGGTGCAGTGCCATGTGCTGAACGTAAGCATCAGCGGCTACCACGGGCACGTCGCACGCCAAGCCAGCACCGCACCGCGTCGGTACCTCAGTGACGAGGCGCTACTGGTGCATATCAAGGCGATTCGCGCTCAGACGAAGCGTGCTTACGGCCGACCACGCATCTGGCGGGCGCTGCGCAAAGACGGCGTGCACGTCGGCAAGCAGCGGCTACAGACGTTGATGCGCCAGCACGGTATTCGCGCCAAGGGCAAGAAACGGTTCAAGGTCACCACCAACAGCAACCACGATCTGCCGATCGCGCAGAACCTGCTCGACCGTCAGTTCACCGTGGCCAAGCCGGACCGGGTCTGGGTCGGCGACATCACCTACATTCCCACCGACGAAGGTTGGCTGTACCTGGCCGTGGTGATTGACCTGTTCAGCCGTCAGGTGGTGGGGTGGTCGATGCGTGCGGATATGACGCGCGACATCGTGATCAACGCACTGCGCATGGCCTGGTTCAAGCGCCATCCCGACAAGCAGGCGGGGCGGGTCTTTCACAGCGACCGCGGCAGCCAATACGCCAGTGAGGACTTCCGAGACGTGCTCAAGGAATACGGCATCGCCGCCTCGATGAGTCGGCGTGGCAACTGCTGGGAAACGCTGTTCGGCTCGCTGAAGGTGGAGCGGCTGCATGGTCAGCGCTTCATCACCCGTCGCCACGCCAAGGATGAAACACTGGCTTGGCTGTTCTGGTACAACCAGTCCCGGCTACACTCCACCTTGAACTACGTCAGCCCGATGCAGTTCGAGCAACACTGGCTGGCAGACCAGACGAAACAAGCCAGCCTATGACCTCAGTTATGGGGTACGAAATTCGAGGGCAAGGTCAGGCTTCGGTGGCGCCCCCCTTTTTCTGATACGAAGGGAGTATTTCACAATGAATTTATCTAACATTTCACTGTTGATTCTGTCTTCTTTAGTACTGGGCCTAATTATTTGGGCGTCGAGGAAATCGGCAATTTTGAAGGATCAATTGATTCCGCAAATCTCGCCGGATTGTCAGACGTACAGTTTGGCACGAACCCAAATGGCATTCTGGTTTTTGATTATATTGTGGAGTTTTCTTTATCTGCTCATCGCAAAAGGAGGTGATTGGACAGGAATCATCACGTCGCAAGCTTTAGCCCTGATGGGTATTTCGGTGCTGACTGCTGGTGGAGCAGCTGTTGTAAAAGAAAACCGGGACACGCCAGAAGATGCTTTAAATGACGGATTCAAGGCCCTGAGCTTGAGTAGTTATCAGGATATCGTGGCTCTTAGACAAACCATCGCAGACCTAAAGGAAAAAGCAAGGACCGGTTTAACCGCTTCTGAACACGCAACACTTAACGACAAGAACCTCTTATTACAAACCTACACAAACAGGATCAATCCATTCATCTCGCAAGGTTGGTTCAAAGACTTGGTGACGGATATTGATGGCATGGCGCTGCATCGGCTCCAGGCGTTTGTGTGGACGGTGGTTTTAGGAAGTATTTTCGTCTATTCGGTTTATACAAATTCCAAACATGTGATGCCTGAATTCGACACTAATTTACTTGTGTTGATGGGGATCAGCAATGCCGGGTATGTCGGCTTCAAGGCCAACGAATCCCAGTATTAAGGACTGGTCATGGCCGATATTCAACATGTAGTCGTACTCATGCTTGAGAACCGCTCTTTCGATAATCTACTGGGGAATTTCAATGCCTCATCGCCTAAGTTTAATGGGCTCAAAGGAACCGAAAGCAACCTCTTTGGAAACTCAACCTATCGTGCGCGAAATGATCTGCCAAACGGCGGATCCTTCACAATACCAACGCCTGACCCTGGTGAGAGCTATGATGATATTACCGAGCAGATTTATTCAAACTCATCTGTACGGGGCATATACCCCGCAGCGATGAGTGGTTTTGCTAAGAACTATGCTTCCCAACCGACCTCAGACGGATTCCACGACCCGCAGTCTGTGATGCACTATTACAGCAAGGCACAAGTACCGGTGATGCATCAATTGGCTGAAGCCTTTGGCGTATCAGATCAATGGTTTGCCTCCGCACCGTGCCAAACTTGGCCCAATCGATTTTTTGCTCATACTGGGACTTGTTATGGCATTGTCGACAACAATAAGTTTTTTGACGCCGGCCAGGAACCGTTTCGGCGCCCCAGCATTTTTCGCGCTATGGAAGATGCCAAACAACCGTGGCGAGTGTATTTCCACGATTTCCCGCAGTCTTTATTATTGAGTGATATTTGGGATGTTGCGGCGAGTCATTATCGCTCGTTCTCACAATTTCTCGTGGACGCCGAGGCCGGAGTATTACCCGCTTACAGCTTTATTGAGCCAAATTATTTTGCCAATATATTCACCGGGACACCACCCAATGACCAGCACCCCCCGCACGATGTCCGCTATGGGGAAAAACTGATTGCGGATGTTTACAATGCCGTCCGGGCTTCCATCTGTTGGGAAAAGACGCTGCTAGTTATTACTTACGATGAGCATGGGGGTTGCCATGACCATGTACCACCTCCGCCAGCAGTTCCACCAGGGGATGGCCAGACCGCACCGGATGGCTTCACGTTTGATACTTACGGGGTGCGCGTGCCAGCTGTCATTATCTCGCCCTGGATTCCACCAGGCTCGGTACTACAGCCTTTGGCTGATAGCGGAGATTATCCGTTTGATCATACGAGCATCATCAAAACCGTGCGCGAGTTATTTGGCATTCCTAACGCGCTAACAGAGCGCGATAAAATAGCGCCAAGCTTGCTGCCCTATTTGAGTTTGGCTACGCCGTTCAACGATGGACCGAAATCCGTTGTACCGCACAATTTGAAGCCCAGCCGCGCCGACATGCAGAGTTATGGTAATGCGCCGCCCAATGCGTATCTAAAGGCGCTGGCCACCGCGGCGGAGCGACTTGACTCTGGATTCAAGACTATTGAACGCGATGTGACCCAGATGGCCGAAACGGTGGCGCAGATCGGTATTCGGGCTACTGCGCAGGTGCATGCGTTCTTAAGCCGATTGTAGGCCCGTTAATCACACGTTGAAACCATCTCCGTCTCGAGTTGCGACAGATCGTGCCGCTGGCCGACACCACGATCTACGACATGGAACGACGCAGTGAATTTCCGCGCAGGTTCAATCTGATCGCACGCTGCGTGGTGTGGAATTTGACGGAGGTAAAGGCATGGCTCGATGCGCGCCGCCAAGCCTCCGACAATGCTCAGTTAAAACGAGCCCCCTCGCCGGACGTGCGTCAGCGCAAACACCGCCCCGTCAAAGCAACGCCTGTGTCGTGATGATCTTCATAGACGGGGGCAGCAACGTCGGGGTGTGCGATTCGCCGGCCACCCAAGCGTCAACCATGTCGACCCACTCTTGCAGCATGTGGCGTCGCTGCTCGGCGTATTCAGCCTTGTTGTAGACGCCACGCGATGAACGGCCATCTTCGTGGGCAAGGCACTTCTCGATCCAGTCACAGTTGAAGCCCAGCTCGTCGAGAATGGTCGAACCGGTGCGGCGCAGGTCATGCACCGAGAAACTTTCGATTGGAAACCCTTCGCTTTCGACCGTTCCACATTATCGACAAACAACTCCGTTTGTCGTCAATAAATGACGATAGATTAAGTGATATAAATACATATTAATTAATAGATTATATTATTTACACAATCGTTCTCAAAAGCGGTCGAAAGACCTAAAATCATTCCCACTCAATAGTAGCCGGGGGTTTGCCGGTGATGTCGTAGGTGACGCGGGAGATGCCGTCGACTTCGTTGACGATGCGACGGGAGCAGACGTCGAGCAGCTCATACGGCAGGTGCGCCCAGCGCGCGGTCATGAAGTCGATGGTCTCGACCGCGCGCAGGGCGATAACCGGTTCATGGCGGCGGCCGTCACCGGTGACGCCGACACTTTTCACCGGCAGGAATACGGCGAAGGCCTGACTGGTCTTATCGTACCATCCGGCATTGCGCAGTTCTTCGATAAAAATGGCGTCGGCTTTGCGCAGCAGGTCGGCTGAGACCTGGTCGACAGCGCCGAGAATGCGCACGCCCAGACCTGGCCCCGGAAACGGATGACGCATGACCATTTCGCGCGGCAGACCCAGTTCGACGCCGATCTTGCGTACCTCATCCTTGAATAGTTCGCGCAGCGGCTCGATCAGTTTCAACTTCATCTGCGCCGGCAGACCGCCGACGTTGTGATGACTCTTAATGACGTGGGCCTTGCCGGTAGCGCCACCGGCGGATTCGATGACATCCGGGTAGATGGTGCCCTGTGCCAGAAAGGACACATTCTGTACCTTGTGCGCTTCTTCATCGAAGATTTCGACGAACAGGCCACCGATGATCTTGCGCTTGGCCTCCGGATCGCCGACGCCTTTCAGCGCCTTGAAGAAGCGCTCGGCGGCGTTGACGCGGATGACTTTGACGCCGAGATGCTCGGCGAATACCTGCATCACTTGATCGCCTTCGTGCAGGCGCAGCAGTCCGTGATCGACGAACACGCAGGTGAGCCGGTCGCCGATCGCGCGATGCAGCAGCGCGGCCACCACCGAGGAGTCGACGCCGCCGGACAGGCCCAACAGCACGAGGCCCTCGCCCACCTGTCCGCGCACGCGGGCGATGGCATCGTCGATGATGTTGGCCGGCGTCCAGGCATTGCCACAGCCGCAGATGTCGTGGATGAAGCGCGAGTAGATAGACGCTCCCTGAGTAGTGTGGGTGACTTCGGGATGGAACTGCAGGCCGTAGTAGTGACGCGATTCATCGGCGATGCCGGCGATCGGTACGTCGCGGGTGCTGGCGATCAACTTGAAGCCCGGCGGCAGCGCGGTGACACGGTCGCCGTGGCTCATCCAGACGTCGAGCAGGCCGTGGCCGTCGGCGTTGACACGGTCCTGAATATCGCGCAACAGATCGGAGTGGCCACGCGCCCTGATCTCGGCATAGCCGAACTCCTTGCTGTCGTGTGCTTCGACTTTGCCTCCGAGCTGCACGGCCATGGTCTGCAGGCCGTAACAGATTCCCATGACCGGCACGCCCAACGCCCATACCGCATCGGGCGCACGGGGCGCGCCAGACTGTGTCACCGACTCCGGCCCGCCGGAGAGAATCACGCCGCGTGGGGCGTAGGCACGCACGGCCGCATCGCTCATGTCCCAGGGGTGAATCTCACAATACACCCCCAACTCGCGCACACGGCGACCGATCAACTGGGTGTACTGGCTACCGAAATCGAGAATCAGGATCTTGTCGGAGTGGATGCGGGTCATCGAAGGTCAGCACCTGCGGGTAGCGGATCGGCGCGCATCCGGCGCGGTCACTCGGTACGGTAGTTGGGCGCTTCCTTGGTGATGGAAACGTCGTGGACGTGGGATTCCTTGATGCCAGCGGCGGTGATCTTGACGAAGCGCGTGCGCGTGCGCATGGCATCGATATCGTTGCAGCCGGTATAGCCCATGCAGGCGCGCAGGCCACCGACCATCTGGCGGACGATGGCCGATATCGGCCCCTTGTACGGGACCCGGCCCTCGATGCCTTCCGGTACCAGCTTCTCGACTTCCATGGTGGTGTCCTGGAAATAGCGATCCTTCGAGCCTTGCGCCATTGCGGCCAGCGAACCCATGCCGCGATAACTCTTGTAGGAGCGGCCCTGATACAGCTCGACCTCGCCCGGCGCTTCCTCGGTGCCAGCCAGCATGCTGCCGACCATTACCGCATAGGCGCCGGCGGCCACCGCTTTGGCAAAGTCGCCGGAAAAACGGACGCCGCCGTCGGAGATCAACGGCACGTTCTTCGATTTCAATGCCGCGGCAACGGCCATCACCGCGCTGATCTGCGGTACGCCGACGCCGGCAATCACGCGAGTGGTGCAGATCGAACCCGGACCGATGCCGACCTTGACCGCATCGGCACCGGCGTCCACCAGCGCCAGGGCGGCTTCGGCGGTGGCGATGTTGCCGCCGATCAACTGCAAGTCCGGATAGGTCTGTTTGATCCAGCGCACCCGATCGAGCACACCTTTGGAGTGGCCGTGGGCGGTATCCACCACCACCACATCCACACCCGCCTCGACCAGCGCGGCGATGCGCACTTCGGTGTCCGGCCCGGTGCCCACCGCCGCACCCACGCGCAAGCTGCCCTTGTCGTCTTTGCAGGCCAGCGGGAAATCGCTGGATTTCTGGATGTCCTTGACCGTGATCATGCCGCGCAACTGGAACGCTTCGTTGACCACCAGCACCTTCTCGATGCGATGCTGGTGCAGCAGATCGATGATCTGCTCACGCGGCGCGCCTTCCGTCACCGTCACCAACCGCGGCTTGGGCGTCATGACGCTGGACACGGGCTGATCGAAGCGCGTCTCGAAACGCAGATCGCGGCTGGTGACGATGCCGACCAGATCGGCGCCGTCGACCACCGGCACGCCGGAAATGTGGTTGTCGCGCGTCAGCTTCATCACTTCGGCAATGGTCATGTCCGGCCGCACCGCGATCGGGTCAGCAATGATCCCCGATTCAAATTTTTTGACCTTCCGGACTTCCGCCGCCTGGCGCTCTGCGGTCATGTTCTTGTGAATGATGCCGATGCCGCCTTCCTGCGCCAGCGCGATCGCCAGCTTGCCTTCGGTGACGGTATCCATCGCTGCCGACAGCAGCGGAATGTTCAGCGTGATATGTGGCGTAAGCCGAGTGCGCAGATCGACCTGGCGTGGCAGAACTTCCGAATAAGCGGGCTGCAACAGCACATCGTCGAACGTCAGTGCTTCGAGATCGATGCGGGAGTCGGTGGGCAAGCGGGACATGAAGGGCTCCGGCAAAGCGCTATTATAAGAGCTTGCCAAAGAATAAATCGCACGCCGCCTCGGTCACGGATCAATCGGCATACTCAGACACTTGTCGGGCTACTTGCGACCCCATCCAATGTCATCGCTCCCCGTGAATCCCGCCGGACGCACCGTCTACGCCGTCTCGGAACTGGCGGAAATTTTGCGCGCCTTGCTGGAAGGCAGCCTGCCCGATACCTGGGTTCAAGGCGAAATATCGAACTTCTCGCGCCCCGCCTCCGGCCACTGGTACTTCACCCTCAAGGACGCCCGCGCCCAGTTGCGCTGCGCCATGTTCCGCGGCAATAACTACCTGATCCGGCCACAACCGCAAAACGGCGACGAAGTGCTGCTGCGCGGCCGTGTCAGCCTGTATCCCGGTCGCGGAGATCTGCAGTTGATCTGCGAATACATGGAACCGGCCGGCACCGGCGCACTGCTGCGTGCGTTCGAGGTGCTGAAACAAAAACTGGCCGCCGAGGGCTTGTTCGATTCCGCCCGCAAACGACCGTTGCCGATCCTGCCACGCCGCATCGGCATCATCACCTCCGGCACCGGTGCCGCCCTGCAGGACATGTTGACTGCCCTGCGGCGCCGCTGGCCACTGGTCGAAGTGTTGCTGTGGCCGGTGCCGGTACAGGGTGCGGCGGCGGCGCCCGCTATCGTCGAGGCACTCAGCAGCCTGCCGCAGCGTGCCGACCTGGATCTGATTTTATTGGCACGTGGCGGCGGTTCACTGGAAGACCTGTGGGCGTTCAACGAGGAATCAGTGGCGCGCGCCATCCACGCCTGC
>CAJDTS010000024.1_pt1 | contig 21598 bp, 17 predicted proteins | sample 7389861 | NCBI WGS metagenome assembly CAJDTS01 (sample SAMEA7055659, study PRJEB34461) | soil metagenome | biome: terrestrial ecosystem; feature: Peninsula; material: soil | place: Antarctica | collected 2016 | reverse complement strand
AGCCAGACTTCGAAGCTGCCGACGATCATTCCGGCCAGCTGCCAGCACAGGCTCTGCGCCAGCCGCCCCGGTTGTGCGAACAGCTTACGCAGTTCCTGATCCAGTGCGGCCGAGTTGCCGAGCAGGCCTGCCAGACGGCTGGTATTGCCCAACATGCTCAGTACGACGCGCTGCATCCTTGTGAATAGCGAGCCGTGACGCAGCAGCAGGTATAACCCGATCGGCACCGGTAGGCTTACCGCCAGGCCGATGATCAGCGCATCGGATGTGTCCGTGCTGTGCAGCAGGGTGGCCAGCAACACCAGGCCCAACGCCGTGAACAGGAACTGATTAACGAGGGTCAGCAATACCTCAATCACCACGCTGGCGGTGACGGCCGGGCCGGACAACGGGCGCAGCAGCACCAAGCGGATGCCGACGATCTCTCCGCCGACGCTGGCGACCGGTAGCAGGCGACCGACCGCTTCGCGCACGGTGGCGATCCACCACAGGAACGGCAGGCTGGCACGCCGTTGCGGATCGCTCGGTTTCAGCAGCACGCGCCAACCTTCGACGTCCAGCAGCAAGGGCAGCACGTGGAACGGAATCAGCCACAACAAGCCCCAGCCCGCCAAGCCCAGCAGTTGCAGGATCGGTTGATAGCCTTCGTGGACGACCAGCGCGATGGCCACTGCCAGCCCGATCAGGCCGGCCACGATGGACAGCAGTTTCATCTTCATGCGTGGCTGAGAAAGCCGCCACGGCTGAGCCCGCGTATTGCGATGGCGTCGCGCACGCGGGGCGATAGCAGAGCGTTGAGTTCGTCGGCGTGGCGGTAACCGCTCATGGTCGCAGTCAGGCGGTCGTGGATTGCAGGGTGGCCGTAGATTTCGGTGATGCCCGACGGCAGACGCGACAGTGCATCGAGCAGCGCCGCCTCGTCCATCGCGCCGCTGCGAGCGATGCCGAAAACCTGATCGTTATGGATAATGCCAGCCGCATCCAACCGTCGTCGCATCAACGCGATCCACGGCTTCAGCATCGGCGTCATGCCGGGTTCGGCCGGCAGCCGCACCGCGCGCAATCCATATTCGCGGCCGATTGACAGCATCAGCGACAGCACCGTTGGGTGCAGGTGAAAATGCTTGTGGGCGTTGACGTGATCCAGCTCAAGGCCGGTGGCGGCGAACGCCTCGAACTGGGCGCGAATCTCCGTTGCCAGTTGTCGCCGCACCCGCGGCAGGAAGAAGAAGCGGAAACCGTCGCGCGCCATGTGGTCGCCGAAGCTGCCGTCGGCACCGACCAGGTCGGGGATTTGCGCGGGCGGCAGCGTCGATGGCCCATCGGCCAGCACTAGATGCAGGCCGACCGCGAGATGGGGCATGCGTCGGGCGCGCTTCACGGCATCGGCTGCCGCTGGCGCGGCCACCATCAGACTGGCCGCATCAAGTACGCCATCGACATGCGCGCGTTCGACGGCTTCGTTGACCGCAGTGTGCAAGCCGAAGTCGTCGGCCGTGATAATCAGGCCGTTGGTGGTTTTTGTCGTGGGCATGGCAAAGGCCGTGGGCGTCTACGCCACGCGGCCTGTGTCACGATGTCAGGCTTCGTGCGCGCGCAGGAAGCGGAAGAACTCGACGCCCTCGCGCAGGCGACGTTTCATCATGTCCCAGCTCACCAGCATTTCCTTGACGATCTCCCAGATTTTGGAAGGGCGGAAGTAGAAACTGCGGTAGAAGTGTTCGACGCCGTGGAAGATGTCTTCCTTCGACAAATGCGGATAGCTGATTGCGGCCAGCTGCACGCCTTTGTCATTGACCAGATTGACGGTGCCATCATCCTGCAGCCAGCCGTTCTCCACCGCCTGCTTGTACAACGTGGTGCCGGGGTAAGGCGCGGCCAGTGACACCTGGATGGTGTGCGGGTTGATCTCTTTGGCGAATGCGATGGTCTTTTCGATGGTGGCCTTGGTTTCACCCGGCAGGCCGAGGATGAAGGTGCCGTGGATGGTGATGCCGAGCTTGCGGCAGTCACGCGTGAAGCGGCGCGCGATGTCGACCTTCAGGCCCTTCTTGATGTTGTGCAGGATCTGGTCGTCGCCGGATTCGTAGCCGACCAGCAGCAGGCGCAGGCCGTTGTCCTTCATGATCTTCAGCGACTCGTAGGGCACGTTGGCCTTGGCGTTGCAGCTCCAGGTCCAGCCCATTTCGCCGAGACCGCGGGCGATGTCGTGCACGCGCGGCATGTTGGAACTGTCGGTGAAGGTATCGTCGTCGAACATCAACTCCTTCACTTCCGGCATGTTGTCCTTGATCCAGCGCGCCTCGGCCAGCACGTTGTCGGCCGAGCGTACGCGATAACGGTGGCCACCGACGGTCTGCGGCCACAGGCAGAACGTGCACTTGGAGCGGCAGCCGCGACCGGTGTAGAGCGACACGTAGGGGTGCTTGAGATAGCCGATGAAGTAATTTTCGATCTTCAGGTCGCGCTGGTACACCGGCGACACGAACGGCAACGCGTCCATGTCCTCGATGGTGGCGCGCGGTGGGTTGTTGACGACTTTGCCCGTCGCCGCATCGATGTAGCTCAGGCCGTTTACTTCGGTCAGCGGCAGGCGCTCGGCCACTTCCTTGCAGGTGTAGTCGAACTCCTCTCGGCAGACAAAGTCGATCGCTTTCGACGCCTGCAGTGAGCCTGCCGGATCCACCGCGGTCTTGGCGCCGACCAGGCCGACCAGCACGTTCGGTCGGCGCGCTTTCAGCAGTTCGGCGAACTTGGCGTCAGTGGGGAAGGACGGCGTGCTGGTGTGGATGATGACCAGCTCATAGTCCTGCGCGATCTTCAGCGTGGCCTCGACGTCGATTTCGTCGGCCGGTGCGTCGAGCACGCGCGAGCCCGGCACCAGCGCCGCCGGCTGCGCCAGCCAGGTTGGATACCAGAAGCTCTTGATCTCACGCTTGGCCTGGTAGCGCGAACCGGCGCCGCCGTCGAAGCCGTCGAAAGACGGTGCCTGCAGGAACAGTGTCTTGTAGGGCGTCTTGTTTAGAGCCTTGTTGGCGGCGCTGCTAGTGTTTGGAGGGGTCATGTTTGATGCCTCTGAAAGAGCCGGAGATTAAGCGGGTACCGGCTACGGACGGGTGAAATGAACCGTCTTCGGCGACGGTGAACTCTTGGCCGGCCCAGCTGACGCGGCGGCTGGTGAAACCGATGGCCCAGACGCACAGGCTGAGTGCATCGCGCAGTGGCAACAGCAGCAGAGTCGGGAGGGCCGACATTCCTCGCCACCCGCTACCGTTCGCGGTGCGGAAATGTAGCACTGTACGGGTCGCCAGCGTGATGCCCAGCAGCGGCAGGGCCAGCGGTCTGGCGGTTGGCAACAGGCAGACCAACAGCATCAGCGGCAGACCGAAGTTGATGAACATCAGCAGATAGCCGGTCGGCTGCACCGCGCGGATGGTGCGCAGCCAGCGCAGTTCATGGCGCCACAGATCAGCGGCGCTGGATTCGTTGACGCCGGTCTCGACGACGTAATCCGACAGCACTGTGCGCAGTCCGCGCGCGCGAGTCAGCTCACCCAGGCGATAGTCGTCTGCCAGCTGATTGGCCAGCGCCTGGAATCCACCGATCATCTGCAAGGTCTCGCGACGCAGTGCGATGGTCGCACCAAAGGCAAAGCTGCTGGAGCCGAACAGTCGCGCCACCAGCACGGCGGGTGCGAACCATTCATCGATGAACAAAGCGCCCAGTCGTGCCCATAACCCACGCGTGGGATGCGCGCGATACAGGCAGGTGACGATTCCCGTCTGCGGCTGCGCCAGCGGCGCGGTGACCCGCTGAAGATAATCGGGTCCGACGCGGATGTCGCTGTCTGCCAGCACCAGCCAGTCGTGCCGCGCCTGCTGATAAAGGTTGATCAGATTGCTGACCTTGCGGTTGCTGCCATGGTGTGTCGGATTGATTACGCAATGGATCTCGCGCTGGGGAAACTCGCGGCGCAGGCGCTGCACCGCTTGCAGCGCCGGATCCAACGCATCCTGCACGCCGAACACCACCTCATAGTCGGCATAGTCCTGTACGCAGAAGCTGCGCAGGTTTTCGTACAGATCGGCCTCGTCGCCGTGCAGTGGCTTGAGGATACTGACCGGCAGAGAGGGTGCTGATGTCGGTCGGTGCCGTGCTCGCCAGAGCAGCACGGCGACCATTGAAACAAGACTGTACCCCGCGATCGCCAGTGCCAAAGGCTTGCTGAGGGTCAAGGCCAGGCTGGCGATGAGTTCTGGAGATGTCATGTTTTACTTGATGCGGGTTCTGTAACACCACTGAAGCAAAATGACACGGCACAAAAATGTCGGCAGGCCAATCAGCCATATTTAATCACAAAATTTTACTCAAGCCGGATTAAATGGGGATTAAGCTGGAAGTCTGCGGGGTCCGGTATGGCATGAAACTGCGCAGTGTCAGGTGATCTGCCCCAGCATGGGTGCTGCGGTGCAATAAATGTCCTGCTAAACTTAAAGCTCTTCAAGTCGTTGCAAATCCGGCGTGGACAGACGACTCTTCCCATTCGCAGAACGCCACATTATGAATGCAGGGTTTGAGCGCGCAGCCGTCGCACAAGCGCAGCCCAACATCGCGCTGGTCAAGTATTGGGGCAAGCGTCAGCAGACCCTGAATCTGCCGGTGGTGGGCTCGTTGTCGATTACACTCGACAGCATCTGGACCCGCACCCGTGCCGCTTTCGATCCAGCGCTGAAGACAGATCGTTTTCTGCTCAATGGGGAACCCGTCGGTAGCGGAGCGGCGGATGCAGGTCCGTTGCTGCGCGTCAGTGCCTGCCTTGATCTGCTGCGCGCGCGCGCTGGCGTTGCCACGCGTGCGTGGATCGACAGCCGCAACAACTTCCCGACCGGCGCTGGGCTGGCGTCGTCGGCGTCCGGTTTCGCCGCGCTGGTGACAGCCGCTGCCGCCGCGCTTGGACTGGAGCTCGACGACACGGAAAAATCGGCGCTGGCCCGTCAGGGTTCGGGCTCCGCTGCGCGCTCGATCTTCGGCGGTTTTGTCGAGTGGTCGCGGGGCGAGCGCGAGGACGGTGCCGATTCGGTGGCACGCCCGCTGTTGGACGCTGCAGCTTGGCCGCTGCAGGTGGTCATCGCCATCACCTCGACCCGACAGAAGTCGGTGGGGTCTACCGAAGGCATGAACCGGACGGCGCAGACCTCACCTTATCAGCAGGCCTGGATCGATACGCAGGACGCTGATCTGGCCGAGGCTCGCAGCGCCGTCGCCGCCCGTAATTTTGCCAGGTTGGCGGATGTATCCGAATTCAGTTGCCTGAAGATGCACGCGCTAGCGATGGCCGCGCGGCCTGGGCTGTTGTACTGGAATGGCGCCACCGTTGAGGGCATGCAGCGCGTGCGAGCGCTACGCGCCGCAGGCGTGCCGGTGTTTTTCACCATCGACGCGGGGCCACAGCTCAAGGCGGTGTGTCTGCCCGAGGCGGCGGCGGCGGTGAATGAAGCGTTGCGCGACGTCGCTGGCGTGCTCAACGTCACCCAAACCGGCTTGGGTGCAGGCGCACACCTGCTCGATCCACAGCAAGCGCTGACGTGAAGCTGCGCGCCAGTGCCCCCGGCAAACTGTTGCTGTTGGGTGAATATGCGGTACTCGAAGGCGCACCGGCACTGGTGATGGCGGTAGACCGCCGCGCCGTGGCCGAACTGACGACGAGCAACGACGGCTGCAGTCTCTTTGCGCCCGAGGTCCATCCTGAACCGGTCGCGTTCACGCTGGCCGACGATGGTACGCCGCTGTGGCGTGATACTGAGGTGGCATCACGCTTTGTGCTGGTAGCTCAGGTGATGCGGGCGTTGACGGCACAAGGCTTGATGCCGGCAACGTCGTTTCGTCTCAGACTGGACAGCGCAGCCTTCTTTCAACACACAGCGGGCAATGATGGGCCGGCGCTGGCCAAACTCGGTCTGGGCTCCAGCGCGGCGATGACCACGGCGCTGGCCTCGGTACTGGCGGCCGGTGCGGGCCATGTGGCACAACTCGAGGATCGGTCTGCCTGGCTGTCCACCCTGCTGCAGATTCATCGCGTGTTCCAGGGCGGACGCGGCAGCGGAGTCGATGTGGCAGCGGCGGTTTTTGGCGGCGTGATCCGTTATCGACTCGATCAGGACACGCCGTGGGTGACGCCACTGACCTGGCCCACGCAATTGCAGCGCTTCTGGGTCTGGAGCGGACAATCGGCCTCGACTTCACAGTTCTTGACCACTCTGGAAGCTTGGCACGCGCGGCAGCCTGAAGCGTATGCGCGACACATGGCGGAGCTGACGGTAATCGCCGAAGCTGGGGCGCGTGCCGCTACCGACGGCAACGCCGTCGACCTGCGGCATGCACTGGCGGCGGCGGGGGAGGCGCTGCACAAGCTCGGTGAGGCGAGTAAAATCCCGATCTTCTCGGCCGCACACCGGCGCATTGGCGACGTGGTCGAGATCGCCGGCGGTAGCTACAAGCCCTGCGGTGCCGGGGGTGGCGATCTCGGTCTGGCGGTTGCAGGCGACGCGGCAACCGCCGCTAACGTACGTGCTGCGCTGGCGGCGGCAGCTCATGTAGTGTTGGGTCTCGGCGTCGACGGCACCGGGTTGGTTATTGAAGATGTGAGCAGAGGTTGATGCCGATGGACCGTTCGCGTATCCCCCATTTCTACAAACTGTCGGTGGCCGACCGGGTGCGCGTGATGCGCGAGCGCGGCTGGCTTAGCGAGGCTGATTATCAGGCCCTGGCCAGCGGGGATCACACGCTGAACATCCTCAGCGCCGACAAGATGATCGAGAACGTGGTCGGCGTCATGGGTTTGCCGGTCGGGCTCGGCATGAATTTTTTGATCAACGGCAAGGACTACATCGTGCCGTTGGTGGTGGAGGAGCCGTCGATCGTGGCGGCGCTGTCGTCGGCGGCCAAGTTGATGCGTCAATCCGGCGGTTTCGAGACCGATTCCACTGAGCCGATCCTGATCGGCCAGGTGCAGGTGGTGGATATCCCACACATGGCGCGCGCGCAATCGCTGTTGCTGCAGCGCAAGCAGGAAATACTCGATCTCGCCAACAGCCTGCATCCGCAGATGGTGGCGCGCGGCGGCGGCGCTATCGATCTGGAGGTCCATCAGCACCACCTGCCGGACGGCAAGGGCGACATGCTGGTGGTGCACCTGCTGGTCGATACCCGCGATGCCATGGGTGCCAATTTGGTCAACACCATGTGCGAGGGTGTGGCTTCGATGGTGGAATCGATCACCGACGGCAAAGTGTTTCTGCGCATCCTCTCCAATCTCACCGACCGTGCGCTGGCGCGAGCCAAAGTGACGATCCCGCTCGATCATTTGGCCGGCAGAGGCTATGACGGCGAGCAGGTCCGCGACGGCATCATCCTCGCCACCGATTTTGCCCGCGTCGATCCCTACCGCGCCGCGACCCACAACAAGGGCGTGATGAACGGCGTCGACGCGGTGGCGCTGGCCAGCGGCAACGACTGGCGGGCCATCGAGGCCGCCGCCCACGCTTACGCCGCCCGCAGTGGCCGCTATACCTCACTGACGCGCTGGTACAAGGGCGACAACGGCGAGTTGGTGGGCGAGATCGAGATGCCGATGAAAGTCGGCACCGTCGGTGGCCCGCTGCAATCCAATCCCACGGTGGCGCTCAACCATCGTCTGCTAGGCGTGAAGTCTGGCCGTGAACTGGCCGAGATCATGGCGGCGGTCGGCCTGGCGCAGAATTTCTCGGCGTTGCGCGCGCTGACCACCGACGGCATCCAGCAGGGTCACATGACGCTGCATGCGCGCAGCGTGGCGATAGCCGCGGGCGTCCCGGCAGAACTGTTTGACACGGTGGTTGAACGCCTCATCGAAAGTGGCGAGATCAAGATCTGGAAAGCCCAGCAGTTGCTGGTCGAAGTGCGCAAGCAGGCGCGTGCGCCCGGCTTCGTCGGTGCCGACGCAATTTTGGAGGTTCCGGCGGTGGACCCGCGCGCGGCGGGCCACGGCAAGGTCATTCTGCTGGGCGAGCACGCCGTGGTCTACGGCTCTCACGCCATCGCCGCACCGGTGCCGCTGGCGATCCAGGCGCGCGTGCAGGAGACCGACTCCGGCGGGGTGCAGTTGATGATTCCGCGCTGGGGTATCGAATATCGGCTGCAGCGCGATCCGGCGCATCGGGATTCGTTTCAGAAATCGTTGGGCATCATCTTCGACCGGCTCGGCCTGATCGACCGTTCGCTGCGCATCGAGGTATTTCCCAGCGTGCCGCGTGCGCACGGGCTGGGTGGCTCGGCGGCGATGGCGGTATCGATCATCCGCGCGCTGGATTACCGGTACAACCTGGGTCTGGATGACGCCACCGTCAACGACATCGCCTTCGAGTGCGAGAAAGTCGCACACGGTACGCCGTCGGGCATCGACAACACCATGGCCACCTACGGCAAGTTTTTGCTGTACCGGCGCGAGCTGGAAGACGGAACGCCGGCACTGATGCAGGACATCCATGTGCCCAGGCCGATTCCGCTGGTGATCGGCATGAGCGGCAAGGAGAGTCTCACCGCCAAGACCGTGGGCGGGGTTCGTGAAGCCTGGCAGCGCAATCCCGAACTGTACGAGCGTGTGTTCCACGATATCGACGACATCACGCTGCAGGGGTTGGAAGCGATCGAAGCCTATGATCTCGAACGTCTGGGGGACCTGATGAACGTCTGCCACGGCCTGCTCAACGCGTTGCGCGTATCGAGCTGGGAGCTGGAGGAACTGGTGCAACTCGCGCGCGACAGCGGCGCGGTGGGGGCTAAGCTCACCGGGGGCGGGGGCGGCGGTTCCATCGTGGCACTGTGTCCCGATCATCCGGAACGCGTGATTGCGGCGCTGCGCAGCGCGGGTTATCAGGCGATGGAGGTGCAGGTTGGCTAAGATTGACGTCGCGCAGCGACACCGACTCCCTTCGCCAGAGCCGATGGTGGGGAGAGGGCAGCATGGCCAATAACGCCGCCACCGCTGAAACCAACGAGCGCATCGTCTCCTTCGACGACGAACCTCTGATCCTGGTCGATGCCGGCGACTGTGAACTGGGCTTTCTCGACAAGGCCGCTGCCCATCGTGGCACCGGCATCCTGCATCGCGCTTTTTCGCTGTTCGTGTTCAACGATGCCGGCGAACTGCTGCTGCAACAGCGTGCGGCCGGCAAGCGGCTGTGGGGCGGTTACTGGTCGAATACCTGCTGCTCGCACCCGCGCCGCGGCGAGGCGATGGACACCGCCGTACACCGCCGCCTGATCGAGGAGCTGGGGATCGATTGCCCGCTGCGCTTCCTGTTCAAGTTCGAATACCAGGCGCAGTTCGATGCCGACGGTGCTGAACATGAGCTGTGCTGGGTCCATGCAGGCCGCAGCAATCAGACGCCGCGAGTCAATCCCAACGAGATCGCTGCCACCCGCAGCATTGCGCCCGCAGCGCTTGATGCCGAGATGGCGGCACAGCCCGAATCCTTCACGCCGTGGTTCAAACTGGAGTGGACGCGTATGCGCCGCGATCACGCAGGCGATCTCGCCGCGTTATCATGACGCATTGCAACAACGGGCGGTCGGCCATCAGGCTGGCTCGTCCCAAGCCATTCAGGAGATGACAATGAGTGTTCCTCTGATTCAGCAGTATACCGTCGCCAAGTACATTCTTACCAAGAAGCTCAAAGGAGAGAAACGCTATCCGTTGGTGCTGATGCTGGAGCCGCTGTTCCAGTGCAATCTGGCCTGCGCCGGCTGCGGCAAGATCGACTACGAAAAAGATATCCTGCAGCAGCGCGTCAGTTTCGAGCAGGCGATGCAGGCGGTCGAGGAATGTGGCGCGCCGATGGTGTCGATCCCCGGCGGCGAGCCGTTGATCCACAAGGAAATGCCGAAAATCGTGGCAGGTCTGGTCGAGCGCAAAAAATTCGTCTATTTGTGCACCAACGCTGTCCTGCTGAAGAAACATATCGATGACTACACGCCGTCACCGTACCTGACGTTCTCGATTCATCTGGACGGCCTCGAGAAGCGCCACGACGAGTCTGTGTGCATGGATGGTGTATTCAAGACGGCGGTAGAAGCGATCAAGCTATTGCGTAGCAGAGGTTTCCGCGTCACCGCCAATTGCACGCTGTTTTCGGGTGAGGCACCGAAAGAAATCGCCGATTTCTTCGATTTCGCGATGACGCTGGGCATCGAAGGCATCACCGTATCCCCGGGCTATAGCTACCAGCACGCACCGCGGCAAGACGTGTTTATGGGCCGTACGCAGTCCAAGCAGTTGTTCCGCGACGTCTTCAAGCAGGGTACGCAACGCAAGAGCAAGTGGATATTCAACCAGTCGTCGCTCTTTCTCGACTTTATCGCCGGCAATCAAAGTTACCAGTGCACACCGTGGTCGAATCCCACCTATAACGTGTTCGGCTGGCAGAAGCCCTGCTATCTGCTGGTGGACGAAGGTTACGCCGGAAGCTTCAAGGAGTTGATGGAGGAGACGGACTGGGACAGCTACGGTGTCGGCAAAAATCCCAAGTGCGACAACTGCATGGCGCACTGCGGTTTCGAGGGGACGGCGGTCAACGAAACCTTCGCCCATCCGCTCAAGGCTGCGCGCGTTGCGTTGTTCGGGCCGAAGATCGATGGGCCGATGGCGCCCGAGCTACCGATCCTCTACGGCGACCGCAGCGCGGCCACAGCGGTGCACGTCCCGGTGTCGTCGATATCGATCAAGCACAAAGCCGACAACCAGGCGAAACGCGCAAGCGTTGATGCTTGATGTCGAAGCTGCCGCGGCCGGCTGCGTCTGTTTCGCGGTCAGCCGTTTTGCTTGAGCCCGCGATTCTGAACTCCGCGCGACCATGACCCATCTGCAGGCCCTCTGGCTGTGGTTGACCGTGCCCGGCGCGGTGATCTGGTGCAGCGTGCTGCTGTTGCCGTGGCTGCCGTGGCTCAACCGTGAAGTGCTGGAGCCGTCCAAGATCGACCTCGACCCCGATCTGTCGGATGTTACCGTGCTGGTGCCGGCGCGCGACGAAGCCGCGGTGATCGCCGCAACGCTGGCCAGTCTGCAGCAGCAGGGGCAGGGACTGCGGGTGCTGGTGATCGACGATCAATCCAGCGACAGCACCGCCGACATCGCCCGTCAGGCCGGTGCCGAAGTGCTGTCGGGCGAGCCGCTGCCGGACGGCTGGGCCGGCAAGTTGTGGGCATTGGATCAGGGCCTGCATCAGGTGCAGACGTCCCTGACGCTGCTGCTGGATGCCGATATCGAACTCAAGCCGGGACTGCTGTCGGCGCTGTTGCAGCGCAAGCGTGAACGCGGTGTGCAGTTGGTGTCGCTGATGGCGGACCTGCGCCGCCACAGCTTCTGGGATCGCTTGTTAATCCCGGCCTTCGTCTATTTCTTCAAATTGCTGTATCCGTTCGCCATCTCCAATTCGCGTTCGCGGCGGGTGGCGGCGGCGGCGGGTGGCTGCGTGCTGGTGGATACCGAGGTGCTGCGCGGTATCGGCGCGTTCGAGTCGTTGCGCGGCGCGTTGATCGACGACTGCACGCTGGCGCGTCGCATCAAGGACGGTGGCCACCGCACCTGGATCGGCCTCAGCCGCGGCGTCGTCAGCTCGCGGCCCTACGGTACGCTCGCCTCGATTCACGCCATGGTGGCGCGCTCGGCGTTCACGCAGTTGCGCTATTCGCTTCTATTGTTGCTGGCGGTGACGGTGCTCTTCATCTTCGCCTACTGGCTGCCGCTGGTTGGCCTGGGGCTGGCGCCAGAGCCTGCGCGCCGCTGGGCGTTTGGGGCGCTGTTGGCGATGATGGTCGGCTATATTCCAACGCTGCATTACTATCGTGTTTCGCCCTATCTGGCGCTGCTGTTGCCGCTGACCGGCACGCTGTATCTGGGCATGACCTGGTCTTCGGCGCTGCGCTACTGGCTGGGCACGCGCTCCAGTTGGAAAGGCCGAAGCTACGCACGCTGACCGACCGATTGCCGATCGGCCGTTCATGCGCAATTCATCCTCGCCGGCTTATGATCCGTTCATGACGACCAAACTGATCCCCGTATTTTTCGCCATCATCGGCCTGATCTTCAGCGTCACCGGTACGGCGGCGAGCGCCGCGCAGGCTGGCGTCGCCGCGCAGCCGATCGAGCAGTTGCAGTCCAGCCTGATTGCTGCGATGAAAGCCGGCAGCAAGCTGGACTATCAGGCGCGTTACCAGAAGCTCAATCCGGTCGTTGCCAGGGCTTTTGATTTCCCGTTCATCGCGAAGCTGGTGTTGGGGCCGGATTGGACCAAGCTCAGTGCCGACCAGCAGCAGAATTTTGTCGTCAGCCTCGACAAGCTCAGCACCTCGTCCTACGCCAAGGAATTCGACAGCTATGCCGGTCAGAGCTTCGTTTTTATCGGTGAACGAGATGTGCCCGGCGGCAAACTCGAACGATATGTTTTTGAAACCGGCGACAGGAGCATCCACTTCGACTACCAAATGCGGCAATCCGGAGGTGATTGGAAGATCGCCAACGTCATCGTCGACGGCGTCAGCGATCTCGCGCTCAAGCGCGGACAATATCGCAAACTGTTCGGCGTTCGCGGCTACAAGGGCTTGATCGCCTGGCTCGACAAGCAGATTGCCGCCAACGCCGGCTGATTTCGGCGGTCACCTGCGGCCGGATCACGCCTGCGGCGAGACAACGGCGCCGATTTATGGGAAAATCCCGCTCCGTTGGTGGAGCCAACCCACCGCAGGAGTCTGGGCTGTGCTACGCGTCGGCGTGAAAGGCTGAATCGCTGAATATCCGCTGACAACGCTAGAGGTGTGTGGCGGACCTGCGCGGATATGAAGTTCCTGCGGGGCGGTGCAGCCGACTGTCCGTCTTTAAGTCTATCGAACGTGTTCGAATAAACCCTGGGAAGCCTTTTATGAGTTCGGGAACCATCGTACAGATCATCGGTGCCGTTGTGGACGTGGAGTTTCCGCGCGACGGCATCCCCAAAATTTACGACGCGTTGACCGTCGACGAAGGCGGACTGGTACTGGAAGTGCAGCAGCAGACCGGTGACGGCGTGGTGCGCTGCATCGCCATGGGGACCAGCGACGGTCTGCGACGCGGGCTCAAGGTCGAGGCCAGCGGACAGCCGATTTCGGTGCCGGTGGGCAAGGGCACGTTGGGCCGCATCATGAACGTGCTGGGCGAGCCGATTGACGAGGCTGGCGACGTCGTCACCGAGGAGCGCTGGGCGATTCATCGTCCGGCGCCCAGCTACGAGGACCAGTCTGGCTCCACCGAGCTGCTGGAAACCGGTATCAAGGTCATCGATCTGCTGTGTCCGTTCGCAAAAGGCGGCAAGGTCGGCCTATTCGGCGGCGCCGGTGTCGGCAAGACCGTCAACATGCTGGAGTTGATTAACAACATCGCCAAGGCCCATTCGGGTCTGTCGGTGTTTGCCGGCGTCGGCGAGCGGACCCGCGAGGGTAACGACTTCTACCACGAAATGTCGGACGCCAAGGTCATCGTGCGTGACAACCTGCCTGAGTCCAAGGTGGCGATGGTCTACGGCCAGATGAACGAGCCGCCGGGCAACCGTCTGCGAGTGGCGCTGTCGGGCCTGACCATGGCCGAGTACTTCCGCGACGAAGGCCGCGACGTGCTGTTCTTCGTCGACAACATCTACCGCTACACCCTGGCTGGTACCGAGGTCTCGGCGCTGCTGGGCCGCATGCCGTCGGCGGTGGGTTACCAGCCGACGCTGGCCGAGGAGATGGGCGTATTGCAGGAACGCATCACCTCGACCAAGAAAGGCTCGATCACCTCGATTCAGGCGGTCTATGTACCAGCGGACGACTTGACCGACCCGTCGCCGGCCACCACTTTCGCGCATCTGGACGCCACCGTGGTGCTGTCGCGCGACATCGCCAGCCTCGGCATCTACCCGGCGGTCGATCCACTGGACTCCACCAGCCGCCAACTCGATCCGGACGTGGTCGGCGAGGAGCACTACCAGACCGCACGCGACGTGCAGGGCGTGCTGCAGCGTTACAAGGAACTGAAGGACATCATCGCCATCCTCGGCATGGACGAATTGTCCGAAGAGGACAAGCAGGCGGTGTCCCGCGCCCGCAAGATTCAACGCTTCATGAGCCAGCCGTTCCACGTCGCCGAAGTGTTCACTGGAGCGCCGGGCAAGTACGTGTCGCTGAAGGAAACCATCCGCGGCTTCCGCAGCATTGTCGATGGCGACTACGACAGTTTGCCGGAACAGGCGTTCTACATGGTAGGCACCATCGAAGAAGCGGTGGAGAAAGCCAAGAAGCTGTGAACAGCCGGGAATTGAGAGACGGGAATCGGGAATCGTAAAAGCGCTTCTTTCACCCGATCTACAATTCCCCATTCCCGATTCCAGAGGCACACAATGGCATCCATCCACATCGACATCGTTTCCGCCGAAGGCGACATTCACCACGGTGAAGCGACCATGGTGTTCGCGCCCGCCGAGGAAGGCGAGGTTGGCATCGCGCCACGACATGCACCGCTGCTGACCCGGCTCAAGCCCGGCGAAATACGGGTGCAGGACGTGGACGGCGAAGAGCACGCCTTCTTTGTCGGCGGCGGCATTCTGGAAGTGCAACCGCATCTGGTGACGGTGATGGCCGACACCGCGCTGCGCGCCAAGGATGCCGATGAAGCTGCGGCGTTGGAAGCCAAGCAGCGCGCGGAAGAGCGGCTGAGCAATGCCCAGGGCAGCCTCGATCTGGCGCGCGCGCAGGCCGAGCTGGCGGCGGCGGCGGCCATGCTGCAGTTCTTCAAGAAACTGAGAGGCGGACACGTCTGATCACGACGTGCATCGCACGCGTGCCTGGCCGTGTGATCGCTTGCCGCGGGCGACACCGGCTTATGATGCGGCGTCAACCATGATCGTCGTTCACGCTTGATGAATCTACACGCCGTGATACTCGCCGCCGGGCAGGGCACCCGCATGCGTTCGTCCCTGCCCAAGGTTCTGCATCGGGTGGCGGGCACGCCGATGCTGGGACACGTCCTTGCTGCGGCACATGCTGCTGGCGCAGCGCATTGTCACGTGGTACTGGGTCATGGCGCCCAAGCCGTGCAAGCCTGGCTGCAGACGCAGGATGAACCGGCAGTCGATGTGGCGTTGCAATCACAGCAACTTGGCACGGCCCATGCCGTGTTGCAGGCGCTGCCCGTGATTCCGGATGATGCAGTAGTGGTCGTGCTCTATGGTGATGTGCCGCTGATTACGGCTCCGACCCTGCAACGCCTTGTGCAGGCGGCGGCCACCGGTCTGGCTCTGGTTACGGCAACGCTGGATCGACCGCGCGGCTATGGCCGCATTCTGCGTAATTCGGATGGTTGTATCGGCGGCATCGTTGAGGAAAAAGATGCCTCGGCCGATCAGCGCGCCATCCGCGAAATCAACACCGGTCTGCTGGCCGTACCAGCGTCGCGACTGCGCGGTTGGTTGGCGCAAATCGGCAACGACAATGCCAACGGCGAGTATTACCTGACCGACGTGGTGGCGCTGGCGGTGCGTGATGGCGTTGAAGTTTCCGCGGTGTCGGCGGATTCCGTTGATGAGATCGAAGGCGTCAACGACCGTGCGCAATTGGCTGCCGCGGAGCGCCATTTCCAGCAGGCGCAGGCCGGGCGACTGATGGCCGACGGTCTGCAGTTGCTCGATCCGCAACGCTTTGATCTACGCGGCCGGCTCGATTTCGGGCGCGATGTGTGCGTCGACGTCGGCTGTGTGTTCGAGGGTACGGTGTGCCTCGCAGACAATGTCTCGGTCGGACCCTATGTCGTGCTGCGCGACGTGAGCATCGGTGCCGGCGCGCAGATCAAGGCGCATTCGGTGCTGGAGAGTGCAGTGATTGGCGATAACTGCCACATTGGGCCGTTTGCACGATTGCGACCAGGTACGCGGTTGGCTGCAGACGTACACGTCGGCAATTTCGTTGAGATCAAGAACAGCACGTTGGCGACCGGGGTCAAGGCCGGTCATCTGGCCTATGTCGGCGACGCTGACGTCGGCGCACGGGTCAACATCAGTGCCGGCGTCATCACCTGCAACTACGACGGCGTCAACAAGCACCGCACGGTCATTGGCGACGATGCCTTTATCGGTAGCGACTCTCAATTGATCGCCCCGGTCAGCGTCGGTGAGCGTGCCTATATCGCCGCCGGTTCGACCATCGCCCGCGACGCGCCGGCCGAGGTGCTGACCATTGCGCGCGCGCGCGAACAGCGCTCACTGCCGAACTGGCGGCGGCCGGTCAAGTCGGACAAAAAGAAGCTCTGAACGTGAATCTGGCCGAAGTGCTTCACCGCATCGAGGCTCTGCTGTCGATCCCTCTGTTCAAGCTCAGCGGCGCACCGTTAACGTTGGGCAGTATCCTGTTGACGATCTTCAGCCTGCTGCTGGTGTGGTGGCTTGCGGGCTGGGTCGAACGCGGCGTGCACGCGCTGGTGCAACGGCGGGTGAACGAGCACAACCACGCCACGATGTACGCCATCTCGCGGATGCTGCGTTATACCGTGATAGTGATCGGCGTGATCGTGGTGTTGAATACCGTCGGCATCGACCTCTCCACGCTGGCGGTGTTCGGTGGGGCGATCGGTGTCGGTATCGGTCTGGGTTTGCAGGGGCTGTTCAACAACCTGATTTCAGGTCTGATCCTGCTGCTGGAAAAGACGCTGAAGATAAACGATTTCATCGATCTCGAATCGGGCATCTCCGGCACCGTGCGCGAGATCGGTATCCGCTATACGCACATCGCCACCAACGATAGCGTTGATGTCATCGTGCCCAACTCGGAGTTGGTCTCACATCGCGTCACCAACTGGACCTACAACGACTCGATGCGAAGGTTGCACGTGCCGTTCGGTATCGCTTACGGCAGCGACAAGACGCAGGTGCGTGAGGCCGCGCTGGCCGCTGCGCGCCGTTTCGAGTTCACGGTTGAGGACGCACAGCATGCGCTGGATGTGTGGCTGGTGGGGTTCGGCGACAATTCGCTGAATTTCGAACTGATCGTATGGATCGGCCCGGGTGCCGTCAACCGACCGGAGGGGATAATGGCCAAGTACCTGTGGGCAATCGAGGACGAACTGCGGGTGCGTAAGCTGGAAATCCCGTTCCCGCAACGCGATCTGCATCTGCGTTCCGGCGTACTGCCGGTACGGCTGTTGGACAATGCTGGCCGATCTCACACAGAGGATCCATAGGCTTCGACTGGTGATTCTCTTTCGTTAACGGTGTAGGGATTTGTTTTGATCCGGATTTGTTTTGATCCTTGGAGTTTTCTGCGTCACCGGTTCTGTCGCTCGCGTCACCGGCGTCGCCGCGCAACTGCCAACCTACACTCCGATTGAGTGCCCCGGTGGCAGCGTAGATGTCGTTGCTGATGCCGTCGTGCAGTTTGCGAGCGATGCGGGTGGCCGGTGCGGTCGACGGGATGTTTCCGAGGATCGGAAACGGAATGTTGGCGATGCTCTGATGGATTTCGCGCGTCTGTGTGGTACCGGTACCGACCCTCTGCTCGGCCAGCTGTTGACCGTTGCGCAACCGATCGAGCGACTCCAGACGCAATGCCTGCTCACGGCCACGGGCTTCGGTGCGGCGCAAGGCCTGGTCCACGTCGTCGAGGCGGCTATACAGACGTCGGACAAACCCACGACAACGATTTCCGCCAACAGCAGGATCAACAGCAGTGGCGTCAGCAGCTCAGTCCACACGCCGGCTTCCATGATGGATTTTCAATTGGGCCTGCACTCCGTGTTCGTGTAGCTGTTCGGCAAGAGTCTCGACGGTGCGCTTGTAGGCGATGCGTTCGATGATCTGCGGAGCTCGTTTTGCAGCCGCCACAGGCTGGCCCGCAGCGCCAGCAGCAGGGTGATCAGCGTCAACCCCAGCAGTACCGGACTCGTGTCCACGGTTTCAGCTTATATCCTGATCCATTCCGATCCTACTTTACGACAAGCTGACACCGATGGGGCTGACAGTTTCCAATGCAGCGGCTTTGCCTCGACGCTACAATGACGCCACTGTTTTCTACGGTTTGATTACCTTATGTGCGGCATAGTCGGCGCCATCGCGCGCGATAACATTACGCCTGTCCTTCTCGAAGGATTGCGCCGGCTCGAATATCGCGGTTACGACTCCGCTGGCCTGGCGGTGGTGAATGAAAAAGGCCGGCTTTGTGTGAGCCGCTCGGTCGGCAAGGTGGCGCAGCTTGCCGCGCGTCTGCAAGCGGTACCTTGTGAGGGCCACCTTGGCATTGCTCATTCGCGCTGGGCCACGCATGGCGAGGTTTCCAAATCAGGCAGGAATTGATCGGACAGGGTTACGTGTTTGCGTCCGAGACCGATACGGAAGTGGTCGCGCATCTGATTCACCATTGCCTGCAGACCACGACCGATCTGACCACGGCGGTGCGACAAGCGGTGCAACGTCTGCGCGGCGCGTATGCGGTCGCCGTCATTGATGCGCAGCAGCCCGACCGGCTGGTCGTGGCGCGCATTGCCAGCCCACTGGTGATCGGTATCGGTGAAGCGGGACGCTACGTTGCATCCGATGTACAGGCTTTGTTGCAGGTGACGCGCCGCTTCATGTTTCTCGCAGAAGGCGATGTCGCCGAAGTGCGCTGTGACGGCGTCAGCGTGTTTGATGCGCAGGGCAATACCGTGGAACGCCCGGAACACGTCTCGCAGTTGTCTGCCGACGCGATCGAGCGCGGGACCTATCGCCACTACATGCTCAAGGAGATTCACGAGCAGCCGCGCGCCATCGCCGACACCTTGTCCGAGCGTATTGCCGGCAGTCATGTGCTGGTCGACGCCTTCGGGCCGCGCGCCAACGATATTCTGCCGCGAATTCGCAACGTCCATATCGTCGCCTGCGGCACCAGTTACCACGCCGGTCTGGTGGCACGCTACTACTTGGAGCAGGGCGCGCGCGTTCCGTGTACGGTGGAAGTGGCCAGCGAATATCGCTATCGCGATCCGGTGGTGCCGCCGGACACTCTGTTTCTCGCCATCTCGCAGTCCGGTGAGACCGCCGATACGCTCGCTGCGCTGCGGGAAGCCGGCAAGCTCGGCTATCTGGCGACCGCAGCAATCTGCAACGTGCCGGAATCCTCGCTGGTGCGCGAAGCCGATCTGGCATTGATGACGCGCGCCGGCCCCGAGATCGGAGTCGCCAGTACCAAGGCCTTCACCACGCAATTGGTGGCGCTGGCGCTGCTGGGGTTGGCTGTCGCCCAGGCGCGCGGCATTGATCGCCGTACCATCGCTTTGTATACACGGCAGCTACGGCATGTGCCGGAGATGGCCGAACGCACGCTCAAGCTCGATCCACAAATCCGCAATTGGGCCGCATCATTTGCTGACAAGCATCACGCTCTGTTTCTCGGTCGTGGCTCCAGCTATCCGGTGGCGATGGAAGGCGCGCTCAAGCTCAAGGAAATCTCCTATATTCACGCTGAGGCTTACGCCGCAGGCGAGCTCAAACACGGCCCGCTGGCACTGGTGGATGCCGACATGCCCGTCGTCGCCGTGGCTCCCAACGACGCGCTGCTGGAAAAACTGCGTTCCAACCTGCAGGAAGTCCGGGTCCGCGGTGGGCACCTATTCGTGTTCGCCGATCCGAATACCGGCTTCACCCCCTCGGCGGGCATGGACGTGATGGTGATGCCCGATCACATCGAGCCCTTGCAGGCACCATTGCTCTATACCATCCCGTTGCAACTGCTGGCCTATCACGTTGCCGTGCTACGCGGAACGGACGTCGATCAACCTCGCAATCTAGCCAAGTCGGTGACGGTGGAATAGCCGCTGTAAAGTTCTGGGTGTTTGTTTGGCGAGAATAAAGTCCGTCGGATCGGAATATAGTCCGTCGGGATTGATCGACGAAAGTCCGTCGGAGCGCCCTGTGCGAGCTGCCTTTCTTGGGCTGCACAAATCTCTTGCGTCTCACTGCATCAGTCGAGTGCCACGTCGTGCCTCAGATTGAACGTGAGCGATCGCTTATCGGCCTGAGCGGACACTCGTCGTCGAAAAATGAACGGCCGCTGCATCCATAAAAACCGCCGGACGAGGTGCAAAAAGACATTTCAGTCTGCACGCTGCTGCGGGAAATGAGCAGAAAGTTGGAATTGCATCCAGCGCCTTGTAGAGTGATCGACATTGTCAGCTGTATCAATATGGAATCAATTTTTAATGGATAAAGCGCTGGGGTGGCTGCACCTTTCCGATCTTCACTTTTTGGCCAAGCACGATTGGCAAAACAGCCCGGTTCTGGAAAAGCTCCTGAAAGACATAACTGCGCTGCGTAGTAGCGGGCTTCAGATGGTTTTTTGCACGGGCGATATTGGTTTTGGCGAGACCAGTTCCGAGACATTGGCAAATCAATATGCTGACGCCAAGGGGTATTTCGAAGAAGTATTGAATATTTGTAAATTGACTAAAAAGCGACTTTTCCTCGTCCCCGGCAATCATGACATCGACCGTAAGAAAATACTGAACTCGCAAACCGAATATTTTCGCAGCAGCACACGAGACCGAAGTCAGATCAACCAAAGTTTTCGTGATCGCGATGACGAAATACAAGGCGCCATGAAGCGCTTATCGCAATATTGGCAGTTTGTGACCGACAACTATGCCCATCTCGCTATCGACGAGAACATAAACTTTGGCGCATGGGTGGAAATAAACGGGGTGCAAGTAACCATTGCCGGGTTGAATTCAGCCTGGACCTGCGCCGACGGTGAAGACAAAGGCCAGCTTTGGTTGGCTGGAGAAGCGCAACTCAACGCCTGCGAGAAAGCCATTCAAGCCAAGTCCGGCAAAAACGCGGTAGACCTGCGCATCGGGCTAATCCATCATCCTCTGGATTGGCTCACTCCGAATGAGGCACGGCAGCTGCGGGGGCGCTTCGAAAACGATTTTGACTTCTTGTTGCATGGTCACGCCCATGACCAGTGGGTCAAGGGAACTACCACCCCTTACCACGTCGTCATCGCTTCCGGTGCAGCCACAGCGGAAACGGAAGCAGAGTTCGGTTATAACCTTGCGCAGTTAAAACCGGGGATAGCGAACATCCATTTACAGTGTTATAACCGCAAAGGCGATGGATGGGTAAAGGAAAACATCGCCGGTCGCGTCGACAATGGTATCTGGCCGATACAACCACTTGCATCATTTGCCGTATCAGACTCGGAGAGCTTGTCATTCACTCCGGCACCCGAAACGCCGAATCGAGCAGGCAACCTCTCAAGCGACAACGCAGTCGGACGCGGGCATTTCGGTCTCGACGACATATTGGCTCGCTGCTCGGAAACAGTGAAGAACTGCCACCTTCTCGCCCTCTACGGGATGGCCGGGGTAGGTAAATCGGTGATTGCGGAGGAGCTGCATCTGCTTCCCGAGTGGTGTGGCCGGCGTCACATTCCCTTCACCGTAAACGGGAGCAGTGGTCTCGCCGACCTGTTCGGCGCATTGTCCCCATACTTAGGGTTGCACGACGAGCGCCCTCGGCCACCCGTCGGCAAT
>CAJDTS010000017.1_pt1 | contig 22379 bp, 20 predicted proteins | sample 7389861 | NCBI WGS metagenome assembly CAJDTS01 (sample SAMEA7055659, study PRJEB34461) | soil metagenome | biome: terrestrial ecosystem; feature: Peninsula; material: soil | place: Antarctica | collected 2016 | reverse complement strand
ACCAGCACCGCGCTGCCGGCGCCGACGGTGAGGTAGGCGCTGCGTTGGTCGATCTGCGCGGTATCGGTGTAGAGCGGCCGCCAGTCGCCCTGCGCGTCGGCCGTGCCGCTGGCCAGCGTGACGCCGCTGGCGGCGTTCAGTGCGGCACCGGACAGACGCAGCACGTTGCCGTTGCGCAGCGGGATATCGGCGTCGACCCGCACGTCGACGGAGCGGTTGGCGTCGGGATTGATCAATACCAGTTGCAGGCGCTGATGCCGATCCAGCAGGGCGTGACTGCGCAGGACCGTGGGCGCGGGCTTGCCCCCCGGCTTGGCGCCGGGGATCGGCGGCGGGACCACCGATGAGCCGACCGGCTGTGCCGGCAAGGTCAGGGCCAGCATCCGCAACGCGTAGTAGAGCGGGCCGCTGCGCAACGGCAAACCGGCAGTGTCGGCGTTGAGTTTCAGCACGTCGTGAAAGCAGATGCCGGCCCAGGGTGCGGTGGGCGCGCCACAGCGTTGGTAGAACAGATCGAGGGCCCACAGCGCCGCGCCGAGGGTATCCATGCTGTGTCGTTGTTCGACGGCGCGCGCCTGGGTGATGCGGCAGGGCCGCTGCGCCTGTCGTGCGGCAGCGGCGATGCGGTCGAGTCCGGTTTGCTGTTTGTCGCTGAGTTCGAATACGTGGCCGGCCAGCGAGCCATAGTCGTAACGGCGTTGCGGTTGGCGGGCTTCATGGCCGTCGGCCTGTGCCGTGACCAGATGCAGATCGTTGGCGCAGGCTTTGATGAAGGCCTCGGTCCATTCGGGGCGGGTGATATCCGCGGCGGTGGGGCCGGCCAATGGTGCGTTGGGTAGCTGCGCGCGCACGGCTGCGGCGTAGCGCTTCCACTCGGCGATAGCGGCGTTGACGTCATAACCGGACGGCCGCAGTTTCTCGCCGACGTAGCGGTCCGGCGCGTTGCCCAGTTCAAAGGCCAGCACGCGTTTGCCGATGTGTCTGGAGACGTAAGCGGCTTCATCGGCGGCACGGGCGGGATCGCCGTGCGCGAGATTGAGGCTGTAGATCAGCGACCAGCCGCTGCGGTCGACCAGCCTGGCGAGGCGGTCGATAGCATCGTGGGTGATGGCGTAGCGGTAGGGAGCTTGCAGCTTGCCGTTAAGTTGCCACTGACCGCTGCTAGTCGAGTGTCCGCCGAGGCGGATGACGCCGTGCTGGCCGAGTCCGCGCAGCAGGCCGGCTGCGCCAATGCGGAGTTATCGAAACTCAGGCCGAGCATGCTGTCGTCCAGCGCGGCGCCGCGCTTGTGGGTGTCGATCCGCACCCTTGTCGGCCCCGGCAGACTGAAATCCAGTTGCGCTGGAGCGCCGTTAAAAACACTGCAGCCGCTCAGCGACGCCGCGCTCAGGCCCAGTAACAGCTCGCGCCGTTTCATGTCCTGGGGAATGGCCGACGGAGAGGGCGGGGGTTCGCAATCAGCGGCTGTCGGATGGCGGGCAGAGTTTGAACGGGGGCACCGGTTGGCTGCGGCGGGAATGGTGAGTGCACAGAGTGACGCGGCGGCTGGAAGTTCCGCGTTTATGTGGCGTCAGTGCGCAACCGGCTTGAGCACCCGCAAAAAGAAGTCGCACTGATCGGTGACGGCGCGTTCGAAGCCGTCGCCGACGTAGATGTCGAAGTGGCCGATGGGATAGCGCTTGACCTCGGCGCGGCTGCCGGCGCGGCGCGCGGCATCCTCGACCGCGGCGGGCGGCACCACGGTATCAGCGGTGCAGATGCAGAACAGGGTCGGGCAGGGCAGGCGTGCAGCCAGCAGATTGGGACGATACAGCGGCAGCGTCAGCATCCAGGCGCAGCTGATGCGGTTGTCCCAGTCGGCCGGGGTGATGGCCAGATAGCCGGCTTTCGATCCGGCTGAGGAGATGCCGGCGACCTCGCCGGGTTCGGCGACGACCGGAATCAGCTGGCGCGGCCCGCCGCCGATCTGGCTGAAAGCATCGCGCAAGGCATGACCGACGAGCTTGATCGCATACACCGGGCCGGCGCGGCGGACGATGCTGAACAGCGCGGCGCGGCCGTCCATCATCGCGCCCTGCGAGGCGCAGGCGGCGACGCGGCCGTCTTCCACCGCGGCGGAGATGACATGACCGCCTGACATCGAGCTGCCCCACAGCGCGATGCGGGTGGGATCGACGCCATCGAGACTGCGTGCGTGGCGGATGGCCGCGCCCCAGTCATCGAGTTGGCGGCGAGTGGAGTAGAGCTGGCGTGGCTGGCCGTCGCTGGCGCCGAAGTGGCGGTAATCGAAGCACAGCACGCGCAGGCCGGCATCGGCGAAACGTTGGGCGAAAGGCGCCAGACCGGCGGCGCGGGTGCCACCGAGACCGTGAGCCATGACTACGCAGGGCGTGCCTGCGGCGTCGGTCAGGGTGTCGTCTTCGGGGATGTAATAGCAGGCGCGCAGGCAGACGCCTTGCGAAGGAAAGCTGATCTCTTCCAGCCGATGACTCATGCTGCGATCTCCTGGAGTGGCGGACTCGAATCCGCGCAGTGTATGCCGAACCCGAGCTGCGGTTACGGACAAACTCAGACGGCGTATTGGTCTTCGAGGTAGCGGACGATGGCGGCCGAGTCGTACATCTCGGTGTCGGTGTTCGGGTCGATCAGGTAGGGCAGCTGCACGCGGCCGGTGCGCTGGTGTAGCAGCTTGCGGTTACGGCTGGTCTTGATCGGCCCATGCAACAGGCGGTCGCGGAACGATGGCGGGCCCAGGTCGCTCCAGCGCGCCTTGCCGGTGTTGTGCAGCAGATAGTGTAGTTCCAGCTCGCACAGGCGCTCGCGTACCAGCCGCGAGAACGGGCTGGACTCGAAGCTGTACAACTCCAACGGTTGCGCCGGGGCCTTCGACGGCCGTGCCCGCAGGCCGCGCGTCGCCGTCGCCGCCATGCCGCCGGCCACGGCTAACGCACGCAACAAACCGCGCGGCGTGCACGTGCGTCCGCCGTAGGCGTCGACCAGATAATCGACGATGTCGGCGCTCTCGTAGAGTGAGGTGCCGCTGTTGGGGTCGACCAGAAACGGGAACTGCGACTTGCCGCCCAGCATCTTCACCTGTGGCCGGAAGCGGCTGCCGCCCCTGGGACAAGGCCAAATCAACACATCGAGATCGAGTCCAGTCAGGGCTTCGCGCAGCAGCCGACAGTAGGGGCAGTCTTCGAATTCGTACAACTCCAGCGGTTGTTGCGGCTGAGTGTGCGCCGGCTTGAATGCGTTGGTGCCGCGCCAGCCGCGCAGGGTACTGGCCAGCAGGGAGGTGGTGACGTCGAGGGCTCTGGACATGGCGCGGAACAGTGCAGGCGTGCGGTGATGAGCGCCACAGTGTAGCCGACGTCGTTTGTGAGATTTGTCATTCCGGCGCAGGCCGGAATCCATCAGAGCATCATCGTGTCCCAAGTCATGCGGCCGAAATCATGGCCATGGTGGCCGGCACTGGATACCGGCCTACGCCGGTATGACGGAGGTTGAATTAAACCGGGCTCGCTGGAGCCAGGCCTCGTTGGGGCATGCCACGGAGCGGACTGGCAAGTTCCGCAGGACGTCAGTGTCGGAAGTGCCGTACACCGGTGAACACCATCGCCATGCCGGCGGCGTCCGCCGCTTCGATCACCTCGGCGTCGCGCACCGACCCGCCGGGCTGGATTACGGCGATGATGCCGGCGGCGGCGGCGGCGTCGATGCCGTCGCGGAACGGAAAGAAGGCATCGCTGGCCATCACCGAGCCGCGCACTTCGAGCTTTTCGTCGGCCGCCTTGATGCCGGCGATTTTTGCCGAGTAGACGCGGCTCATCTGGCCGGCGCCGATGCCGATGGTGTGGCGGTCGCGGGCGTAGACGATGGCGTTGGACTTGACGAATTTCGCCACTTTCCAGGCAAAGACCAGATCGTGCAGCTGGTCTGTGGTCGGTGCCCGTTGGGTCACGACCTTGAGATCGGATTCCGTGAGGCGGTGGTCGTCGTGCGTCTGCACCAGCAGGCCGCCGCCGACGCGTTTGTAGTCGAGTGCGGGCGGCGGCGGCTGCGGCCAGGCGCCGCATTCGAGCAGGCGCACGTTCGGCTTGGCGGCGACCGCGGCCGCGGCGTCTGCGGCGACGGTGGGGGCGATGATGACCTCGACGAACTGGCGCTCGATGATGGTTTTGGCGGTGGCCGCGTCGAGTTCGCGGTTGAAGGCGACGATGCCGCCGAAGGCCGAGGTCGGATCGGTCTGGAACGCCAGATCGTAGGCGCGGCCGATGCCGTCGTCACTCACTGCCACGCCGCAGGGGTTGGCGTGCTTGACGATGACGCAGGCCGGTTGGGTGAAGGATTTGACGCACTCCAGCGCGGCGTTGGTATCGGCGATGTTGTTGTAGGACAGCGCCTTGCCCTGCAGTTGCACGGCGGTGGAAATGCTTCCGGCCGGTGGCGTGGTTTCGGTGTAGAAAGCGGCGCGTTGATGAGGGTTTTCGCCGTAGCGCAGGGCCTGTTTTTTCTCGAACTGCAGGCCGAGCACACCGGGAAAACGCTCACGCGTGCCACTCTCGTCGAGACTGGACAGATAGCTGGCGACGGCGGTGTCGTAGCGCGCGCTGTGGGCGAAAGCCTTGGTGGCGAGACGGCGGCGCAGCGCGGCGTCGAGTGTGTTTGAGGTGATCGCAGCCAGCACACCGGCGTAGTCGGCAGGGTCGACGATGACGGTGACCTGCGCGTGATTCTTGGCCGCTGCGCGCAGCATCGCCGGGCCGCCGATATCGATGTTCTCGATCGCCTCGATGATGGGTACATCGGCTTTGGCGATGGTTTGTTCGAACGGATACAGATTGACGACAACGAGGTCGATGGCGTCGATGCCGTGCTCGGCCATCACCGCATCGTCGGTACCGCGACGGCCGAGGATGCCGCCGTGGATTTTTGGGTGTAGCGTCTTGACGCGGCCGTCCATGATCTCGGGAAAGCCGGTGACGTCGGCGACTTCGCGCACGCTGATGCTCGCCTCGCGCAGCGTGCGGTGGGTGCCGCCAGTGGACAGCAGTTCGACGCCCGCTGCACTCAGGGCGCGGGCGAATTCGACCAGGCCGGATTTGTCGGAGACCGACAGCAGCGCGCGGCGGATGCCGCCGCCGGAAGTGTTGTTGCTCACTTGAGGTCGCTGGCGTTGATCTGGTACTGCGACAGTTTCTTGCGCAGCGTGGCGCGGTTCAGCCCCAGCACGCTGGCGGCCTTGGACTGGTTGCCGGCGCAGTAACGCAACGTGGCGCGCAGCAGCGGTGGTTCGACCTGACTGAGGATGACGTCGTAAAGCGCGTTGGGCGCGTGACCGTTGAGGGTGCGGAAATAGTGGTCGAGACAATCCGCTACCGAGTGACACAGTAGCTTGTGATCGGGTTTGTTGCCGGATTGGCTGTCGGCTTTGCTTGCAACCGGAGTCGGCCCGGTCGGGTTGGAGTCAGGTTTGAACATGCTGCGAGAAGCTGCGATGTGGCGGCGAGAGTTGAGGTCAGAGGACGACGGCGTGTTTTTTCAGGTAATCCCCGGGTGAGGCCGATCATACCTGTTTGTGCGGGTGTGAAACAGGGTAAAAACATACTGCGCTGCAAATCACGCAGCCACTGTGTGGTGCGTGAACTGCCGCTTAGATTGATGCAGTACGACGGTGGCCGTTGAGTCGCGTCCAGCCTTCGCGCTCGCCGGGGCGATCGAAGTCGAACCACGCCGCGTAGGCTGCGCGCACTTCGTCGGCCTGGCGCTGCAGTAGTCCGGCCAGCACGATCCAGCCACCGGGCTTCACATGCAGGGCGAGTTGTGGTGCCAGCGCAATCAGCGGGCCGGCGAGGATGTTGGCCAGCACCACGTCGTAGGCCGCCGACGGCGCATCGAGCTGTTCTGGCATAACGCTGCGCAGACGTGCGGTGACGCCGTTACGGGCCGCGTTGTCGGCGCTGGCCAGCAGTGCTTGCGGGTCGATGTCGGTGGCCTGCGCGTCACTGGCGCCGAGCTTGAGGGCGGCAATGGCGAGCACACCCGAGCCACAGCCGTAGTCGAGCACGCGACGCCCTTCGAGATCGGCGTCGGCTAGCCACTCCAGGCACAGTGCGGTGCTGGGGTGAGTGCCGGTGCCGAACGCCAGCCCTGGGTCGAGATCGATGACGACGGCGTCGGCAGCGTCTACTTGGTGGCCGCTGGGGCAGATCCAGAGCCGCTTGCCGAAGCGCAGCGGACGCGCATGCTGCAGCCAGGCGCGCACCCAGTCCTGATCTTCGATCTGAGTTTCTTCAAACGCGAGATCGCCGGGCTCGGGCAGGTTGTCGCGCAGCAATGCGCGCACCACGTTGAGATCGACGTCGGCATTGAACAGGCCGAGCGCTTTTGTCTGCGGCCACAACGGCGTGGCGCCGGGCGCGGGTTCCAGCACCGGATGATCGGCGGCATCGATCAGGCTGACCGCCTGCGCGCCGGCCGCCAGCAGCAGTTCTTCGACGAATTCAGGGTAGCGGCTGTTCACCGCCAGTTGCAGCCAGGGCATGAGTTCAGCGTGACGGCGGCAACTGCGCGGATCTCACTTCGAGCCTTCCGCGATCCAACGTTCGATCTGCGAGCCGAGATAATGGATGTGGTGTTCGCCGCGGATGAAAGTCTCGTCTTCCATGATTTTCTGCTGCAGGGCGATGTTGGTGCGGATGCCGTCGATGAACATCTCCGACAGCGCGGTGCGCATGCGGGCGATGGCGGATTCACGCGTGGGCCCGTGGGCGATCAGCTTGCCGATCATGGAGTCGTAATACGGCGGTACGCGGTAGCCAGCGTAGACGTGTGAGTCCATGCGGATGCCGGGGCCGCCGGGGGTGTGGTATTTGGTGATCTCACCCGGTGAAGGAATGAACTTGAACGGGTCTTCGGCATTGATGCGGCACTCCACGGCGTGGCCGCGCATGACGATGTCGTCCTGGGTGATGTCCAGCTTCTCGCCGGCAGCGACGCGGATCTGCTCGCGGATCAGATCGACGCCGGTGACCATCTCGGTGACCGGGTGCTCGACCTGGATGCGGGTGTTCATCTCGATGAAGTAGAACTCGCCCCCGGAAGACGATGGCTCGTAGAGAAATTCCATGGTTCCGGCGCCGCGGTAGCCGATGCGCTTGCAGGCTTCCACGCACAGCGCGCCGATACGCTGCCGCTGTTCCTCGCTGATGCCGGGCGCGGGTGATTCCTCCACCACTTTCTGGTTGCGGCGCTGCATCGAGCAGTCGCGCTCGCCCAGGTGGATGGCGTTGCCGTGGGCATCGGCCAGCACCTGAAACTCGACGTGGCGTGGCGTCTCCAGATATTTTTCCATGAACACCGAGCCGTCGCCGAACGCCGCTGCTGCCTCGGTGCGTGCCGTGTTGATGGCGTTGAGCAGTTTGTGCGGCTCGCGCACCACCTGCATACCGCGACCGCCGCCGCCGGACACCGCCTTGATCAGCACTGGATAGCCGACCTGTTCAGCGGTCTTGATGCAGACCTCGTCGTCCTCCGGCAGGATGCCGTCCGAGCCCGGCACGCAGGGCACGCCGGCGGCGATCATCTCGGCCTTGGCGGCGGTCTTGCCGCCCATCAGACGGATGGTTTCCGGACGCGGGCCGATGAAGACGAAGCCGGATTTCTCCACGCTCTCGGCAAAATCCGCATTCTCCGACATGAAGCCGTAGCCGGGGTGGATGGCGTCGGCATCGGTGACTTCGGCAGCGGCGATGATCGCAGGCATGTTGAGATAGCTGCCGGTCGCCGCCGGCGGGCCGATGCAGACCGCTTGGTCGGCCAGCAGTACATGCTTGAGATCGCGGTCAGCGGTGGAATACACCGCCACCGACTCGATACCCATCTCACGGCAGCAGCGCTGGATGCGTAGCGCGATCTCGCCGCGATTGGCGATCAAAATTTTGTCAAACATGGGGGCGGCTCAGGCCGGATCGAGGATGAACATCGGCTGGTCAAACTCCACCGGCTGGCCGTTCTGGATCAGGACTTCGGCGATCACGCCGCTGGCGTCGGCCTCGATCTGGTTGAGCATCTTCATCGCTTCGATGATGCACAGGGTCTGCCCCTGTTGCACGGTCTGCCCGACTTCGACAAAAGTCTTGGCGCCCGGCGCGGCGGCGCGATAGAACGTGCCCACCATCGGTGCGCGCACAACATGGCGGGTGTCCTTGGCCGCCAGTGCTGCTTCAGCGGGGGTTTTTGGTGCTGTCGTTGCGGCGCCCGGCATCGCCGGAGTCGCGGGCTGTGGTGCGGTCATGTATTGGGGCATCGGCATGGCCATCGGTGTGGGCGTACCGTGGCGGCTGATGCGCACCGACTCCTCACCTTCCTTGACCTCGAGCTCGGCGATGCCGGAATGTTCGACCAGTTCGATGAGCGTTTTGATCTTGCGTAGATCCATGGGGGTTGCCTTTTTAGATTCCGGCAGACGGCTGCGCGCGCAGTTGCCGGTCGGCAGCGTGCAGAGCAAGGTCGTAACCGATGGGGCCGAGTCCGACGATGACGCCGACGGCGATATCCGAAAAATACGAATGCCGGCGAAACGATTCGCGCCCGTGGATGTTGGTTAGATGTACTTCGATGAACGGGATGGCGACGCCCAGCAGGGCATCGCGCAGGGCGATCGAAGTGTGTGTGAAAGCGCCGAAATTGGCGATGATGAATTCGACCCCTTCGGGTTTTGCTGCGTGGATGCGATCGATCAGCACGCCTTCCCGATTGTCCTGGCAACACAGCAGCTCGTGCCCCAGTTCCGCAGCACGGCGTGCCAAGTCGGCCTCGATCTCCGCCAGCGTCGCACGACCATAAACCTCAGGCTCGCGCGAGCCGAGCAGATTGAGATTGGGGCCGTTGACCAGCAGCAGCGTGCTCAACAAAGTCTACCGTGATGGGGATAGACGGCATTCTGCCTCAATGTGGGCATGACTGCAAAATTGCCGACGTTGGCGCCAGTTACGGGGACGATGCTGGCAATATGAGACGATCAGCCCGGCAGGTTCTGTTTGATCAGAGTGTTCAGTTCCGTTGCATCGAACTCACCCAGATGGCGCTGGATGATATGCCCGTCAGCGCTTACCAGCACCGAGAACGGCAGCCCCGCCGGCTGATTGCCGAGTGTGTTCATCAACGAAATCATTTCTTCAGGCGTGCCTACCATCACCGGATAGTTGATGCCCAGCGCCTTCTCTTCCTGACGCACAGCGGTGGGGTCGTCCACCGCCGGGCCGATGATCTGGAAACCGCGTGAGCCGTATTTCGTCTGCGCCTGTGCCAGCTCTGGAATCTCTTTTCTGCAGGGACCGCACCAGGTGGCCCAGAAATTGATCAACAGCAGATGGCCGCGCCACTCGCTGAACTTGTGTTTGTGGCCGTCGAGGTCGGTCAGCTCGATATGGGCAGGCAGGGTCTGGTTGGCAACGTCGCTGCCGCCAAAAGTTTTGCCGTTGTAGTAGCTGTAAAGTCCGAAGCCGGTGGCCCCGGCGATGACGCCGACCAGCACCACGGCCAGCGCAAAACGCAGGTTCTGGTTCATCGCACAAGCACTATTGATGCGGAACTCAAGTAGTAGTAGCCCATAGTCATAGTGCTTGATTCGGGTGTATACGGTGACGCGCAGGCACGGCGCAACCGTATCAATAGAACAGAGCAATGTTGGGTTATTGAACCGGCCCACTCGCGGGTTTTTGCTGGCTCAACGCCAACTTTGGAGTGACTGTGTTGATTACTGTTCATGTGCTGGTTCAATAGGGCCCCGCTACGGCGCCATTGGAGACGCCATTGTATGGGCATCATGGATTGTTCTTCAGGCTCAGGATTCGAGTTTGCGGCGGATAGCATACGCCGCTGTCGGAACACCCCTGGTAGCGTACCCGCAGGCGGCGCAAGTCCGTGCCCGCCGGTACTTGGAACGTGGCGCTGAGATCGTTGCGATAGATATGCACGATGCCCATACCCGCCTCGTTATAGGGCTGGGCCGCAGGGAGCTGCAGTGCTACGGGGTGGGTGCCGCCGGCCTCGACAATGTCGGCGTGGATGCGATTGCGATACATGAAATAGCCGGGCGCGATTACCCACTCCAGCTTCACGCCGTGCCCCTCGTGCTGCGCCGGCATCATCTGAAACGCTTGATCGGCGCGCAGCAGGGCATCACCTTGATCGCCGTCCGGCTTTGGCCAGCCGGCAGCAGCACACGCGGTGGTGGCGCTCAAGAACATCGCCCATATCAGGGACCTCAGGATCATCGGGTCGCGTCTCTTATCCAGTCGAGGTAGGCCGGCGAACCAGCTTCCACTGCGACCGCAAGCACCTCGGGAAGTTCGTAGGGATGATGCTCGCGCACCATCTGCTCCAGCGCCGCGTAGCGCGCGCGGCTGGTCTTGATCAAAAGCAGTGATTCGTCGTCGCGCTGCACTTGACCCTGCCAGCGATACACCGATGCGACGCTGGGCAGGATGTTGATGCAGGCCGCCAGACGCGCGTCCACCAGCAACTGCGCCAGCGCGGGTGCATGTTCGGGCGGGCAGGTGACGTAGATCAGCAGTGCGTCGGTCGATGTCACGTTGGGTGGATCGCAAGATTGATTGGTTCAGATGGCGGGATGCACAAGGAAAAGGCTGGCGTCAACTGTGATCCGCACCCAGAATACTCGTCGCGGCCAACCGCGCGCGTTCATTTTCCCTCGTCTCATGCCCTTTGCAAACCCCGTTCTCTTGCGCGCGGAAGTCCGTGCCAACCTGCGTCTGGCACTGCCGCTGATTGCGGCACAGATCGCCGGTATCGGCATGGGCGCGGTGGATACCGTGTTCGCAGGGCGGCTGGGGCCGCGCGCGCTGGCGGCGGTGGCGATGGGCTTCAACCTCAACGTGGTGTTCTTCATCTCCTTCATGGGATTGATGATGGCCTGTTCGCCGATCATCGCGCAGATGTCGGGTGCAGGGCGTGAGCTGGGCGACATCGCCGTGTTCGTGCGTCGTGCGCGTCGTTTCGCGCTACTGGTGGCCACGCTCTGGCTGGTGGGGCTGAACCTGGTCGCAGTGCCGGTGCTGAGTCATCTCGGACTCGATGACGAAACCGTGCGCTTGTCGGTGCGTTTCGTGCGGCTGCTGTCCTTCAGCGCCTATGGTATGAGTCTGTGGTTCGCCCAGCGCTTCTGCGCCGAGGGATTGGGGCAGACGCGGCCGATCGTGGTCGCCGGGCTCGTTGGCTTGGCGGCCAACGCGGCACTGGACTGGCTGCTGCTGTTTCCGCACCCGACCTTGAATGCCTGGGGCTTGCCGCTGCTGGGCGTGCCCGGCTGCGGCGTGGCGACGACCTTGTCCAGCTTGTTGATGGCCGCACTGCTGGCCTGGCAGTTTCGTCGCGCACCGGTGCTGCGCCGGCTGATGGCGAGTCCGCCGCCGGCCGTCGCTCCAGCCGAGAGTGCCGCAGATATCCTGCGCTTGGGCCTGCCGATCGGCCTGATCATGCTGGCCGAAGCCGGTTTGTTCGTGACTGTTGCGCTGCTGGTGGCGCGTTTCGGCGATTTTGCCGTGGCGGCCTATCAGGTGGCGATCAACTTCGCCGCGCTGGCGTTCATGATTCCGGTGGGTCTGTCGCTGGCGACCACGGTGCGTGTGGGTCATGCAGTAGGGGCAGGCGATAACAACGCGGCGCGGCTGCGCGGCAACGTCGGCATGGGGCTGGGCCTGATCAATGCCGCTTCCAACTCGCTGATCATGCTGTTGCTGGGACGCTGGATCGCCGGGCTCTACACCAGCGATCCGGCGATTGCCGCTCAGGCCGCCCATTTCCTCTATCTAGCCGCGGTGTTCCAGTTCTTCGACGCCTTGCAGGTCACCGCCAACGGCGCCCTGCGTGGTTTCAAGGACACGCGCTGGCCGGCGCTGATCACCGTGATCGCCTACTGGCTGGTGGGTCTGCCGGTGGCGTGGTGGCTGGCGTTCGACGCGGGCCTCGGCGCGGACGGTTTGTGGTGGGGACTGACCGCGGGGTTGGGGTGTGCGGCGTTCGGTCTAAGCCTGCGCTATCGCTGGGCCCTGGCGACAAGGTGCACGCTGCATTCGACCTGACCGCAGGCTGTGATCTGAAGACAGGGCTTGAATCTGCGGCGTTGAGGTTCAATATACGCAATTGGACGTTCCACAAGGAGAAACAAATGGCACTGCAACTAGGCGATATCGCCCCCGATTTCGAAGCCGAAACCACCGAAGGCAAGATCAAGTTCCACGAGTGGTTGGGCAATTCCTGGGGCGTGTTGTTCTCGCACCCCAAGGATTTCACCCCCATCTGCACCACCGAACTTGGCTTTATGGCAGGAACCAAGTCGGAGTACGACAAGCGCAATGCCAAGATCCTTGCAGTCTCGGTTGATTCGGTCGCCGACCACAAGAACTGGTCGAAAGACATTGGTGAAACTCAGGGCACTGCCCCGAATTATCCGATCATCGGCGATACCGATTTGAAGGTTGCCAAGCTCTACGGCATGCTGCCGGCCAGTGCTTCCGGTGACGTCTCCAAGCGCACGCCGGTGGACAACCTGACCGTGCGCAACGTGTTCCTGATCAGCCCTGACAAAAAGGTGCAGCTGATCCTGATCTACCCAATGAGTGTTGGCCGCAACTTCAACGAAATCCTGCGTGCGCTCGACGCGTTGCAGTTAACGCAGAAGCACAAAGTCGGCACCCCGGCCAACTGGAAAGTCGAAGGCGCCAGCGACGACGTCGTCATCTCCACATCGGTCTCCGACGACGACGCCAAGACCCTGTTCCCGGCGGGCTTCAAAAAGCTCAAGCCTTATCTGCGGATGACGCCGGCACCGAAGTAGGCCGTTTATTGCTCACTTGGATCGTACGATCCACTTGGAAGAAGATCAACCCTTGGCGGGGTTGATCTTCTTCGCGTTAATCCGATGCCCGCCACCGGAGACGCTGTTGTGCACCTGCCGCGCGTAGGCAATGCTGCAGTTTGGCCACGACACCCTCAGACGGTTCGGTATTCAACGGTAGCCATGGCTCCACCCAAAGTTTGTAAAGTTTGACGTCAGGAGGTGAACCGTGAGCCTGCCTGAAGTCTTGCGCCCGCTGCCCGATCACCTGGTGCGGACCGCGCGCGAAACACTACAACGCTATGAAATCCCGGAACGCGGTGCGCCCGGCCATACCGACTACGTGCTGTTGCCCGACAGCGAAGCGGCCGTCGGTGAGCTGCTCACGCTGGCGACACGGGAGCACTTGCCGCTGGTCATCAGCGCGGGCCGTACCGGGCTGGTCGAGGCGCAGCGGCCGCAGGGCGAGGGGGTGCTGTCGCTGGAGAAATTGCAGCGGCCATTGTCGTTTCAGCTTGCCGATGGGCGACGCTTTGAATTTCCGGCACAGGGTGATGCCGCGACCGCCGTTTATGGCTGGTGGCAGCAGCAGAGTGAACCCTCGCTGGCGGGGGCGACGCTGGAAGTCCAATCGGGTATCGCCGTCGATACCGTCAATGCGCTGCTTGAACCGTTGGGCCTGGTGTGGCCGATGGAGATGGGTTCGAGCAGCGCGGCCAGTGCTGGCGCCTGCGTTGCCAATGCCTCGGCCGGCGCCAATGCGGTGTGTTACGGCACCGCCGCGCAGCTGTGCGAGCGCGCGGCCGGTTACTGGGCCGATGGCAGCCCTGCCGGCCCTTTTGTCGGTCCCGCCTGGCGTGCACCGGACGTTGACGAACTGGCGATCGACTCGACCCGCATCGATACTGCCTGGGGTCTAATCGGATCACAGGGCCTGTTCGGCGTCATCACGCGTCTGTGCCTGCGACTGCACCCGCGTCCCGCCGCGCGTGAAGCCGTGTTGATCCCGCTGCCGCACATGACCACGGCGGTGAATCTGCTACAGGCCGCACAACAAGCGTTTCCCGGCGCTGTCGAGGAGTTCGAGTTCATCGGCCGCGGTGCGCTGGAGCTGGTGTTGCGGCATCTCGGTACGGCGGCACAACTGCCGTTCGCGGCGGAACGTTTGCAGCCGTGGTGTGTGCTGCTGCAAGTCAAGAGCGACGACGACGCCTTGGCCGAGCGTCTGTACGGTTTTCTGGCCGAACAGGCCGGCATCGCCGACGCGGATATCGGTTACGCGCCGCTACCGGCGCTCAAGCGCATTCGTCATTCGATCACTGAAGCGAGCAATGCGCGCATGCGGACGCAAGGCGGTGGCCGACTGAGTTTCGATACTGCGGTGCCGACCGGCCGTATCGGTGAGTATCTGGAGGTCCTGTCGGCGCGGCTGGCCGGTGCGTATTCCGGGATCGAGTTGATCGCGTTCGGGCACGCCGGTGTCGGTGGTGCGCACCTGCACCTGATCGGGAGTCGCACGCAGCCGGTCGACGCTCACGCGGCGGCATTGGTGAAGCTGGTGTTTGATGTCACCCAGGATTTCGGCGGCACTTTTTCCGCCGAGCACGGCGTCGGCTCCAAGTGGGGCGAGGAATTCCTGCGGCGGACGCCGGCGGCTGCCGTGCAGCGCCTGCGCGAGGAGAAGCGACGCCGCGATCCGGCGGGCATTCTCAATCCACGCAGTTTCGGTTTGCTGGATTCGTACTAATTTTCGACCGGGCGAACCCTGGCGGTGTGCTGCAGTCGAACATCGGTAGACTAGGGCCGAGACCCAGGAAATAGACGCGGATCATGAACAAGCTACTAAAAATTACGCTGGGAATCGTGGCTGCGGTGGTCGTGCTGATCGTCGCCGCAGTGATTCTGCTGGCGCTGTTCTTCAACGCCAACGACTATCGCGGACAGATCGAGGCCAAGGTCCAGCAAGCGACCGGCCGCAGCCTGAGCATCGGGTCGATCCATCTCAGCGTGTTTCCAACGCTTGGTCTGAAGCTGAGCGAGACCCGTTTGGGTAACGCCAAGGGGTTTGGCGACCAGCCTTTCGCGCAGATCGGCGCCGCCGACGTCGGGGTGCGGTTGCTGCCGCTGGTGTTCCAGCGCAGGCTGGAAGTCGGCACGGTCTATCTGTCAGATCTGAAGCTGAGTTTGCAGAAGGACGCCAGCGGCAAAACCAACTGGGCCGATCTGGCCAGTTCGGGCAGCCGGCCCGCCGCCAAGCCGGCGAGTACACCCGCATCGACCGATAAAAACCCCCTGGCGGCGCTGGACATCAGCGGCGTCAATATCGACAACGCGTCGATCCACTACCGCGACGCGCAGACCAAACGAGATCTGACGCTGGACGGCTTCAACGTCAGCGTCGACAACGTCAAGCCCGGCGAGCCCAGCTCGTTCCGCACCAGCTTCAAGACCCGGATCAACCAGCCAGCGGTAGCGGCCGACGTACAGTCCAGCGGCAAGCTCAGTTCCGATCCCGCCAGCCAGCACTATCAGCTACAAAATTTCACCTTGAATATCATCGCCACAGGCAAGGGCGTCCCCGGCGGCAAACAGACCCTCAAACTCAGCAGCGACATCGATTACGACGGCGCCAATGGCAGTGCGCATCTGGCCGGCACGGTGCTCAGCGTGGCCGGTGTCACCGCGCACGTCAGCGTGCTGGCCAAAGGGATCGGCAGCAAGGATCTCAGCTACAGCGGTCCGCTCAGGATCGATTCGTTCAGCCCACGCGAGGCGATGGACGCACTGGGCATGACCGGCTTCCGCAGCACCGATGTGTCCGCACTGAAACAGGCCAGTTTGAGCGCCAACTTCACCGGCGGCTCCAACAGCGTCGCGCTGCGCGATGTGAAGCTCAAACTCGATCAGACCACCGCCACCGGTAGCTTGGGCATCACCAGTCTGTCGGTGCCGGCAGCGGAATTCGCGCTCAATATCAATGCTATCGACGCCGATCGCTACCTGCCTGCCGCCCAGACCAGCGACAGCAACGGCAACACACCCAAAGGAAGCCAATCTGCTGGCGACGACACGCCGATTCCGGTGAAGGCGCTGGACGGCTTCACGGCTAAGGGCACGTTGAAGATCGGCAAGCTGACGCTGCACGGTGTCAAGATGAACAACATCGATGTGGCGTTGTCGGCGGTCAAGGGTGCGACCAAGGATCTGAGCCTGAAGGCGAGCTTGTATAACGGCAGCGTTGCCAGCACTACCCGGATTACGCCCGGCTCGCGTCCGGGTTATGTGGAAAATCTGAAACTGGTCGGCGTCGATATCGGCCCGCTGATGAAAGATGCCACCGGCAACGAGCCTGCGACCGGCAACGGCAATGTTTCCGCTGCCCTGACCAGTTCTGGCAACACCGTCGGTGCGGTCAAACGCGCGCTAGACGGTAACGTCGCGTTCAAGCTCAACAAGGGTGCGATCAAGGGCTTCAACCTCGGTGAAATTTTGCGCAATCTACAGAGTCTGCAGCAAGGGGGTGCTCAGGCAGTCGCCAGCGGCAGCAGTTCGGGGGCGCAGCAGACTGATTTCACCGCACTCAGCGCCAGCGGCCAGATCAAGAACGGCGTGCTTACCTCCAACGATCTCGACGGCGCCAGCCCTTTGCTGCGCCTCAGTGGCGCCGGCACGGTCGATCTCGTGCGGCAAACGCTGGACTACACGATCAAGCCGATGGTGGTGAACACCGCGACCGGACAGGGCGGCAAGGATCTCGACCAGTTGCGCGGCATCGAGATTCCCGTGACGATCAGTGGCCCGTTCAGTGCGCCGAAATATCGGGTGAATCTGCAGGCGGCATTGCAGCAGAAGGCCACGCAGAAGTTGCGCGGCCACGCCAACAAGGAAATCGACAAACTCAAGGACAAGCTGCCGCCGGGGCTTGGGGACAAGCTGAAAGGGCTGTTCGGCGGCGGATCCAAGTAGGGCTGTGTATTGCGCCATTGTCTGTTTGTGCTGCTGACACTTGCGGCGCTGTTGCCGGGATTATCAGCGGCGGCGCGGGTGCAGCAGGTTACGGTGGATCATCCCGGTGCGCGGTATCGTATCGACCTCAACATGCGGCTGGATACCTCGCCTGCCCGCGCCTACGCAGTCTTCACCGACTTTCGTAACCTGCCGCGCATCAATCCGGTGGTGCGTGAAGAGCAAGTCACTGCCGGCAATACTCCCGACACCGAAAAACTGCGCACCCGTATCGACGCCTGTGTCGCGTTCTTCTGCCGCACCCTGCATCAGGTGCAGACCGTGCGCCTGCAGCCGCGTGTCGATGGCGGCGACATGCGTGCCGACGTCGTCCCTGAGCTGAGCGATTTTCGCTACGGCGTCGCGTACTGGTCGTTTCGTCCCTGTGCTGATGACGCGCAGCAGACCTGCATGAGGTTCCGTGCTCGGATGGAACCGGCGTTCTGGATCCCAGCGTTGATCGGGCCGTGGCTGATCGAACGCCAATTACGCAAGGAGAGCATCGTCGCCGGCAAAGGCATCGAGCGTCTGGCGCGAGGTGGCACGAGCAAGGCAGTGCAATGACGGGTCGAACGTTTTCCGCGCGGTTGTTGCAGTGGTACGACACGCACGGTCGCCACGATCTGCCGTGGCAGCAGCCGCGCAGTTTCTATCGTGTCTGGATTGCCGAAATCATGCTGCAGCAGACGCAGGTGGCGACAGTGCTGCCGTACTACGCGCGGTTCATGCAGCGGTTTGTGGATCTGCCGGCGCTGGCTGCGGCATCTCTGGACGAGGTGCTGTCGTACTGGTCGGGTCTTGGTTACTACGCGCGCGCCCGCAATCTGCATCGCACCGCACAGTTGTTGATTAACGAGCGTGCGGGTGTGTTCCCGCAGACGTTGGACGCCTGGCTGGTATTGCCCGGCATCGGTCGCTCCACCGCGGCGGCGATCCTTGCCCAGGTCTGCGGTCAGCGCCACGCGATTCTCGACGGCAACGTGCGGCGTGTGCTGACCCGACACGCTGGCATCGATGGCTGGCCTGGCGAGCCACGCGTTGCGACGCGGCTGTGGGCGCAGGCGGAATCGCTGCTACCACGTTCGCGTATGGCTGACTACACGCAAGCGTTGATGGATCTGGGCGCAACACGGTGCACGGCGCGTTCGCCGCGCTGTAGCGAGTGTCCACTGGCGCGGGATTGTGCGGCGCTGCGCGAGAATCGTGTCGCCGAGCTCCCGACCCCTCGACCGCGACGACCTCGCCCGCAACGTCGGTCCACCGTGATACTGATTGAAGACGCGCAGGGCCGCTGGTTGCTACAGCGACGACCGCCGGCCGGCATCTGGGGAGGCCTGTGGTGTCCACCGCTGTGTGAAACGGATGAAGGCTGGCGCGAGCAATGTAGTCGTGACCACGGCCTGATGTTGCGTGAAATCCAAAGCCTGGAGCCGATTAATCACGCCTTCACACATTTCGATCTGCAACTGCGGCCCGTGCGTGCGTCGCTACAATCGCAACAGCACGTACTGGATGCAGGGTCGCGTTGGCTTACAATAGAGCTGCTGCTGGCGGAACAACCCAGGGCGCTGGGTCTGCCCGCGCCGATTCTCCGACTATTCAAACGACTTCAACAGGAAGCTCTCCGATGCCCAGAACCGTACACTGCGTCAAGAACGACATCGATGCCGAAGGCCTCGACCGCCCGCCCTATCCGGGCGCGCTCGGCGAGCGCATCTTCGACAACGTCAGCAAGCTAGCCTGGGCGGATTGGCTCGCGCACCAGACGCGGCTGATCAACGAAGGCCATCTATCGTTGGCCGACGTCTCGGCGCGCAAGTTTTTGGCCGAAGAAATGGAGAAGTATTTCTTCGGTGGCGGCGAACTCACCGAAACTCACTACACACCGCCGCCCAAGCCCGCCGCGTAGCCGCATCATTGTCATGCCGGTTGATCCAGTCCTGATCACACCGCCCGAAACGACCACACCGCAAACCAGCGCTGCGCATCGTGCCAGCAGTGATCGCCGGCAAAACCGGCGCTCGCCGCCAGCTCGGCGAAGACATCGGTTCGATACTTGTAGGAGTTCTCGGTGTGGATGGTCTCGCCTGCGGCAAACGCGAACTGTTGGCCGGCGATGCCGACCGATTGTGAGCGTGTGCTGAGCAGATGCATTTCCACCCGGCCGTGTTCGCTGTTGTAGACGGCGCGATGCTGAAAGCCGTCCAAGTCGAAATCAGCTTCGAGTTCGCGGTTGACGTGGGTTAGCAGGTTGAAGTTGAAGGTGGCGGTGACGCCCTGCGCGTCGTTGTAGGCGCGCTCAAGTACGGCCACATCCTTTTTCAGGTCGAGCCCGATCAGCAACATGCCGCCGTTGCCGGCCAGCTGCCGCATCAGCTTGAGCAGGCGCAGCGCTGTAGCCCGCTCGAAATTGCCCATGGTCGATCCGGGAAAATACACCACCACCCGGCGTGGCGGCGTCGGTGGCGTGGGCAATTCGAACGCTTGCAGAAAATCTGCGCACACCGGCAATACCGGCAGCTCCGGATAAGCTGCATCCAGCGTCTGCGCGGCGTGTGCCAAGTGTTCTCGCGAGATGTCCACCGGCACATAGCCTGCAGGTGATTCCAGCTCATCCAGCAGCATGCGCGTCTTTACGCTACTGCCGCTGCCGAGTTCAACCAACAAGGCCCCCGGCCCGATTTTCGCGGCCATATCCGCGGCGTACTCGCGCATGATTGCAAGCTCGGTGCGTGTCGGGTAGTACTCGGGCAGATCGCAGATCGCGTCGAATAGGCGCGAGCCTTGCTCGTCGTAAAAATACTTGGACGGAATGCTTTTCTGCGGCTGGCTTAGACCATGCAGCACGTCTTTAAGGAACTGCTGCTGGCTGGGGCCGAGGTCCTGCAACGGCAGTGCCGTGGCGGTGGGGGTATCCATAAGCACGGGTGTCGGAAGGCTAGAGATCGCGCGCCAGCCGCAGACCGCTGAATTGCCAGCGTGCCTGCGGCGGGAAGAAGTTGCGGTAACCGGCGCGCAGATGAGAGGCCGCGCTGGCGCAGGAGCCACCGCGCAACACCCACTGGTTGCACATGAACTTGCCGTTGTATTCGCCGACCGCGCCAGCCGGAGGTTGATAGCCGGGATAGCCGACATAAGGGCTTTGCGTCCACTCCCAGACATCGCCGTAGAGCTGTTGCAAGCCTTCGCCGCCATCCTCGCCTCGCGGATGTAGGTCGCCGCTGTCGACGAAATGACCGGACACTGGCCGCGAGCCGGCGGCGCGTTCCCATTCCGCTTCACGCGGCAATCGTGCGCCGGCCCAGCGCGCGTAGGCGTCGGCCTCGTAGTAACTCAGGTGGCAGACCGGCGCGTGCAGGTCCAGCGGCTGAGGGCCGTGCAGGGTGAATTCGCTGTCCAGATCTTCAGACCAGTACAACGGCCGCTGCCAGCCTTCGGCCTGCAGTGTGGTCCATCCATCCGACAGCCACAGCGTCGTCTGCCGATAGCCGCCGTCGCGTACAAAATCCAGATACTCGGCATTGGTCACCGGACGCTTGGCCAGCGCGTATGCCTGCACCAGCGTGCGGTGACGCGGGCGTTCGTTGTCGAAGGCGAAGACATCGTCCGGCGTGCCGATCTCGACGATGGCCTCGGCGAATTCCTGCCAGCCCAAAGATGCTGCGGCCGGGCTGCCAGTACGTCGCGGTTTCGGTCGATACGCCGGCTGCAGCGGATTGAGCGAAAACGCGTGCTTGATGTCGGTCAGTAGCAACTCCTGATGCTGCTGCTCATGATGCGCACCCAGTTCCAGCAGCGGCCACGCTGCAGGCGGCAGCGTATTCGTAGCCATCAACTGTCGCAGATGCGCATCCACATGCGAACGATAGTCCAGCACCTGTGCCAGTGTCGGCCTCGTTACCAAGCCGCGTTGCGGGCGCGAGTGCATCTTGCCCACGCTGTTGTAATAGGAATTGAACAGATAACCGAACGCCGGATCGAACACTTCGTATCCCGGCAGATATTCAGACAGCAGGAAGGTCTCGAAAAACCAACTGGTGTGGGCCAGATGCCATTTCGTCGGACTGGCGTCCGCCATACTCTGCACCTGACAGTCTTCCGACGACAGGCCCGCCGCAAGTTCCACGCTGAAATCCCGCACACGCAACAATTGCTGCGCGACGTCGTGTGGCTGTGACTCACCCGCAGCACGGGCTGTAGAAGATGTCGACATCGATGAACGTCAGCAAAAACCTTGTTTGCAGAGTAGCCCACGGCGGAAGCTCGGTCAAAGCGGGCACAATGCTGCTGTCAACCGTTTCGCGCTTGACTTGAACAGACCGGGGCCGGTCTAATACCGCACTTCCAAGCATCGGCTGTCCGCAAAGTGCGGACATTTATCCGCCGATACCGGTACATCCCGGGGCCAGGTAGCTCAGTCGGTAGAGCAGAGGACTGAAAATCCTCGTGTCGGCGGTTCGATTCCGTCCCTGGCCACCATTACAATCATGTAGTTACGCGTATGTCGGTGGATGCAGTTTTGTCCGCTCGTGTAATTCCCGTGTAATTGCGCCGTGATTTATGGCGGGCCAGCAGATGCGTGCAGTCACGTTTTGGCGTTGCAAGCTCGGTCGCTGAGTCGCCGCATCTGCGCTCTTGAGTGGGCTCGCCAATCCGGCATCTACGGCGCAGCAGCCTGCCCCTGATACAAATACTGCTGGAATCCGACGAACACTCGGCTGATCTCGTCGGGTTGCCCGAGGTCAGCTACGGCGTCGGCGATGGAGTTGTGGTACTTGATCCGCAGTAGTTGCGTCAGCTTGTCCTGATCCAGCTCGTGTACGCCCTGGCCGACGTAGTGCGAGAGAACGAATTCCAGAAAAACTTGCTGCGCGTAGTTGTAGCGGGAGCCGATAATCGGTCTGGCACTCTCTGCACGTTGTGTGCGGGTCAGCGGCGCGGAGGCGTAGGCGACATACGCGAGTACATCGAACAGGTCGCTGTTCTCGGCGTCGATGATTTTTTGCATCTCGACAAGCTGCCCCTCACCAAAGCCTTTCTCGGCGAGGCCCTCCAGCAGCTTTCTGCGCAAGCTGCCCCTCACCAAAGCCTTTCTCGGCGAGGCCCTCCAGCAGCTTTCTGCGCGTGTCCGGCATGCTCCACAGGACGCGCAGTTCATCTTCGTCGCGAAAAAACTCCGGCAGCTTGCCGAACAGACTTTCCATGAACTGCTGCGCCGACATCGGCGTACCGTCTGAATGCCAGAAGCTGGTCGCCATCATGTGCCGGATGTTGCGAGCCTTGCCATCAGCCAGCTTCACCCTGGTTGTTTTCACGCACACGCAGGGGTGTTGCCCGCATTTTTCACAAGGCGGCTGCTCACACTCACAGGGCTGCTTGCCGCACACCGCGCAGAGCTGCGGCGGTGGTTTGCCGCATTCGCAGGGATGGCAGCCGCATTTCTTGCAGACTTCGGGATCGAGTGGTTCACCGTCCCATTCGGGGTCGTTGAAGTGCTCGTGCGCTTTGACGA
>CAJDTS010000016.1_pt1 | contig 22402 bp, 18 predicted proteins | sample 7389861 | NCBI WGS metagenome assembly CAJDTS01 (sample SAMEA7055659, study PRJEB34461) | soil metagenome | biome: terrestrial ecosystem; feature: Peninsula; material: soil | place: Antarctica | collected 2016 | reverse complement strand
CCTGTGCAGCGACCAACGCCGCCGCCAATTGCGACACTGCCATCGCATAGAAGATGCGTGGGTTGTAGGACATGATCGAATAGAAGTTATGTAACGTGATCCAGTTCTGCGTGCCGTGACTGACGTCGAGCAGCACCAGTCCGGCATTCAGACTGCCGCGCAAAGGCACACTGGCCGTGATCCCGTCGTGCTCAAGCCCGGCGATGGTGGTGGTCATGTGCCTCTGGTTGATGGCGATGTCGGGTGGGAGTGTGCCATTGATATGCGCTGGTGTCATCACGAGCATGCCGCGTTGCCATTCATTTCTGGGGCGATAGTTGCGCAGGTAGTTGGCGATGCTGCCAATAGCGTCCGCTGCCGACCACAAATTGACGACGCCGTTGCCGTCGAAATCGACGCCCAGGCGCAGGTAATTGCTAGGCATGAATTGGGCTGAACCCATGGCGCCGGCATAGGAGCCTTTGAGTTGGGTCGGATCGAGGCCGTCATCGCGACACAGCACGAAAAATTGTTCCAGCTCGCTGAGAAAGAACGGCCCGCGGGTGGGATGCTTGAAGCCCATCGTCGCCAGCGCGTCTAGCACCCGCACGTGGCCAGTGTTGTTTCCATACTTGGTTTCCACGCCCAGCACAGCAGTGATCACGGCAGCGGGTACGCCGTATTTCGCCTGTGCTTTGGCCAGCCATTGCTTATGCGCCTGCATGAAGGCCAGACCGTTGGCGATATTGGCGGCATTGATATGGATCGGCGCGTATTGATCCCAACTCAGCGTGCGTTCCTTAGCGTGCTGTTCGGTGTGGATCAGTTGCGGCAGGAGTTGGGCATCGGCCAGCGCGCTGCGGACCCGATCCAGTTCGGCGGGGGTGAAGCCGGCTTGGTCGCGTAGTTGCGCCAGCAGCGCGGGCACCTGCGGAGCCTTGCTGAAATCGGCGCGAACTGGCAGACAGCAGAACAGTATCAGAGCCCCGAGCAGAACTCTTAGTGGGACTCTCATCAGTTGACCAGGAGCTTTCGATGGGTGTGAATGGACATCAGCATACCAAAGCCGGCCAGCAGACTCACCATCGAGGTGCCGCCGTAGCTGACCAGCGGCAGCGGCACGCCCACCACCGGCAGCAGGCCGATGACCATACCGATGTTGATGAACACGTAGACCATGAAGGTCATGCTCAGGCTGCTGGCGAGCAGGCGCTGGAAGCTGTCCTGGCCGCGCATGGCGATCACCATGCCGCGGCCGACGATGCAGACGTACAGCGTCAGCAGCACCAGCGCGCCGATCATGCCCATCTCTTCGCCGTAAACCGAGAAGATGAAGTCGGTGTGGGCTTCGGGCAGAAAATCGAGCTTGGCCTGAGTGCCCATCAGCCAGCCCTTGCCCCAGAATCCGCCGGAACCGATGGCGATCTTGCTCTGGGTGATGTGGTAACCCGCACCCAGCGGGTCGAGTGCGGGATTGAGGAAAGTCAGCAGGCGGGCCTTCTGGTAATCGTGCAGATTGAACCAGAGTATGGGTGCCGCTGCGGCTGCGACTGTCAGTGAGATCAGGATCCAGCGCCAACGCAACCCACCGAAATACAGTACCAGCAGGCCGGCCACCAGCACCAGCACCGCGGTACCCAGATCGGGTTGTACCGCGATCAATGCGGTTGGCCCCAGGACCAGACCCAGTGCCGCCAGCGTCGTCAACGGCGACGGCGGCAGACTGCGGCCATGCAGAAAGGCGGCGATGGCCAGCGGCATGCCCAGTTTCATTAGTTCCGACGGCTGAAACCGGAAGCTGCCCAGTTCCAGCCAACGTTGTGCGCCCTTGCTGTGATGCCCGAGTACCAGCACCGTGATCAGCAGCACCAGCGTCACGCCGTATAACCACGGCGCCGCGCGGTGCAAAAATTCCGGAGGGGTCTGCGCCAATGTCAGCATGATGACGATGCCCAACGCCAGACGTTGGGCTTGGTTCACCACGATATCGATCGACTGATCGGCGGCCGAATACAGCGTGAACAGGCCGATCACGCAGACCAGCGTCAGCAGTCCGAGCAGCGACAGATCGACGTGGCGGCGCAAAAATCGCCGTAGCCAGCTTACCCGCGGCGTCTCGTGCGAATCGATTACAACACTCATCGTGAACGTCCGACATTTGCGGCCGAGGCCGGGGCGTTGTTTTGCTGATCGCCCTCATCGCCGCTTGGCGGTTCGGTGCTGAAGTCAACTTTTCCCAGCAGGTACATGTCCATCAGTTTGCGGGCAACGTCGGCGGCGGTGTCGCCGCCGTGCACGTCGTGTTCGGCCACCACTGCGATTGCGATCTTTGGATGGTCGGCGGGGGCGAAGGCGATGAACAGACCATTATCGCGCAGCTTGAACGCAATCTCGGACTGATTGTGTTGCGAGCCGACGTTTTGCGCCATGCCTATCACCTGCGCCGAGCCGGTCTTGGCGGCGATGCCATAGGGCGCATTATGGCCGATGCGGTAGGCGGTGCCGTGGAGTTGTTGTGCAGCGCGTTCCATGCCGTCGACTACCTGGGTCCAATCGCCGGGGTTTTGGGTCGGGATGACAGGCAGTGGTTCCGAGGCCACGGCGGTGATCTGGCCCGTGGTCGGGTCGCCGAGCGCATGTACGATATGTGGTACGAAGCCGGCACCGCGCATGGCGATGCGTGCCGTGGCCTGCGCCAACTGCAGCGGCGTCACTTTCCAGTAACCCTGGCCGATGCCGGTATTAAGGGTTTCGCCCGGATACCAAAGATGGTGGAGATTGCGTTTTTTCCAGGTCGCGGAAGGCAGCAGGCCATGCCGTTCGTTGGGCAGGTCGATACCGGTATCACGGCCGAAGCCGAATGGCGCCAGCAGCTTGTCGATGCGGTCAATGCCTAGACCAATGGCAACATTATAGAAAAACACGTCGCAGGATTGCTGAATGGCTGTCTGCAGATCGATCCTGCCGTGACCGGTGCGTTTCCAGCAGCGGAAGCGGCGAGTGGAACCCGGCAGTGTGAAGTATCCGGGACAAAAATAATGTGTCTTGTCAGTCAGCGTGCCCGATTGCAGTCCGGCGTAGGCCATGAACGGCTTGATCGTCGATCCCGGTGCGTAGGTGCCCTGCAACGCGCGATCGTAGAGTGGCTGGTGAGAGTTTTTCAGTAATTCCTGGTAATTGGCCTGGGTCAAGCCGTTGACAAACAGGGCCGGGTCAAAGCCCGGCTTGCTGACCATCGCCAGCACTTCGCCGTTGCTTGGATCGATGGCGACCACCGCGCCGTCGAGGTCGCCCATCGCCTGCCAGGCCAATTTTTGTAGACGCGCGTCGATGGTCAGGTAGAGGTTCTTGCCCGGAGTCCCGGGCTGGTAGTTGAGTTCGTGCAGGGGCCTGCCGGCGGCGTTGGTTTCGACGATCTTGGTACCGGGCGTGCCGCGCAGTTGATTTTCGTGGCTGCGTTCCACGCCGGTGCGGCCGATCTGGTCGAGTCCGGCGTAGAGATCGGGGTCGATGCGGTTGAGATCGGTGGCGGTGATGCCGCCGACATAGCCGATCACGTGTGAAGCGGCGGTGCCCAGCGGATACTCGCGTACCAGTCCGGCCTGGATGTCGACACCGGAATACTGGTAGCGATCGACTTCGAAGCGCGCCACCTCCTGTTGCGTGAGATCGGTCAGCAGCGGCACCGGGCGGTAGCGGGGCGTCTTGCTCAGGCGGTTCTGGAAGCGTTCGATATCGGCAGGCGCGATCGGTAGTATCTTGCGCAGCGCGGCCAGGGTGTCGGCAAGATTGGTGACCTGGTCGCGGGTGACGACCAGATCGAAGGATGGCAGATTCTGTGCCAGCAAAACACCATTGCGATCATAGATCAGGCCGCGTACCGGCGGCACCGGGGCCACGCGCATGCGATTGTCGTCGGAACGGGTGTTGTAGTAGTTGTGTTCGAACACCTGCAATTGCAGCAGCCGCAGAATCAGCAGCAGCAGCAGCAGCAGGCTGAAGACAGCGGCGACCATCACCCGCCGGAAAAAAGCGCGACGTTCCTCGAACAGATTCTTGATGGCATCGAAAGCGCTCATCGAGGTGACGCGTTACTCGGTATCGGCGGGGTGGCGATGATCAAGCAACGTCAACCAGACGTCGATCACCGGCCACAACAGCGTCGTGGGCAGCAGTGGCCACCAGCGCAGCGACGGCGTCGCGAGATGATGTGCGCGTTCGTCGATCACGGCCATCAGCAGCGCGTATCCGGCCCACAGCGGAACCAGCGCCACGGTGACCTGCCAGCGGGGATACACTACCAGCGCCTGCCGCAGTCGGGCGACGATGTAGACCAGCACCAACAAGCCCAGTGCGTGTTGACCCAGCGGGCAGTTCAGCATCACATCCATGCACAAGCCGAGCAGCAACGCCATCAGCAGATTAGGCAGTTGCGGTGCATTCAGAGTCCAGCCGACCAACAGCAACGGGATCCACATCGGTCGCGCCAGCGTCAGTGCGTCCGGCAGCACGATGAATTGCATGAGCAGTCCGAACAGCAGGCTGATGAGATAGACGCTGCTGCGTGTTTTCACCCAGCTCATCGGTGCTTTGCGGTGCGTGCGTGAGTGCTGGTGGCCTTGGAGGGCTTGTCGTGCGCTGTCGTATTTTGATGCGGGTTGGTCGTGTCAACCGCACGTTTGGCCGCAGCATGGGCGTGCGTGTCCACCGGTAGTGCCGATTGTTGTTCGGCGGTGGGGATATGGTTCCAGACCAGCAGGACCTGCCGGCTGCGGTTGAGATGCGCGGCGGGATCGGCGATGGCTTCCATGAAACTGTCGCCGGCCGGATGTTTGAGCTCGTGCACCCGGCCCACCGGATAGCCGGCCGGGAAGCGACCGCCAAGCCCCGAGGTCACCAGCAGATCGCCAACGTGTATGTCGGCGTTGTCGGGCAAAAAAGGCAAAGACAGCGTCTGGCCGTCGCCACGACCCAGCGCCACGGTTTGCAGGCCGGTGCGGTTGACCTCCACGGGGATGCCGTTGTCGGGATCAGTGATCAGCAGTGCCACCGCGCTGTTGGCGTGGACCCGGATGACCTGGCCGAGCACGCCGTAGGCGTCGACCAGCGCCTGTCCCTGATAAACCCCGTCGTGTTCGCCCTTGTTGATCAGGATCTGGTGACGATACGGATCCTGGCTGGTCTGCAGGATTTCCGCGATCAGTACGCGGTAATCGAGGGTGGTCGACGAGGACAGCAATGCGTGGATACGCCGGTTTTCGGCCTCCAGCGCCTGCATCTTCAGGAGTTGCACCGACAACACCGACTGACGTTGCTTGAGCGCCGTGTTCTCCTTCATCAGCGCATCGCGGCTCTTGAAACTGTCGCCGATGTTGTCCAGTGCATGCGGGAGCGAGGAGATCCAGGTCACCGGCTGCAATGCCCAGGCCAGCCACTGGCGCACGGTCTGTGTCTGCGGCGTGCTGCGCAGATCTGCATAGAACAGGCCGCCGACGATGGCCAGCAGTATGATGAAGCGCAGCCCAAGCCCCGGTCCGCGCGGGAACAGTGGTTTGCGACCGTTGTCCTGAAACGTGTTCAAATCCCGGCAGGTGGCAGGTGTGGCATGTGCTGCCGTCCAACGCTAACAAACGCGCTCAGCATAGGACGGCGGGTTACCAGGAACAAACTCAGCAGACCCTACTCCGCGCTGTAGATGTCGCCGTGACGGTCGAGCATTTCCAGCAGCATGCCGCCGCCACGCGCCACACAGGTCAACGGCTCGTCGGCGATGATCACTGGCAGGCCGGTTTCTTCCGATATCAACTTGTCGAGATCGCGCAGCAGCGCGCCGCCGCCAGTGAGGACGATGCCGCGCTCGGCGACATCCGAACCCAGTTCCGGCGGGGTGCGCTCCAACGCCTGTTTGACGGCCTTGACGATGCCCGACAGCGGCTCTTGCAGGGAGTCGAGGATTTCATTGGAATTGAGCGTGAAATTACGCGGCACGCCGGCGGCCAGGTGACGGCCGACGACGTCGATTTCCTGAACTTCCGGCCCCGGGAAGGCGGCGCCGATCTCGATCTTGATGCGCTCGGCGGTGGCTTCACCGATCAGCATATTGTACTGGCGGCGTACGTAGCTGACGATGGAGTCGTCGAACCTGTCGCCGCCGATGCGTACGCTCTCGGCGTAGACGATGCCGTTGAGCGAGATCACCGCCACTTCCGAGGTGCCGCCGCCGATGTCCACCACCATCGAGCCGCATGCCTCAGAGATCGGAATGCCCGCCCCCAGTGCAGCCGCGATCGGCTCCTCGATCACGTAGACTTTGCGTGCGCCGGCATTTTCCACCGATTCGCGAATGGCGCGACGTTCGACCTGGGTCGAACCGAACGGCACGCATACCACTACCCGCGTCATCGGCCGCATCGCGCGACCTTTCTGCACCTTGCGGATGAAGTGCTGCAACATCTTCTCCGTCACTGTGTAGTCGGCGATCACGCCGTCGCGCAGCGGGCGGATGGTGGAGATATTGTTGGGCGTGCGGCCGAGCATGCGCTTGGCGTCCATGCCGACGGCCTCCACCTTCTTGCTGCCGCGTGCATCCATGCGGATGGCGACGACCGAAGGCTCGTTGAGGACTATGCCCTCGCCACGCGCGTAGATCAGTGTGTTGGCGGTGCCGAGGTCGATGGAAAGATCGTTGATGAACAGGCGGCGAAAGGCGTCGAGCATCTTGAAGCGGCTTCTCAAGTGGTGGGGAAGGTTCGGCAGAGAGCGGTTTGCCAGGCCTCGCGGCCTGAGTTCATGTTGATCCGGATAGCCTGAAAAGCACCCAAAACGCTCTGTGGTGCGCAGGTTTTACAACGAAACCGAGTATCATGCAATCATAACCGATTTTGAGCGCGCAACCTACGGTAGGGATTCCCCGGCGGTATCGCGAGCGCGGAACCGGCGTCCCGTCCCTCGTGTTGCCGACACCAAGCCCATATGAGTCTCAGCATCGAACAAGTCCGGCAGGCCGCCCATCTGGCCCGTCTGGAACTGACCCCCGAACAGGTCGAACGCTATGCGCGCCAGCTTTCCGACGTCCTGACGATGGTCGATCAGCTGGTCGCCGTCGATACCGCCGGCGTCGAGCCGATGGCGCATCCGCTGGGCATGGTCCAGCGCCTGCGCGTGGATGCCGTCAGTGAAGTCAATCAGCGTGAAGCTTTTCAGGGTATCGCTCCGGCAGTCGATAACGGGCTCTATCTGGTGCCGAAAGTGCTGGAATGATTTCGGGACTCGGGACCGCTTGGCTGTCCAAGACTTTGATCTAAAGACGACGTATGCATAAAGACTCCATCACGACGCTCGCTGCGGGATTGCGCGCAAAAAAATTCTCTTCGCGCGAACTGACGGCGCATTTTCTCAAGCGCATCGAGGCGTACGATTCTGCGCTCAACAGCTTCATCACCGTCACCGCCGAGCGGGCGCTGGCGCAAGCCGATGCTGCCGATGCGCTGCTGGCCAAAGGCGAGGGCGGGCCGTTGACAGGCATCCCGTTGGCGCAGAAGGATATTTTTTGCACCGAAGGCGTCCGCACGAGCTGCGGCTCACGCATGCTCGACAGTTACGTCGCGCCTTACGACGCCACGGTGGTGCAAAAACTGCACCGCGAAGCCGGTGCGGTGATGCTGGGCAAGACCAACATGGACGAATTCGCCATGGGTTCGTCCAACGAAACCTCCTGGTATGGTGCGGTGAAGAATCCTTGGGACGTCACTCGCGTGCCCGGCGGTTCTTCCGGTGGTTCGGCAACCGCGGTCGCGGCAGGACTGGCGCCGGCTGCCACTGCCACCGACACCGGTGGATCGATCCGCCAGCCTGCCGCGTTGACCCATCTCACTGGCATCAAGCCGACTTACGGTCGCGTCTCGCGCTACGGCATGATCGCCTTTGCCTCCAGCCTCGATCAGGCCGGCGTGCTGGCGCATAGCGCCGAAGATGCCGCCTTGGTGCTGCAGGCGATGTCGGGTTTCGATCCACGCGATTCCACCAGCGCAGAACGGCCGGTGGATGACTTGCTGGCGTCGTTGAATCAACCGGTCAAAGGACTGCGCATCGGTTTGCCGAAAGAGTATTTCACCGACGGGCTGGATGCCGGCGTGCGTGAACGGGTCGAAGCGGCGGTGAAAGTATTCGAGTCGTTGGGTGCAACGGTCACGGAGATCAGTCTGCCCAACGCGCCGCTGTCGGTGCCGACCTATTACGTGGTGGCGCCGGCCGAGGCCAGCTCCAACCTGTCGCGCTACGACGGCGTGCGCTACGGTCATCGTGCCGAAGGCGTGAAGAATCTCGAAGAACTGTACCGACGCAGCCGCGCTGAAGGCTTTGGTGCCGAGGTGCAGCGCCGCATCATGATTGGTACCTACGTGCTTAGCCACGGTTACTACGACGCCTATTACCTGCAGGCGCAGAGAGTACGGCGCTTGATCTGCGACGATTTTCGCAGAGCCTACGAACAGGTCGACCTAATTCTCGGGCCGACCACCCAGGCGCCGGCGTTCAAGCTGGGCGACAAGGCCGACGACCCGGTCTCCATGTATCTCAACGACATCTACACCATCGCCGCCAACCTGGCCGGCATTCCGGCGATGTCGATTCCCTGCGGCCTGGCCGATGGTTTGCCGGTCGGCCTGCACCTGATGGGTAACTATTTCGACGAGGCACGCCTGCTGGGCGCCGCCCACCAATATCAGCAGACCACAGATTTCCACACGCGGTGGCCGCGAGGATTCGAGTGATGGGCCATATGATTCCCGACGGTTGGGAAGCCGTCATCGGTCTGGAAGTGCACTGTCAGTTGCGTACGCAGTCGAAGATTTTCTCAGGCGCCGCCACCGCTTACGGGGCCGAGCCCAACACCCAGGCTTGTGCGGTTGATCTGGCGTTGCCCGGCGTGCTGCCGGTGCTCAACCAGACTGCACTGCGTATGGCGGTGACTTTCGGTTTGGCGATTGATGCCGACATCGCCCGACGCTGCGTGTTTGCACGCAAGCACTATTTCTATCCCGATCTGCCCAAGGGCTACCAGATCTCCCAGTACGAACTGCCCATCGTCGGCAAAGGTCATCTCGACATCGAACTGGAAGACGGATCGCATCAAACCGTGACCAAGCGCATCGGCATCACCCGCGCGCACATGGAAGAGGACGCTGGCAAATCCCTGCACGAAGCTTATGCCGACATGACCGGCATCGACCTCAATCGTGCTGGCACGCCGTTGATCGAGATCGTCTCCGAGCCAGATATCCGCACTGCGGCCGAGGCGGTGGCCTACTTGAAGAAGCTGCACCAGATCGTGGTCTATCTGGGCATCTGCGACGGCAACATGCAGGAAGGCTCGTTTCGCTGCGATGCCAACGTCTCGGTGCGCAAAATCGGCGCCGAGCAATTCGGAACCCGCACCGAAACCAAGAACGTCAACTCCTTCCGCTATGTCGAGCACGCGATCGAATACGAGATCGAACGCCAGATCGAAGTGATTGAGGCCGGCGGCAAGATCGTGCAGGAGACGCGGTTGTTCAACCCGGACACGGGCGAAACGCGCACGATGCGGGTCAAGGAAGATGCCAACGATTACCGTTATTTTCCAGATCCGGACCTGCTGCCGGTGGTGGTCAGCGAAGCGCAGATCGCCGAGATCCGCGCCAGCCTGCCGGAGCTGCCGGAGGCCAAGCGTGCGCGCTTCGAGTCGCAGTACGGCCTGTCCGCCTACGATGCCCGTACCTTGACCGGTGAGCGCGCGCTGGCCGACTACTACGAGACCGTGGTGAAGGCGTCCGGCGCCGAACCCAAGCTCTGTGCCAACTGGGTCAGCACCGATCTACTGGGTGCCCTGAACAAGTTGGGCGTGGACATCACGGCGCCGCCGGTAGCGGCCGAGGCGCTGGCGGGACTGCTCAAGCGCATCGTCGACAAGACCGTCTCCGGCAAGATTGCCAAGGAAGTATTCGAGGCGATGCTGGCCGGAGAAGCCAAGGGAGACGATGCTGCCGACGCTATCATCGAGGCCAAGGGTTTGGTGCAGATCACCGATGAGTCCGCCCTGGTCAGCGCTATCGATGCTGTGATGCAGAACAATCCGAGTCAGCTCGCCGACTATCGTGGTGGCAAGGACAAGCTGTTCGGTTTCTTCGTCGGCCAGGTGATGAAGGCGACCCAGGGCAAGGCCAATCCGGAAACGGTGAATCGGCTGCTCAAGGAAAAGTTGGCGGGTTGATGGATGATGTGCCGATCCGGTTGCGGTTCGAAGTACGTGAATTACCGGCTGCCCAGCTTGCCGACGCTGACAGTACCGTGTGCCGCTGAGCAAACAGATAACGCATGATCCTACCGCGTTATCGCATCGATACGTCTCACATCGATGGCGCCGGCCAGGGACTGTTTGTGGACGAATCGCTGGCACGCGGTCGCGTCATCATCGCACCGGATAACGTCCACACGGTCTGGCCGGAAACCCGGTTGCGCGAATATCCAGCGGATTCCACCGAGGCGAAATCCAGTGTGCGCTGGTTCGAGGACCACTATTCGTTGACGCCGGAGTGGAGCGACGAGTGCTACGTCAACCATTCGTTCTCACCTAACGCGCTGTGGCATCTGGGCTTCATCTTCGCGCTCTACGATGTGGCGGCTGACGCCGAGATCACTGTAGATTATCGTCTGGTGATTGGCAGCGGAGAACGCTTGCCATTCACAGACGCGGCGACTGGAGAGGCGATTATCGGCCTGCCCTGGACGCAAAGTCTGGCGCAGTCGGCCGCATCGCTGGTGCGCTTGTTCCCGCGCTGAACTGTGCGTTTCAGAGTTCGATTGTCGGCGTCGAAACCTTGCCGCCGAACGCGATGTCGATCGAGCGATCCACAGTCTGTAGCGTCTGCAATCTCCAACTCGGAACGTCGGTTTCAGCTAGTGCCTGGCGGACGGTAGCCAACTGCGCCCGTGAGGCGCCGCTGATTCCGACTCGGAGTGAGGGCTGTTGCACCCGCCTGGAGAGCAGGCCTTGCACGGCGTTGTATGCAGTGGGAGTCAGACGATTGCCACGGTTGAAGTCGGCAGCATGCAGCGTCAGCAGGGTGCTATTCGCTGCGGGTGTCGGAACGGACGTCGACTCGGTTGCTGAAGATACTTTTGCCCGCTCTTGGTTGATCGGTGCTACGGGCGTGCTGCTGTTGCCGAGCACGTTCTGCGACAAGGTCGTGATCGATTCGTTGCCGCCGCCCATGGCGTCACGCTTCGCGACCAGTGCCGCGTAAGCCGATTTTTCGCGGTTGGCATTGGCAGTGGCCTTGGCGATCTCGACCTGATTCTCGGCCATGAAAGCGAGATGTTGGAGGTGCTGTGAATCGCCGTGTGCGTGCTGGGCAGTGTGTACGGCTTGCTCTGCCTGAGCAAGAGCATCCGGTGCCCAGCGGGCAATTGCCGGATCGGTGTGCAGGGCTTGCAGGCCGTGTTCGGCCTGCGTGAGCAGGGGTGAAGGTGGTGCAACGCTGACACAGGCACTGAGTGCCAACGCGGCCGATATCGACAGCAATGCCCGCAAATGCAACGAGCGGCTCATTTATCGGTGGACAAATGGGCCAGTTGTTGCATGTTGTCGAGTTGGCGCTGTACCGTCAGCCGGTTGGCGGTGGCACGCGCGGCGATCACCTGAATCGTGGCCAGCCGGGTGCTGGCGATGGCTTCCTGGCCAGCATGGAGGCTTGTTGCGGTTTCGGTCCCTGCAGGGCTTTTCGGGCAGCGGCGTATTTGGCGCGCGCTAGTTTCAAGGTGGGGGCCGCGTAATCATCGACGTGTTGTTCGGAGGCCCGTTGCAGTACCTGCGCAGCTTGTTGCACGGCGTCGGAAGGCTGCATTTTCGCAGTGCTGGCGCAGGCGGCAAGTATGCCGCTAAACAACAGTGTCAGTATTAGCGCAAGTCGGGGTCGTATCATGGCAACACTCATGATCGCATCAGTGCGGCGGCAATACGCGCCATTGTAAGGAGGCTTTCGATAGACGCCGAATTTGACCCATGCCAATGGCGGCGGCGGAGTGGTTCGGCTACGCTGGCGACAGTGAATGGGGCGTAACTCATTACCTGTTCGCGCTGTGTTGGCGATGACTGCAACGTTGATCCGATCTTGCTGTCACAGACCGAACCCATGCCGAAAATAAGCCCAATGAAGATGTTGTTTGTAATGCTGTCGATGATCGTTGCGATTACCGTGCATGCCGCCCACGCAACAGGTCCCGCCCCGGTAATCGTCCTCCAGACCAACGTCAAGGTCGAGCGCTTCCACGGTTACGCCTACGATCTGGATACCAACAAATATCTCTACACGGAAGTGCGTGTGGAGCGGGTTCAGGAGAATCGCTGGCTGGGCGGCACCGTGACCTACTTCGCGCCCAACGGCACCGAGGTCGGCAAGGCAGTTCTGGATTTCTCCAAGGATCCGTACCTTCCGCTTTACCGGATGGACGTCAAGAACGTTCACTATTCGGAAGGCATCAGCAAGATCACTGCGGGCAAGGTCTACGTGTTCAAGCAGAATGCTGGCGACGCCTCACCACAACAGGCGAGTGTCAAGCGCAAGAACGACATGGCCGCGGATTGGGGTTTCATTAATCTGATCAAGGCGAATTTTGCCCAGTTGTTGGCGGGCAAACCGCTGCACTTCCCATTGGTTGAGGCCGGCGAGTTGGACTATCGCAACTTCACCATCAGCCGGCTTAAGGACGGCAGCTTCGAAGGCAGGAAGACGGTGCGCTTCAAAGTTGAGAGAGACTCCCTGCTGCGCCTGATTGCCGGCAAGCCGTTAATCCTCGCCTTCGATCCGAAAACCAGGAAGGCACTTGAATATCGGGGTGTCTCCGACCTCCGCGATCCCAAGACCAACAAGCCGTACCAGGTCCGTGTCGATTACTACAGCAAGCCTCCGGCAGATGCGCCGAAGCCTCTGCCGCCGCTGGATCCGGATCAGCACTAACCCGGATACGTCACGAGCACCCTCGATTCCCGATTGAGCGCGCTTGCGCCATACGAATGGTGCGACGTTGTCGTTGTAGGCTTGGGTGAAGCTTCTAGTGATCCAGAATCACGTGGATGTCCCGATCAGCGGGCTGCCCGGAGACCACTCACTCCGCCGGAAGTCACGCGCGGTGCTGCAGATCACTGCGCTCACCTCGCAGGTGAGCCTGTCCGGAATCCGGGGTCTGCTGTTGTCTATTCTGCCGGGTCTACAGCCCCTGTTACCGGCACGCACTGTCAATGTGAACGGCACGTCCAGCGTGGCACCGATACGAGTCGCCGGTCTGGGTGATGCGCTGTTGCTGACGAAGCCTGAAAAGCCACGCCTGATTCACGCCTCGTTCAATCCGATCCAGGGCGCCAAGCAGGCATTGCGTCGCGCCGGTATCGATATGCCCACCAGCATGTCCAACTTCATCGCCGTCACCGCCGACCAGACCAGCGACGGTCATCCGATCGCGGTGATGGGGCCGCAGACGGGTTATGACGTGCCACAGTTCCTGTGGGAATTTGCGGTGCACTCGCATGGCGGCACACCGCTGGATTTTGATGGTCGTGGGATCGACTTCGCAATGCTGCCGTATATCGAAATCGGCCGCAGCAAGAATTTCGCGTGGAGCGCGACCTCCGGTGAATCGGATCTGGTCGATACCCGCGTGTCGAAGATGTGCAACATGAACGGCAGCGCGCCGTCGCTGACCTTGGTCAATGGCTTCCCGTCCGCCGATGGTTATGTATACGATGCACAGGATGGCAAGGGGCCTCAGTGTCGCCGCTTCTACGAGCGTACTGACCACTGGACGACGACACCGACGCCGGCCTCGGCCGCGCTGGGGGGCGCGTCGCAGCCAGAGTCAGTGGCACGCTACATCTTGCGCACGCATTACGGGCCGGTGACCGCTACCGCGACCGTCAACGGCCAGCCGGTGGCAATCTCGCAGCAGCGGTCGACGTTTTACAACGAACTCACCACGGTGGCGCCGTTCGCCGTTGCCAGCACAGGGCTCATTACCGGGCCGGCGGATTTCCAGCGGGTGTTCAACGGCGTCACCGGCACCTTCAACTGGCTGTATATCGACAGCCAGCACCTCGGCTATATCCAAAGTGGCTTGTTCCCTATGCGCGACGCGCAGCAGGATCCAGACCTGCCGGTATGGGGCAACGGCGACTACGAGTGGGCGTCAGATGCCGATGCGGTCAACGGCGCCAATTCGAGCTACTTCGCCCAGTATGGCGGCAGTGTTTCGTATCCGCCGCGAGTCACGGTGGTGGCACAGGGCGATCCGACCGAGACCGGCACGTACTCGTTCAAAGACTACCTGCCGGAGGCGGCGCATCCGCAGATCGTCGACCCGGCGCGCGGCTACATCGATTCCTGGAACAACAAGCCGGCACCCGGCTGGTGGGCGGCCGACAGCAACGGCGCTTGGGGACCGACCCAGCGCGTGGTGATGCTGGCCGACCGTCTCAAGGCATTCCAGGCCAGCAACCAGAAATTCAATTTCGCCAACATGGTCGAGATCATGAGCGATGCCGCCTATACCGACCTGCGTGGGCAGGTGGCGTTGCCATTGCTACTGCAATTGATGCAGCAGGGCACGTTGACCGCCGACCAGACGACAGTAGTGACGCTGATGCAAGGCTGGCTGGATGACGGTTCCAACTGGATCCCGGGCGAGAAAGACCTCGGCGCCTGGCGCCGTGACCGTAACGACGACGGGGTCTACGACCACCGCGCCGCGGTGGTGTTGATGGATGCATGGTACCCGCATCTGATTGATACCATGCTGCCGCAGATGACCGCGTTGGGGAACGACAGCTTGGCCTTGCAGGGGCGTTACAACGCTCCGGGCGCGGGAGGATCGGCCTACCAGTCCGGCTGGTTCGAGCACATGAAACGGGTGCTGGAGATGGTCCTGAATACCCCCGGGCAAAGCGACTACCGTGCGCTCAAGTGCGCGGGGACGGGCACCGAGACGGATTGCCGCACTGCCGTGTTGTCGGCGCTGACCGATGCGCTGGCCGATCTTGGTGGTTTGTCCGATGAAGCCAATTGGGACGGCACGCAATTAGCCAATCCGTCCGACGGCAAGACCGGAGAAAAGGTGGAGGACTACGATGCCGTCAGGCATACCGACTTCAGCTTGCTCAGCGTGCCGCCAATCCGTTGGCTCAACCGGCCGACCTTCCAGCAGGTGGTAGAGATCCGTAGCAGCAACTGAAGCGGATAACCCGTGCGAAGGCGGCTGTCTCCGGCAACAGGGGACATGAAGCTCGGTACGGCGTCGTCGCCACCCTCCGCGCGTGGTATGGACCTGGGTTCCGGGTTATCGGGCGCGCTGGCGCTAATATCCTGTTGCCGCAGTTTCGCGCAGAGCTGGCTCCGGTGATTCAGACGGAGGCGTGAGTCAAATGAGTGGAGCTCCGCAGCGTTTGCGGCCGATCATCGTTTAGCGCTCGCATCGTCAATGGCAGCGAGCGTGAGGGCCAAGTAATTGAGACCCCTATAATGCTTCTCGTCTGCACTATTCCAAGGCCGTTTCCCGTCTATGTGGTTGCTTAAGCTTGAGCGTGCTCCACGCCTGATCTTGATATGCATTGTGCTCGGCGTGGTCGGGGCGCTCGGCGCGCAGTTGTTTCTGTATCTGCTGGACCTGACCGACACCTACGTCCTAGGCTACATCGGCCACTATCACACGATACACGTTGCTGCGGCTCACGCGATGGGCGCCGCGCCCAAGCCCTTTACACATTTCTATTGGTGGGTCCCGGTCTCGACCACGCTTGGTGGCCTGGTGGCCGGGTTCGTGATCTATGGGCTTGCCCCCGAAACTGAGGGTCATGGCACCGATGCCGCGGTGGATGCTTTTCACCGCAACAATGGGCGAATGCGAACGCGGGTGCCGTTTGTCAAAACGATCGTTAGTGCCATCACGATCGGTAGTGGCGGTTCAGGCGGGCGCGAGGGACCGACGGCGCAGATTGCCTCGGGTGCGGGCGCCATCCTTGGAAAGGTATTCAAGCTACCTGACGATGAGCGGCGCATCGTCATCCTGATCGGTATGGCGGCGGGTTTGTCGGCGATCTTCAAAAGCCCGCTTGGCACGGCGATTTTTGCCGTCGAGATTCTCTATTCGGGCATGGCTTTCGAAGGCGGAGCACTGATCTATACGCTGATATCGGCCGCTATCGCTTACGCAGTCACCGGCGCTTTCTCCGGTTACACGCCTTTGTTTTTGGTGCCTCCGAGCAGCCACGTCTTCCAGGCGTTGGACCTGGTGTGGTTCGGCCTGCTCGGCATTCTGGCGGGCGGGCTCGGTGCGCTGATGCCGGCCGTGTATTACCGCATTCGCGACTGGTTCGCCGCGCTCAGGATTCCGCGTTATTTCAAGCCCGCGATCGGGGGGCTCGCGGTCGGGTTGATCGGTATCGTGGTTCCGCCGATCATCGGCGGCGGCTACGGCTACGTACAGTTCGCCCTGCAGGGTGAGTCCGGGTTCACTGTCTGGCTGCTGCTGCTGTTTTCACTCGGGAAGGTTTTGACGCTGGCGCTCACCGTCGGCTCGGGCGGCTCGGGTGGCGTGTTCGGGCCGACGCTTTATGTGGGCACCATGCTCGGCGCCGCCTTCGCCGCACTGCTGCACATCATGCACGTCAATATCGACGGTAGCTGGTTTGCCGTGGTCGGCATGGCGGCCGTGTTCGCCGGCACAGCGCGGGTACCGATCGCCTCGATGGTGATGGCGGTCGAGATGACCGGCGACTTCCAGCTCTTTACGCCAGCCATGGTGGCTGTTGCAATCGCCTTCATTGTGCAGATCTACCTGACTCGACACGCGAAACATCCGACCATCTACGAAGCTCAGGTTCCCACCCCCGCGGACAGCCCGGTTTATCGCGATTTGTACTACCAGACCGCGGCAAATCTGTTGCGTCAACAGCAGGTGCGTCTCGACCGCGACATCCTCGACAGCGAATTACAATCCGCACTTGATCGCGGTGAGGGCGTCGCCCTGAGCCGCCACGAGGAGCAACTTTACAGCCTCAGTTTATCCCCCGGTACGCCGGTTGCGGGGCGCGAAGTCCGCAGCCTTGGCCTTGCCGATATGCGCGTGTTGATTGTCGGCCTGATCCGCGGTGAGAGTGAAATCGTGCCTAATGGTGACACCAAGCTCCAGGTGGGCGATGGCCTGCTGGTAGCAGCCAAAAGCGGTTCCATCGAATCATTCCGGGCACTGATCGCTCCGCCATCCCGTTCCCCGGAACCGGTCCCAGTAGACGATGGGCCGGGGAACTGACGGCTAGCAGCCGCGCGGCGTTGACCGAAATGGGTAGACTCCGCAACTCTGATGAGATCATCTGGGTATTGACGATGGCCGACATCGCCGGTGGCACGCAGTTGCCGTGCGGATCGCCGCCTCTGCCACAGATGCCGACGTCGATCATTGTCGCGCTGGGCATGGCCGGCTATTTCACCGGGGTGACACAGACTCCGTGGACTGGCGCCATCATCGTCATGGAAATGATCGACGACCACTCGTTGATCCTGCCGATGCTGGTCACCACTTTTATCGCGCTCGGCGTTCCACGTCTGGTCTGCAAGGAGCCGGTCTACGCGCCATGTCCAAAACATTTCTGCGGGTGCAGAAGACCGCCAATCTGGAAGAGGTGGCCGTTGTTGCAGCAGTGGAACCGAAGACTGAAGTGCAGAGCTTGACCTCGGAATCAGGAGAAATTTGAGCGGCATGCGCATCGGTATCGATCTCGGCGGGACCAAGATTGCCGGCGTAGTGCTGGGTGACTCCGGTATCGAACGCGCATCGCAGCGGGTGCCGACGCCTGCCGATGACTATCCGGCCATCGTGGCGGCGATCGCCAGGCTGGTGCAGGCGTTGGAGGCCGAAGCCGGCGCCGGCGGTCTGCCGGTGGGGGTGGCGCATCCGGGCGCGATCTCGCCGGCCAGCGGTTTGATCAAGAACGCCAATTCCACCTGTTTGAACGGCCGGCCGTTGCGGCGTGATCTGCAGCAGGCACTGGGCCGTCCGGTGGTACTGGCCAACGACGCCAACTGTCTGGCTGCGTCGGAGTTGTTCGACGGCGCGGCGCACGGCGTCGGAAGCGCCTTCGCGGTGATTCTCGGCACCGGTGTCGGCGGTGCGGTCGCGGTCGATGGGCAAGTATTGATCGGGGCGCACGCGATTGCCGGCGAATGGGGGCATAACTCGCTGCCGTGGCCGAGTGTGGAGGAACTGCCAGGGCCGGCGTGCTGGTGTGGACGACACGGCTGCATCGAAACCTGGTTGTCCGGCGTCGGTCTGGCCGCGGATCATCGACGCCATGGCGGTGCCGCGCTACGTGGAGAACAGATCGTTGCCGCCGCGGAATCCGGTGACGATGCCTGCCTCGAAACGCTGGCGCGTTATGAACAACGGCTGGCGCGGGGTTTGGCGCATGTGATCAACCTGTTCGATCCACAGGTGATTGTGCTCGGCGGCGGGTTGTCGCGGCTGCAGCGCCTGTATCGCAACGTGCCGGCGCTGTGGGGTTCATGGATTTTCTCTGATGTGGTGACAACGCAGTTGCTGCCGGCGCGGCATGGCGACGCCAGCGGTGTGCGCGGCGCGGCGCGTCTGTCGCAGCGGTAGGGGTCGAAGCCATCTCAGCGAGAATGGTCAGAAAGACGGATCGGGCATGACGGATGCCCGTGTTTGCGGGATACTTGCGGCAGTTCAGATCAAGGGGCCGTCGTCGTGCCAGTAATCCGTAGCTGTTTGCTGTTCGCCGCGCTTGCAGCAGCATTGTCGCTGGTTGGCTGTAAAAATAATCTTAACGGCGATGCCTACGCATTGACCAGCGGCGGCAAGATCATCGCCTTCACCACCGCCAAACCCACCGACATCACCCGCACCATCACCATCAGCGGGCTGCCGCTGGATCCGGGCACCGGACTGGCCAGCGAAAACGTGGTACAGATGGATTACCGGCCCAGCGACCAGCAGCTCTACGCCATCACCGGCGCCAATCACCTCTACCTGATCGATCCGGCCACCGGCGTGGCCACGCTGCTTGATGGCGGTGCGACCTTCAGCAACGACTCGCTCGGTCAACCGCAGATGGATTTCGATCCGGTCCGCGATCTCATCCGGATCATTTCGAGCAACGACAACCTGCAGGTGAATCCGGATACCGGGCTCTCGAGTTCTGGGACGACCGTGGCCTACGCCGGTACTGACGTCAACTATCGGCACACGCCGTCGCTCGCGGGGATCGCCTACAGCAACAATGTCGCCGGCGTGGGTTCGACGACACTCTACGCGCTCGACTCGGGAACCCAGAGCATGGCCAGAGTGGGCAGCCCCGGAGGGTCGCCGGTGACGGCCGACAGCGGCGTGCTCTACACGGTGGGTCGGCTAGGCGTCAGTTTCGGAGTCAATGACGGCTTCGATATCGATTCGAAAAACGGCACCGCCTTTGCCGCGCTCAGTCCGCAGGGCGGGACCTCATCGCTGTATACGATCAATCTGGCCAATGGCATCGCCACCCGCATCGGCACGATCGGCGACGGCAGCATTATCGTCACCGCACTGGCGGTTGTTCCCGCAGGTTAGTCTGGCCGAGCCCGGGTAGAATGGGCGCTACTTTCCATCTGGTTCTGCCGTGCCCGGAATTCATTATGCGGTCGCGCCGGCCGCGCCGCGCGCCCATCTGTACCGAGTCCGCTGCCGGGTGGATCGCCCCGTTGTCGACGGCCAGTGTTTTGTGCTGCCGTCATGGATACGCGGCAGCTACCGCATCCGTGATTTCGCCAGGCACGTCGTCGAGCTGCGCGCGAGCTGTGGCGATCAGGCCATTCCCGTCGAGCGCCTGGACAAACGCCGGCTTCGTTGCGCGCCCTGCGACGGTCCGCTGACGCTGGAATATACCGTCTACGCCTACGATCCTTCGGTGCGCAAGGCCTGGCTTGATCCTGAGCGCGGATTTTTTAACGGCAACGCCTTGTTCTACCGCGTGGAAGGGCAACAGGATCAGACCTGCAATCTGCGGTTGGAGCGCCCGGATGCGGCGCTTTGTCCCGGCTGGCGTGTCGCTACCGCGCTGTCGCTGCAGGCGGTGGACGCCGACGGCTTCGGCGAGTACCAGGCGCAGAATTACGAGGAACTGATCGATCATCCGGTCGAGATGGGCGCGCACCAGCGCATCGACTTCGAAGTCGACGGCATCCCGCATGCGCTGGTGCTGGCCGGCCGCTGCCAGCCGGATACCGAACGTCTGGCGCGGGACCTTGCCGCCATCTGCCATGCTGAGCGTGAACTGTTCGGACAGCAGCCGGCGCCGGGGTCGGGGCTGGATCGCTATCTGTTTCTGTGCAATGTGCAGCCCAAGGGCTACGGTGGTCTCGAACATCGTGCCTCCAGTGCATTGGTGTGCGCGCGCGATGCGCTGCCGCGGCTGCGGCCAAACGATGGGCAACTGCGGCGCGGCTACCGCAGTTTTCTCGGTCTGGTCAGCCACGAGTATTTTCACCTGTGGAACGTCAAACGCATCACGCCGCAGCGCTTTGCCGACTCCGATCTCAGCGGCGAGGCCTATACCCGCGACCTGTGGGCGTATGAAGGCGTCACCTCGTATTACGACGATCTGATGTTGCTGCGCGCCGGCTGTATCGATGCGCCGGCTTATCTTGATCTGTTGTCGCAGACCGCGACGCGGATGCAGCGTGCACCGGGTCATTCGTTGCAGACGCTGGAAGACGCCAGCTTCGAGGCCTGGACCAAGTATTACCAGCCGGACGAGAACACCGCCAACGCCTGCGTCAGCTATTACCTCAAGGGCGCGCTGACGGCACTGTGTCTGGATCTGACTTTGCGGCTACGATCCGACATCACGTTGGACGACGTCATGCGTGCGCTGTGGTCGCGTTATGGCCGCGAAGGCATACCGGTGCCGGAGCATGCGCTGGAGGGGATCGCGGCTGAACGGTCGGGTCTCGATCTGCAGCCTTTCTTCGATCGGGCGCTGCGCAGCACCGCGCCGCTGCCGCTGGCGGAGCTGCTGCAATCGATTGGCGTGCAGGCGACGCTGCGCGCGCGTTGCAGTGCCAGCGACGAAGGCGGCCGTGTCGAGGGCACGCCGCTCAACGTCGAGCCAGGATTGCGTTTGGGTGATACCGATGGGGCTATCACCAGCGTGCGCAGTGGTTCCGCCGCCGAAGCCGCCGGTCTGGCTGCTGGTGACGTGCCGGTAGCGCTGGACGGTTTGCGCGTCGACGCCGGCAAATGGATGCGGCGATTGGACGCACTCACGCCGGGACAGATTTACGCGCTGCACTATTTCCGCGGCGATGAACTGCGTGAAACAAAGCTGGAAGCGACTTCGCCGCTGCTGGACACCTGGACGCTGACGCTGGCCGAGGCTGACGCCGCCGTGCTGTCTCGTCGCCGGGCCTGGTTAACCGCTTAAACTCTCCGCCGTGTTCGAACTCCTGACCAAGCTGGTGGCTGCCTATCTGATCGGCGGCGTGATGGGCGGCGATGTGCTGCGTGCCGTGCTCGGTGGCGAAGATCTACGTCGGACCGGAAGCGGCAACGTTGGCGCCACCAACGCGCTGCGCAATCGCAGCAAGGGTTTTGCCCTGGGCGTGCTCGCCATCGATGTCGGCAAGGGCGTGCTGGCGGCGGCGCTGATCCCGCGTCTGGATTGGCCTTGGGCCGGACACAGCACGCTGCCGATGACGGTCCTGGCCTATGCCTGCGGTGCCGCCGTGGTGCTGGGGCACTGTTATCCGCTGCTGCAAAAATTCCGCGGCGGCAAGGGCGTGGCCACGCTGACCGGCGTGTGCGGTGCCCTGCTGCCTTGGGCTTTGCCGTGGATGTTGCTGGCGTTCGTGCTGACATTGCTGATCGGCGGTTACGTCAGTCTGGCATCGCTGCTGGCGGCGGCGACCGCGGTACTGTGGGTGGTCGTTGACATGTCCGCCGGACTGTTGTCGCCGGCCGGCGCGTTTGTACTGGCGATGCTGGTGCTGCTGCTGGTCAAGCATCGCGAGAATATTCAACGTCTGGCACGCGGTGAAGAGCGCCGCTTCGAGCGCGCCCGGGTGATTGGTCGACGGCTGGATCGATGGCGCGGACGTTAGACGAAACGGCGCTGCTGCGGTTGATAGATGCGTTGGCGCCGGGCGACTGGGTGTCCGGTGCCGTGTTGGCGCAGGCCAGCGGCATCAGCCGCGAGGCGCTGTCCAAGCGCATGCGTCATCTCGGCGACTGGCAGCTTGAAATCGAGAGCCGGCCCGGTCTGGGGTATCGGTTGGCGCACCCTCTGCAGCGCCTGGATGCGGCGGCAATCCTCGCCGAACTGCCGCCGCAGTGGCGACAAGATCTCGATCTG
>CAJDTS010000012.1_pt1 | contig 24111 bp, 25 predicted proteins | sample 7389861 | NCBI WGS metagenome assembly CAJDTS01 (sample SAMEA7055659, study PRJEB34461) | soil metagenome | biome: terrestrial ecosystem; feature: Peninsula; material: soil | place: Antarctica | collected 2016 | reverse complement strand
CCGACGACGGTAGCGGCGGGGCCGCGAGTTCGGCATCATCTTCTATTGTCGCCAATACGCACTGAAATTTATCGATCGGTACGGTTTGGCTGAACGGAAATCCTGCGTCTGATCGCCGCCACGCTGTTGCAGATAGTGCTGTTACCGCCGGGTTTCAACTTCCCTCCGCCACCCCCTGGATATTCAGGCTGTGTGCCATCGCGATGATGGCATTGATACCGGCGGGGCGGCCGCGATTCCGGTTTCGAAGTCGCGGACGAAGGAGCGGTCGATCTTGAGTTTGTCGATCGGGAAGCGCGTCAGGTAGGACAGACTGGAGTAGCCGGTACCGAAGTCGCCTACCCTCGACCAGTCGCACGCCTTCTTGCTTGTATTTGAACGTGTAGCATGCCGTGTTGTCTTCGTCATGTCGTTCTCCTTGCGTGGATTGAATCACACGGCAAGGGGTGCGTTTCTCGGGGGCAAGGTTACTTGCCCGCCGAGTCGACGATCAACATCGCGTTGGGCGCCGCTTCGTTCACATGGAGGACGTGTTGTTCGTTCAAGCCCGACGTCGCCGGACCGGCTGTTGGCGGCACCGACTCCGCACGATCAGGCATGCCGGGGCCTCGGATAGCCCGTTCCCACCTGCGCCGTTCAGCTCACGCATCGTTTGCCCCCGTGCTCCGTCCGTATGCGGAAGCACGGCATGCCAAATGGGTGCTTCGAACCGGACAATGATCGATGCTATCGAGTAACCGAACCGGCCACAAAAATTCATGCGATACACGGTCGCGCGAGGCCGACAAACGCGACGTCGAAGGGCAGCTTTCCCTTAAACTCCGGTCATGCTCACGTTACACTTGATCCGCCACGCCAAATCGTTCCGGCTTATTCCCAATCAGCGGGACTTTGACCGGCCTCTGAATCCTCGCGGGTGCAGCGATGCGTCTCGCATAGCGCGAGAACTGGCAGCTGTCGCACCTGCTCCGGTACGTCTGGTCAGCAGTTCGGCCAAACGCGCATGGCAGACGGCCGCGATTTTTGCGGAAGCATTCAACCTACAGGAAACGGACATCCAGCCACAGCCGCTGATCTATGAAGCCAGTGCCGGGACCCTGCTGGCTTTGGCGAACGCATTGCGCGATAGGGATTCGTGCGTGCTTATCATCGGGCACAACCCTGGAATATCCGCGTTGGCGGGACTGTTGTCGACTAGTTCCGTACCGGAAATGACGACTTGCGGCATCGCCAGTCTGACTTTTGATGGCCCGCGCTGGCAGGACCTGCGTCCGGGGGATGGCACGCTGTTGGCATATCGCTACCCTGAGGAAGACCGATAATTCGTGTCGATGGTCTGGCCGTGGTCTTCGATCACGCGACGCGGGCATTTCGGACTACCCCATCGCCGAACCTACAACGTCAGTGGAAAATCACGGCATGAACGTTGAAAATCCGGGCACTGTTCTACCCTCGATCACAATTTTGTATGGGATGGAACTGGGCGTGGCACTGGTTGCGCTGCTGGCATTCTGGATGTTGTTGCGTGCCGGCCGGCATCTGCGTCGTCGACGTTACGGTCGCGCTGTCTCGCGCGGCATCGGCGGTGTCGCTCTCGGTGGCCTGGCAACACTGGCACTGTTGACCGGACTCAATGTCCTGACCTATGCGCGATTCACGGCAGAAAAACCAGTGGCGGAAATCAGTTTCACGTCGCTTGGGCCACAACGCTATGCGGTGGTACTGACCACCCCCGACGGTCACAGCCAACGGACCCAACTCGACGGCGACGACTGGCAACTGGGCGCGCGCGTGATCAAATGGAAAGGCGTCGGCACCTTGCTGGGTCTGCCGCCGCTGTATCGGCTCGAGCGACTGTCGGGCCGATATGAACATCTGAAACAGGCGCAGCACCAGACGCCCAGCGTCGTTGGTCTGAGCCACGATCCAGGCATCGCATTGACCAAGATCGACCACCTGGCACCGTGGCTGCCGCTGGTGGACGCCCGTTACGGCAGCGCAATTTTTCTGCCGATGGCGGAGGGTGCCACTTACCGCGTCTCGTTAAGCAATACCGGTCTACTGGCGCGTCCTGCAAATGCTGCGGCCGAGAAAGCCGCTTCGAACTGGAAGTAACGGTGATGCCGGTATCAGACGAAATGCAATAAATCGGCGTCATTCCGGCGCAGACCGCAATCCAGCGCGACACGCATATTCGCCCCCGGATCTCTGGATGCCGACTTTCGCCGGTATGACGTGTATGACCAACGCTCGAAAATGGCATTCACTCCGCCACCACTTTCAACACGATTTTGCCGAGGTGTTCAGAGCTTTCCATCAAGGCATGAGCCTGCGCCGCCTGCGCCAACGGCAAACTGCGATACACCACCGGCCGCAGTTTGCCGGCCGCGAACAACGGCCAGACTTTCGTTTCGAGTGCGGTGGCGATACCCGCTTTCTCCTCAACACTGCGCGGACGCAAGGTGCTGCCAGTAAGCGTTAACCTCCTGACCATGATCCGTGCCAGATCGACTTGTGCTGTGGCGCCCGCCAGCACAGCGATCTGCACCAGACGCCCGCGCGGTTTGAGCAGGCTGATATTGCGGTTGGCATAGTCGCCGCCGACCATGTCGAGCACCACGTCAACGCCTTCACAGTGCCTGCGGATACGCTCGACGAAATCGTCCTGGTGATAATTGATGACAAGATCGGCGCCCAGGCCGGCGCAGAAGTCGAGCTTGGCCGCACTGCCTGCGGTTGTCGCCACCTGCGCGCCGAAGGCCTTGGCCAGTTGAATGGCGGTTGCTCCGATGCCGCTGGAGCCACCATGTACCAAGAACATTTCGCCAGGTTTCAACCGCGCGAGATCGAAGACATTGGCCCAGACCGTGAAGTAATTCTCCGGTAACGAGGCGGCCTCGCGCAGTGACAGTCCGTGCGGGATAGGTAAGCAATGCGCCTCCGGCACGGTGCAATATTCAGCGTAGCCGCCCCCCGGCGCCAGCGCACAAACGGCGTCGCCAACCTGCCAGCGCGTACAGCCGTCGCCGAGCACGGCCACGTGGCCTGAGACTTCCAGCCCCAAGATTGGCGAAGCATCCGCGGGTGGCGGGTAATGACCGGCGCGCTGCGCAATGTCGGGCCGGTTGACACCTGCGTAAGCGACTTTGACCAACACCTCGTGTGCAGACGGCTGCGGACGTTCGATCTCGGCCAATTTGAGACTGTCGGCACTTCCCCCTTGGCCGTGATCGACGTAGCGCATGCGTTGCACGACCACGTTCAGGCACCCCCCATCGGCTGCAGCGCTCGACGGTAACGCTGCGCGTTCTGCACATAATGCTGTGCCGGGATACGCAGCGCCTGGCGCTCCTGCGCGCTCAACTCGCGCACGACTTTTGCCGGGACACCCATCAACATCACGCCGTCCGGAAAGGTCTTGCCCTCCGGCACCAGTGCGCCGGCGGCGACGATGGATTCGGCACCGATCACCGCACGGTTGAGCACGCGCGCACCGATGCCGACCAGCGTGCCGTCGCCGATCATGCAGCCGTGCAGCATGACCTGATGCCCGACCGTGACTTCACGGCCGATCACTACCTTTAGGCCGGGATCGGTATGCACCACCGAGCCGTCCTGCACATTGGATTGTTCGCCGACAATCAAATCGTCGTTGTCGCCGCGCAGTACGCAATTGAACCAGACGCTGGCGCCGGGTTTGAGAACTACCGCGCCAATCAGTACGGCGTTATCGGCGACGTAGGCGTCTTCGGCGATCGTGGGACTGCGGTTCTCCAGACTGTACAACATGCTTACTCCTCACCCAGCAGTTGGACGATTTTAGTGCAATCGGGTTTCCCGATGACACCGCGCTCGCAAACGATGGCGTCGATCAGCGCCGCCGGGGTGACATCGAATACCGGGTTGTAGGCGTCGGTGCGGGCGGGGGCGATCTGGCGGCCCTGGAGACGCGTTAATTCTCCGGCGGCACGCTGTTCGATGGGAATGCCTGCACCGTCGGCGCAATTCAGATCGAAAGTGCCAGTCGGTGCCACCACCATGAAGTGGACGCCGTGCGCGCGCGCGCCGACCGCCAGTTGATAGGTGCCGATTTTGTTGGCGGTGTCGCCATTGGCGGCGATACGGTCGGCGCCAACGATCACCCAGTCCACCCGCTGCGTCTGCATCAGATGGGCGGCGGCGCCATCGACGATCATGCGCGCCGGGATGCCGTCCTGCTTCAACTCCCAGGCGGTCAACCGCGCACCCTGCAGCCAAGGTCGCGTCTCGGTGTGATAGATCTGCGCTAACCGGCCAGCGGCCCAGGCGCTGCGGATCACCCCCAACGCGGTGCCGTGACCGCCGGTCGCCAGCGCGCCGGTGTTGCAATGGGTCAGCACCGTCGAACCCGGCTCAATCAGCGTGGCGCCGAGTTCGGCCATGTGTAAATTTTGGGCGATGTCTTCCGCGTGGATGCGTTGCGCCTCGGCCAACAACGTCTGGGCGTCGGCGCCATTGCGCCAGAGACAACCCTGCCGCGCCAACGCCCAGTGCAGATTCACCGCAGTCGGCCGTGATGCAGCCAGGATCGCCTCGGCGTGATCAAGCGCCTCGCCACCGCGAGCGGCCAGCGCAATGCCGAATGCAGCGGTAATGCCGATGGCCGGTGCGCCGCGCACCACCATGTCGCGGATGGCGGCAGCCGTCTGCGCCACATCGCGACACTCGATGTAGCGCTCCTCCATGGGCAGCAGGCGTTGATCGAGCAACCGCAAATGATCGTCGGCCCAGACGATGGCCTGGACACGAGATGGACCGACAACCGGGACGTTTGCGCTGTTTGTCATCAACTGGAGCGAAGGGATGTAATACTTTGCATTCTACCGTCTGGATTGCCTTCGCCGATGTCGTCTCCCGTCGATCTGATGTTGTTGCCCCGCTGGCTGGTGCCGGTGGAACCCGCTGGCGTAGTGCTGGAGGATCACGCGCTGCTGGTCCGCGATGGCCGTATCGTTGACATCCTGCCGGCCGACTTCGCACGGCAGGGCTATGTCGCGACTGAGACGCTGGAGCTGCCGGAACACGCCCTGCTGCCAGGGTTGATCAACACCCACACCCACGCGGCGATGAGCCTGCTGCGCGGCCTGGCCGACGACCGCCCGCTGATGGACTGGCTGGAGCATTACATCTGGCCCGCCGAAACCGCCCACGTCAGCCGCGACTACTGCCGCAGTGGTGTGCGCCTGGCTTGTGCCGAGATGATCCGCGGCGGCCAGACCTGTTTTAACGACATGTATTACTTTCCGGATGTCGCCGCGGAGGTGGTACGCGAAGCTGGCATGCGCGCAACGCTGGGATTGATCGTGCTCGACTTCCCCACCGCCTGGGCCGCTAGCGCCGACGAATACATCCACAAGGGGTTGGAACTGCACGACGCACTCAGGCACGAACCGCTGCTGCGCACCGCGTTCGCACCCCATGCGCCCTATACCGTCTCCGACGCGCCGCTGGAGCAGGTGCGCAAATATGCCACCGAGCTGGGCATCCCGATTCACATACATCTGCACGAGACGGCGCAGGAAGTGGAGCACGCCATCGCCACCCACGGCTGCCGGCCGTGGGATCGGTTGCGCCGACTGGAGCTGCTCGGCGCGGATTTCATCGGCGTGCACATGACCCAGCTCAACGACGAGGAGATCGAAGAGGCGGCGCAGCTCGGCGTTTCCGTCGTGCACTGTCCGGAATCCAATCTGAAGCTGGCCAGCGGTTTCTGCCCGGTGGCAAAGCTGCTGGAGGCAGGTGTCAACGTCGCGCTGGGGACCGACGGTGCCGCCTCCAACAATGATCTTGACCTGTACGGCGAGATGCGTACCGCCGCGTTGTTGGCGAAGGCGGTGGCCGGCGATGCCGCCGTCCTGCCGGCCGCCGAGGCGCTGCATATGGCAACGCTGGCGGGTGCCCGGGCGCTGGGGATGGAAAGCGAGATCGGCTCACTGAAGAAAGGCAAATCCGCTGATTTCATCGCGGTAGATCTGTCGGCACTGGAAACCCAGCCGATCTACGACGTGGTCTCGCAACTGGCCTATGCTGCAGGCCGGCAGCATGTAACAGATGTTTTTGTCGCCGGTCGTGCGCTGCTGCGCGATCGCAAGCTGTTGACGTTGGACCCATCCGCGATCCTGGCGGACACCCAACAATGGCGTAAGCGTATTGCCCCGTGAACCAACGACCAGCAGCACGGTTTGTCGAACGCAAGCCGGGAACAGGTGTAACGGGATGCTCGGCTACGAACCGCCGCTCACAATGCGCGTGTGCTTGAAACCACGGGCGGCAAGTTGTCCTTGTGCCTTGGCGGCATCCGGCTTGCCGGCATACGGCCCGACCCGCACCCGATGGAAGATTTTACCCTTGATCGTCACAGTATCGATAAGGCCGTGGAACCTCTTTTGCTGCAGCGAGGACAGCATCTTCTGCGCATTGCCTGTATCAGAGTAGCTGCCGATCTGCACATAGGAACGGTCCGGCGCAGCCGGCTTCGATGCTGCAGTGGGCAGTTTTGTACTCGGTTGCAGATGTACCTGCGGGGCTTTGGCTTGAGGTGGCGCAGAGGCTGTAATTGCAGTCTGCGCGGCACTGGCCGCAGCGCCACCATTTTCAGCAAAGGTTCCGGCAGTTTCAGTAGGCCGGTACGGCTGGGTTTGAATCCCGCCGGTATCGGTTGAGGCCACGCTGCCAATGGCAACGCCACCGGCCGTGGGCGGCGCCGGTTTGATGGCGCTGGATGCCGTTGCGACAGACGCGCTGCCGACCGATATCGCCGACACCGGGATGGAATGCTCATCCTGAACAGGTTGATGTCGGATAATCAGCCTGCTCAGCAGAAACACGACAATCAGGACGATGGCGAGACCGATCAGACGATTGCGCAAAACGGTATTCATGCGCAACAGTGTGCCGCAGCGACTGTCAAAAAGGAACCGCACACCATGATCGGCGCAGCGCCCACGTTATGAGTACGCGCGGCCGACAAAGCTGCCGGGACATCCTCGCAAGCTTCGGCTGCGATGCCAACGGTGGCCAGCCGTTGCTGCAGATCGACGCCCGAGAGTCCGCGGGGCGGCGGCAGACCGGCCGCGTACAGGCGCTCGAACCAGGGCGATAACAGTGCTCCTACCGCTTCCACCGGCTTGTCCGCCAACATGCCCAGTACCAAGTATCGCGGCGCTAGCGATGCAGGTTGGGCACGTAAATAATCAACCAGGGTCTGTGCGGCCTCGGCATTGTGAGCGACATCCAGCAGCAAATCCGCATGGCGCTGTAGACGTCCCGGCAGCGTCAGCTCACGCAATCCTTCCGCGATGGCGACCTGGTTCACCGAGCGGGCAACCTGCAGCGCCTCGATCACCGCCAGTACACCGGCGGCGTTGCGCACCTGGATCTCACCCGGCAATCCCGGCAGCGGTAGCTTCAGGTAGATGCCGTCGCGGCCCCGCCAACACCATCCCGCAGCTTGTCGCGTGTAACTGAAATCGATGTCGAGTCTGCGCAGGTCGACGTTCAGATCTGCTGCGGCCGTCGACACGCTCAGCGGCAGTTGCGGATCGACGCAAACAGCCGGCCGGCTGTGACGGAAAATGCCCGCTTTCTCGCGCCCGATCGACTCCCGATCCGGCCCCAGCCAGTTGGTATGGTCCAAACCGATGTTGGTCAGCAGCGCGCAGTCGGCATCGATAATGTTGACCGCGTCGAGTCGTCCGCCAAGACCAACTTCAAGCACCTGCACATCGACCTGGGCCCGGCGGAACAGCCACAGCGCCGCCAGTGTGCCGTATTCGAAATAGGTCAGCGGAACCTCGCGGCGCGCGCGCTCGATTGCCACGAAAGCCTCACATAAAGCGCCATCCGGAACCATCTCGCCGTCGAGGGCGATACGCTCGTTGTAACGCAGCAGATGCGGCGAGGTGTAGCAGCCGACGCGATATCCCGCCGCCCAGTAGATCGCCGCCGCCAATGTCGCGCTGGAGCCTTTGCCATTGGTGCCAGCAACGGTGATCGTCGTCGCGGCCACCGGCAGTAACTGCAGACGCTGTGCGACTTCACGCGTGCGATCCAGCCCGAGTTCTATCTGGTGTGGATTGAGCCGCCCCTGCCAGGCCAGCCAGTCGGCCAGTTGCCAGTCGATTTGTGGGCGTGACGGCTCAGTGCGTGTCAACGACGGAGGCGCCGGGGATCGCCGTAAAGTGCGTCATCATCGCCAGCAGACGATAGATACGATCGCGCAGTTCGCGGCGGTCAACAATCATGTCGATGGCGCCCTTTTCCAGCAGAAACTCGGCGCGCTGGAACCCTTCCGGCAACTTTTGGCGCACGGTCTGCTCGATCACACGCGGGCCGGCAAAACCGATCAGCGCATGCGGTTCGGCGATATGAATGTCGCCCAGCATCGCCAGCGATGCTGACACGCCGCCCATAGTCGGATGGGTCAATACCGAGATGAACGGCAGACCGCGTTCGGCCAGCTTGGCCAAGGCGGCGCTGGTCTTGGCCATCTGCAGCAGGGAAAACAGGGACTCCTGCATGCGCGCACCGCCGGAGGCGGCAAAACACACCAGCGGTTCGCCGTGTTTGAGGCAGGCGTTGATCGCGCGCACGAAGCGCTCGCCGACGACGCTGCCCATTGAACCGCCCATAAAACCGAATTCAAACGCAGTCGCGACCAATGGCAATCCCAGCAACCGGCCACGCATGACGATCAGCGCATCTTCTTCCTCGGTGTCCTTGCGCGCTTCCTCAAGTCGCTCCGCGTATTTGCGACTGTCCTTGAACTTGAGCGGATCGGTGGCACGCAGGCCACGGCCGATCTCCTCGCGTGGTTCGGCATCCAGAAAGACGTCAAGACGTGCGCGGGCCGAGATCGCGCGATGGGTCCCGCACTTGGGACAGACTCCCAGCGTCCGCTCCAATTCGGCGCGGTACAGCACCGACTGGCAGGTCTGACACTTGGTCCATAGGCCTTCGGGCACGCTCTTGCGGCGCGCGCCGTCAGACAGCAATCGCGATCCGGAAATCTTGTCGAGCCAGCTCATGGTGAGGGCCTTAATCCAACGAATCGAGCGCGTTGCGAAGCGTGCGCAATTTTCGCTCCAGACGCTGCGGCAATTCGGCGGGCGCATCCTGACCGCGCTCGATCTCGGAGACCAGCATGCTGCCGACGATTACGGCATCCGCGACGGCTCCAACCTGAGCGGCCGTGGCCGCATCGCGGATGCCAAAGCCAACCGCCACAGGTAGCCTCGTGTGTTTGCGGATTTGCGCCAACTTGGCCGCGACGCTATCGACATCGATGCGGTTGGAACCAGTCACGCCCTTTAGCGATACATAGTAGAGGTAGCCGCTGGCTTCGCGCGCAATCGCCGCAATACGGACGTCGTCGCTGGTCGGCGCCAGCAAAAATATGCAGTCCAGATTTCGCGCTTTCATGCACTGACTCAGCTCCGCAGCCTCTTCGACGGGCAGATCGACCACCAACACGCCGTCAACGCCGGCCGCCTGTACGCGTTGCGCGAAGACCTCCACGCCCCAGGTTTCGATCGGATTCAGGTAGCCCATCAGCACGACGGGCGTGATGGCGTCATCGCGACGGAACTCCGCGACCATCTCCAAAGTACGGTGCAGGCTGGTGCCATGGCGCAGCGCGCGCTCGCAGGCCCGTTGAATCACCGGGCCATCGGCCATCGGATCGGAGAATGGCACGCCCAATTCGAGCACGTTGGCACCCCCGCGCACCAACGCGTGCATCAATCCGACGGTTGCATCAGGGTATGGATCACCGACGGTGATGTAGGGGATCAACGCTTTGCGCTGTTGATCGTGCAACTGCTGCAGAGTCTGCTTCAAACGAGACATGAGGATTGGATTGGCGGCGGTCTGGAGGTGCGGATCTAAAGTTCGATCCCTTCCAACTTGGCGATGGTAAAAATATCCTTGTCGCCGCGTCCCGAGAGATTGACGACAAGGGATTGATCGCGCGCCATCTGTGGCGCCAGCTTCTTCGCATAGGCCAACGCGTGCGCGGACTCCAACGCCGGGATGATGCCTTCGACGCGTGTTAACTCGTGGAACGCGGCCAGCGCCTCGTCGTCGTTGATGGCGACGTACTGCACGCGGCCCGAGTCCTTGAGCCAGGCGTGTTCAGGGCCGACGCCGGGATAGTCGAGACCCGCGGAGATCGAGTGCGTACCGAGAATCTGGCCGTCGTCGTCGGCCATGATGTAAGTGCGGTTGCCGTGCAGCACGCCGGGCCGCCCAGCCGTCAGCGGCGCGGCGTGGCGCCCGGTTTCGATGCCATCGCCACCGGCTTCGACGCCAAACATTTTCACCGCAGCGTGTTCAATGAACGCATAAAACAGACCGATGGCATTGGAACCGCCGCCGACGCAGGCCACCAGCGCATCCGGCAGGTGGCCCAGCATCTCTTGCGATTGTTGCAGCACTTCACGGCCGACGACGGCGTTGAAGTCGCGTACCAGCATCGGATAGGGATGTGGCCCGGCAACGGTGCCGATGATGTAAAAAGTATCGTCGACATTGGCAACCCAGTCGCGCAGCGCTTCGTTGAGTGCGTCCTTCAAGGTCTTCGTCCCACTGTTGACGGGCACCACTTCGGCGCCCAGCAACTTCATGCGAAACACGTTGGGCGACTGCCGCTGTACATCCTCGGCCCCCATGTAGACCACGCATTTCAACCCCAGCCGCGCAGCCACCGTGGCCGTCGCCACGCCATGTTGGCCGGCACCGGTCTCGGCGATGATGCGAGTCTTACCCAGTGCCCTGGCCAGCAGTGCCTGGCCCACCGTGTTGTTGATCTTGTGCGCGCCAGTATGGTTGAGATCCTCGCGCTTTAGATAGATTTGCGCCCCACCCCATTTTGCGGTCAACCGCTCGGCCGGATACAGCGGCGAGGGCCGACCGACGTAGTTTTTGAGATCGCGGTCCAGCTCGGCGCGGAAGGCCGGGTCGTCTTTCAGCCGCGCATAAGCCTCTTCAAGCTGGCGCAGCGGCTCCATCAAGGTCTCGGCGACGAAGCGGCCGCCATACGGACCGAAGTGGCCGCGAGCATCGGGTAAGGTGGGTCCGGTCATCGGTCTTGCAGGTCGGCGTGAGCGGCATCGGCACGGCGCACCGCGACGATGAAGGCTGCCATTTTGCCAGAATCCTTGATCGTCGGTGCCGCGCGGGGGTCTGCTTCAACGCCACTGCTGACGTCCACCGCATAAGGGCGGAACTGCACGATGGCCTCCCCAACATTCTCCGGCACCAACCCACCCGCGAGGATCAGCGGCTGTGCAATGTCCAAACCGCTACCGCGCCAGTTGAACGCTTTGCCCTGCCCGCCCAATTCCCCGGGTCGATGACCATCCAGCAGCAGCGCCGAGGCATCGCTGTATGACGCCAGCAATTCGGGGCGTGGTGGTGCCGCCCCCATCGCTATCGCCTTCAGGTACGGCACACCGAACTGCCGACAAAACTCGGCCGGTTCCTCGCCGTGGAACTGCAACAGATCCGGCTTCAGCACCTCCATCACGGTTTCGACTACTGCGCGCGTTGGGTTGCGTAACAGCGCCACGCAAGCGACAAAAGGGGGCAGTTGCCGCCGCAGCGGCGCGACGACGGGCAGATCCACACAACGTGGGAGTCCTGGCACGCAGACGAAGCCGATGGCGTCCACGCCCAGCCGCACCGCCAGTCGCAGGTCCTCCTCGCGGCGCATGCCGCAGAACTTGATGCGGGTGCGCACGACACGGCAATCGGTCATGCCGGGAACCAAGGCTCGGGGGGATCCGGCAGATCGAATTGCGGCGGGTATTCCGGGCCGATGAAATACAGCCCGCAGGCCGGCGCGGTCGCCCCCGCAGCATTGCGGTCGCGGCCTGCCAGCAGTTCAGCGGCCCAGCTCACAGGTTGTCGTCCCAGGCCGATTTCGATCAAGCTGCCCATGATGTTGCGCACCATATGGTGAAGAAAAGCGTTGGCACGGAGATCCAGCACCACGAAGTCGCCTTTACGCCAGACTCGTGCGTCGGTCAATTGACGGATCGGTGTGCGTGACTGGCACCCGGCGGCACGAAAGGCGGAGAAATCGTGCAGACCGAGCAGGGCCTGGGCCGCGGCGTGCATGCACGTCTCACCCAGTGGCAACACCACCCTGACGGCGCGCCGATTCAACAATGCCGAGCGCGCCCGCCGATTATGCACCACGTAACGGTAGCGGCGACCAAAAGCCGAGTATCGGGCGTGAAAATCGGAGGGGACCGCTCGCACCCAGCACAGACTGATATCGTCCGGAAGATGGCTGTTGGTCCCCAACACCCAGGACAGCTCACTGCGCGGTGCCTCGGAATCGAAATGGATCACCTGCCCACAGGCATGCACGCCGGCATCAGTTCGTCCTGCGGCCACGACCCGCAACGGATGCGCGGCGACCGCGGATAGCCCGGCCTCCAGTGCCACCTGCACACTGGGCCGATCGGGCTGCCGCTGCCAACCCTGATAAGCACTACCCACGTATTCGATTGCAGCCGCCCAGCGCGTCATCCGTGCAACATCAACAGACTCGTTTCAGTGATCGAGATACTGCCGGTGTCCAAGTGCCGCGGCCGACTATCGCCTGCGACATCGTCGAATCAATCACCGAGCTTTCGCGCCAGCGCCTCCGCTTCGTGCTTTTGTCCGGCGTTGCCGCCCTGCACGACTTCCTCAAGCAGGCTGCGCGCCGCCTCATTGTCGCCCATGTCGGAATAGGCCCGCGCCAGATCCAGCTTGGTGGCAAATTCGTCGTCGCCGGCCGCAGAATGTTCTTGAGTTGCAAAAGGCTCTTCAGCAGCCGGACGGTCTTCAACCATGGGTGCGTTCCAAGCCGGCTTGATACCCGCTTCGTCCGATTCCGACAGATCGATCGCATCAAGGTTGAAATCCACCCGGTTGTCGTCCACCGCCGTCGGGCGTGGCGTCGACTTAGGCTCGGGTTCTATCTCCGACAGCTCGAAATCGATGATATTGTCGCCCGGAGTCTGTTGCGGGGCAGAAATTTCATTATGTCCAGCAGACTCAGACCCGGCTACATCGCGGGCAGGAGTCGAGGCGAATTGTTCAGACGCTCCGAACAGAGCCACCCCCGGACACAGCTTGCGTCCTTGCTCGACGAGACGACGCCATTGTTCGGGCGAAACCTGCGGCTGCAACTCCTCGGCCAACTCCTGATATTCGACCGGCTTGTCTGCCGCTGCGTAGCACTCCGCCAGTTTCAGCTTCAGATCCGTGCGCTGCGGCGTCTGCACCAGCACGTTCTTCAGCAATTGAATCGCCTCGTCGTAGAAGCCGTAGGAGAGATGAAAATCAGCTTCGGCCAGTGGATCGACGCTACTGTTGGTGCCCACCTCCAGGGTTTGGGCATCACCATCGGTGGTGAGATCGAAGCTTTCGTCGTCATCGCGTATGGCAGTCCGCCTAGATCCGACCCCGCTCGACGCCGCCGCTTCCCCCGCGACAGCGCTAGCCACCCCGGCCAGCGCTGCCGCGCCGCCGGCGCCCAGCCCGGATGGCGGATCATCATTGGGGTAAGAAATATCTGCCGTGCTCTCGGCCGGCGTCGCCGTGGACCCAATCGGTGGCCGCACCGGCGGGACGAAACCATCATCGGTACCGGAACGTTTACGACGCTTGCGCAGCAACAGGGCGAGCAACAGCAATACCGCCAGCAACCCCAGCAACGGCAAGCGCCAGCGTTGCAAAAAATCGGCTTGATGGGCCGACGGCGGATTCGGTGTTGGAGTGGTTTTACCGACAGGTTTTTTTGCCGTCGTTGGTTCTGCCGGCGCAGTCGCCGACGCCGCGGTCACCGGTGCAGTACCCGCTTCGACTACCGACGAAGCCGCCGCCGGACCCGCGATTGTCGGTTCCGCTCCTGGTGGTGTCGTCCGAGCTGCCAATTGCGACGCATTGCCCTGTGCCAGGACACTCTTCGATGAGGAGGATGCAGCGGCGGTAAACGCGGCATTCGTCGAAGCTGGGGGCGCGACAGTCGGTGCGGCCTCCGGACCGTTCACCGACGTTCCTTTGGCTGCACCCGGCGTCACGGAGGGAGCCGCAGTTGCCGGAGACGGCGTCGCCGACCCGGTCACGGCGGACTGCTCCTGCGTTTTATGCGCCTGTTGCGGCCACGCTTGTGGCACATGACCGCTGCGCAGAGCCTGAATACCCGCCTCGGCATCGGTCTCGGAGACGGCGCGCATGCGGGCAGCCGACGGGATGTCCAGCGTGCTGCCTTCCATCAAACCGTCGAAACTACCCTGATAGAACGCGCTGCGGTTGGCATCGTAGATCGACCACAGCACCTGGTACATGCTGACCGCTGCATCCGGCCGCGCGCGCGTGGCGATACTCCAGAATATCTCCCGGGATTTGACCGGACCGTAACGACTGCCGTCCGCGATGTGGTCATCGGACGGAGCTTCTCGAGCCTGTATCGCAGGGGCAGCACTGGCAGCGGACTGACCCACGGAAGAAGTTGCGGGCCTGAGTTTGGGCGCCGGTCTGGGTCTGGGCTCCGGCCTGGCGACGGATTCTGGTCTGGGTTGCACCGCCACGGACGGCGCAGAATTCACATCAGCTGCAGCCGGGGTGGGCGATAGCCGGGCGCTGAGGTCGGGCGGGTTCATCAGTACCGTGTATTCGCGCAACAGGGTGCCGCCATTCCACTGTACCTGCACCAGAAAATTGAGGAACGGTTCACGGATTAGTTTATCGCTGTTGACCACGACCACCGATTGACTACCCTGCGTCTGGACCGTGAAGTGGAGCGTGGACAGCGCGTCCGTCGCTTCGATGCCGGCGTGACGGAACGCGGCAGCACTGCCGAGCGAGACACTCAGACCATTCAGATCCGACGGCGAACCGACGCTGAGCGGAATCACCGCCGAGAACGGCTCATCCAGATGCGATTTGACCTGGATATTTCCCAACCCCAACGCCAGCACCGAGCCTGCCGCCAGCATCATCGCCAGCCCCCACAACAGGCTTAACCGAAAGCGATTTTTGCGCGCCATTGGATACTCCCTTGGCTGTTCTGTAACAGCCTTGTGAATCAAGCTACAAAACATCTGAACTTACGTCTGTAAGCGTTTTTACACACGAGAGTTATAGCTTAGTGCAGCTTCCTAGACAAACACAAAACCGCAACTTCGGCTCAGAGATGGTCGCGAATCAGGATTTCCGCAATCTGCACGCCGTTGAGCGCTGTCGTCGTACGAATATTGTCGGCCACCGTCCAGAGCTTCAAACCCAGCGGGTTGGAGGCATCCTCGCGTACCCGGCCGACGAACACGGCATCTTCCTGCGCCGCATCAGTGACGGCGGTTGGATAGGCGTTGCCATGATCCCCATCCATCAACCGCACACCCGGCGCCTGCCGCAACAGCACGCATGCCTGTCGCGCCGTGATCTTGTCGCAGGTCTCGATGTGCAGTGCCTGCGAGCTGCCGTGAAAAACCGGCACCCGCACCGCCGTAGCGCTGATGCTGATACTGCCGTCGCCGAGAATTTTGCGGGTTTCCGACGACAGGGCCTTTTCTTCGAGGGTATCGCCGTCGGCAGAGAAGGCATCGCTCTGCGGCAGCGCATTGAAAGCTATGGGTCGGGGATAGATGCGAAAATCGTCGACACCCTGCCCGTTCAGCGCCTGAATCGACTGGCGCACCAGTTCGTCGATGGCCAGCTGCCCATTGCCCGAGACCGGTTGATAGGTGGCGACACTGACGCGGACAATACCGGCGGCGTCGTAGATCGGCTTCAACGCAAGCAGCATCTGCACGACGCTGGCACTGGGGCTGGCGAGGATACGCCGCCGCGGGTAGCCGTCGATGGCTTGAGCGTTGACGGCGGGGACCACCAGCGGCACATCCACTTCATCGCAGAAAAACAGGCTGTTGTCGATCACGACACAGCCCGCTTCCGCGGCGCGCGACACGTACAGGGATGCGCTGTCGGCGTCGAGCGCAAACAGCGCGACCTGTACGCTGGAGAAGACGAAGTCCGCTAGATCCTGGACCTGCAGTTCGTCGTCGCCGAACTCGACGAATTCGCCGACCGACTCCCCCGATCCCAGCGCATAAACCTGGCCGACCGGGAATTTCCGCTGTAGCAGCAGTTTGAGGATTTCCGCGCCGACCAGGCCACGCGCACCGGCTATGGCAACGTCAAAGGTACTGGACATCGATCAATCGGAGGATTGCAAGAGAATGCGCAGCATACGCCGCAGCGGCTCGGCCGCGCCCCATAACAGTTGATCTCCGACCGTGAAGGCGCCCAGATATCTCGATCCCATGTTGAGCTTGCGCAAGCGGCCGACAGCGATGTCGAGCGTGCCGGTCACCGCCGTCGGGGTCAGGTCCCGCATCGACGCCTCGCGGGTATTGGGCACCACGCGGGTCCAGTCGTTATGCCCGCGTATCAGTCGCTCGATTTCCTCGATCGGCACGTCGCGGGTGAGCTTGATGGTCAGCGCCTGCGAGTGACAGCGCATCGCGCCCACCCGTACGCAGACGCCGTCCACCGGCACCGGCACGGCGTTGCCGAGAATCTTGTTGGCCTCGGCCTGCGCCTTCCATTCTTCCTTCGACTGGCCGTTGTCGAGCTGTTTGTCGACGTAAGGGATCAAGGAGCCCGCCAACGGCACGCCAAAGTGCTGCGTCGGAAAATCGCTCGAACGTTGCGTGGCAGCGACTTTGCGATCGATATCGAGAATCGCGGAAGCGGGATCAGCGAGTTCGGCCGTCACCGCTTGATTGAACGCGCCCATCTGCGTAATCAGCTCGCGCATGTTCTGCGCACCCGCGCCGCTGGCGGCCTGGTAGGTCATGGCGCTGATCCACTCGACCAGCCCGGCTTCGAACAAGGCCCCGACCGCCATCAGCATTAACGACACCGTGCAGTTGCCACCGATGTAGTCCTTGACCCCAGCCTCCAGCGCCCGATCGATCACCTTGCGATTGACCGGGTCGAGAATGATCACCGCGTCGTCTTGCATGCGCAGCGCCGAAGCGGCGTCGATCCAGTAGCCGCTCCAGCCGACTGCGCGCAGTTGCGGATGCATCTGGTTGCTGTAGTCACCGCCCTGACAGGTGATGACTACATCCATGTTCTTGAGTGCGTCGACGCTCATCGCGTCCAGCAGTGCAGGCGCCTCAACGCCGTCGATCTTCGGCCCCACTCCGCCGACATTGGAGGTGCTGAAGAAATACGGCTCCACCAGCGCGAAGTCGCCTTCCTCCTGCATCCGCTGCATCAATACCGAGCCGACCATGCCGCGCCAGCCGACTAAACCTACTCGCTTGCTCATACTGTTTTTCTCAACTGTTTCAGTTACATCTACCGAACCGGCCAGTGGGATCACCGAGCGGTTGGTCGTCACCGCGCAGGCGGGGATCCAGAAATTTCTCAGGCGCCTACAAGACTTCTGGATTTCCGCCCGCGCGGGAATGACGAGCTATTTCTTCAGCGCCACCACCACCGCATCACCCATCTCGCGCGTGCCGATAATTTTCTCGCCGGCCTGCGCGATGTCACCGGTACGATGGCCGGCGGCCAGCGCCTGCTTGACTGCAGCGTCGATCCGTTTGGACAGGTCCAAGCGATCGAACGTGTACTTGAACATCATCGCTATCGACAAAATCGTCGCCAGCGGGTTGGCCTTGTCCTGACCGGCGATGTCCGGCGCGCTGCCGTGGATCGGCTCGTACATGCCCTTGCCGTGCTCGTCCAGTGAAGCTGACGGCAACATGCCAATGGAGCCCGCCAGCATCGACGCTTCGTCAGACAGGATATCGCCGAAAAGGTTGCCGGTGACGATGACATCGAACTGCTTGGGATTTTTCAATAGCTGCATCGCCGCGTTGTCGACATACAGGTGCGACAGCGCCACATCGGGATACTCCGCCGCCACCCGGATGACCACCTCACGCCACAGTCGTGAAGTTTCCAGCACGTTTTCCTTGTCCACCGAGCACAGCCGCTTGCCACGCTTGCGCGCCGCCTCGAAGCCGACACGGGCGATACGCTCGATCTCCCGCACTGCGTAGTGCATGGTGTCGAAACCTTCCTCATCGCCGTCCGCGGTCTTGCGGCGGCCGCGCGGCTGGCCGAAATAGATGTCGCCAGTCAGTTCGCGCAGGATCAGGATGTCCAGCCCCGCAATCACTTCCTTCTTCAGCGAGGACGCATCCGCCAGTTCTTCGAAAGCCAGCGCCGGCCGCAGATTGGCGAACAGATTGAGATCCTTGCGAATGCCCAGCAGCCCGCGTTCGGGCCGCAGCTCGCGCGGCAGCGCGTCGTACTTCGGCCCGCCGACCGCTCCAAGCAGGATCGCGTCCGCCGCCCGCGCCGCCTGTCGCGTCGACTCCGGATAGGGATGGCCCTCGGCGTCATAGGCCGCGCCGCCGAGATAGCCGAACGACCACTCCAGCGCCTCACCCTCGGCCTTGAGCAACTCCAGCACCTTGACCGCCTCGGCCATGATCTCGGGGCCGATGTAGTCGCCGGGCAGGATCAGAATTTTGTGGGGCATGCGGGTATCCACTTGAGGGCTGAAAATCGAAGGCGAACGTAGTCTACGGTCCAGACGCCGTCGCGACACAGGGTGGGTTCCAATGTGCGTCGTATTTCTTCGAGGACGGGCTCACGTGCATCCGCAGACAGCGCCGCAAAAAAAGATTGTCCAAACGTGCGCAACCAACCGCTGATGTCACCGGGCAGACGAGTCGGCCGCTGGAAACACTCCATGCGCGTCACCTTGAACCTCGCCGCTTCGAGACGCTGACGATAGTCGCTCTCGGATGGGAAATACCAAGGATCGAACTTTGCCGGATCAACGTCTCGGCGTGACAAGGCAGCGTGCGCAGCCTGACGGATACTCTCACAGTTACCGGCCGCACCCAGCTCGGCGATGAAGCGGCCGCCAGGCTTGAGCGCACCATAAATACCCGCAACCACGGCATCCGGATTGCGCTTCATCCAATGCAGCGCGGCGTTGGAGAAGACGGCATCGAACTCGGATTCGAAGGCCAACGCCTGTCCATCAACCACTTTCGCATCCAGCCCGCGGGCCCGCGCCGCGGCGATCAACTCGGGGCTGGCATCCGCACCAACTACCTGCGCGCCGGCCGCCGCGATCTTCTCGGTCAAAGCGCCATCACCACAGCCCAGATCGAGTACGCGCTCGCCCGCCTGCGGGGCCAACCAGTCCAGCAACGGCGCGGCCAGATCCGCCACAAAGCGGGCGTTGCTGGCGTAGTCGTCAGCGTTCCAGCGCTGACCGGCAGTCTCGGCGTTCACGCCCGGAACAACCACGGCGCTTCGATCTTGCGCTGTGCCTCGTAGGCGCGGATGGCGTCGGCGTGTGTCAGCGTCTCACCGATCTCGTCCAGACCGCGTACCAGCTTGTCCTTACGCAACGGATTAATGTCGAAATGAAAGACTTTACCGCCGGGCAACCGCACTTCCTGCATCGGCAGGTCGATGGTGAAGGCCACAGCCGCGTGCTCGGTCACGATTTCGAAGATCGTATGAACTTCATCTGATTTTAAAACAATTGGTAAGAAGCCATTCTTAAAGCTATTGTTAAAAAATATATCGGCATAGCTCGGTGCAATGACGGCTCGGAAACCATAATCCGTCAACGCCCACACCGCGTGCTCGCGCGAGCTGCCGCAGCCGAAGTTCTCACCCGCCAACAGAATACTCGCGCCCTGATACTGTGGCTGATTCAGCACGAAATCCGGGTTGGGCCGACGTGTGGCCGGATCGATGTCGAGATCACCTGGGTCCAGGTAGCGCCAGTCGTCGAACAGGAACGGACCGAAACCGGTGCGCTTGATCGACTTCAGGTACTGCTTGGGGATGATCGCGTCAGTGTCGACGTTGGCGCGATCCAGCGGCACGATACGGCCTTCCACGATGGTAAACGGATTCATTTCAGGGCCTCCTTAAATGCTGCGCACGTCGACGAAATGGCCAGCGATGGCTGCCGCCGCTGCCATCGCTGGCGACACCAGATGCGTACGGCCACCCGCCCCCTGCCGTCCCTCGAAATTACGGTTGCTGGTGGAGGCACAACGCTCGCCCGGTGACAGCCGATCGGCATTCATACCCAGGCACATGGAGCAGCCCGGCTCGCGCCACTCGAAGCCGGCGTCCAGGAACACGCGGTCCAGGCCTTCCTTTTCGGCCTGTTGCTTGATCAGGCCCGAACCCGGTACCACCATCGCCAGCTTGATGTTGCCGGCAACATGCTTGCCCTCGACCACCTTGGCGGCCGCGCGCAGATCCTCGATACGCGAGTTGGTGCAGGAACCGATGAACACCTTGTCGATGTTGATCTGATCAATTGGCGTGTTGGCCTCCAATCCCATGTATTTGAGCGCACGGGTCATGCCCTCGCGGCGAGTCGCATCTTTTTCCTGCGCCGGGTCTGGCACGCGGCCATCGACTGACGCCACCATTTCCGGCGACGTGCCCCAGCTTACCTGCGGCTGGATGTCGGCGGCCTCAAGCACGACTTCGCGATCAAACTGGACGTCGTCGTCAGAGTGCAGGTCACGCCAGGCGGCAACGGCCTTGTCCCAGTTTTCGCCCGCAGGCCCATTTTTCGGTGCATAGGGCCGGCCGCGCACGTAGTCGATGGTGGTGTCGTCCACTGCGATCATGCCGGCGCGCGCGCCGGCCTCGATCGCCATGTTGCACACCGTCATGCGTCCTTCCATCGACAGGTCACGGATCGCCTCGCCCGCAAACTCGATAGTGCAGCCGGTGCCGCCGGCAGTACCAATGAGGCCGATGATGGCCAACACGATGTCCTTGGCGGTAACGCCTGGCCCCACCGCGCCGCTCACCGTTACCCGCATGTTCTTCGCCTTGTTCTGCACCAGGCATTGCGTCGCCAGCACATGCTCAACCTCGCTGGTGCCGATGCCAGTCGCCAACGCACCAAACGCGCCGTGGGTGGAGGTGTGGGAATCACCGCAGACCACCGTCATGCCGGGCAACGTCGCGCCCTGCTCCGGGCCGATGACGTGAACGATGCCCTGACGCACGTCCATCAGATCAAACTTGGTAATGCCGTACTCGGCACAGTTGGCATCCAGCGCATCGAGCTGCGCGCGCGCGATCGGATCGGCAATGCCTTTGGCGCGATCTACCGTCGGCACATTGTGATCCGGCACCGCCAGATTGGTCGGCAGGCTCCACGGCTTGCGGCCGGCCAGACGCAGCCCCTCAAAGGCTTGCGGGCTGGTAACTTCGTGCACCAGATGGCGATCGATATACAACAGCGCCGAACCGTCGCCGAAATCAATGACGACATGCGCATCCCACAATTTGTCATACAGGGTCTTGCCGCTCATGCGGATCTCTCCATGCGAAGTGCGTACAGTCTAGGAGTGCGCTATGGATAACTCCAATGAATCGTTTTCATAAATGTCATTCCAGATTAGAATAAACAGATGGACCAGCAGACTCTTGGCGCCTTCCTCGCCGTGGCCGACACCGGCTCGTTCTCCCGTGCCGGCGAACGGCTACACCTGTCGCAGCCCGCCGTCAGCAAGCGCATCGCCGCACTGGAAGCCGAACTGGGCTATCCGCTGTTCGACCGCATTGCACGTCGTGTCAGCCTCACCGACGCAGGCCGTGCCCTGCTGCCCCACGCCCACCGTCTGCTGGACAATCTCGAAGACGCCCGCCGCGCCCTGTCGCACCTGTCCGAACGCATCGCCGGCCGCCTGTCGTTGGGCACCAGTCATCACATCGGCCTGCACCGCCTGCCGCCAGTGCTCCGCGCCTTCGCCCAGCAGTATCCGGAAGTCGATATCGACATCCACTTCATGGATTCCGAAGTCGCCTGCGCCGCCGTCCTGGCTGGCGATCTGGAATTGGGCATCGTCACCCTGCCGCCCGAGCCGTTGCACAACCTGGGCGTGCAACAACTATGGACCGACCGACTCACCGTCGTCGTCGCGCCCGAATATCCGCTGCTGAAGGCACGCCACCTCAAGCTCGGCGACCTCGCCGCCTGGCCCGCCGTGCTACCCGACGAAAGCACCTATACACATCGAATCATCAAAGCCGCCATGGCCAGCCATGGCGTGCAACCCCACGTGCGGCTCGCGACGAATTACCTGGAGACACTCAAGATGCTGGTGGCCATCGGCCTGGGCTGGAGCGTGCTACCGGAGACCCTGCTCGACGACTCTATCCGTGAGCTGGCGTTGCCGAAGCTGGAGATGCGTCGTAAGCTCGGGGTGGTGCGGCATCGGCAACGTACGCTTTCGGCAGCAGCGCGAGCGTTGTTGGGCCAAATGGATGTCGATTCGACTTGACACACCATACTGGAGCAGACTCCATCACTTTACGCTCGCCACCGCGCTCGTCGCGTAGGCTGCGATGAAGGAGAACCAGCGAGACTAATAATACATACAGTATCGTGTCGCCGTATTACCCCAAGTTCGCAGTTACCCGCGATACCCTTGCCATTCGGCTAACTCTTCCCCTTGCCGGGCGAGTAGCGGACTTTCACCTCACAAGGAGGTGCGCCCTTGCCCGGCACACCACAGATAACGGCGGGAGTTGCCTCCCGCCGTTATCTCGGTTGAAAGGCTTCAGGTGCCGAAGTGGTAATTCACGCCGACGGTAAAGTTGTTGCTGGTGATGCTGCCGCCGTCCTGGTGGATGTATTCTCCGGTCACACCCACGTTGCTGCGCAGGCGGTATTCAGCACCAAAACCAATCCGGAAGTTGGCGCCGGTGCCATTCCGATCTCCGGTCGGGATGACGATGCCGAAGCCCATTTTGGCGTAGGGCATGATCTGATGTTGCGCCCCCAGCGGGAGGCCCGCGAGCACTTCGGCGCCGTAGACGTTGGAGCCGAAGGCCACCCGGCTTCCAGCTGAGCCGAGGCGGCTGTGAGTGGATTGACCGTTGAAATCGGCGAAGACATCGGCGCCAACAATCAGCGGCGAATACTGACCCAGTGCGCGCAACGGCAGCGCGACGTTATAGCCGGCATGTGGGCCGACGGTGAGCGAGACTTGCGAATCCAGCCCGTCCGCGCTGGCATCGTTCAGACCGATCTGACCGCCGACATACGGACCGGCCCAGTAAGAGGTGGCAGCAGTGGGGGTTGCAGCCAGCGCGATGCCGGGGACGCAGGCGCAGGTACCGCTCAACAACAACATTTTCCATGTCTTGTTCATGTTGGATTCTCCTGATTTTGGAGTTGGGGGGAGGCAGTTCGCCGTGGGATGACTTGGGTTAGGCGACCGCCTATCCAAGTCGCACGCAGCAGCAACTAGTTGGATTATAATGCATTGTAAAAATTCCTGCGTATAATTTACACATAATTAGTGTCCACTAGGAAACGCTAACCACATGATTTAACAGTTGAATACGTGTAAATCTGGAGTGTAAAACTCCCGGGTATTGTACTTTAATACACGTCGAGCTATTTCCCGCCCACCGGCTTGCTGGAAACGATAGCAGTCCGCAGCTCGCGCAGCCTAGACTTGACGATGGCTTCGTTCTTCGAGGCGATTCGGGGCGAGAAGACGGTGGCTGAGATCATGGCCCACCATGTGGTTCATGCCACCCAGGTGTTGGAGAAGCTGGCAGGGATTTTCGGCGGGACGGCGATCACGGATGACGGCAAGGAGCAGATCCGCAAATTCCCCGGTCTGGGCGCCAAGCGATGATCGATCGGGGTTCCGAGGTACCTGTGAAGCGCCAGGCACGGCTGCTGAATCTGAGCCGCTCAGGTGTTTACTACGTGCCGCGGCCGCTGCCCGATCGGGATCTGAGGCTCATGCGGCGCCTAGACGAGCTGCACTTGAAGTGGCCGTCCTTTTGCAACGCGCGCGTCGACTTTCGCGCCCCGTAGAACGGCCATGATATCGGCCGCCGACACGTCACGACACTGATGCGGCGGACGGGCATGGAGACGATCTACCGCAGACCCCGCACGAGCATACCGGCACACGATGCGGCAATCCGGCCGTACCTGGTGGCGATATTGGCCCTCTACAACCGCAAGGG
>CAJDTS010000011.1_pt1 | contig 25208 bp, 20 predicted proteins | sample 7389861 | NCBI WGS metagenome assembly CAJDTS01 (sample SAMEA7055659, study PRJEB34461) | soil metagenome | biome: terrestrial ecosystem; feature: Peninsula; material: soil | place: Antarctica | collected 2016 | reverse complement strand
GCGGCTGCGGCATTAGCTCGAACTGAGTAACGCTGAGCGCGCCCTGACGATTGCTGGTACCTACGCAATCCGAGCCGGTATCGCCGCCGCCGATGACGATGACGTGCTTGCCCTTGGCGCTGATCTGATTTTCGACGGTGTCGCCGGCATCAACGCGATTCTGCTGCGGCAGGAACTGCATGGCGAATTGGACGCCGTCCAATTCGCGGCCCGGCACCGGCAGGTCACGCGGATACTCGGCACCGCCGGTCAGCAGTATGGCGTCGAACTCCTGCTTGAGCTGTTCGGGAGAGATCGTTTCTTGCGCAGCGCTGGCCACATTCACCAGCGCATCCACACCGACAAACACGCGAGTGCGGAAGCTGACGCCTTCCGCCTTCATCTGCTCGATGCGGCGATCAATATGTGATTTTTCCATCTTGAAGCCGGGGATGCCGTAGCGCAGCAGACCGCCGATGCGATCATTCTTCTCGAATACGGTGACGGCATGGCCCGCGCGCGCGAGTTGCTGGGCGGCGGCCAGACCGGATGGGCCCGAGCCGACGATGGCCACGGTCTTGCCGGTTTTGGTCGCGGGAGGACGCGGTACCACCCAACCATTTTCCCAGCCTTTGTCGATGATGTAGCGCTCGATCGACTTTATCCCGACGGGGTCGTCGTTGATGTTGAGCGTGCAGGCCGGCTCACAGGGCGCCGGACAGACACGGCCGGTGAACTCGGGGAAGTTGTTGGTCGACAGCAGCGTGTCCAGCGCCTGCCGCAGCTTGCCGCTGTAGACCAGGTCATTCCAGTCCGGAATGATGTTGTTGACTGGGCAGCCAGTCATGCAGAACGGCGTGCCGCAATCCATGCAGCGCGCACCCTGCACCTTGGCGGCGCCATCGCTCAGCGCCTCAATGAATTCCTTGTTGTTCCGCAGGCGCGCAGCCACCGGTAGATACGATTCGCTCTGGCGCTTGAATTCCAGAAATCCAGTGATCTTGCCCATGGTGTCTCTCGTGTTCGTTCAGTGCGTCACCGCGGTCAGGCAGCGACGAATTCCTTACTGTGTGCCGCGGCTTGCACCGCGGCCATCTCGGTCAGCGCGCGCCGGTATTCGTGCGGAAAGACCTTGACGAAATGCCGGCGGGCATTGGACCAGTCGTCCAGCAGATTGCGCGCACGCGTGCTGCCGGTGTACCTGAAATGGCGTTCGACCAACTGCTTGAGGATGGCCTCGTCGGTCTGCGTCTCCTCTCCGCGCAGGATGTGGTGCCAGAGCGTGCGTTCGCCCCTGGCCTCCTGTTCGACACGGCTCGGTACCGGCTCCAGCGCAACCATGTCGGTGTTGCACTTCTTGGCAAAATCGCTGGTCGGATCGTAGACATAGGCAATACCACCCGACATCCCCGCGGCAAAATTGCGGCCGGTGACACCCAGCACGACGACGGTGCCGCCGGTCATGTATTCACAGCCGTGATCGCCGGTCCCTTCGACCACAGCGATGGCACCGGAATTGCGTACCGCGAACCGCTCGCCGGCGACGCCGTTGAAGAACGCCTCGCCCTCAGTGGCGCCGTATAACACGGTGTTGCCGACGATGATGTTATCGATTGCGCGACCGCGGAAACCCGTGTTGGTACGCACTACAATGCGGCCACCGGACAAGCCCTTGCCGACGTAATCGTTGCCTTCGCCGACCAAATCCAGCGTGATACCGTGGACCAGGAAGGCGCCGACCGACTGTCCCGCTGTGCCTTGCAGCTGAATGTGGATGGTGTCGTCGGGCAGGCCGTCGTGACCGTACTTGCGTGCGACTTCGCCCGACAACATGGTGCCAACGGTACGGTTGACGTTGCGGACGGGCGAGATGAAAGAGACTTTCTCGCCGTGGTCGATAGCCGGTCTAGCCTGTGCGATCAACTTGTGGTCCAGCGCTTTGTCCAGCCCGTGATCCTGCGCTTCAGTGTGATGCGACGGTTCGGTGGCGGCGACCTCCGGCTGATAAAAGATACGGCTGAAATCGAGGCCCTGCGCTTTCCAGTGCGAAATAGCTTGGGCTTTTTCCAGCAGATCGGTACGGCCGATGAGGTCGTCGAACCTGGCGATGCCCAGTTGCGCCATCAACTGCCGCGCCTCTTCGGCGACGAAAAAGAAAAAATTGACGACGTGCTCGGGCTTGCCGGAAAATTTCTTGCGCAGCACCGGGTCCTGCGTGGCCACACCCACCGAGCAGGTGTTGAGATGGCACTTGCGCAACATGATGCAACCCTCGACTACCAGCGGCGCCGTGGCAAAGCCCATCTCATCGGCACCCAGCATGGCGCCGATAACGACATCACGGCCGGTTTTCATCTGACCATCGGCCTGCACCCTGATGCGGTTGCGTAAGCCGTTGAGCATGAGCGTCTGCTGGGTTTCGGCCAGGCCAAGTTCCCACGGCGCGCCGGCGTGCTTGATCGAGGACTGCGGACTGGCGCCGGTGCCGCCATCGTGACCGGCGATGACCACATGGTCAGCTTTGGCCTTGCACACGCCGGCGGCGACGGTGCCGACGCCGACTTCTGCTACCAGTTTGACCGAGATTGAGGCGCGTGGGTTAGCGTTCTTGAGGTCGTGGATCAGCTGCGCCAGATCCTCGATGGAGTAGATGTCGTGGTGCGGCGGCGGCGAAATCAGACCGACGCCGGGTACTGAAAACCGTAGGCGCGCGATGTACTCGGACACCTTCTTGCCCGGCAACTGCCCCCCCTCGCCAGGCTTGGCCCCCTGCGCCATTTTGATCTGAATCTGGTCGGCCGAGTTCAGGTACTCGGCGGTGACGCCGAAGCGGCCAGCGGCAACCTGCTTGATGCGTGAGCGCAGAGAATCGCCTTCCATCAACGGGATATACGCCTGAACCTGCTCGTCACCGATCACCGAGGCCATGGTGGCGTCTTTGCCGATGGCATTGCCTTTGAGCTCTTCGCGATAACGTGCCGGGTCTTCACCACCCTCGCCGGTGTTGGACTTGCCGCCGAGGCGGTTCATCGCCACTGCCAAGGTGGCATGTGCCTCGGTACTGATCGAGCCCAGCGACATGGCACCGGTAGCGAAACGCTTGACGATCTCTTTGGCCGGCTCGACCTCCTCCAGCGGAATCGCTTTCGACGGATCGATTTTGAACTCGAACAGACCGCGCAGCGTCATGTGACGCTTGCTCTGGTCGTTGATGATCTGCGCGTATTCCTTGTAGGTGCTGTAGTTGTTGGCGCGGGTCGCGTGTTGCAGCTTGGCGATGGCGTCAGGTGTCCACATGTGTTCGTCGCCACGCAGGCGAAAGGCGTAGTCGCCGCCGGCGTCGAGCATGCTGGCGAGCACAGGATCGTTGCCGAAGGCCGCCCGATGCAGGCGCAGTGCTTCTTCCGCCACCTCGAACACGCCGATACCCTCGACGTTGGACGGTGTGCCACGGAAATACTTGTCGATCAGCGCACGGTTGAGGCCGATGGCCTCGAAAATCTGCGCGCCGCAGTAGGACATGTAGGTGGAAATACCCATCTTGGACATGACTTTCATCAGGCCCTTGGCGATGGCCTTCTGGAAGTTGGCGATGGCCTTTTCGGGTGTGAGGTCATCGGGCAGCCCGATGCTGGTGGTCTGCGCCATGTCGGCCAGTGTCTCCATCACCAGATAGGGATGGATCGCTTCAGCGCCATAACCGGCGAGCAGGGCGAAGTGATGCACCTCGCGCGCCGAACCGGTCTCGACCACCAGACCGGTGGAGGTGCGCAGGCCGTTGTTGACCAGATGTTGATGAATCGCCGACGTCGCCAGCAACGCCGGAATCGCAACGTTGTCGGCGTCCATCCTGCGGTCGGAAACGATGATGATGTTGTGACCCGACTTGACTGCATCCACCGCCTTGGCGCACAGCGACGCCAGCCGCGCCTCAATCCCTTCCTTGCCCCACGCGGCGGGATAGCAGATGTTCAGCTCGCGCGACTTGAATTTTCCGCGGGTATGCACGGCGATGTTGCGCAGCTTGTCCATGTCATCAAAACCCAGCACCGGCTGCGCCACTTCCAGACGCATCGGCGGGTTGTCATTGTTGATATCCAGCACATTCGGCTTGGGCCCGATGAAGGACACCAGCGACATCACCAGCGCCTCGCGGATCGGATCGATCGGCGGGTTGGTCACCTGTGCGAACAATTGCTTGAAGTAGTTGTACAGCGGCTTGGACCTGTTGGACATGACCGCCAGCGGCGCGTCGTTGCCCATCGAACCGGTTGCCTCCATGCCCGTGGCGGCCATCGGCGCCAACAGCATCTTGATGTCTTCCTGGGTGTAGCCGAACGCCTGCTGGCGGTCGAGCAGAGGCGTCGCATGCGATGCCTCTGCGGGAGCATCGACAGGCTGCACCTTACTTGGGTTCAGCTTCAACTCTTCTAGCTTGATTCGCACGCGCTGAATCCACGCCTTGTAAGGCTTGGCGTTGGCAAACGTGCTCTTGAGTTCCGCGTCTTCGATGATGCGGCCTTCCTCAAGATCGATCAGGAACATGCGGCCCGGTTGCAGACGCCATTTCTTGGTGATGCGTGATTCCGGGATCGGCAACACCCCGGCTTCGGAGGCCATCACCACCAGATCGTCATCGGTGACGATAAAGCGCGCCGGACGCAGGCCGTTACGGTCCAGCGTGCCGCCGATATAACGGCCATCGGTAAAAGCGATGGCCGCCGGCCCATCCCAGGGCTCCATCATCGCCGCGTGATATTCGTAAAAAGCGCGGCGGTTGGAATCCATCAGCGTATGGTTCTCCCAAGCCTCCGGGATCATCATCATCATCGCCTGCGCGATCGGGTAGCCAGCCATCACCAACAGTTCCAGCGCGTTGTCGAAGCAGGCGGTATCCGACTGGCCTTCGTAGATCAGCGGGAACAGTTTTTGCAGGTCATCACCCAGCACATCCGACTGCATCGCGCCGCGCCGTGCACGCATCCAGTTGTAATTGCCTTTAACCGTGTTGATTTCACCGTTATGCGCGATCATCCGGTAGGGGTGGGCCAGCGGCCACTCCGGAAAGGTATTGGTGGAGAAGCGCTGATGCACCAGCGCCAGCGCAGAAACGCAACGCGGGTCCTGCAGGTCCTTGTAATAGACCCCGACTTGGTCGGCTAGCAGCAGGCCCTTGTAAACCACCGTGCGCGCCGACATCGACGGCACAAAGTATTCCTTGCCGTGCAGCAGATTCAGCGCCTGAATCGCGTGTGCCACGGATTTGCGAATGACATAGAGCTTGCGCTCCAGCGCGTCGGTGACGGTGATATCCGGGCCGTGGCCGATGAAGACCTGGCGGATCACCGGTTCTTTCGCCCGCACCGTCGGCGACATCGGCATGTCGTGGTCCACCGGCACGTCGCGCCAACCCAGCAGGATCTGGCCTTCCTCGCGGATGGCGCGCTCGATCTCCTGTTCGCAGGCGATGCGTGAAGCATTTTCCTTGGGCAGGAACACCATCCCCACGCCGTACTCGTCCAGCGGCGGCAGCTCGACACCCAGCTTCGCCATTTCCTCCCGATACAACTGATCCGGCAGCTGGATCAGTACGCCCGCACCGTCCCCCATCAGCTTGTCGGCGCCAACCGCTCCACGGTGATCGAGGTTACGCAGGATCAGCAGCCCCTGCGCGACGATCGCCTGACTTTTGTGTCCCTTGATATGCGCGACAAAGCCGACGCCACAGGCGTCATGCTCGTTGTCGGACGAGTAGAGACCGTGCTGCTGGAGTTGATGAACTGCGGTCGCGGTATCACGTTCCATGGCGCATTCCTCGATACTCCACTGAACAGGGTTGCACAGCTTAGTGCAACGCAACACCAAATCCAAGCAAATTAATCGGGGTCAGAACCTAATTGTTTTGAGCTAGCTCACGCCTTTAAGTTAATTGGGGACGTATTAACAGATCGAACGGTAGCAAAGATAATCTCTACGAATCCGTAGAGCCACTTTTCAATCCACCGGCCGGCCTGCCCGCATGAGAGCGTACGGCACGCCGTTTTGTGTGTTGCTGCAGCACGGCCACGAAATCAGGCTCGCCCAACGCCCAGCCCTTGAGCGCCGACTCGGTCAAAGCCTTCTGTTGATCGCGCGGCTGCCCCTGCGCGACCAGTTCAGAGTAGTTCGCCTCGCGCGCAAACGGCGTGTTGCCCAACTGCCAGTACAGCGCGTGCGGCGTGAGTATGGGATCCTGCCGCAGTCCGGCGTAGTGGCCGTAACTGGACCATGGATAGTCCTCAGCCTTGAGTGCCATCCCGGCGCGTACCGGATTGAGGTCTACATAGACCATGCAGGCGAGCAGATAGCGTTCAGTCTGCACCAGTGTCGATCGGTAGCGGCCTTCCCACAGTGTGCCGCTGCGCTCGTGGCGTTTGTTGAAATACTGCACGTAACGCCGGCCGACTGCTTGCATCATGGTCGGCACGCCGGTCTGCGTCTCCGGCGTTGCCAACAGATGCAAATGATTACTCATCAGCACATAACTGTGTAGTGCGACCTTGTTTTTTCTGGCGGATTCGTCGAGAAGACCGAGCAGCGTTCGACGATCTTCATCGTCGTGAAAGGTTGTCTGCCGGTTGTTCCCGCGCTGAATGATGTGGTGCGGATAACCCGGAACGGTCAGACGGGGCAAGCGGGCCATTGGCGAGAGACGGGGGAACAGGAGACGGGAAGGAGGGAAAAAAGCAAGCCGTCGAACGATGAGCGCGCTCCGCGTAGATCAAGCTCGCGGGCGAGACTTCAACACCATCGACTTCGTCGACGGCCCTCTCCCGCAAGCGGGAGAGGCGTCCAAACTTTCGTGAATATTAACGCCGCGAGCGGCGCCAGATCGAGGAGGCAAGCGGTGGTGGCACATCATTATCGCAAACGCCGCGGGTTGAACAGACGCTCGTATTCGTCGATGGCGTAGCGATCCGTCATCCCTGCAATGTAGTCCGCAACCACGCGAGCGCGACCGGCGTCGCTCTGTTTTTGCTCAAGCTGGCGGGCGCGATCGAAAAACTCCGGCGGCATCAGGCGCGGATCGGTGAATAAAACGGCGAACAGTTCGCGCACGACATTCTTGGCTTTGGTCGTCATGCGGTAAACCAGGTGATGTTTGTACAACTGCTCGCGTAAAAATCGCTTGAGTTCGAGATTGTCGCGTTCCACACGTTCGCTGAAACCGATCACGGGCTGCGCCTGCATTCGCACCACCGCAGCATCCGCCGGCGCCAGCTGTTCGAGCCGCGCACGCGCGTTTCCGACCAGATCACCGACCAGTTCGTTGATCATGCGGCGCACGGTTTCGTGACGCTGTTGCTTAGGCATGACATGCGGGTACGCAACCAGCACATCGTCGTGATGGTGTTTGAACAAGGGTAATTCACGCAGTTGCTCGATACTGATCAGCCGCGCACGCAGGCCGTCATCAACATCGTGATTGTTGTAGGCGACTTCATCGGCAACATTGGCAAGCTGCGCTTCCAACCCGGGTTGCTGCCGCTGCAAAAAACGTTCGCCAATATCACCCAGCTCGCGGGCACGGCGTTCCGAACAGTGTTTGAGGATGCCTTCACGCGTCTCGAAGGTGAGATTTAACCCCGCGAACGCAGCGTACTTGTCTTCCAGCTCATCGACCACTCGCAGCGACTGGAAATTGTGCTCAAAGCCGCCGTAGTCGAGCATGCACTCGTTGAGTGCGTCCTGCCCGGCGTGACCGAAAGGCGTATGACCGAGATCGTGCGCGAGGCAGATCGCTTCACAGAGATCTTCGTTGAGCCGCAGCGCGCGCGCTACGGTGCGGGCGATCTGCGCCACTTCCAGCGAGTGCGTCAGGCGGGTGCGGAACAGATCGCCCTCGTGATTGACGAACACTTGGGTCTTGTACTCGAGTCGCCGGAACGCGGCGCTGTGGATGATGCGGTCACGGTCGCGTTGGTATTCGGAACGGTAGGCTGGTGCGGGCTCGGCATAGCGCCGACCACGCGAATGCGCCGGATCGGCGGCGTAGGGAGCCAAGCTCATCGACGCACTCTCATTGACCCGGCTCATGCGGATGGATTCAGGGACACGGCTTCAGCGCAAAATTGCGACAAAGTTGCGTCCAGGGCAGTGGGGTTGAAGTCTGCGGTGACCACGGCATCCCCCAGCGCACGCATCATCACCAGGCGCAGTTTGCCGGCCGCGACTTTCTTGTCGCGTGCCATCAGTTCGATAAAATCACTCGGCCGCATGCCCGGCGGCGGACGTGTCGGCAAACCGGCACCGGACACCAGCGCCTCGCAGCGGAGCACGGCATCGGGCGGTAACCATTCCATCCGCGCCGACAGACCGGCCGCCATGCACAGACCGGTGGCGACCGCTTCACCGTGCAGCCAATTCCCGTAGCCAGCCCAAGTTTCAATGGCATGGGCGAAGGTATGGCCGAGATTGAGCAACGCACGCGGACCAACTTCGCGCTCATCCAGCGCGACGATGCGCGCCTTCAGCGCACAGCAGCGCTCAATGGCGTGCGCCAGCGGTTCAGTCTCCAGTGCGCGCAAGCGGTCGAGATTGCGCTCCAGCCAAGCCAGAAAAGCAGCATCGCCGAGCAGGCCATACTTGATGACTTCGGCCATGCCGGCGGCAAACTCGCGCGGCGGCAATGTCGCCAGTGTGTTGGTATCAGCCAACACCATGCGCGGCTGATGGAAGGCACCGATCAGATTCTTGCCGCGCGCATGATTGACGCCGGTCTTGCCGCCGACCGAGGAATCCACCTGCGCTAACAGCGTGGTGGGAATCTGCAGGAAGTCGATGCCACGCTGGTAGATGGCGGCGACAAAGCCGGCGAGATCACCGATGACACCCCCGCCCAGCGCCACCAGCACACCGTCGCGCGGAAAATTATCGGTCAGCAACCAATCCAGAACCGTCTCGACGGTTGCTAGAATCTTCTGCGCTTCACCGGCTGGCAGCACTCTGGCCTGCGCGGCGTCGATCTGCAAGGCCTGCAACACCGGCGCCAAGTAATGCACTGCGACGTTGGCATCGGTCAGCACGCGCAGCGGGCGTGCTGCGTAGCCAGCGTAATGTTCGGCCTGTCCCAGCAAGCCGTCGCCGATATGGATCGGATAACCGCGCGCGCCCAGTTCGACCTGCAGCGTCAGCACGTTTGGCGCTCGCTGCCGGGGTCTTGAGTTGTAGACAGATCGCGCACGATTTCACGCGCCAGTATACTGGCGCTGCGGTGATCGGTTTCCAGCACCAGATCGGCGATCTCGCGATACAGCGGGTCGCGCTGCACGAACAGGCGTTCAAGAACCGCGCGGCGATCGCCGTCCTGCAGCAAAGGCCGGGTTTCGCTATGACGGGTGCGCATGAATTGTTGATGCAGGCTGGCGTGCAGATAAACGACGTGGCCGCGAGCGGCCAGGTGGTGGCGGTTGTCGGCATTGAGCACGACGCCGCCGCCGGTAGCCAGCACCAGACCCTGCCGTGCGGTCAATTCGTCGATGATCTGCGCTTCGCGGTTGCGGAAGCCGGACTCGCCTTCCTTTTCGAAAATGTAACTGATATCGACGCCGGTACGCGCCTCGATCTCATGGTCGCTGTCGGCGAAAGCGAGTCCCAGATCATCGGCCAGGCGCCGGCCGACCGTGGTCTTGCCGGCACCCATCGGACCGATCAGGAAGATGTTTGGATGCTGCGCCATAAACTTGTAGACACCAAGGCCGCGCCCGCCAACGCGGACGTGTCGCCAGTAGTATAGCGAAGCTCCGCCGTCGGCCGCGGCTCAGTTGTCGCCGTCGACCTTGAGCGCTTGGTTGATGATTTTTGGAGTAATGAAAACCAGCAGCTCGGTGCGATTGTTCTGATGCTCGGTTGAGCGGAACAAGGCGCCCAGGAAGGGAATGTCGCCCAGCAGCGGAACCTTGGTCACCGAGTCCATCTTGGTGTTCTGGTAGATTCCGCCCAGTACCACGGTCTGGCCGTTATTCACCAGCACCTGCGTATTGACCCTGCGCGTGTCGATGGCGGGTACGCTGCCACCGCTACCAGTATTAACATTCTTTCCTTGCTCGTCGTCGCGCACTTCCAGATCCATGATGATGCGGCCGTCAGGCGTGATCTGCGGCGTGACATTGAGGCTCAGCACCGCTTTCTTGAACGACACCGAAGTGGCGCCGCTGCTGGTGGACTCTTGGTAAGGAATCTCCGTGCCCTGCTCAATGGTGGCCTGTTTACCGTTGGCGGTGATCACCCGGGGCGTGGAAGTAACTTCGATTTCACCTTCGGCCTGCAGTGCCTGCAGTTCCAGATCGACAAGATATTTCGCGCCCAGCAAAGCCAATCCTAGCGTGCCGGCGGGAGCGGCGTTAAGTGGAAGATTAACGTTGTAGCGATTGGCCAGCGCGCCAAGCGTCACCGGAAAATTGCTGCCGTTGTTGAGGAAGCTCTGCACCGTGGTATCGGTGGCAGCATTGCTGCCGGAGGTCGTCACCAAGCCGTTGCTGCCAACACCATTCACTCCGCTGACACCAAATCTCACGCCCAACTGCCGGTCAAAGTTTTTGGTGGCAACGACGACACGCGACTCGATCAGTACCTGCCGCACCGGCACATCCAGCCGCGTCACCAGCGCCCGGATGTCCGCCAGGTTGTCCAGCGTCTCCAGTACCAGCAGCGTGTTAGTGCGTGGATCGACGGTGACCTGGCCGCGCTTGCTGAGGATCGAATTGCCGCCGGATTTGAGGATCGCGGCGATGTCGCTGGCCTTGGCATAATTGACCTGAATGATCTCCGAGTGCAGCGGCGCCAACTCGACATTCTGCTGCTGGGTTTCCAGCTCGGCTTTCTCGCGCGCCGCCAGTTCCTGCAGCGGGGCAACAAAGATGACGTTGCCCTGCCGGCGTTGCCCCAGACCCTTGGTGCGCAGGATGATGTCCAACGCTTGGTCCCACGGCACATCGTCGAGGCGGATGGCGATGTCGCCTGTGACCGAATCCGACACCACCATGTTGACGCCGGCGACGTCGGCAATGATCTGCAACAGCGCGCGCACGTCGACGCTCTGGAAGTTAAGGCTGATCTTCTTGCCGGTGTACTGCGGATGTTCGCGCTGGCGCTGTTCCACCTGTTGCTGTGTCAGCGGCTGCAGTTCGAGCGCAAACTTGTCGCCGGTCTGATAGGAGGTCTGCTGGTAGTTGCCGTTGCTTACCGGCGTCACCACGATCTCGACCCCGTCACCGACGCGGCGCGTCTCAATGTATTTCACCGGCGTGGCGAAATCGAGCACATCGAGCTGCTTGAGCAGTTTTGCAGGCACGCGAGTGTGGCGGAAGCGAGCGATGATCTTGCCGCCCTGCTGCTGGACATCGACCGACACATGCGGATCGCTCAGGGACACCACCACGCGGCCCTGGCCTTCCTCTCCTCGGCGGAAATCGACCCCGTTGATGACATAGCTGGGCACGGGCCCAGTGGTGGTGGTGGTGGTGACAGCGCTGCCCGCCAACTCAATCAACACGTCATTGCCTTTGGTCTGGATGGTGTAGGGCACCACCTGCTTGAGATCCAGCACCACCCGCGTGCGGCCCTGCGCCTGTACCGCAGCGTAGGCACGCAGCGGGCCGAGATCGAGGTTGCGGAAGCGTGGATTGATGGCCAGCGTCGTATCCGGCAGGTCCACCGACAGGCGCGCCGGCTGGTGGATGGTGAACGTCTGCGGCTGCGGCGCCGGAGCCGAAAGATGCAGGCGCACCAGGATACGATCACCACTCGCGGGCGAGGCATCAATGGATTGCAGACTGCGGCCATCTGCCTGCACCGTACCGACGCACAGCAGCAACGCCAGAGCCGAGAGCCGCCAGCACCCGCGCCCACACGATGGAGGTCTGCCCGGCCGCTTCGCAGGCGCCGGGTTTCGGGTATCAGTCACCGTTGGACTCAACATTTGTGCGTGCTCCACATTGCGCATTTCATTGGGCAAGGCTCATGACTGTGGCGCGCCGCTGCCATCCGTTAAAGCCGTCCGGAACGAGTTCCGAAAGATCGACTTCACCGTCCGTGATCCGGACGACCTTGCCGTAGTTCTGGCCCATGTAATTTCCCACGGTGATGCGATGAATGACGCCGTCGGGGGCTTTGATCATGGCATACACCCTACCGTTGAAATCGATGGTGCCGACCATCTTCAGGGCATCCAGCGGGTATGCTTCCAGCGGTTCCCTGTCACGGCTCAGATCCGGATGCAGCCCTTTGACGTCGGCGGGCCCGCTGGGTTGGTTCTGCGGCGCCAACTCGGGCACGAACGGATCGCGTCGGCTGCCGGCGACGTAAGCATACGGCGTGTAAGGCTTGATCTGCGGCACCGGCAGTACCGTCGTCACCTTGCGCGCCTTGATCTGCGCCACGTACTCCTGCAAATCGCTCATATTTCCGCCGCAGGCCGACAGCGACAACGCCATCAGCACGGGTAACGACAGGCGCGTACAGATTTTCACCGGCGCCCCTTGTTGGATTCTTTCTTCCTGGCCGCACCTTCGGATTCGTCCAGATAGCGGTAGGTCATGGCCAGAGCACTCATGCGCAGCACGCCGTTGCTGGCCTTGCCGCCGACTGGGGCAATGCTCACCTGATCGATAGTGACGATGCGCGGCAGGGCCGCCACCGCGCTGACGAAGGCCCCCATCTGATGGTAATCGCCGGTGACCACGATCTTGTTGGGAATCACCGCGTAAAAATCCTTGGGCTGCTCAGCCAGCGGCTGGAACAGCTCCTCATTCAGCCCCGCGGCGATGCGCGCCTGCGAAATGTCGTTGAGCAGGTTGGCCACTTCACTCTTGCTGGGCAGCTGCTTGAGCATGTCGCCGAAGTCGTGTTGCATCTGCACCAGCTGCTTTTTGTAAGCATTGAGTCCGGCCGCTTTGTGCTGCTTGGTCTCGAATTCGCGGCGCAGTTGCGGTTCCTGCCGTTGTGCCTGCTGCAGATCTGCGTAGCGCGGCGCAACGCCGAAATAATAGCCGCCACCGAAGATCACCAGCACCACCAGTACACAGAAGAAGTAATAGACCCACTGCGACCAGCTGCCGGGATTGTTCCAATCAAGTCCCTGCAGCTCATCAAAGACGGCGCGAAAATCAATGTCGGCGAGCTTCACGGCTTGCCCTCCGGTGCGGATGCCGTCAGGTTTTTGACTTCAAGCGTGAAATCGGAACGATGCTGATGATTCTGTTCGCTGGTCGTGATCACCACCAACCGGGGGTTGGCAAACCACGGCGAAGCATCGAGGTTCTTGATGTAGGCGGAAACCCGGCCGTTGGACTGGGCCACGCCTTTCAGGGTGACATTGTTCTCCTGCTGCTCGAGCGAAGTCAGATAGACGCCATCGGGCAAGGTACTGACGATCTCGTCGAAGAAATGAACGGTGGCGGCACGGCTCTGCTGCAGATGCTCGATCACCTGCATGTGCGACAGCAGATCGTCTCTGAGCTTGTCCAACGCCTTGATCTGTTTGATCTGTTTGTCGATATCGGCGATCTGCTGTTTGAGGTAATGATTGCGCGCCTGCTGGTTATTAACCGCAGCCCCCAGTCCAAGCACCACCACCACCACCACCGCCACTGCCGCGACAACTGCCAAACCAAGCAGTCCGAAGAACTCCTTCTTGCGCCGCTCGCGCCGTTCGCTGCGCCAATCGAGCAAATTGATCCGGGTCATGGCATCGGCTCATTCAACTTCGTCGAAGGCGCGCAGCGCCAGACCTGTCGCGATCAGTAGTGACGCCTCCTCGCGCGCCAGCTGCTGCGGCCGCACCCGTTGCGCCACCGACATGTTCGCGAACGGATGCGCAACGACCGCGGGGATCTCAATCCGTTGCTGGATCGCTTCGGCAACACCGGCGATCTGCGCGCAGCCGCCGACTAGAATCAGCTGCGATATCTGCTCATGCCGCCCCGGGCTGGCGTAAAAAAACTGCAGGGAGCGATCGACCTGTTGCGCCATGTCGTCGACGAAGTGCGCCAGCAGACCGCTTTCGTAATCTTCCGGCAGCTCACCAAAGCGCTTGGCGCGGCCTGCCTCCGCGAAACTCATGCCGTACTGCCGCATCACTTCGTGGGTGAGTTGTTTGCCGCCGAACGCCTGCTCACGTGTGTAGACAGTCTGCAGATTTTTCAGCACCAGTATGGCCGTGGTGGTGGCGCCGACGTCGACCAACGCGACGGTGGCATCGTGTCCACCGCCGGGGATCTGTGCGGTCAGCAATTGGCAGGCGTTCTCCAGCGCGTAGGCTTCGATATCCACCACTTTCGCGATCAGGCCGGCGATCTCCACCGCAGCAACGCGCGATTCCACCTGGGACTTACGGCAGGCGGCCAGCATCACATTGACGCTGGTATTGTCAGTGGCGTTCTCGCCAAACACCTGAAAATCCAGATTGACTTCGTTGATCGGGTAAGGAATGTACTGGTCCGCCTCGGCCTTGATCTGGTCTTCCATATCCTGCGGGCGCAATCCCGCCGGCATGCTGATCTGCTTGGTGATGACCGAAGAACCGGCCACCGCCACCGCCACATTGCGGGTGCGTGTCCCCGCACGGCCGACCGCACGGCGGATGACCGCAGCCACCGCCTCCGGTTCCACGATCTGGTTGTCGACCACGGCGTCGGCCGGCAGGGGTTCGATTGCAAATGCCTCAACCACATACTGGCCCGCACGCCGGCTCAGCTCGATCAATTTGACCGAGCTGGAACTGATATCCAGACCGACGAGCTCATTTCGTTTGCCGCTGAACAGCGACCTGAACGAGGCCATCCGATCTATTCCCCCAATATTTAACCCGCGCAGAGCACTAATGACTCTTCCCCATTTTCGCCCTAATATAGCGGAGTCCTGCTGTTAAGCAACTATAAGCAGCTTTGGCAAGTAACTGATCGTTACACTAAAGTGATCGACAAGTGGGGCACCCGAAGGGGCCGGATGGTGCGCCGGCAACCTGATTTGCCCCGGAATCCCGCCAGATCAAGAGTCATCCCGAAGGTTTACGCTTGAAACTCGCAGCCCGCATCGTCCTCGTTCTCGTTGCCCTGGCCGTACTGGGCGCGGGTCTTGCCTGGTTGGGCTATCAGGCCGCACGCCACTATTACGGACCTCAGTTGCCGCCGGTCTCGGCGCTGCAGAATATCCATCTCGGTGCGCCTTTGCGCGTCTACACCGAGGACGGCAAGTTGATCGGTCAGTTCGGTGCCGAGCGGCGCCACCCCTTGACCTACGATCAGATCCCCAAGCGCTTGCGCCAGGCCTTCCTGGCCGCTGAAGACAGCGATTTCTTCCATCACGCTGCAGTCGACTGGCCAGGGCTGCTGCGCGCCGCGTTCGTACTCGCCACCACCGGCCAGAAAAAGCAGGGGGGCTCCACCATCACCATGCAGCTGGCGCGCGACCTGTTCCTGTCGCCGGAAAAAACCTACGTGCGCAAGATCAAGGAAATCCTGCTGGCGCAGCGTCTTGAAAAAACGTTGAGCAAACAGCAGATTTTGACGCTGTACCTAAACCGGGTGTTTCTCGGCAATCGCGCTTACGGCGTCGGCGCTGCCGCACAGGTCTATTACGGCAAGGATGTTGACAAACTCACGCTGAATGAAATGGCGACGCTGGCCGGCCTGCCCAAGGCGCCGTCGCGCGACAATCCCATCGCCAGTCCGCCGCACGCCAAACAGCGCCGCGACTACGTCCTCGGCCGCCTGCACTATCTCGGCGAGATCAGCGACGCCGACTATCAGGAGGCACTGGTCGAACCGGTTGCGGCTCACGCCCATGCGCCGGGGGTCGAGCTCGACGCCGCCTATGTCGCCGAGATGGTGCGGGCCGAGATGGTGCGCCGCTACGGCGAGGCGGTCTACAGCTCCGGCGACAGCGTCATCACCACCCTATATTCAAAAGATCAGGCGGTGGCGGTGACTGCGGTGCGAGCCGGGCTACTCGCCTACACCGAACGGCACGGCTACGACGGTGCGGAAAGCAAGCTGACTGCTGCATTGCAAGCCAAGCTGCAAGGCAACCCACAAGACCCCGATGTCCTCGACGCACTGGATTCCTACGCCGTGGTCGGCGGACTGATCCCTGCAGTGGTGATCGACTTCTCGCTGCAGCGCATCCATCTGCAGACCGAGTACGGACCGGTGACGCTGGATCCGAAAGCTTTCGCCTGGGCGCGGTTGAGCGAAAAGAAACCCTTGCAGCCGGGCGACATCGTGCGCCTGGCCCGTACCGAGGGTGGCTGGCAGTTGGCGCAGGTACCGAAAGCGCAGAGCGCACTGGTGGCGCTCGATCCCAGGGACGGCGCGATCCGCGCGCTGGTCGGCGGCTTCGACTTCTACGCCAATAAATACAACCGCGCGGTGCAGGCACAGCGCCAGGTTGGTAGCGGTTTTAAGCCCTATCTTTATAGCTCGGCCTTGGCTCACGGCTTTACGCCGGCTTCAGTATTCCTCGACGCGCCGGTGGTGAGAGCCGGCAGCAATGCGCTGGACGATACTTGGCGGCCGCAGAACGACAACGGCGCGTTCGGCGGGCCGATGCGCATGCGTGAAGCGCTGGTACATTCGGTCAACCTGGTGTCGATCCGCATCCTGCAGGCGATCGGCATCGACTACATGCGCGGCTACGTGCCGCCGCGATTCGGCATCCCCAAGGAGCGGATTCCCGACAATCTCACAGCCGCCCTGGGCTCGGCGGTGCTGACGCCGCTGGAACAGGCGCGCGGCTACTCGGTATTCGCCAACGGCGGCTTTCTGATCAACCCCTACTACATCCTCAGCATCAAGGATCAAAACGGCAAGGAACTGTTTCACGCCAACCCGGCCACCGCCTGTCCGAGCTGCGCCGACGACACCGCGCCGACAACGATGCCGATCTCTGCGTCGGACAGCGGTGGCCACGCGCCGCGTACGCTCACGCCGGTCACCGACTACCTGATCACCAGCATGATGCACGACGTCATTCTGCGCGGCACCGGCCACGCCGCCAACGCGCTGGGTCGCCACGATCTGGCCGGCAAAACCGGCACCACCAACGACCAGACCGACGCCTGGTTCAACGGCTTCAATCCATCGCTGGTAGCGGTGGCCTGGGTCGGTTTCGACAGTCCGCACTCGCTGGGCTACGGCGAATACGGCGCCAAGGCCGCATTGCCGATCTGGATGGCGTTCATGAAACGCGCGCTGGCCGGCACACCCGAACAGACCTTGCCGCAACCCCCGGGTATCGTCAGCGTGCGCATCGATCCCCGGACCGGACTATCGGTGGCACCCGGCTTCCCCGGCGCGATCAGCGAGATCGTGCAAAAGGACCATGTCCCGGCGCCTGAGAACAGCGGTAACAGCGCCAATAACCCGACCCAATCACTCTATTGACGAGGCACGATATCAATGAACAGACATGCGCTCAGCCAACAGAGTCAAGAACTGATCCACGAAACCGCCCGCATCCTCTGCGAAGAGTCTCGGTGGGACTACCGCAGCGCCAAGCTCAAGGCGGTGCAGCGGCTGGGTTTGTCACCGCGTGCAGCCCTGCCGGAAAACGCCCGCATCCAGACCGCGGTGATCGAGTATCAACGACTCTATGGCGGCGGCGCCTATCGTGAGCGGCTGCAGCAGTGCCGTGAAGCCGCGGTACAGGCACTGCTGCTGCTGGCCGAATTCAAACCGCGGCTGACCGGAGCGGTGGTCAGTGGCGCAATCACGCTAGGCCATCGGGTGCAGCTACACGGCTTTGCCGACATGCCCGAGGCACTGGATTTTTTTCTGCAGGATCAGGGCATCCCCTACAGGCAGAGCGAACGCCTGTATCGCTACGCCGACGGCACCCAACAAACCGCGCCGCTGAGCCGCTTCGAGGCCGGCGACATCGGCGTGGACGTGGCGATGTTCGATCCCGACCTGCTGCACCGGACGCCGCTGTCGCCCAGCGACGGCCGGCCGATGCGCCGGCTGAATCTGCAGCAGGCCCGGCAGCTGGCCGGCGGCTAAGCGCAAGGCTCAGCGCGACTGCAGCGGCTGGTAGTCGCGTTTGTCGGCGCCGACGTAGACTTGCCGCGGACGACCGATTTTCAGGCCATGCGGATCGGACACCATCTCCATCCAGTGGGCTACCCAGCCGACGGTACGGGCGACGGCGAACATCGGCGTGAACATGTTGACCGGGATACCCAGCGCCTTGTAGATGATTCCCGAGTAAAAATCGACGTTGGGGTAGAGTCTGCGTTCCTTGAAGTAGTCCTCCGACAGCGCAATCTCTTCCAGCCTCAGCGCCAGTTCCAGCTGCGGATCGTTTGCCTTGCCGAAGTGCTCGAGCACCTTGTGGCACTGCTCGCGAATGATGGTGGCGCGCGGGTCGAAGTTCTTGTAGACGCGGTGACCAAAACCCATCAGGCGCACACCGTCTTTCTTGTCTTTGACCTGCGCGAGGAACTTGTCGACGTTGTTGACGGTACCGATCTGATCCAGCATACGCAGCACGGCCTCGTTGGCGCCGCCATGCGCCGGGCCCCACAGCGCGGCAATGCCGGCGGCGATGGCCGCGTAGGGGTTGCAACCAGTGGAGCCGGCCAGCCGCACGGTGCTGGCGCTGGCGTTCTGCTCGTGGTCGGCGTGCAGGATGAACAGGATGTCCAGCGCCTTGGCAGCGACCGGATCGACCTGGTAAGGCTCGGACGGCACTGCGAACATCATGTTCAGCAGGTTCGAACAGTAGTCCAGATTGTTTTGCGGATACATGATCGGCTGGCCAAAGTGTTTCTTGTAGGCAGCCGCGGCGATGGTCGGGATCTTGGCGATCATGCGATGCGCGAAGATCTCGCGCTGTTCGGTGTCCTTGGGGTTGGTGGTGTCGTGATAAAACGCCGACAGCGAGCCGACGATACCGGTTAGCATCGCCATCGGATGTGCGTCGTAGCGGAAGCCGTCGAAGAACCGCCGCAGCGATTCGTTAATCATGGTGTGCTGTCGAATCGAGGCCGTAAAACCCTCCATCTGCGGTTTTTTCGGTAGCTCGCCGTGCAGGATCAGATAGGCGACTTCAAGAAATGTCGAATGCTGCGCCAGCTGGTCCACCGGATAGCCGCGGTACAGCAACACACCCTTTTCGCCGTCGATGAAAGTGATGGCGCTCCTGCATGAGCAGGTTGAGGTAAAACCGGGATCATAAGTAAACACGCCGGCACCGCCGTAAACCTTGCCGACGTCAACGCCGGCAGGCCCCAGAGTACCGGTCACCAGCGGCAGTTCGATTTTTTCGCCGGTATCGTTGTTGACTAGGCTGTAGGTCGGTTTTGTCATTATTCCATCTCCGTCAAGGCTAGCGGGTGCGGCTTTGTGACAACGCCACATTGAACCGGCAGACGCCAGCTCCAGCGCGTACGGGGACGAGCCGGCAGGCACTGAGGGCGTTTAAAATGGCGTAAGCATAGCGAGTATCGTCATCAACCGGCCAGCCACAAGGCGACGACAACGAGGACGGCAATGTGCATCGCACCAAACAAAACGGCCGCCTGCAGGCGGCCGTCGCTGGAGTCAGGTCGCGTAGCGCTTGCGGAATTTGTCGATCCGGCCACCGATGTCGGCGATCTTCTGCTTGCCCGTATAAAACGGATGACACTTGGCGCAGACTTCAATCTGCAGATCACGCCCGGCAGTCGAGCGGGTGGTGAACTGGTTGCCGCAGCTGCAGGTGACCTTGATGACGTCGTAGCTGGGGTGGATATCGGCTTTCATCGGGGAATCCGGACAGAACGCGAAAGGGCGCAGAGTGTATGGATTTGCGTGACTTTATGCAAGTTGCAGCCTCTTCCAACGACAAATGAGCCTGAACGGTCATTCTTGGAGAATGATCGCGACTCTCAATACTCAATCGTTGACCTTGCTGGCCGAGGCACGAGTTTCTCTGGAGGGCAGCACCTCGGTGAGCTTCCCGCCACCTGACGAGGCGGGCCGTTATGGTTGGCTGGAGGCTAGGCTGCGCCCGTTCCACTACAACGCCCTCAAACAGGCCAGTAAGGGTGTGTTGCAGGTGTCCATGCGCAAGGGGGTAAGGGGGTGACCGGCTACTCGCGGGCACCGCTGACGCGGTTGATCGAGCAGTGGCGAGATCGGCGGCGCATTGCCGGTCGGCGCGGGCCGCTACCGCGAGGCCGGCACGCGCTGAGCGGGTACCGCTTGATCGCCTGCACGGCCGACCAAGGGTATCTGGGTGTGGACTCGGTGGTGCGCAAACACGTGGATTACAGCCCTATTCCCAGCCCCTGTGCCGAGAGCGTCAGTACGTTTCTGAACGGCTTCTTGACGCCCTATCTCAACAATCATCGCCCCTGCTTTCTTTCCCGAGACCCGTCTCGGCGAGAAGTACCGGGAATCAGGCCGCAGAACAATTCAACCGGGAACGCGACAGCGGTTCCAACGCATCCGCAACAAAGCGGCTTGTGACCCTACACCCAGATCGTTCAGTCTCATTTCACTTTTGGAATGTGCTGCTGCGGGGGACAGCGATGGTGGCGGATTCGCTTACCGATTCCGGGCGTCGGGGAGAAACTCTGCAATCAGTGTGTTGAGATGAGCACGGCCCAGCGCGCTCGGTTGTACCCGACGCGTGTCGAGTTCAAGCAGACCGCGCTGCCGCGCTCGTGCCAGCGGCGCCACCAGGTCGGCGCACGGCCGTCCGGTGGCGCGCTCGTAATCGGATTGCGCAAACCCCTGATTGAGTCGCAGCGCATTCATCGTGTATTCGAACGGCACATCCGCCGCGGCGATCCAGCGTTGTTCCTGCACGGCGGCAGCGCTTCCGGCCGACTGCAGATAGGCTCTCGGAGGCTTGTGCCGCGCACGGCGCTGGATACCTTGAGCGAACGTGCGCTTGGCGTGCGCGCCGGCGCCGAGACCGAGGTAGTCGCCGTATTGCCAGTAGTTGAGGTTGTGCCGCGTGCGCCGACCCTCGCGCGCATAGGCAGAGACCTCGTATTGGGCATAGCCGTGTTCGGCCAGCAACGACTGCCCTACCTGCTGCATGGCCCAGGCGGCGTCGTCGTCTGGCAACGGTGGTGGATGCGCGGCGAACCCGGTGTTGGGTTCCAGCGTGAGCTGGTACCAGGACAGATGCTCGGGGGCTTGCCCGATGGCCGCGCGCAGGTCGGCTTCGGCATCCGCGATGGACTGCTGCGGCAGCGCGAACATCAGATCGAGATTAAAATTATCGAAGCCGGCGGCGCGCGCCGTGTCTATCGCAACCAGGGTTTCGGCGCAGCCGTGGATGCGGCCCAGGCGCTTGAGCTGGGCGTCGTCGAAACTCTGCGCCCCGATCGACAGCCGGTTGACGCCGGCGGCGCGATAACCACGGAAGTGCGCGGCGTCGACAGTGCCCGGATTGGCTTCCAGCGTGATCTCGATAGCGTCGGCAAAGTGCAGCCGCCGCTCGATTTGTTCCAGCATGCGGCCGATGGCGCGATCCGAAAACAGGCTGGGCGTGCCGCCGCCCATGAAAACGCTGATCACCGGGCGCGGCTCGGGCGCACCGGCCAGTTCGAAATCCAGATCGCGGATCAGCGCATCAACGTAGGCGTCTTCAGGTACCTCGCCGCGCAACGCGTGCGAGTTGAAATCGCAGTACGGACACTTGCGCACGCACCAGGGGAAATGCAGATACAGCGACAGCGGGATCTGCGCCGGGTCCGGAGGTTGATCCAGCCACAACGGAACGGCGCACTCAATCGTGGACATCGTGCAGCAACGAGGACAGATGCCGCACCGCCTTGCCACGATGGCTGAGCTGGTTCTTGGTCTCGGGCTCAAGTTCGGCCACGCTGCGGGCGAGACCCTCGATCTGAAACAACGGGTCGTAGCCGAAGCCACCCGTGCCACGCGGGTTGTGCAGAATCCGGCCACGCCAGGTCCCTAGCGAGATCACCGGCAGCGGGTCTTCGGCGTGACGCAGGTAGACCATGACGCAGACATAGCGCGCGCCGCGCCGAGCATCGGGAACATCCTTGAGTATGGCCAGCAATTTTTGGTTGTTGTCGGTGTCGGTCGCGTTTTCGCCGGCGTAGCGTGCAGATCGCACGCCGGGCGCGCCATCCAGTGCGACGACTTCGAGCCCGGAATCGTCGGCAATGGCCGGCAAGCCTGAAACACAAGCAGCATGCCGTGCTTTCAGCAGAGCGTTCTCGACGAAGCTGGGCGCAGATTCATTCGGCACCACCTCGGTGAATTCGGAAACCAGCCGCAGCCGCCAGTTCAGCGACGATAACAGCACCGACAACTCATCGAGTTTGCCGGCGTTGCGGCTGGCCAGGACGATGTCCATAACGGACTAAATTTAGCCCGCCAGCGCCTGCTGCTGGGCCGCAATCAGCTCGCCGATACCCTTGCCGGCCAGATCGAGCAGCCGGTTGAGTTCGTCGCGGCGGAAAGCGTGGCCTTCGGCGGTGCCCTGGATTTCAATGTAGTGACCTGCTTCGTTCATCACCACGTTCATGTCAGTCTCGCAGGCGGAGTCCTCGGCATAATCGAGATCAAGCACCGGTTGGCCTTGATAGATGCCGACCGAGATCGCCGCGATCTGGCCGTGCACCGGATCCTTGCTGATCTTGCCGCCGGCCAGCATCGCGCGCACCGCATCGACCATCGCCACGTAACTACCGGTGATGGCGGCGGTGCGGGTGCCGCCGTCGGCCTGCAGCACATCACAGTCCAGCGTAATGGTGTGACCGGCGATGGCGTCGAGATCGAGCACCGCGCGCAGGCTGCGGCCGATCAGCCGCTGGATTTCCTGCGTGCGGCCGGTCTGCTTGCCCTGCGCAGCCTCGCGCCGGCTGCGAGTGTGGGTGGCGCGCGGCAGCATGCCGTATTCGGCGGTGAGCCAGCCGCCGTCCTTCTTCCACGCCGGCGCGCGCTGCTCGACGCTGGCGGTGCACAGCACGCGGGTGTCGCCGAAGCTGACCAGCACCGAGCCCTCGGCGTGCTTGGTAAACTGGCGCTGGATGGAGACGGGGCGGAGCTGATCGGGCGCGCGGCCGGAAGGTCTAATCACGAGTAGGAATTGCTGCGGTCGGGCGGCGCAGTATAGCCGCTCTCAATCGAGTCGCCGGAATCCGCACCAGCATCAAACCGGCCAGCACGCCCAGATAGATAAGCGGCCAGGTCTCGTCTTTCTTCACACCCCACCAGTAGTGCAGCACGGCGGCGAAGGCGGCGAAATAAATCAACCGATGCAGCAGTTTCCAGCGGCGCTTGAGACTGCGCTGCCAGCCGTTGGTGGAAGTGATCGCCAGCGGCAGCAGCGACAGCCAGCACGCGAAACCGGCGGTGATGAATAGACGCTTGACCAGATCGTCGCTCAGTTGCGCGAACGAGAACTGGATGTCGAAGGTGAGGTAAATCGAGAAGTGGACGCACATGTAGGCGTAGGTCCACAACCCCAGCAGCCGGCGCAGGCGGATCGGCTCAGGACGGCCGGTGATCTTCCGCAACGGCGCCATGGCCAAAGTCACCAGCAACAGGCGCAGCGCCCAGCGGCCGGTGAAATACTCCAGCGTCTGCACCGGATTGGGGCCGAGCTGCATGAGGTAGACGTGCCAGCCGAGCCAGCACAGCGGCGCCAGACAGGCCGCCCACACGGCGACCTTGAGCCACACCAGGTGTTTCATCGAAGCCGCTTCAGAAATACTGGTGCAGATTCATGCCGGCATACAGCGAAGCAACCTGGTCGTAGCCGTTGAACATCAGCGTCTTGCGCTTGAGAAAATCACCGAGCCGGCGTTCGCTGGCCTGATTCCAGCGCGGGTGCGGCACGCCGGGATTGACGTTGGCGTAGAAGCCGTATTCGGTGGGGCCGACAGAATTCCAGGTGGTTTCCGGCTGCTGCTCGACGAAGCGAATCTTGACGATGCTCTTGATGCTCTTGAAGCCGTATTTCCAGGGGATGGTCAGGCGCATCGGCGCGCCGTCCTGCTTGGCCAGCAGCTTGCCGTACATGCCGGTGCTCATGAAACTCAGCGGATGCATGGCTTCGTCGATGCGCAGGCCTTCGCGGTACGGCCAAGGCAGGATGCCGCCGGCCTCCGGCATCTGCTTGGGATCGTACAGCGTGTAAAAGGCCACGTACTTGGCTTTCGAAGTCGGCTTGAAACGCTTCAACGCGTCTGCCAGCGAGAAACCCACCCACGGCACCACGATGCTCCAGGCCTCGACACAGCGATGGCGGTAGATGCGCTCTTCGATGGTGTTGGGCTTGGTGAAATCCTCCAGCGACAGCACGCCGGGTTTCTCACATTCACCGCCGACATCGATCCGCCATGGCAGCGGCTTGAGCGTATCGGCGTATTCGGCTGGATCGGACTTGCCGCTGCCGAACTCGTAGTAGTTGTTGTAGTGGGTGACGGTGTCAATCGGCGTGATCTTCTCGCCGCCGGCCATCGCGGTTTTCTTGCTGAAGGCCAGTGACCCCAGCTTGGCCGGATCGGTGGAATAGCCGCCTTCCGCAGTTACCGCAAGCGCCTTCGGCACCGGCTCTGCGCCGCCGCAGTCCGCCAGCGCCAAGCCGGTAAAAGCGGTCGCCGTCTGTACCAGAAAACGACGCCGGCCACGGTACACCGACTCCGGCGTGATCTCGGAAGATTTGGCGGAATAACGGGATGGAACGCGAATCAACATGGGTTTCTCCAGACTCGGCACAGCATCAGACCCGACACGCACCGCCGAGTTCACGGGTACCATAGCCATGAATACTCACGAATCCATCACACGGACGTATTGTTTATGCCAGAGACCGACACCCGCACCGAAGATCTGATCGAAACCTTCGACCTGCTCGGCGAGTGGGAAGAACGCTACCGCTACCTGATCGATCTCGGTCGCAAATTGCCGGAACTGCCGGCAGATGCGCACACCGAGATCAATAAAGTGCGTGGCTGCATGAGTCAGGTGTGGATGACGGCGCGCGAGGAAGACGGCCCGCCGCGGCGTCTGCATTTTGCCGGCGATTCTGACGCGCATATCGTCAAGGGCCTGATCGCGCTGTTGTTCCGGCTGGTCGACGGTCGCACCCCGCGCCAGATTCTCGACACCGACATCGGCGGCATCTTCGAGCGTCTGGGGCTGGAGAGCCACATCAGCGTGAATCGCCGCAACGGTTTCTACTCCATGGTGGAGCGCATCCGCAAAATGGCGACGCAGGCT
>CAJDTS010000014.1_pt1 | contig 25416 bp, 19 predicted proteins | sample 7389861 | NCBI WGS metagenome assembly CAJDTS01 (sample SAMEA7055659, study PRJEB34461) | soil metagenome | biome: terrestrial ecosystem; feature: Peninsula; material: soil | place: Antarctica | collected 2016 | reverse complement strand
TGCGACGACTCCCGCACCCACGCTACGCGGCACCGTGTCGTCGTCGCACGGTCAGTCGGTTAATCGAGATGCAGTCGAAAGAATATCTGGCCAAGCCGCGCACGGGAATCCCCATCAGAAACACGGCCTGCCTGCGGCCTTCTGGGCCCCACGGACTCGTCCCGCGCCGGGCTAACCTGGTCGTCATGCTGATGCCGCACTTCATTAGCCGCGCTCTTCATTATGTGTATAATTCGCACGACGTACGGAGAGAGTAGGAGAATAGGGGTCAGGTCTCGTAATAACATATTAAAGACGCTCTGATCAATTGCTGTATCGTCATTTCTGCACAGATAGAAACCCATTACATTCAAGAGCCTGGGTGCCCGCCTTCGCGGGTATGGCGAATAAACCAGAAATTCCTTCAGATTGCACTACGCCACGACCAGCCGGATTGCACGGCAATGAGTATGGCATTAGCAAGACCTGATCCGTTATTCGTAATTGATTTTTCTGAGAACGAAGAGGGCGGAACATGGATACGACGCTTCCCAGCGGACTGCTCGAGGTCCAGCACCATCAAATTGACCAAGGCATCGAGGGCATCGTCGACAGCACGGGCGAGCCTCTAGCGTTGGCGGCGTCGCTCGCGCTCCTTCGCGAACACGTGTATCTGGAAGAAGTAATCCTGTTTCCGCCGCTGGCCAAGATGGGCCTTGCGATGCCGGTTTCCGTGATGCAGCGTGAGCATGGTGAGATATGGCCGATGATCCGGAGTCTCGAAGTTGCCTGCGCAGCGGGTGCCACTGCTAAGACTCTGCGCAAAGACGCGAACTGGCTTCTGCAGAGACTTAAGGTACACAACACCAAAGAAGAGGAGGTCGTCTACACGGCGGCTGATCGTTATGAAGCCGCCTCCCCGGATGCGTCGCTGGTTAAGGCCATGGTCGCCGCGCGCATGCCTGAAAATTGGGCCTGCGCGATGGCGCCGCACTGACGATACGCGGGAGCACATCCCAAAAGTAAATGAACCTGAATAATCGGGTATTCGGGGTCATGCAGCGTTTTTGCTTCTATTAAATTGTTCTGCGGCCTGATTGCCGGCCATGGCAAGGGCGTGTATATCGAGCGTGGCGAAGCTCAGACCCGACTTGAGAAAGCGCCCGGCGCCGGGATCGACGTCACATTCCCTGCACGAGGGAAACACCGGTGTGCGCGCCGATCTGTCCACTATTGGAGATTGAAAGTGAACGAAGAAAAAATCCCCCTGGACTTTCCGGACACGGAAGCCGCTTTTCGTATGATTGATGTCGGCCGCAAGCGTGTTACAAGAAGAAGAGCAGTCGCTACCGGCACGATCACGATTGGCGCTGTCGCTTTCCAAAAGGTCAAGGAAAAAACGTTGCCTAAGGGCGACGTGCTGGCGCTGGCCGAGATCGCGGGCATTATGGGCGCAAAGAAGACCCCGGATTTGGTTCCGATGTGCCATACCTTGCCGCTCGATCAGGTGATGATCCGTTGCGTGCCGCGTGCGCCCGATGCCATCGATGTCTATTGCCAGGCGAGTGCCGACGCCCGGACTGGCGTCGAGATGGAGGCTGTCGTGGGTGTACAGATGGCAATCACGACGATCTGGGACCTGGTCAAGGGCACGGAACCGAACTTGACGATTGGCGGCGTCAGGCTGTTGTTCAAAGAGGGCGGCAAGAGCGGATTGTGGGTTAATCCTGACGGTATTCCGGCGTGGCTGGCAGCGCAGTTGCCGCAGGGCCACAGCATGGCGGGCGTTAAAACGGCATTACTGGTTATTAGCGACCGCGCGAGTGAGAGCGAGTATGAAGATGAATCCGGACAGCTTCTCAAAGAACGGCTGGAACAGGCGGGCGCCGTCCTCACGGGCTACGATGTTATCCTGGGTGAGCCGACAATAATCTCGGATCATATCCGGCAGCTTTGCGAGGATGGGCAGCCGGATCTTCTCATCACTTCCGGCGGAACAGGGCCGGGGTGGCAGAATATGACACCGGATGTCGCTATGGCTCTTTGCTCACGGGTGCTGGACGGTCTGGGCGAGGTACTGCGCCGGGAAAGCGCCACCTTTACCGATACAGCCTGGTTATCCCGTGTGACGGCCGGCATGCGTGACAACACGCTGATCATCGCACTGCCGGGCGACCCGAAGGCAGTGAAGGTATGCTGGGAGGTCATCGAGCCGTTTCTTAAAGATGCGCTCAAAGAGATTTTCAATTAGAGCTACAACTTGCAAGGAGAGCGGCTATTCCTTGAGACGGCCGGCGGTTTTCAGATAGCCGCGCGCGTCGAGTTGACCGATGTCGCCGGTGTTGATGGTCTCGCAAGTGGCCTGCTCGTCGTCGAGATAGCCCTGCATGACGTTGTAGCCACGACCTCGCCCGACTCGCCGGCGGGTACCGGCTGGTTGTCGGTATCGACGCAACGCAGTTCGATGCCGGGGATGGCCTTGCCCGAGATCGGTGCGATGGTTTCGGCGTCGGCGCACAGTGAGACGATGCCGCAGGTCTCGACCAGGCCGTAACGGATCAGCACCCCCTTGAACCCCCGCTCGGCGCGGATACGTTCGATTAAACTGGGGGCGATAGTGGCAGCGCCAGTGATGGTGGCGCGTAACGAGGACAGATCGGTGCGCGGCTTATCAGCACAACGGCGTGGTCAGGTCTTGTATTGAGATTGCCGCGCTGGGCTATGTCTCAGTGCTGGAGGCCATTCGCCACATTGTCGACTGCCTCACGACGCGACGGCAAGTGTTGCCTGAACATCGTTGATCGCCACCCGAATACGTTCAACAAAGACTGATTCTTTGTGGTAAATCAGGGCCAACCGCTCGGTTGCGCGAGTCATTGCCACATAGAGCAGGCGCGATTCTTCAGTCTCGGCATCCACTGTTCTGGGCATGGACCCTAGCCCAGGGATGAATACAGCGCCGAATTCGAGGCCCTTGCTGCTATGCATGCTCACGAGCTTTACCGCGGGATCGCCGTCGAACAGCGCGCGCTTCCCTTCCGTTCCCCTGGCAACTCGGTACGCGATGCCATTTCGTTCCAGTGCCGTCCCAATGTCGGCAGCGACGTTTTCAGAGCGATACACAACCGCAATATCCGAGGGCGCGCGTCCGTGGCCTAGTTCATCACTAATGCGGGCAGCAATGAGATTGGCCTCATCCCACGCCGAATCGCAGCGAATGAGTTCAGGCACCGGACCTCGCCGACCGGCGGATTCTGGAGCGATGACCGGCACGCCATCGTCGTCAGCCGATTGCGTCAAGAGCAACTCCTTAGCGAAGGCCTTGGCCACCGACAGCACCTCAAGCGTGTTCCGATAGTTAAGCTTGAGGATGGTGGTGCGCCCCTTGGCTTGAATCCCAACACTGGCAAAGCTGAATTTCGAAGACGACACCTTCTCGTATATCGCCTGCGCATCGTCATACAACACCAACAGCGAACTGGTGGTCGGATCCACCATCTGCACGATGAGCTTGAACCAGTCAGGTTGGAAGTCATGGCCTTCGTCTACCAACACGGCTCCATATTGCGCTCTGGGAATCTGGCCACGCTCTACGCCACCGATAACACTGGAAACCAGCTTCTCAAAGAAGCCATCGCCCTTCACGGGCAAATCAACGTGGTATGCCACCAGCATTTCCCGACACCATGCATGGAAACTGCGCACGGCGACTCGATGAGAGGCGTCGCGACTCTCAATCAGGGCACGCAAGCGGGCGGCCAACGTGACGTTGTAGCAGAGCACCAAAACTGGCTTGGAAAGCGCCTGAGCGAGATACAAGCTGCGGTATCCGAGGATCATGGTCTTGCCAGAACCCGCCACGCCATGAATTACGCGATGGCCATCCCCCATAGAACGTGCAAGCAACTCCTGCTGCATGTCCATAACTCTGATGACATCCGGGATGGCGTCTCTAGCATCAGCACCGTCGAACATTCCCATTTGGTTGGATTCTGGCGCCACGCGGATCTCGGGGAACAGGTGCCAACGAACCCGATCAATCTGCGGCAGTGACAGAGCACAGGGAAATACCACATTAAACATGCGCCATAACCGCTGCTGAAATTCGAACGGGTCAACGCTTTCCAACATCTCATCCTTGCAGACCGTCAAATCCGGATTGATGACTTCACCGAGATTTGTAGACTCGAATTGAGTGCGCGTGATATTCGTCAACACAGCGCCCCATCCGTACGGCATGAGCAATTTGCCGAAGTATCTGTGGCTTTGTGGATAGATCAGTGCCCGATCGCGCTGTAGTGCCGTGGCCACTTCCAGCGCATAGACCTTCGCCTGTAGCAGCGGATTTTTCCCTCTCACCAGCCCACGATCCGTGAGCAAGGTAACCGATGCCCGGTCCGCTTCCTGGATCGTGTCGAGTTTCCAGTCCTTGACCTCCAGCACCAGGAAGCCGCGGCCAGGATGCAGCACGACAAAATCGGGCTTTAGTTGTTTCGGCCCGACGGGCACGTCGTACCAGAGCAGGTAGTCGTCCTCCAACTTTTTTTCCAAACGCTCCGCCAGCCGATTCTCGCCCGAAGTCATACGTGGCTTGCAAGAGTTGAATGTCGGAATCAGCTTCGCCACGATTCGCGCCGCGCTTTAGCTGTTAGCTCGATGCAAGCTGGCGGAGGCCGCATCCGCAGAGGGCGCCCCCTGTGCAGCCAATGCAAAATCGTCACTGCCGCGTGCGGAGGAACTTGCGACCTTGTCGCTCTCCTTCTTTTTTCTGCCCACCGTTCCCCCCGTATCCAATCTTTTTGAGTCACATGTCCATCGGATAGTAATCGCTCGACAGATCCATGCGAAGGAGACGGCCGCCATGAGGCTTCACTTTTGCTTCTCGACAGCTTGGCCTCAGGACTCCACAAAGCAGCAATGGGAATCACTCGATATTCTGCACCTGTTCCCTCATCTGCTCGATCAGGACTTTCATGTCGACGGCATAACGGGTCATCTCCTCGTCCTGGGATTTCGAGGACAGGGTATTGGCTTCGCGGTTGAGTTCCTGCATGAGGAAATCAAGCCGCCGTCCGACCGCTTCCTTACGCCGTAACACGGCGCGCACTTCAACCAGATGAGCCGCCAGACGCGAGAGCTCTTCGTCGATATCCAGACGCTGTGACGCCAGCACGACTTCTTGTGCCAGGCGCGCCGGCTCTACCTCCACCCCCAGATCGGAACATCGGTCTCGCATGCGCTGCAGCCAGGCGTCACGTGCCTGCGGCGCACGTTCGCGAACCTGCTCCACCAGCACTTCCATCGTGGTGATCCGCGCTTCCAAAAAATCCTGCAATTTTGAACCTTCACGCTCGCGGGTCTGATTGAAGTCTTTCAGCGCCGCATCGAACAAGGTCCCGGCCGCAGCGATCAGCGGCTCCAAATCGGGCGGGTCCTCGCGCAGCACACCGGGCCAGGACAGTACCTCGAGCGCGCTCGGCATTGAGGTTTCGGTGGTTTCGGCGACATCGCCGAGCACGCCGGCTAATTCGCGCAGGCGGCCGGCATCGACAGTCATCGGCGCCGCGCCGCCGCGCTCAAACTGGTACTTCAACGCGGCTTCGACCTTGCCGCGCGCCAACGCTTTCATGCCGCGTTGGCGCAGACCGTTTTCGAGCACGCGGAATTCTTCCGGCAGGCGTAATTGCAGATCGAGATAGCGGTGGTTGACCGCACGCAACTCCCACACCAGCCGCCCCCATGCCGCCTGCTGTTCGACGCGGGCAAAGCCGGTCATGCTACGAATCATTGCCACACATCATCGAGTTTTTCCGGAGTACAAATGCGGTGGATTCTAACCCTGACGCTGGCCTTCGGCCTGCTGACAACCAGCATCGTAACCGCCGCAGCGGATTTGCACTATCGCATCGTTGGGGAATATCCGCACGATACGCATGGGTTTACCGAAGGGCTGGCGATCTGCAACGGCGATCTGGTCGAAAGCGATGGCCTCTATGGTCATTCACAGATCGTGATTCGCAGTCTGCACACCGGACATCTGTTGCAGCATCGGGCACTGCCAGCCGACGACTTCGGCGAAGGCGTGACCTGCGCACGCGACACCCTGGTGCAACTGACCTGGCGCAAGGGCATCGCATATCTGTACGATTTTGCACTGAACCCCTTGGGTCGTTTCAGCTACAGCGGTGAAGGCTGGGGGCTGGCTTTCGACGGACACCGTCTGATCGTCAGCGACGGCAGCGAGCGCCTGCGATTCTTCCGGCCCCGCGATTTTGCCCTGTTGGGTTCGATCGAGGTCCACGATGCCGATAGTCCGGTGACGCAGCTCAATGAATTGGAATGGGCCAATGGTCGGATTTATGCCAACCTCTGGCACGATAACCGCATCGCTGTGATTGATCCACGCAGCGGCAGGGTGACAGCGTGGATTGATTGCGCCAGGCTGCTGACGCGATTCACACGCGGCAGCGGCTGGAACCGCGAAGATGTACTCAACGGCATCGCCTACGATTCGGGCAGCGGGCATTTCTTTGTGACCGGAAAACGCTGGCCCAAGCTGTTTGAAATTGCGCTCGATCAACCGCCGATTCAGACTGGAGCCGCGCTGCCCCAGTAGTTGTAGCTCAACACGCGCGGGCCGAACAGATACATCTCACCCTGCACTATTAAACGGAATCCCGCCTCAGCCAACAGCACCGAAATATCACGATTCAAATGACAGCCTCCGCCAGCAGTTCCTACCAAGGCGTCAAGCGATCCTGCCAATGCCGCACGTCGGCGTCCGGTGCGCGGCGGGATCGAGCCCACAGAACCCCGACAGTTTCTCGCAGTCATAATGACTGAGATTCAAGCCGGTGCCGATACCAATCTCAAGCACACGGCCCCGCGCTTGCGGTATCAGTTTATTTCGCTAACGCTCAACGAGATTGATACCACAGGCCCAGCCGATCAGATACGGTAAAAGGTAGCGGTCATAAAGATTCATACAGGATCCTATGACACTGCAGCACTGTTGTGCTGTAGTCCACCTTCCACGAACACACAGAGACAACAAATGTCGATCAAAACACGCTTGGTGGATTACAGCGATCAAGGCACCGATCTGGAAGGCTTCCTAGCTTACGACGACAGCCTCCACGGCCCCCGCCCCACCGTTCTCATCGCGCACCAATGGGACGGCCGCTCAGCTTTTATCGAAGGGCGCGCGCGCATGCTCGCCACGGCCGGCGTGGCGGCTTTCGCATTGGACATGTACGGGAAAGGTGTACTTGGCAAGAGCACTGAAGAAAACACCAAGTTAATGACGCCGCTGATGCAAGATCGCAAACGCCTGGCGCAACGTGTTCAGGCCGGTCTGGACGCCGCGACAAGCCAGGACGTTGTCGACGGCGATCGGGTCGTGGCACTGGGATACTGCTTCGGTGGTTTGTGCGTGCTGGACCTGGCGCGCTCCGGTGCTCCCGTGCGTGGCGTGGTCAGCATCCACGGGCTGCTGAAGCCACCGATCCATAAATCCGGCAACAGGATCAAAGCCAAGGTATTGGTACTGCACGGCGCGGAAGATCCGATGACGCCGATGGAGGATGTCCTCGCATTCAAGGAAGAGATGACCCAGGCCGGAGTGGATTGGCAGATCCATATCTATGGGCACGCCAAGCACGGCTTCGCCATCCCGGGTGCGCACGACACCAAGTTGGGAATCCAACACGACGCCAACGCCGAACGCCGCTCGTGGAAAAGCGCATTTGATTTCATGACAGAAGCGCTACTAATGTGAGTGATGTTCCGTACCAATACGCCATTTCTATCAATAATTCTCCGAAAGATATAATTTGTTGATGCCGATGCAAAACAGAGCTGGCCACGGATAATCGGACAGTGCCGCAAGTAGGATCTCTGCTCTAATCCCGGGCGCCGCAAAGCGCCCCCAGGAGCAGAAGACGGTGAGACGACTCCGCAGAAACCACACAGCGACATTCAAGGCCAAGGTGGCAGTAGCTGCCTTACGTGGCGACAAGACGCTGATCCAGTTGACCCAGCAGTTCGACGTCTACGCTAATCAGATCACGCAGTGGCAGACGCAATGGTTGGGTGACAAGCAGCCGAGTGTGGAATGCAAACGGGTCGGGTTGTAGAAACCATGGATGTAGCTGGCGATGGCAGTGTAGGCTTCGGCTTTGGTTGCATACACGCTCGCCAATTGGGTCGATGCCACCCGAGCGGGTCGACCGTTGCACTCGCTGATGCCCGTCTTGGCCGCGGCCAGGGCTTGTGACTTGCTCTTTCGGATGTTCATGTAGAGGGAAACCTGCTGATCGGTGATTCGAGTTCCTGGCAATGAGCCCACCTCTTTAGAGACGTAAGCTCGCCATCGTGAACCCCTTCAAACCAGCGGCGCCGGTGGCTCGTCGTCTACGTTGGCTACGCCAACTTCAACTCCTCACCACCGGCCATCATGGTTGTCGCTGGACCGGACAAGATGATTGTCGCGCCCCACCGAGGTTTAGGTAATTAGAGCCTACTCAAAAACAATAACCAGTAACAAATACATGGATTTGGCTTTACATTTGCGGTACAATGTGCATGTTTCTCGATGCATTACCTCTAAAAGGCGTGCACATGACTCGAGACACCACCCCCGATCAGATGGGTTGATTCGCGCCTAAGGACTTCCAAACGCCATTTAGCGCCGGTCTGGATCCAGATAGCCGCTGGGTCGGTTGGGCGAGACAAATTCCTTGGGTCGAGCTGGCCGCTGCGTATCAACAGAGTTTGAAGGCGGGTGGCCGGCCAAGTCGGCACGGCGGGTCATCGGCGCGTTGATCATCAAGCACCGTCTCGGTCTGAGCGACAGCGAGACCCTCGCGTAGCTTCAAGAGAACCCCCATCTACAGTACTTCTGTGGCTTCGCACCCACGCTGTTCGTCAAACTGCGCGAGCGTTTGAGCCCGGCGCGCTTTGCCGCATTCGAGCCGGCGGTGATCGACCGGATGGCCGCTATCCGGACAAGGTGCTGGCCGATGGCGCCTACGGCATACGCGCCAACCGGCGCTGGCTCGAGGAACATGACATCAGCTTTGGCGGTAAGCCGTTGGGTCGCCCGACCAGGCTGGGGGTCGAGTAGCAGCGGGGGTCGGCCGCCAGCGTCGAGCGGATGAATCAGTGCAACGCCAAAGACGGCTACCCTGGTGCAGTGCCCTCACGTAGCTTGCCAGCGTGTCGCTCATTATCTGAAATCGGAGTAAGGGGTCATGGGTTCTACCGGTAACGACAGATCCCCCTGCCATGATTTGAACGTGTAGCGCAGATAGAGCAGGGCGTCGCTGGGGGCAAAGTTCTGACTGTGGTAATAGGACATCTGCCCACCGAGAACCCAGTGGTTGGAAAGGCGCCGCTCGAAACCGCCCGCCACGTGCACGCCGATGCCATTGCTGTTGCCACCGGACTGTACGAGGCTACCGCCGACCAGCCGATAGTCGCCCGGGTTGGCGCCGGGCCCTGCGATCCGTTGCAAGACGTCGGCGGGGTAGAGCGCGGTATCGGAGAAACGCGCGAACGACCAGCCCAGCGAGCTCTCGAAATTCAACGACCAGTTGCCACTGCGCAGGGACCAGCGGAAAGGTATGCCGATCGAGTAGTAGTGCTGCGGACTGTAGTATCCACCTTGCGCCAGCGTGTATTGGCCAAGGTCGCGCCGGTAATGCCAATACATGACCGTGATGCCGATACGCATCGCTTCGTCGACTCGGTCGATGGCCCGGTAGTAATACCCTCCCATGGCGCGGAATCGGGTATTCGTCGAGATGTGGTGCCCGAGCAGGCGCTGCTCCTGCAGCTCGCCCCAGACACCGCCGGACCCGCCGCGGTCGTGGCTCAATCCCAGGGTCAAGCCGTTGGCGGTGACGCCGCCGTAACGGGTGCCAGTCCGCGGGTCGATGACCCCCGCGTAAGACAGCAACGTGTTGTCCAGCGGCCGACGGGAAAGGGTCAGCGTGTAACCGACCTCCGACCAGTCGCCGGAGTAGGCAGCGCCACCCAACCAGTTGCTCACCGTGAAGCCCAGCGGGGAATGGCCAACGTCGAACGCCCAGCGTTGCCCTTTCCATCCTGCCGCGAAGGTATAGCCGAGATCGGACTCGCTTACACCCGGACAACCGGCCGTCGTCGTCGTGCCAGTCTTGACGTTCTGCCACTGCAGCGCGCAGGTGCCGAATGCTTCGTGCTGCAGGCCGTCAGGGCCGGTCCGGAACCGGCCGGCGTCGAGCGCTACCCGTTCCGCAAGCAGGAATCCACGGCCCCCGGCGATCGGTGCCGAACCCTGCAGCAGGGTGGTGTTGCGCTGCAAATCTGAGATTCCGGGTGTGGTGGAATCACTGCGCCAGCCGTAGTCGTGGGACAGCGTCAGCGTTGGGTTCATGGCCTGATACAACGTATCCACATCGCTGCGCAGGCTCCGTTGCAGCCAACCATCACCATCCCTGGCGCGGCTCGCCCGCGTGACCGCGTCATCATCGCGTTGCGAGGCGGATGGGTCGGCCGCGATCAGGTGTTCCGCACTCATCGCTCTGGAGTACAGGTCGAGCGCTTGCTGTCGGTGGCCGCGCGCAACGGCCACCCGCGCCGAGTCGCGCAAGACCAGCGGATCGGTCGGGTTGTCTTGATCGAGCGCGTGGAAGATGGTGGCCGCCCGGTCCAGGTTGCCAAGCGCAAGCCACAGGTTGGCGAGGCGGCGGCGCGCGTTGTAATCGCGCTTGGCTGGCTGCGGTGAGGTGCTCTGCAGGGAGCGGCGCGCCGCATCGTGGTCACCCGCGGCGATGAGCGTCTCGACTAACCCCAGCTCTGCATCGACGCTGGATGGGTCGTACGCGAGGACGCCACGGTACAACCTGCCCGCATAGGCGTAGTCACCACGCTGCTGCACCCACTTGGCGGCGGTGAGTGCGTCTTCGCTGTCATGCTGGTCCAACAGCAATTGTTCGGCTTCGGCCTCGTGTCCGGCCGCCTTCAGCGCGCGTGCGCGAGCCATGAGCAGGCGCTGGCGCAACCGCGCGTCGAGCTTGTGCATACCGTCCGTCCTGGACTTGGCCGGTACCTGTTGCAGCACTGACACTGCAGCCTGGTCGCGGCCGACTGCGGTCAGGTACAGCGCATAGGCGTAGACAGTTTGCGGGTCACCAGGGTGCGACGCCAGGAGCGGCGGGAACAGTGCATCTCCGGCGGCGCCACGCCCCTGGGCCACTTCCGCCATGGCCAATCGGTAAGCAATCCAAGGGGCGTCTGGTTGCAATACGTGCACCTGCTCCAGCAGGCTGATGGCCCGCGCGGTTTCTCCTGAGGCGGTGGCTTGTGTGACCTGCCGTTCAAGGTCGTCGCTGCGCACGCGCCGGGTCAGCGCCATGAGTTCCTGTCGTTGCGCGGCCGGGAGCGATTCGAGCAAGGCCAACGCGCGGCCCGAATGCCCCTGGCCGCGCAACAGACCGACGAGATCCCGGACCACGCTGGTATTCGTCGGGTCGGCCTGGCGGGCTTGCATCAGCAGCGTCTCCGCGCGCGCGTCGTCACCCTGTCCGCGGGCGGTGCGGGCCAGGCCGAGCAGCGGTTCACTGCTGTTGGGCTTGAGGCGGCGTGCGTCCGCATAGTGTGTTGCGGCGTTCGCGTAGTCACGTCGTTCGAGCGCGATGTCGGCCTCGCCGAGCAGCGCCCAGTAGTGATTGTCCGCGATCAGGGTCCGCCATTTTCCGGCGTGATAGTTGTTCTGCTCGAGCGTCAGCGCCTTGCCAAACGCGCGCACCGCGCCGGCATGGTCACCCATGCGCATCAGCGCGTAGCCAAGATGGCCGTTGAACGTCAGATCGTCGGGGTAGCGTGCCAGCGCTTGGCGCAGTGCTTTGGCCGCGGCCGGGTTGTCGCCGCGCGTGAGCAACGCCTCGCCGGCGAGGCCGGCGCGCCATGCCGGTTCCCGCATGCGCTGCAGTTGGGCCTCCAGCTTCTGCTGCGCCTGGCTGGCGAGCGACGAGCGAGGATAGCGACGCAGGAAACGTTGCCAGTCCGCGATGCTCTCATCGCTCACGCTGAGGCCGGACAGGTAATCAAATTCGGTTTGTGCTGCCGTGCCCCACGCATGGGGGTCCGTGGCAAGTTCGCCGAGGACCTGTAACGCTTCGGCGGGTCGATCCTCGCCGAACAGGAACCGCACCAGCGTCTGGCGCAATTGCGCATTGCCCGGATAGCGTCGGTCCAGCGCCTGCAGACGGCGGATGGCTTCGCTGCGTCCGCCTGGTACGCTGCCGACAGCGGTCCAATATCGCAGCGCCAACTCGAAGTCCGGTGGGTCGCGGCCGAACAGTTGCCGAAACACCGCTAGTGCGTTGTCGTTGTTGCCAGCCGCCAGCAGCAGTTCCGCTTGTTGCAGCTTCGCGCGGTCCGGACCGGCGAGCCGCAACAGGGTTGTCGCGTGGGCGCAGGACGTGGACTTCGGGGCCAGTCCGCATAGCCGGTCGCGCAGTTGCTGTGCACGTTCGAACTGACGCAGGCCGAGCGCGAAGCGCAAGTCCGCGAACAGGACGACAGGGTCGTTCGGTGCAATCAGATGCAGGCGCGCCAAGGCGCTTTGGATCAGGTCGGTTCGGTAAGTGGCTTCACCGATTCGGACTTGCTGGAGCAGTTGCTCCAACTGACGCGCTGGGATCTGTGTGTCCGCCTGACTCTTTGATCCGTCCGCCACCACGGCGGCCGGATACGGCCTTGCCCTGTCGGCAGAACCTCCGCCGGCAGGCGCCCCCAGCAGGGCGGCCGCGGCCAGCAGCGCTCCGGCGGTCAGCGTGGACATGCGTTGTCCCAGGCGGGTAGCAGCCGCCCGGTGCGGTCGAAGCGGTAGAACCCGCGGTCCCAACCTTCGCCGAACAACGCCAGTACCTGGTCGTAATAGGCATCCTTTGCCGGCGGGTCGGCGACCAGCCGTTGCCGCTGGGTTGCCAGTGCGGCGCGCTGGCCGGTCGCCGCCAGGAACGGCAGCAGTGCGGCGGAAAATCCTGGCGGGCCGACCCCTGACGGTTGGCCATCGATGGTATTGATCCGCTGGGGCACGTAGCCAAGGAGGGTGACGAGTTCCGCCATCGGTCGAAAGTGCGCCTGCAACTTGGCCCGGTCGGGCGCGTCGTCCGCCAGCATGCCGATCCACAAATAGACGCGAAGCGCGCCATAACTGCCGGTGGGTCCGGTTTCATCGTCGACCGCCCAGCCGTTCCTGGAGTTCCAATCGATCCAGTCCGGGGCGAAGCCGCTGGGTGAGGATTGCAGCAGCAGGCGGGTGGTGTTTTCGGCGAGCTTGGCCCACACCGGGGCAACGTCCACAAGCCGCGCGGTCAACTGCGGCGGCAGGTAACTGGGATTGAGGCGCCAACCATCAGCGTTGCTGAAACCGTGACTGCCCGGCAGCAACATCACCCCGAGGCCGGGAATGTTCGTAACCGACCGCGCCGCCATCCTGCGCAACAGATCGGTTCCCAGTGTCACATAGGAGGGGATGTGCCACAGGCGGCCTGCCTCCAGCAGGTCGTAGCTCAGCCAGAGATCCGCGTCGCCGGCATCGTTGGTGTCCAGCACCTGCCAGCGGCCATCGGCTGTCTGCCCCCATTGCCAGGCCGGCAGGTCCCGGGACAGGCTGCCGCCGGCGAGGTTGTTCTGGGTCCAGCCGAGGAGCCGGGCGAAACTGCCGGGATCGTTGGCCACCAACGCGAACAACATCGCGTAGGCTTGCCCTTCCGAGGTCGTGATGGCTTGGGCGCGGGCATGGTCGATCACGCGCCCATCGGCGCTGATGAAGTCGGTCTTGAACGCCTGCCACGCCGGCCAGGCGCATGCGGCCGCAGCTGGGCGCAGGGCGATCCACGGCAATACCAATAGGGCCAAGGCAAGAACGTGGCGCATGATCTTCACGCGTGGTCTGACAGACGCCGGCGCGCTGCGCCGCGCAGTGCCAGACGCAGCGCGAACCCCAGCAACGCCGCGGACAAGACGGCGAACACCGCCAGCAGCACCGGATGGCCGGAAAATTTGTACCACAGAAGCAGCCACCACGGCAGGTGACCGACGTAGTAAGGGTCACCGACGGATTGGCTGTAGATGCCACTGCTGCGTATCAGGGCCACTGACCCGGCCACGGCGGCGCGCTTGCCCGGGTCGGCAAGCGTCGTTCGCAAAAGCTCGTAGTCGGCTGGTATGTCGGCCAGCAGCGCCACCACGCTGCGCTGGGCATGGAAGGGTGATTGCATCCCGATGATGGCCGCGATCGGCGTTTGCGCATTGAGTTCGCTGTGAGACTCTGCCTTCCCATTCGCCAGCGAATCGTCCGCGGACCGGGTGATCGTTGGGTTTGCGCTTCCGGCCGTCTGCTCCAGCCAGTTGCGTGCGCGGTGCAGAAGCAGCGGCAGCGTCGGCGCCGCGCGGAGGTCCCGCGACATCGGGCCCAGTACCAACAGATCGGCGTCAGCGTCGGCGGCAGTCTTCCAGTCGTCGGTCAGGCGCAGGCCGAAGGCCGGATAGCCAATCTCGGCACTCATTTGTCCGATTGCCTCGAGCAGCGTGGACACCGAGATCGGGGTTGGTTCGCGGGGCACCACCATCACCGTTTGCGAGAGATCCGCCATGCGGCTGAATGGCCATCCGCTCTGGCCGAAGGCGTGCAGATTCGGCATCACCATGTAGTGGTGATATCCCGATACGTCGAGGGTCGACGCATCGTCGATCTCGGCGTGGAGGGTTGTGGGCAGCTGCGTTTCGCAGTAGCCGGCTTCGACGCGGCCCAGTCCGATCGCGTAGCTGAAATCGAAACGCAATCGGTTGTTGCCGCGAAGCGTCAGTGCCGGGACTTTCGAATCGTTGGCCTGTGCGTCCGAATCCGCGGAGAGCAGGCTCAGCCGCAGGTTCCGCACATCGCCTTGCGTGGCGGGGTCGGCGGACAAGGGGAAACTGGTGAAAAACCGGTCGTTTGCAAAGATGTTCAGGTTGGACCCTTCACTTCTGGCAGGCCTCGTGTAGCGATAGGCGAGGTGCAACGCGACGCCCTTGCCGCGCCAGACGAACAGGTCCGGCGGCAGCTTGAACTCGACGTCGACCGGATACGGAGGCAACCCCTGAGTCTGTAACTGGTCGGCCGACCGTGTCAGCTTGGCGAACTTGACCGGGCGGTTCGTCGGCAGCCACTCGGGGGCGTCGTAGGGCTGCCGCGGCGCGAGTTGGCGGGCGCCGTCGACAACGACTTGGGGGCCTCTCATCAGCTCATCGCCGGTTGCCAACGCGCGCACCGCGACGAGCAGGTCCGCATCGTTGCGGCCGCGCACGAGCAGCATCTTGATGTACGGATTGCTCGGGTTGTCGGCCAGTTCGATGGTCGGCCCCTGCACCGGTGGGTATCGGCTCAGGTCGCTGAGGAACGCCGGGCGCCGGAGGTTGGTGGCAAATGCAACCAGATACGGCGGCACCCCGTCCGCAGGCAGCGCCGGGAGCTGCCCGAACGTAGTCGGGAAACTCACCCCGCGCCATGCCGCCAGGGTGCCGAAATAAGAGGCCAGGATCGCGGCGGCCTTCTGTTCACCAATGGTCGGCGCAGCGGGAAACACGATCGGTAAAACCAGGCGTTCGTTCGACCTCTTATCGAAGAACGGTGACGGGAACCATGCGAGGTCGTTGCCTGTTGCCAGTGCCTGCTCCCTGAGTTCGATGGAGCTGTCCCGTGCCACATTCAGCCACAGCGTACTGCTGGTGGAGTTACCGCAGGTACCGGAGTGCAGGCCCACGAATTCGATACGCAGTTGGTTGAAATCGATGAGCAATTGCCGATTCAACGGCACGTCTTGGCGCACCGGGCGGCCCAGATCGGGTTTGTTGATCGTCAGTACACCGGTCAGTGTATTGTTGAGATAGATGCGCAACTGCGAGAGTTCGGGGACCAGCGATGGTGACGGCGTGTAATGCAGATGTAGCACCGCCGAGGTGACGATGCGATCACGGCGTACCCCGAACCCAATCGATTGACTGTTGTTGATACTCGACAGTTTCACGTCACTCGTATTGCCCAGACCGGCAAAGCTGGAGGTCTTGGTCCAGCTCGGGAGTGCCGAAACCAGCGCCGGTTGAACTACCGCGTCGGGGATCGCAGCGGGGCCGCCCTGCGGCGGTGTGGCCTGACCGGCGCCGAGGCCGAGCAGCGTGACGCCGAAACACAACACTATGCGATGGTAGCGATTCACGACTGCGCCTCTGCTGAAAATTTGACTGGGGGCTCGACCCGCAGCGCGGGATGGCGTGGGCGGAAACTTGCCAGCAAGCGCGCAGCGCGCAGCGGCAACGTCAGAGCGGAACGCGGCGCCGGCGGAAGGCTATGGCACGCACGACCGCAGCCGCGAATTGCGAGTGTCAGCACCTCGAGGAGGTCGCGCATGAGACGGTCTCTTCCGCGGTCGCGCGATTGGCCCAGCCAAGCGTCGGCGCGCGCGAACGTGCATTGCACGAAATCGATCCTCTGCGCCTGCGTCATGGGGTGGAACTGGATGCCGTAGGCGCCGGCTGGCGCCTTGTGGGCCACGCTGCCGGGGAAAGCGAACTCCCGGTCGCCGCGCCGCAAGACCAGCGTGACCGGGCTGCCCGGGTCCAGGCTGATGTTTGCGTGTGGGGAGAAACCCGCACCACCGTCGGAGTAATCGGTCAGATTGCCCGGGTACATGTGGCCGTCGGCCCCGCACAGGGACCCCGGCAGCGGAGTTCGCACGCGGTGGCCGGTGCGTACCTGGCGCGCTTCCAGCGCCACGATGACCGTGACCCCGAGCAGCACGAGGTTGTAGATCGTCCACACGCTGGTGACGATCACAGTCCCCCTCTCGTCTGCGGGGCCATACAGGAACCGCCACACCGCAAAGCCTAATCCCACCAGGTTGAGGGCCGCGAGCACCAGGTACGGTGACGCAATCCGCCAGTCGAAACGGTCATGGTCGTTCTGGCCGCCTTTCGCGGTGACGTTGAACTTGCCGCGCTGCGGGGCCACCAAGGCCACCGTCGTCGCCCATGCGATATACGTTGCCAGCACGGTTTCGTAGACCTCGCCCAAAAAAATGTTGCGGTGATTGCCGAACAGCCGCCCGTTCGTCAGCGTGGCCATTGCCATGTGTGGCGCGACGTACAGCACCAGCAACAGTGCCGGTGCATGAATGATGTACGCGTGCAACAACAGGAAGGCGAGCGGTGCGGTCAGGAACACCAGCCGCGGCAGCCCCGCCAGAAAGTGCAGCATCGCGTTGGCGTAACAGATCCGCTGCAGCAAGGTCAGGCCGCGGCCGAGCAGTGGATTGTCGGTGCGAAATACCTGCGCCATGCCGCGCGCCCACCGGATGCGCTGCTTCACATGGTCAGCCAGGCTGTCGGTGGCGAGGCCGGCGGCCTGCGGAATCCGCAGGTAGGCCGAATTCCAACCCGCGCGGTGCATCCGCAAGGCGGTATGGACATCCTCGGTCACGGTCTCGACCGCGAAGCCGCCGACCGCATCCAGCGCGGTACGACGAAGCACCGCGCAAGAACCGCAGAAAAATGCTGCGTTCCACAGGTCGTTGCCGTCCTGTACGCAGTGGTAGAACAGTTCGCCCTCGTTGGGCATGCGCAACGTGCCGAGATTGCGTTCGAACGGATCGGCCGACAGGAAGTGATGAGGGGTCTGTAGCAACGCCAACTTCGAGTCACGCAGGAACCAGCCCACCGTGACTTGCAGAAAGGATCGTGCCGGGATGTGGTCGCAATCGAACACCGCGATCAGCTCGGCGTCGGTCTGGCACAGCGCGTGATTGAGGTTGCCGGCTTTCGCGTGCTTGTGCTCGGCACGCCTGATGTAGTCCACGCCGGCCGAGGCCGCGAAAGCACGGAACTCCTCGCGGTCACCGTCATCGAGGATATGGACGCGCAACTTGTCCTGCGGCCAGTCCATCCCCAGCGCGGCATAAACGGTATCGCGAACCACCGTCAGGCTCTCGCTGTAGGTGGGAATGAACAGGTCCACGCTCGGCCATGTTGAGGTGTTCGCCGGCAGCGGCTGCGGTTTGCGTCGCAGCGGCCAGGCGCCTTGCACGAAGCCGAGGATCAGGATCAGCCAGGCGTAGGTCTCGGCGGCGAGCAGCACGAACCCTAGCAGCAGGTCCAGCACGTGGTCCCCGTCGAGGGTGGAGGTATAGCGCCACCACAGATAGCGGGTGGAGACGATTACGGAAAGCATGATGAGCAGCAGCAGCGCGAATTGCCCGGGACGGCGTCGTACCCACAGCGCCGCCAGCCACACCAGCAGAGCGAAAATTGCCTGGCCCAGGTAGCCCAGGGGCTGGGTGATGCACAGTAGGGCGAGGCCCATTGCCGCCACGCCGAACACCCCATACAGACACCTGCGGACGAGCGGGCTGAGTCGCTCGAGCCGGCGGGTACCGTGGCGGGCGCCGTGCTCCACCCATGCATCGACCGGCAGGCTTTGCCGGTACCGGCGCCAGCCGGCGCGGCACTTCGCTGCTCGCTCGCGTAGCCATCGCAACGGCGATCCACGCGGTCGTGAAGGGGTGCGGACGAACATCAACCACAATGCCTGCACCACGTACCGCAGCGGATCCCCGGAGCGGGGCGCAGCGGGCGAAATCTGCGGAAACAGCTGCTGGCGCGAGGCAATGAATTTTTGCCACGCCGGCGACTCGAGGCACAGGAACAGCCACGCCAGCACACCGAGTGAGGCAGACAGCAGCGTCCGCAGTCGACTGCGGACGCGTTGGCGTGAATTTCCGGTCGGCGCGGTCATCTCACCTTCCCACCTGTGCGCGGCACCACGCCGCCAGACGGTCGACATCGTTCGCCGCCTGGCTGTCCGGCGCGTAAAGCCCCACCGGGGCCTTGCAGGCCAGCGCTTCCGCCATCGCGGCATCGCGATGGACGCTGATCGGCAGGAACCGTCGCGCCTCTTGCTGGCGCCATACGAGCTGCAAATCGCGTTGCAGTTGATGGCTGGGGTCGTAACGGTTGACCAGCCACCATGCGTTGGCTGGTCCGGTCTGCCCGAGCAGCACGTGGCAAGCGGGATCGGCTTCGAGCACACGGATCTGCAAGTCACAGGTGCTGGCGGCAGCGGCATGCGCGGGGTATCGCCGGGGCAGATCGAACAGGAGCCAATCGACGCCGTCACCCCATTCCTCGATCCATCGCGCGAGCCGACCGGGGTGTTCCGCCAGCAGTGCTTCGACGCGTGAGCACTCCTGTTCGTCGAGCGCCCCGTAGGGGATCAACGCGAGACCCTCCACGATAGTCCGCGTCTGTGGTTTCAATGTGTCGCCGTTCAGCGCGCTCCGCGCCCACCCGCCGGACTCGGCCATGCCGACATTGAAATGCAGCCGCAACAGGTTTCCCACACACAGGTCGACCATCAGGACACGTTTGCCGACGCGTTGCAGTGCGTAGCCCAGCGCGGCCAGGAGCGAGGTGCTGCCGACGCCGCCGCGCAGCCCCCGCATCGAAAGCGTGATCATCAGATCGGCTCCCCGTCGCGGGCGCCCAGCGTTTCGCGCAGCAACGGCCAGCGCTGCAGCGCACGCTGGTATTCCGCCGTCACCGAAAAATCCACGTACGACCAGCCAGGCGCGCGCATGTCGATTTCCAGGGCGTGGATGTCGTCGGCGTCCGGAACCGATGGTGCCGACGCGCGGGCCTGGTCGTTCATTGCGGATACTTCTGCCACGATCCTTGCTCCTTGAGACGGATGTACGGCACGCCGTCATACTTCATGACCACGACCCCGCCGTTGGTGGCGACCCAGGTCCCGATCTGCGGCAGGCCGGCAAGTACCGTCTGCCAGTGAAATCCCTTGGCGCGATCGAGCGTCGGCTGCGCCGCCATGCGCGCAACCAGTTCGGACATGGCCAGATAGGAACTCAGCGCGGTGACGTGCACGGTCGGCGCGCCATCGCGGCCTCCAAAGCCGATCAACTTGACGCCTGCCGGAACGTGGGTGACGGCGGGGCTAGGGATGTCGCGCATGCCGGGGATCTGCATGCGGTCACCACGCAAGTTGTCGCCGTGTTCGGCTTGGATGATCAACAGTACCCTGCGGCCGCTGTGCTCGAGCGTGTCGACGAACGCGTTGAGGTTGCCGATCAAGGTGTGCGCGCGCGAGCGGTAGTCCGCCAACCGGCTTCCTCCCCCTGGCAGAAGGTAGCGGTTGCCGTCGTGCAGGGAAATGGTGTCGTAAAACAAGGCGACGCGTGGTGCGGGCTGCGCCAGACGTTGCTTCCACCAGGCATCGAGAACCTGCCGGTCGTTCCACAGCGGGTGGCCGCTAAACGTGCTCATCGTCGGCTGGAACTTGAAGTCGCGCTCGGGGATCGTGAGTGCCGGCATCCCCTGCTCGCGCATTTCGGCGAGATAATGGTCGAAATCATCGTCGTTGTTGAACTGCATCTGCGGCAGGAAGCCGAGTTGGCGCAGGTTGTCGAACAACAGGCAGTGCTGTGGCGCTGCCTGGTAAAGCGTGGCGTTGCTGGTCTGCCCGCAACTGGCCCGCAGCAGACGAATCCCGGCCGGCCCGCTGTACGACGTCGCGGAGTTGAAATGGTCGAACATGACATCCATGCGCTGGAACAACGGGTCATCCTGCAGGCCGACCATCGACAAATCGTCCCAGTCCATCGAGCAGATCTGCAGGATCAGTACGTCGAAAGGCGCCGCGCCGGCAGGAATGGGTTTGAAGTCGGTCCGCAACGGAGCCTCGGCCGCGTAGAACTTTTGCAACTGATCGTTGAGGTTAGCGTCGGTGGCCGGGCCGTGGCTGACGGCCACACCGCCACGGCTGGCGACTGCCGCCGCATCGGCCGTGGCGGGCGTGTTGGCGGCAGGTTGCAAGGCAGCCTCGGGAACGGCTGCGGACACCATCATCCATCCAAGCCCGAGCAGCGTGAAGGTGGTCAAGCGCAGCCATTGCGAGAGGAGCCACAACATCACGATCAGCACGAACAGTGCACCGAGCAGGGGCCAGTTGACGAAACGACCCACCAGCTCGATGAGATAGTCAGGTGTGAATTGGAGCACCGCCGACTGCTGCTGGAGCAGGCGATCCAACGGTGGGTACCAGGTGTCGTGCACCAGCAGAGCCACCGCCACCGGTACAGCCACGGCCAGCCGGGCGCGCCCAATCCAGGGCTTGGCACGCTTTGATCCCCAACGCCACGGCAGCAGCAGAGCGGCAGCGAACACCATGTTGGGTAGGACGTGGAAGTTCAGATGGCCGGTCCACACCAGTGCGAGTTTGGCTAGAAAGTAAAAATTCCACGCACCCAACCCGGACGAGACGATCCGGTCGAGGATCGGCTGCGTGTCGACGGCCGTTTCGTCAGACCGGGCGCTCATCGCAGACCGAGCGTGCCGGATGGGATCGATGCGGCAACCCGCCGAAGTAAATGCGGCCAAGTGTGCAGGCGGTGGTCGGAAGACGCGCACGTTGGCGTGCCGCCGCGCACGTGAGCGCGCGAGTTTGCTGTGTCCCCGCGTACCTGGTGATGTGGCAATACCCCGACGCGCACCCCAGTGAGCACCATCGCTGCAGTGCACTCACCGTAAACGCCCGTCTGCGACTTTACCCCGTGACCTGCAAGGCACGGCACCGGCAAGCGCGCCTTGTCGGTGTCACTCCTTTCGGTACCGCGAACACTGGTAGCCGCTCGCCAGCGATGCCGTGGCCCCACGCAAATCCGTACAACCACGCACATCGATTGCAACTTGGACCACTCCCTTAGTTGTGCGCCAGTCCAACCGCGTTAGCAACCGACCTGTTATTACTTGTGATGATAAGTTAACGTGAACAACGACACAATAGTTGTACTCGACCTATGTTAGCCACCGGCCGCTGGATGCGTCGCGCTGGCTTGCGTCCGGGATCGGTCAAGCACGTGACTACACGTGCGGCGGGCGCTGCGGCTTCTCGGTGTGCCGAACGGTGTTGAACCCGGCAGGGACGTTTCCGGTTCCCTGCCTTGACGCAAGGGGAAGGAGTGCACGGTGGGGCCTTCGACTTTGATCGTCATCCCTCAAGGCGCGTGGTGACATCCGGGTCGCGAAGGCAGAAAGCCGAAGCGAACGTCGACACAACCGATGGCCGGATCTGATCAGCCTCCGACCCACGCGCAGGTTGGCGGCTGCTCAGGCGTTGGCTCGCTCACCGCCGACAACAAACACGATGTTCTCCTTCCGTGTTGATGCGAATCTGAACTTACGCTCATCCGTGGGCGCAACAAGATCGGACGCACCCTGGCCAAGGTAAACGCTCAGTTGGTGTTACGGTTTGTCTTGGAACCGCGTTTCCCGCGCCCCGCTGGCGTGCCTTCGATCGCTGCGATCCCGGCAAGGCGTACACCGAGTTATCAAGGTCAGGTGGGTAAAGAATCTTCCACGACGACAAAGTCTCAGTGAATCCAATGGGCTGACGGGCGCCTCCATGAGGCACGAGCAGAATGCTCAACGAGGCTGTAGAAAAACCTGCCGGGCGCAACCCGGCGGATCGCTCAGCCCCTTTCTGAGACGCAGGGCGTGGCGTAATGATTTATTCGGCCCGCGAGACTGATCTGCAAGATGGCGGATCCCCAATCTGGTGACGTTCCTGACGCGACGATATGGTGTCTGTCGGAGCGTTCCAAGCCTCAAGCCGCATGCGGGATCAGCTTCTGCACATTGTGCACCATGCAGTAGAGCTTCCACTGTGCATCGACCTTGGGTCTGGACCTCAGACTGAAACGTCGCAATCGGTGCGTGTGTAGATTGCCGAAGACCGGTTCAACGATACCCAGCCGGCGCCCGTAGCGCAGGCGTCCTTCACGGGTATCAATGTGGGCCTTCATCGCCTGGGTGTGGGGATGCGTCTCATGGGCCTTGCTGCCATCGAAGAAAGTCACCTGACGGTAGACGCTAACTGCGGGTTTCCTGATGCATTGGGCGCGTAGCGGATACGCTCCGCAAATGGCCCGCGAGCCCTCGAAGCTGACGCCTCATTGGCCTTTGCTGACCGCGTGAGCCGTAAAAATTATGGGCAACTTCGTTGGCAAACACCATCTTGCCTGCCTGCGAGGAAAACCGGACACCGACTAAACCGGCCTAACGGTTTGACGTGCACTACCCCACGCGTCTCACCATGCAGCCGCGCGGCCGATGCACCAACGCATATCACCAACCAGCACCGTTGCGTCACTGCTGCCAGTTCGGCAACAACACCAACGCCCACACCACCGGCACCTGAATCAGCGACAGATGCACCGCTGCCGACCCAAGATCCTTCGCGTGGCCCGACAACTCGTTGTACTCAGTGCCAATACGGTCAATCGTGACCTCGATACCGGTATTGAGCAGTTCCACGATCAGCACCGCGAACAGGGACATCACCAACAAAGCGCGTTGGCTGCCGTCGTGACCCAGCCATAGCGCAAGAGGGAACAGCACCACTGCCAGCACGACCTCGGCGCGAAATGCCTCCTCACTGCGCAGTGCCCAGCCCAACCCCCAGTAGGAAACCCGCGTCGCGCGCAGCAACCGCGCCCACCCCTTCATACCATCCGCCATCGTTTACTCTCCTATTGAAATTCCGCGTACGGCATTAACGGCTTCACTGGCAATGGCAGATCGCCTTGCCACGGCCCGAACGCATAACGCAGATACAGCGTCGCGCTACTCGGCACGTGATCCTGCACGTGGTAATACGAAAGATGGCCACCGATCACCCAAAGGTCAGACAGCCGCCGCTCAATCCCTCCGACCTACGTGCACGCCGACACCACTGCTACTGCCGCCTGTGACGCAGGCGGCCCGCTCTGCGCGCGCCGACTGACGGCACATCCGTCGACGATGTCAGTGTTGCCGTTATCGCCACTGGGGCGGCATCCTTGGCAGTGGCTGCATCCCGGTTGCTGGAGACGCTGAATGCGATCCTTGCGCGGCGGGTGACGGCATGACAGGAGTCGGCGGTACAGCTGTCAGGTTTGTACGATTGTGTAATACCAGTAAACCGCCAGCAACACCGCAATGACCACCAGCAGAGCGACCCACCAACGCATCAAACTCCTGCCCCGGGAGCCGAACACTTCATTCTCGGGAACCAACAGGAATTTTGACGGAGCAGCTTGAGGGCCTTGTCCGCCTGCGCCCGGTTTTCGCTGGTGAGCGTGACCGGCACCGTGGCGCTGGCTTGGCCGGCGACAAAGGTTACGGTGTCGCTGGCGGCGATGTAGTCGGTGCCGGCAATCGCACTGCCGTCCACCGTGGTGTAGGCCACCGTAGCGGGGTCGATGGTCTCGCCGCTGCGGGTGAGGGGAAAACTGAAGGTGGCGGGCGCGCCACCAATCACGGTAACGCTGGCGTCGCCGACCGTGATGGTGGATACGTTCGCTGCCGTCGCCGTCGTGGCGGCGAACAGGATGCCCAGGCCGAAGAGGCCGACGTTGCGATACCGGACCGCCCGCAAGCGGCCGAAGAAAGACTCGCGAGACGCGCGATGATTACCGAAAAACATGTTGCTTTCCCAAACTGTTGCGCCCCAAACTAACTGTGTCGCTTATTGTGTGTCGCCCAATAACTTCTGGCGGCTAGCGGCTGCATGGTATTGACCGTATCACACGCGAAGCGCGTTTACCAAACCACAATGAAGCCACTGAGTTCCTCCTTATCCCCAATTGTCAATAGCCGGAGCCAGGTGCTGACGTCCAGCTATACAAAATGCCACGATGAACTCCATCAGATGCGCTCCCGTGATTTTGTTCTGATCCCACCTGCTGAAGCCGGTTATCACGAACAAGCAATACCGGACGCAGGTAGAGGACCGTTCCACCGGCGCCCCAAAACTCTACCCCGTTTTCACGGACGGTTTGGAAAGGGTTGAGAACTTCAAATCCTGTGCAGCGACTCGTCGCCTCATCCGAGGATTGTGGAATCGCTCGATAGTGTCAAATACATCCGACTTGGCCACGTCGAGCGCTGGGTACTTGGCGCGGTGTACTCGCTCTCGTTCGAGCATCCCGAAGAATCTGACCTTGCCCTCGAGAAACGTATCCCTCGCCGTGATTCAATCCACGCAAGGAGAACGATATGACGAAGACAACGCGAGCACGCTACACGCTCGAATACAAGCAAGAAGCGGTACGACTGGTCGAGAGTGGCCAGAGCCAAGCCTCGGTAGCCAGAACGCTTGGTCTCGTTGAGCAGACGCTGTTCAACGGGGTGAAAGCAGACCGGGAAGGCCAGCTTAATGGCGTCGATAGCAAGCCGGTGAGCGCCGAGCAGATGGAGATTGCTCGGCTACGTGCCGAGCTGGCCCGGGTGAAGATGGAGCGCGACATCCTGGGAAAAGGTGAGTCGGCAGGCAGGGCATCCAGTGAATGGCCTGCCCGACGA
>CAJDTS010000043.1_pt1 | contig 25746 bp, 24 predicted proteins | sample 7389861 | NCBI WGS metagenome assembly CAJDTS01 (sample SAMEA7055659, study PRJEB34461) | soil metagenome | biome: terrestrial ecosystem; feature: Peninsula; material: soil | place: Antarctica | collected 2016 | reverse complement strand
CCGCCCGGCTCGGGCATGATGCAGTAGCATGGCGGTAGGTACACACAAAGGAGTACCGTCATGTTGGTGGCATTTTCTATCTGGCCGAACGGCGGATCCAGCGGTGATTCCGTACACGATGCGGTTGCCGCGGCGGTAAAGGTTGTGCGCGCTTCAGGGCTACCCAATCGCACCGATTCGATGTTCACGACTATCGAAGGCGAGTGGGACGAGGTGTTCGACGTTATCCATCGTGCGGCCGATGCTGTAGCAGCGTACGGGCCACGTGTCGATCTGGTCATCAAGGCGGACATCCGGCCGGGTCATACCAACGAACTCACCGGCAAGGTGGAGCGTCTGGAAAAAGCCATTGCCGACCAGGACAAAGCATCAGGCTCTGGGTAATGTCTCGGCCAAAGTCGAGCGCGGGGCGACCTGATCGTGCACGACTCCTGCACTGCGACATGACTGTATGAATCAACGCGGCAGCAACCTGCCGATAGATCGAACGACGCGAGCCAGTTGACGGTTTTCACCGACAAATACATTGACCGTCACGGCAGGCAATAGCGATCCCGGGTAATGTCATCGCGTCAGACTCCAGCCGCCGGGCGGTAACGGTCGATGAGGAGTACGCAGACTCGGTAACAGGCGCGAGCTGCCGGTGAGGTATTGATCGATTGCGCGCGCCAAGTCGCGGCCTTCGCCGATAGCCCAGACCAGCAGCGAGTGGCCCATGTTGCAGTCGCCACCGGCGAACACGCCGGCGACGCGAGTCATCATGTGGTCGTCGGTAGCAAAAGTGCCGTCGTCGTCCAACACCAGTTCCGGCGCGTTCAGCGCCTCGCTCTGCGGTCGTGAGAAGCCGACGGCGACCAGCACCAACTCCGCGGGCAGCCGCAGGTCGGATTCGTGGACGTGCTTGTCGATACGACGTCCCTGTTCATCGCGGATCCAGTGCACGCGCTCGGTGTGCAGGCCATCGACGTGATCGTCGCCGTCACGGTCCTCGAAGGCCAGGGTGTCGAGCGAAAACTGGTCGCTGGCGCCTTCGGCCATGGCGTAGCTGCGCTTGTAGATGCGCGCCACCAGCGGCCAGGGATTGTCGTCCGCGCGATGGGCCGGTGGCTGCGCGTTGATGTTGATCTGGATGACGCTGGCCGCACCCTGGCGCAACGCGGTGGCCACGCAGTCGGCGCCGGTATCGCCGCCGCCCAGCACGACGACGTTGCGGCCCTGCGCATCCGGGCCCTCGGCATAATCGCGCCCGGCCTGGCGGCGGTTCTCGCGCACCAGGTAAGGCATGGCAAAGTGGACGCCGTCGAGGTCGCGACCGGGCACCGCGACATCGCGCGGGTGCTGTGCGCCGATGGTCAGGCCCACGGCGTCGTATTCGGTGCGAAGTTGGTCCAACGACACGTCGCGGCCAAGTCCCGTGCTGCAACGGAACACGATGCCTTCGGCGGTGAGCTGGCCGACGCGGCGTTCGAGCTTGTCCTTGCTGAACTTGAAGTCGGGGATGCCGTAGCACACCAGCCCGCCGGGAGCGTCGTCACGCTCGTAGACGGTGACCCAATGGCCGGCACGGTTGAGTTGCTGGGCACAGGCCATGCCGGCCGGACCGCTGCCGACCACGGCGACGTGCAGACCGCTGCGTCGCGGCGGCGGTTGCGGCACCACCCAGCCCGCTTCCCAACCACGATCGATGATGGCGCGCTCGAGGTCTTTGATAGTCACCGCGTCCAGGTTGAAGTTCAGGGTGCAGGCATCCTCGCAGGGGGCCGGACAGGCGTAGCCGGTGAACTCGGGAAAGTTGTTGGTGGCGTGCAGCCGTTCCAGCGCGGTGCGCCAGTCGCCGCGGCTGACGCAGTCGTTCCAGTCGGGAATGATATTGCCGATTGGGCAGCCTGAGGTGCAGGTGGGTACACCGCAGTCCATGCAGCGGGTACCCTGCTCGCGCAGTTGAGACTCCTGCCAGCCCGGACTGTAGATTTCCCGGTGATCCTGGCGGCGCTCGGCGGGCGTGCGGTAGCCGATCGGCTCACGCCCGTATTGTCGATAACCGGCGGGGTGGTTTTCGTTGCTCATGGCGTCTCCTCGACCGCGGACACAACGACCGCGGCCGGCGGCAGCGACGGGCGCGGGTCGCTGCCCTCGGCCAGATGTGCGACGACGACGTTGACGTAACCGAGCGGCGTGACTTTGCACAGTCGCTCAGCCCGCGCCGGCCACTGCGCCAGCAGCTCACCCGCGATCCGGCTGCCGGTATAGTGCCAGTGGTTACGCAACAGCCGCTCGGCCAGTGCAAGATCGCGTGCATCCGAGAGCGCTTCGATCTGGAAATCGTCGCCCAATTGAGCGAGCGCGGCCTGCTGATCGGCCGGCAGAAAGACTTCGCCGCCGCTCATGCCGGCCGCGAAGTTGCGCCCGATCGGCCCGAGGATCAGCACCGCGCCGCCGGTCATGTATTCGCAGGCGTGATCGCCGCAGCCTTCCACCACTGCCAACACGCCGGTGTTGCGTACGCCGAAGCGCTCGCCGGCTCTCCCCTGTGCATAGAGCTCACCGCGGGTCGCTCCGTAGAGCGCGTAGAGCGCGGCGTTGCCGAGAATCACGCTGGCGCCGGGGTCATAGCCGGCATCGGCGGGCGCGCGCAGGATGATACGGCCGCCGGACAGCCCCTTGCCGGCGTAATCGTTGGCGGCACCGGTGACGCGCAGTTCGATGCCTCGGTTGACGAAGGCTCCCAGGCTTTGTCCGGCGGTACCGGTCAGATCCAGGCGCAGCGTGGCGTCGGGAAGACCGACGCTGCCGTGGCGGCGGGTGAGCCAATAGCTCAGACGCGTGCCGATACTGCGGTCGCGGTTGTCGATGCGAGCAGTAATGGTGACCGCTTCGCCGCGCTCCAGCGCCGGCTGGGCGCGCTCGATAAACGCCGCGTCGACCCGATCCGCGGTACGCTGCTGCGGCAGTGCCCGGCAACGACGCTGGTCCTCGCTTCCGGGTTCACGCAGCACACAGGCCAGATCGAGGCCGTGCACGTCAGCTACGCCCGCACCGACCTGTTCCAGAAGATCGACCCGGCCGATGATCTCGTCGAGACTGCGCGCGCCGAGCCGGGCCAGATGCTCGCGCACGTCGGCGGCGATGAAACGCATCAGGTTGACGATGTGTTCGGGCTGGCCGGGAAACAGCTTGCGTAATTCCGGGTCCTGGGTGGCGACGCCTACCGAGCAGGTGTTGCAGTGGCACTTGCGCAACATGATGCAGCCGACGGCGATCACCGCGGCCATGCCGAAACCGTAGGCCTCGGCGCCGAGCAGGGCGGCGACGACCACGTCGCGACCGGTCTTGAGGCCGCCGTCTGCCTGCAGTCGCACGCGTGAACGCAGTCGGTTGGCGATCAGGATCTGCTGGGCTTCGGCCAAGCCTAGTTCCCACGGCAGGCCAGCGGACTTGATCGAGGTCTTGGTCGCTGCGCCGGTGCCGCCGGAGTCGCCGGCGATGAGGATGGCATCGGCACCGGCCTTGACTACGCCGGCGGCAATCGTGCCCACGCCCGGTGCCGAGACCAGCTTGACTTGGATCTCGGCCTGGGGATTGGCCGCGCGCAGATCGTGGATCAGTTGGGCCAAGTCCTCGATCGAGTAGATGTCGTGGTGCGGCGGCGGCGAAACCAGGTCCACGCCCGGCGTCATGTGGCGCAGCCTGGCGATCAGTCCGACCACTTTGTGGCCGGGCAACTGGCCGCCTTCGCCTGGCTTGGCGCCCTGCGCCATCTTGATCTCGATCTGCTCAGCCGCCGCCAGATACGCCGCGGTGACTCCGAAACGACCGCTGGCGATCTGCTTGTTGCGGCACTCACGCTCGGTGCCGAAACGTTCTTCCTGCTCGCCGCCCTCACCGGTATGGGCGACGCCGCCGACGCGGTTCATGCCGATGGCGATGGTTTCGTGCGCCTCCTGCGACAGCGATCCCAGCGACATGGCACCGGAGAAAAAGCGCCGAGTGATGCTTCCGATCGGCTCGACTTGATCCAATGGCACGGCGTTGGTCGGTCGGAACGCAAGCAGACTGCGCAGATTACGCGGGCCGCCGGCGGGTTGATCGATACGATCGCGAAAGGCGCGGTAGGCCTGCTCGTTGTCGGTCCGGACCGCGTTCTGCAGCAGTCCGATGGTATCCGGATCCCAGTCGTGATGCTCGCCGTCGCGGCGCCAGTAGAGTTCGCCGCCGGTAGCCAGCCGCGGAGTCCCCGGCAGCGGCTGCGACCAAGCCGCCGCGTGATCTTCGCGCAGACTGGATTCGAGTTGCGCGAAACCGCTGCCGCCGATCCGGCTGATGCTGCCGGTGAAACAGCGCTCGATCACCTCCGGCGCCAGACCCAGAGCCTCGAATAATTGTGAGCCCTTGTAGCTTTCCAGGACGCTGATGCCCATCTTCGACATCACTTTGAGCAACCCGTCGTCGAGGCTGTGCAGATAGCGCGGAATCGCCGCGTCGTCGCCGATCAGCGTGCCGACGCTGGCCAGCGCCAGGTAGGGATTGACCGCGTCGGCGCCGTAGCCGAACAGGGTACACACGTGATGCACGGTACAGGCGTCGCCGATTTCAGCGATCAGGGCTACACGCAGACGCAGTTCACGACGAAGCAGATGCTGGTGCACCGCACCGACCGCCAGCAGTCCCGGAATCGGCAGGCGGTCGATGGCGCTGGCGCGGTCGGAGAGTACCAGCAGGGCATTGCCGTCGCCAGCGGCGGACTCGGCTGCAGCGCACAGCGCGTCGAGCGCATCCGGCAGCGATTGTTCGGGCGTGAACGTAGCGTCCAACGTGCGGTGGGCAAAGCCGCTGGCCTGCAGTCCGCGCAGGGCAGCCAGTTCGCCATTGGTCAACAGCGGTGAGTTCAGATGGATACGGCGGCAGTGCGTGGCGGATTCGGCGAGCAGGTTGAGCTGCGGGCCGATGTCACTCTCCAGCGAGGTGACCAGACGTTCGCGCAGATAGTCGATGGGCGGGTTGGACACCTGCGCGAACAACTGCTTGAAATAGCGGTAGACCACGCGCGGCAAACCCGATAGCACCGCCGGCGGAGCGTCGTCGCCCATCGCGCCGACCGGATCCTTGCCGTCCTCGGCCAGCGGCCGCAGCAGGTGCTCCAGCGTCTCCCAGGTATAGCCGGCTGCGCGCTGGCGCGACTCCAGATCAGGCAGCAGCGTCGTACGCTCACGCTCACGCGCTGGTGCAAACGTCGCCAGCTTCGGACGTCGGGTCAACCACTCGGCGTAATGATCGCGGTGAAGTCGTTGCTGCATCGTCGCGGCGTCCAGCAGGCCGCCAGCGGCCGGATCCACCACCAGCATCTGCCCCGGCCCCAGCCGAGCGCGTTCACGGATGTCCGCCGCCGGCCGATCCAGCACGCCGACCTCGCTGGCCAGGATCAGCCGCCCGTCGTGGGTGAGGTCGTAGCGGCAGGGACGAAAACCGTTGCGGTCGAGCACCGCCACCACGCGCTCGCCGTCGCTGCCGACCACCAGCGCCGGACCGTCCCAGGGCTCGATCAGGTTGGCGTGGTAGTCGTACCACTCGCGTTGTGCCTGATCCAGCTGCGGGTTGTGATGCCAGGCCTCGGGAATCAGCATGCGCAAGGCATGTTCCAAACTGCGCCCGCCGGCCATCAGCAACTCGACGGCGGCATCCAGCAGTTCGGTGTCGCTGACTCCGGTGGCGACCAGCGGACACAAACTTCGCAGCTCGGCGCCGATCTTCGGGTGGTCGAGATCGGCCTCACGGCCGCGCAGACGATTGAAGTTGGCGCGATAGGTGTTGATTTCGCCGTTGTGTACGATCACCCGATGTGGATGTGCGCGCGCCCAACTGCCCAGAGTATTGGTGGAAAAACGCGCATGCGTCAACGCCAGCGACGTGACCACCGCCGGATCGGACAGGTCCGGATAGTAACGGCGCAGTTGCGGGTTGGTGAGCAGACCCTTGTAGACAATCCGCCGCCGGTCCAGCGAGCAGACATGGAAGTGTTGCGCCCCGGGCAACCCCGCCACCGCCTTGCCCAACGCCAGCCTCAGCAGGTAGCAGCGTTGATCCAGCGCGGCACCGGTCAGACCGTCGGCGTGGGACAAAAACAGTTGCTGCACCCGGGGTTCGGTGTCCAGGGCACCGCGTCCCAGGCCGTCGTTGCAAGTCGGTACGTCGCGCCATCCGAGCGCAGTGAAGCACCATTCTGTCAGGGTAGCCTCGATACGTTCGCGCAGGGTTTGTCGCTGGTTGGAATCAGCCGGCAGAAACAACTGGGCGACCGCATAGGCATCGACGGCGGGCAGCGTGTCGACCTCGCGGCGCAAAAAAGCGTCCGGCTTCTGCAGCATAACGCCGGCGCCGTCACCGGTGTTTTCCTCGGCACCACGCGCGCCGCGGTGATCCAGACGTTCGAGTACCTGCAGCGCGTCGCACAATATCTGATGGCTGGCGCGGCCTTGCAGATCGACCACCGCGCCGACGCCGCAGTTAGCGCGCGGACGTAATTCGGGATGAAACACGGTAGCGTCTGTGATTGGCATGCGCACTCGTTTTACAAGATTATTGATCCAACCTGCAAATACCGTGAAAACCACAGCTTGATCGACAGAGCTTATTCCAAAAGTGAAATGAGCCTGAACGATCTGGGGGTAGGGTCTCAAGCCGCTTTGTTGCGGATGCGTTGGAACCGCTTGTCACGTTCCCGGTTGAATCGTTCTGCGGCCTGATTGCCGGTCATGGCAAGGGCGTGTATATCGAGCGTGGCGAAGCTCAGACCCGGCTTGAGAAAGCGCTCGGCGTTGGGAAGAGACTTGAGTTTTTCGTAAGGCGGGTTCACGTGTTCATAGCGATAGAGCCGCCGTTGCCGGCCCGTTTGAGGGCGTTGTAGTGGAACGGGCGCAGCGTCGCCTCCAGCCAACACTAACGGTCCGCCTCAGCGGGTGGCGGGAAGCTCACCGCGGTGCTGCCCTCCAGAAAAGCTTGCACCTCGGCCAGCGAGATCAACGATTGAGTATTGAGAGTCACGATCATTCTCCGAGAATGACCGCTCAGGCTCATCTGCCGTTGGAATCACGCTGCCTCCTCCAGGCTCATGTGTCATTAGAAGAGGCTGTTCCTGCCCGGCTCGTGCATGATGCAGTAGCATGGCGGTAGGTACACACAAAGGAGAATCGCCATGTTGGTGGCGTTTTCTGTCTGGCCGAACGGCGGACCCGGCGGCGATTCCGTACACGATGCGGTTGCCGCGGCGGTAAAGGTTGTGCGCGCTTCAGGGTTGCCCAATCGCACTGATTCGATGTTCACGACCCTCGAAGGCGAGTGGGACGAGGTGTTCGACGTCATCCATCGCGCGGCCGATGCCGTGGCAGCGTATGGGCCACGCGTCGATCTGGTGATCAAGGCGGACATCCGGCCGGGCCGTACCAACGAACTCACGGGCAAGGTGGAGCGTCTGGAAAAGGCTATCGCCGACCAAGACAAAGCATCAGGCTCAGGATAATGTCTCGGCTAAAGTCGGGCACAGCGCGATCCCGATTCTGCACAACTCCTGCACTGCGACATGACTGCATGCATCAACGTTCAACCCGATCGTCGCCGCATTGCGCCCGGCATTCAGATCAAATCTAGACCCTGCCGACCGTGGCCGCCGACTTTCACGTTTATTTTGACAATCATGGCTGGACTGAACCGCAACGCGTCACAGACCCCGTACAGTAGTGCAGGCCGACCCGCCAGTGGGACTGCCTGACATGGAAAGCGCGCCCACGCCACCTGACCGCATGCGCCCACTGGGGCGTTCGCGAACTTATACCCGCGCCGATCTACCCGAGCGTCTGACTCATTGGCACGCGCCCCGCGCCAATCGCTGGGAACGCCTGTGCGTGACCGCGGGTCAGGTCAACACGCACTGGCTTGGCGCGAGCGGCGCGACACCGGCTCAACTGAGGGCCGGCGATGATCGATGGATCGAGCCGGGCACTCGCTGGTGTGTAGCACACCTGGACGCGGACGCCCGTTTCGAGTTGCAGATCTACGCTGCCGACTCAGTCCCCGTCAGCGCACCACAGCCTTTGCGCGCAGCGTTATTTGACGATCTCGAGCGTGTACACCTCGATGATGCGCCCACATTCACACGGCAGGTGGCCAGCCTGGCGGCAGGCGACACGCAGCTGCTGCAGGGATGCTTCGACTACGGTGAAGCACTGTCTGCAATCCTCGCGAAAGGGGGGCAGGGCTTGTTCTGGCACCCCCTTTGCGCCGACTCCGGAGGCTTCACGGCATTCATCGCACGTAGCGCCCAACCCGTTGGCCTGCTCGATTATCTCGGCCGCGACCATGCCGTGATTGAGGCTGCGCTGTCTGGAGCGTTGCGTGGCGACGCAGAATATGTCGATTGGTTGCATGCCGTGCTGGGGCGACATCTGGCTATCGAAGAACAACTGCTGTTCCCTGCCTATCTCAAGGCCGGGGGCCGTGCAGGATGGATACAGGGCCTGATCAACGAGCACGCCCTGCTCAGGCAGCATCTCGGCACGCTGGCCAACCCGGAGTTCAGGCGCCGCTTTCTGCTGCTGCTCGACGCCCACGACGAAAAGGAAGAGCAGATCGTCTATCCCGACATCCTGTCAAAGCTGGGCGCCGACGCAACAGACCTGGCCCGTTCCGCCATGCTCTACCCTCCGGCCGCGAAAATTTCATGTCCCAGTTAGCACACAAATCGCCGGTAGGTGAGCCATGACAACACCCAGCACGCAGAGTGGGTCTCTCTCTTCCAGCGGCGCAGCCGCGACCCACGAGGTCTTCAACCAGACCCCGCCGCTGGCCGATTACAACGCTTTCGATACCGATACCGCATTACGTGAGGCGTTGGCGCGTGAAGGCGGCGGCTGGGGTGAAGCGCGCCTGCGCGATTACGGTGCGCTGGTCGGCGGTGAACTGATCGACATCGGCTTTGCCGCCAACGATCACCCCCCCGAGCCACGCATCTTTGATCGCTATGGGCATCGCATTGACGAAGTCACCTTTCACCCCGCCTATCACCGCTCCATGACCATCGCCAAACAGCATGGTCTGCATTCCCTGAGCTGGACGCAGGACCGTCCCGGCGCGCAGGTGCTGCGCTCGGCGCTGTTCTACCTGCACAATCAGGTCGAGGCCGGCAGCATGTGTCCGATCACCATGACTCACGCGGTCATCCCTGCCCTGCGGCATCAACCCGAAGTCGCTGCAGCCTGGGAACCGGGTATTCTGGCCAACGCCTACGATCCACGCTGCATCCCGGCGCCGCAAAAAGCCGGATTGACCATCGGCATGGGCATGACCGAAAAGCAGGGCGGCTCGGATGTACGCAGCAACACCTCTCACGCCGATCCGTTGGCACGACCCGGCCCGGGCGGCGAGTACGCTCTCACCGGCCATAAGTGGTTTTTGTCCGCGCCGATGAGCGACGCCTTCTTGACGCTGGCCTATACCGACCACGGCCAATGCTGTTTCCTGATGCCAAAATGGCGCCCGGATGCCAGCCGCAATCCCATCCAGATCCAGCGTCTCAAGGACAAGCTCGGCGATCGCTCCAACGCCTCCGGCGAGGTCGAGCTGCGCGGGGCTTTCGGCTGGATGGTCGGCGAGGAAGGTCGCGGCGTGCGCACCATTCTGGAGATGGTGGCGCAGACCCGTCTGGACTGCATGCTCGGTTCCACCGGACAGATGCGCCAGGCCTTCGTGCAGGCCGCCCACCACTGCCGGCATCGCGAGGCGTTCGGGACGCGCCTGATCAAAGCACCGCTGATGCAGAACGTGCTCGCCGATCTGGCGCTGGAAGCCGAAGCCGCGCTGGCACTGTCCATGCGCGTTGCCCGCGCGTTCGAGGAGGCGGCGCGCGGCGACCAGACCGCCAAGCTGTTCGCACGCCTGGTCACACCCATCGGCAAATACTGGATCTGCAAACGCACGCCGGGCCTGGTCAACGAGGCCCAGGAGTGCCTGGGCGGGAATGGTTATATCGAGGAATTCATGCTGGCGCGATTGGCGCGTCAGGCGCCGGTCAACTCTATCTGGGAAGGTCCCGGTAACGTGCAGTGCCTGGACGTACTGCGCGCCATGACCCGCCACCCCGAAGCCGTGGACGTGTTGCTCGACGAACTACAGACGGCCACCGGGCAAAGCAACGTTTACGACACGCATCTGCAGCAACTCAAACGCCAGCTTTCCGAACACGACAAGCCCGAACGAGGCGCGCGGCGGCTGGTGGAAAGTGCGGCGCTGGCGCTACAGGCCAGCCTGCTGTTGCGCGGCAACTGTGCGGCGGTGGCACAAGCCTTCTGCCGCGCCCGTCTGGGCGCCGATGCCGGGCTGGCCTACGGCACCCTGCCTGCAGGTCTGGATCTGGTTGCCATCGTCGACCGCGCTTGGCCGGGCACGCAATAGACTCCGCTCAGCGAGCCTGCTGCATACGGTGCCCGCCAGTTCCTCGACGACAGCCTAGCCTCGTTCCAGAAGACGCAGCTTGTCCGGTTGGCCGTCCCATTCCGTAGCATCGGGCAGCGGTTCTTTCCTGTCGACAATAACCGGCCACGCGGCCGACAATTCGACGTTGAGAGCCAAAAAGTTTACCTGCTCCGCGGGCACTTCATCCTCGGCAAAGATGGCTTCTGCCGGGCACTCGGGCACGCACAAGGTACAGTCGATACACTCCTGCGGGTCGATCACCAAAAAGTTCGGCCCTTCGTGGAAACAGTCCACCGGACAGACTTCCACACAATCGGTGTACTTGCACTTGATACAGTTATCGGTAACCACGAAGGTCATGAGCCTGTCCTCACGAGATGCACGATAAGAAGTATACGAAATACTTTTTACCGTCGGCAACTGCGTTGAACACATAGCAACGTTCGTGAATGCGCTATCTGGGGCCGGCGCGGCGATTCCTGAGCCGATACGCCATTCATCTATCTGTTATTGAACACGAACCCTGCCAAGTCCCAGTTGAGTCCTGATCTGGTTTTGCGGTGCGATAAGGTCGGCCACGGTATAACCATCCAGGACAGCGAGAAAAGCGTCCAGTGCCTCATGCAAAGCCTTGCGCAGAACACAGACCGGCGCCAGACAACAATGATCGGGTTCATCGAAACATTCGGCGAGCATCAGATCCGGCTCCACCTCACGGATCAGCGCGCCGAGATTGATCTGGGCGGGTTCGCGCAGTATACGCACCCCGCCGTGTCTGCCGCGCACGTTCTGGAGGTAGCCACTGCGCCCCAGATCGTAGACGACTTTCATGACATGGTTGCGTGAGATGCCATAGCGTTCGCTGATTTCCTGGATCGTGACCTGCCCGTCGCCGCGCACGCCCAGATACATGAGCACGCGTAAACAGTAGTCGCTGTATTGAGTCAGTTTCATCACCATGTCCGTTGGCAGCCGGCTACGCTCGAACCGGGCGGTGCGCCGAGCTTTACAGCAAAGAACCGGTTTTCTGATATAAAAAGTATTGAACGTGCACCTTAATGTCAAACGCCGGCATACGGAACCCACCGTTTCTATACGGGTAGAGGTCTGATGTAGTAACTTCTCACGTGGCTCGAACCTGCCGAGAAAGAGAGGTCTTTCATGCTGCTTTATGACGCACACAGCCCAGCCCCGCGTTGTCTGCGGATGTTTCTGCTGGAGAAACGGCTGTCTCTACCCAGTACCACAATCGATGTCTTTGCCGGAGACAACCGACGCGAGGCCTTCCTCAAGCTCAACCCGGCCGGACAAACGCCTGCGTTGAAGCTCGACGACGATCGGGTACTGGCCGAGGCGGTGACGATTGCCGAATATCTTGAAGAACAATTTCCACAGCCCGCGCTGATCGGCGCAACGGCGCTCGAACGCGCCGAGACCCGGCAGTGGTGGCGACGGGTGGAACTCAACATCACCGAGTTCATCCATAACGCCTATCACTATGCGGAAGGGCTGAAGCGTTTCGAGGATCGCATTCCGGTGGCGCCGGAGGCGGCGGACGGGCTCAAGCGTATCGCGCACGACCGTACCCGATGGCTCGACGACCTGTTCGGTGAGGGTCCGTATCTGTGTGGCACACGCTTCACCGCGGCTGATATCTGGCTTTACGTGTGGCTCGATTTTGGGAACAGCGTGGGTCAACCCTTCGACCACGCCCTTCCGCACCTCGGGCCTTGGTTCGAACGTATGAGCCAGCGGCCTAGTGCCGAGGACAGCCGCAAGCTGCTCTCCGAAACCGATCTCAGCCGGTCGCCCGACGCAACAGGGCGCGACCGATAAAACGGAAGCGATCGCCGAGGGTGCGCTTGCCGTAGTCGATGCGTACATCGGCAATCACCGGTTGTCCGGTGGCGGCGACGGCTAACGCTTCGCGAATGCCGTTATCGATGGCGTCGTCGTTCCCAATCGCGACATAGTGCGCGCCGGTGGCTGTGGCCACGCCTTCCAGCCGAATCTCGCCAAGCACGGTACAGACCTTGCGGTTGTAGGGAATCTGCGGCCATGAACGCCGCACAGGTTTCGTGCGTAACCAGGACGGGTGAAATCTTTTCCGAACGTCCAAGTTCATCGTAGAGCTCGGTGTTGTGTACGCCGAGGATGCCGAAGGTATGGCTGACGGGCAGTTGCTCCAGCGCATAACGCGCCAGCCAGGCACCGCTGCGGCGTGCGTTCAGCCGGATACTTGTCGCGTTATCCTGTTCCCCTCGCTCGTTCATGCCACTGCTCCTGCAGCGATGAAGCGCTCACTCTGCGTCCGGTGAGGATACAGCCGCCAAGCCCGGCGGCCTCGCCCAGAACCAGCACCTGGCAGCCGCGATCCAGCAACTCATGGACCATAACCAGACCGGCCAGCCCCGCACCGACGACGACCACCTCGGTGTGGGACAGGTGTACGGGAAATCCGGAGGATTACAGCGTGCTCAGCTCCGCGTATCGTCGAGCAGATCCCTCAGCACATAAGGCAGGATGCCACCGTGACGGTAATATGCCGCCTCGGCCGGCGTGTCGATGCGCACGATCGCCTCGAACTGCTTTGTCCCGCCCTGCGCGTCGGTGGCCGTGACCGGTAGTGTGTGAGCGAGGGTTTCGCAGCCCGCAAGCCCGGTGATCGAGAACGTTTCCTCGCCGCTTAGCCCCAACGATTCAGCATCCTCACCGTCGACGAACTGCAGCGGCAGCACGCCCAGATCGATCAGGTTGGAGCGATGGATGCGTTCGTAGGACCTGGCAATCACCGCGCGCACCCCCAGCAGTGCGGTGCCCTTGGCAGCCCAGTCGCGCGATGATCCTGAGCCGTACTCCTTGCCGACCAGAATCACCAGGGGTGTGCCGGCCTTGATGTAGTTGACCGAAGCATCGTAGATGGTCGTGACCGGGGCCTCGGACTGGGTGAAGTCACGGGTAAAACCGCCTTCGGTACCGGGGGCGAGCTGGTTGCGCAATCGGATATTGGCAAAAGTGCCGCGGATCATCACCTCGTGGTTGCCGCGGCGCGAGCCGTAGGAGTTGAAGTCCTTGCGCTCGACGCCGTGTTCGACCAGGTACTTGCCCGCCGGCGAATCGGACGCGATGGCGCCGGCCGGGCTGATGTGGTCGGTGGTCACCGAGTCGCCGAGTTTGGCCAGCACTCGAGCGCCGGTGATGTCGGTGAGTGGCACCGGCTCACGCTGCATGCCGTCGAAGAATGGCGGTTGGCGGATGTAGGTGGAATCCGCTTGCCACTGGAATGTATCGCCGGCCGGAAGGTTCATGCCCCGCCAGCGCTCGTCGCCGGCATAGACGTCGGCGTAGCCCTTGCTGAACATGTCGGCCTGCAGGCACTCAGCGATGGTATCTTCAATCTCCTGCGGCGAGGGCCAGATATCCTTGAGGTAAACCGGTTTGCCGTCGCTGCCGGTGCCCAGCGGTTCACGCAGCAGGTTGACGTGCAGGTTGCCGACCAGCGCGTAGGCGACCACCAGCAACGGCGACATCAGAAAATTCATGCGGCATTGCGGATGAATGCGGCCTTCGAAGTTACGGTTACCGGAAAGTACCGAGCAGACGGTAAGATCGTTGTCGTCCACCGCTTTGCCGACCTCGGGAATCAGCGGCCCGGAGTTGCCAATGCAGGTGGTGCAGCCGTAGCCGACCAGATTAAAGCCGAGGGCATCCAGGTATTGGGTCAGGCCGGCACGTTTGTAGTAGTCGGTGACCACCCGCGAGCCCGGCGCCAGCGAGGTCTTGACCCAGGGCTTGCGGGTCAACCCCTTCTCGACCGCGCGCTTGGCCAGCAAGCCGGCACCGATCATCACCGACGGATTGGAAGTATTGGTGCAGGAGGTGATGGCTGCGATCACCACGGAGCCGTTGTCGATCTCACACTGAGTGCCGTCACTCAGCGTCACGCTGGCCGGGTTGCTCGGCCAGTGGTGTTTACTGCCACAGTCACACGGGACATTGGGCTCGTCGCCGACGTATGTTCGCTCGACCGCGATCGGATCGCTGGCCGGGAACGATTCAGCCGAGGCTGCGTCGAGACCTACGTTGAGTGCCTTGGACTGCGAATCACCGCTGAGCAACGCGCTGACCGCGTGCGCTGCGATGCGCAGCGGGACGCGGTCGTGCGGACGTTTCGGACCGGCGATGGAGGGTTCCAAAGTTCCCAGATCCAGCTCAACGATCTGCGAATACTTCGCTTCGTGATTGGGGTCGTGCCACAGACCCTGTTCTTTCGCATAGGCTTCCACCAGCCGAATCTGGTGTTCGGGACGGCCGGTCAAGCGCAGGTAAGACAGCGTTTCGTCGTCGATCGGGAAAATCGCGCAGGTGGCGCCGTATTCCGGGCTCATGTTGCCCAACGTGGCACGGTTGGCTAGCGGGATGCGGGCCACGCCGGGCCCGAAGAAATCGACGAACTTGCCGACCACGCCGGTGCGGCGCAGTAGTTCGGCGACAGTCAGCACCAGATCGGTGGCGGTAGTGCCGGACGGAAATTCACCGGTCAACTTGAGGCCGACCACTTGCGGGATCAGCATGCTCATCGGCTGACCCAACATCGCCGCCTCGGCCTCGATGCCGCCGACGCCCCAGCCGAGCACGCCCAGACCGTTGACCATCGGCGTATGCGAATCGGTGCCGACCAGCGTGTCCGGATAAGCGAGCATGCCATCGCTGGTTTTACGCGTGAACACCACGCGGGCCAGATATTCGAGGTTGACCTGGTGACAGATGCCGGTATCGGGCGGCACGACCTTGAAGTCGTCGAAGGCTTGCTGACCCCAGCGCAGCAACTGGTAACGCTCGGCGTTGCGCTCGAACTCCAGGCGGGCGTTGGTGGTGAAGGCATCGGGCCGGCCGAAGACATCGGCAATCACGGAATGGTCGATGACCAGCTCGGTGGGGATCAGCGGGTTGATGCGCTTGGGGTCGCCGCCGAATGCGGTGATCGCGTCGCGCATCGCCACCAGGTCCACCACGCAGGGCACGCCGGTAAAATCCTGCATCAGCACCCGCGCTGGCGTGTATTGAATTTCCTCAGACGGCACGTTGTTGGGTTGCCAGCCCGCCAGCGCGGTGATCTGTTCGCGAGTCACCAGCCGGCCGTCCTCGTTGCGCAGCAGGTTCTCCAACATCACTTTCAGGCTGTACGGCAGTCGGTTGGCGCCGTCGATGCGGTCGAGGCGATGAATCGTGTAGGGGGTGCCGTCGACCGTCAGTTGATCGCGGGTTCCGAAGCTGTTGGATGTCATGCCATGCTCCTGTATTTAAGGAATCAATTCGTCCGGGATGCGTCGAAATCGCTGGCATCGCGGTACTGAGTTTATCGGGGGTTTACCCGAAAGCGATCGACAAAACCGCAAACACGCCGATGATCATCAGCGCCCAGCAGCCCGCCTGGACCATTGCAACGGCGAAGAACTTCAAACGATCAGAATGGACATAGTCTTCGACGATCACACGCAGACCCAACATCATGTGCCAGAACATCGCGACCAGCAGCGCCGCCATGATGGCCGCGACCGGCGGCGACCTGAGCCAGCCGGCGACCGACGGGTAATCGCCGCCGGCGTGTGCGATCAGCGATGCGACGAACCAGATCAGCAGCGGTACCAGCGCGGCTGCGGTCACGCGCTGCAGCCACCAGTGCTCGGTGCCGGTCTTGGCCGATCCCAGCCCGATTGCACGATGCAGCGCCGACGCGCGGCCGCCCGCCGGATTGCGGTTGAGCGGGTCGCGTCTATTCCATTCCGACATGGGCTTACCCGATCACTGTCAGGCCAATAATCCAAGTGGCCAGCGTCAGCACCGCGCTGCTCGCTACCACCCACCATCCGGACCGGTAAATAGACTGCAATTCGAACCCGTAATCAAGATCCCAGCACAGGTGCCGAATCCCGTTGCACAGGTGAAAGAACAACGCGAAGGTCCATCCGAACAGCACGATAACGCCGATCCACGAGTCGAGAATCCGCTGCAACGCGGCGTAGCTGTCCGCGCCGCTGGCAATGACAACCAGCCAGATCACCAGCAGGACGCTACCCAGGCTCAGCAGCACCCCGGTCGCGCGGTGCGTGATCGACAGCACCGAGGTGAGCTGCGGCCGGTAAATCTGTACGTCGGGTGAGCGAGGTCGCGGTCTCGTCGCCATCACCGGTCAACTCCGGCGCTGCTGCAGCATGAGTTTAATCTCGGCAATTTTCTTGCCCGGATTCAATCCCTTGGGACAGGTGCGCGTACAGTTCAAAATAGTGTGACAGCGGTACAACTTGAAGGGATCCTCGAGCTCGTCCAGCCGCTCCCCGGTGGCCTCATCACGGCTGTCCACCAGCCAGCGATGAGCCTGCAGCAGGGTCGCCGGGCCCAGGAAACGGTCGCCGTTCCACCAGTGGCTGGGACAGCCGGAGGTACAGCAAAAACACAGGATGCACTCGTAATCACCGTCCAGTTTGGCGCGCTCCTCGGGCGACTGCAGGCGCTCGCGGCCGGACGGTGCGGGCGTCGCAGTACGCAGCCACGGTTTGATCGACTCGTATTGTGCAAAGAGGTGGGTCTGGTCGCCGACCAGATCCTTGATCACGTCCATGTTGTTGAGCGGGTACACGGTGGCTGGTTCGGCGACCTCGTCGAGCGAACGAGTGCAGGCCAGCCAGTTGCTGCCGTCGATGTTCATCGCACACGAGCCGCACACGCCTTCGCGGCAGGAGCGGCGGAAGGTCAACGTCGGATCGATTTCGTTCTTGATCTTGATCAGCGCATCCAGCAGCATCGGCCCGCAATCGTCACGGTCGATTGCGTAGGTGTCGATGCGCGGTGACTGGTCGGAGTCGGGGTCATAACGGTAAACCTTGAAATGCTGGAGACGTGTGGCGCCGGTCGGTGCCGGCCAGGTCTTGCCGGGTTGGATGCGTGATTTTGCGGATGCGCCAAAGTTTTCGCTGACCGGAAAGCGTTTGAGTATCCGCCAGCGCGAGACCTGCTGTGACTTCTTGATCGACATCCCGCCTCACTCCTTGCTTGGCTCGCCTTGCTTGGCTCGACCTACTCGGCAGACTGACTCAGCCCGCTACCGACTTCGATCCGTAAATCGATTCTATACCGCAACTCAACACTGAACCCAATCTGCAGGCAATGTCGCTATTCGAGGCCTGTTTATTGCACGGCTTGCTGGCTCCAGAACACAGACTCCTGTCATCTGATTTCATTCTGTGCGGATTCAGAACTAGTTTTCAAGCCGCATGCGGCGAGTCCAGGATGATCCGTCGCAGATTGGCGATGATGAAGTGTGCCAGCGACTTGGCGCGTTCGGCCTTGGGCCCGGCGAAATCCTGGTCGACGGTTTCGATAAACAGTTCCAGCCAGCGATCAAAGTCGCCCGGATGAAAATCGTGCCGCCGATGAGCTTCTTTGTGTACGCGCACCATATTGCGGTGATAGCGCGTTCCACCAAGCAACATCTTCTCCCAGTACGCCTCGATAAAGGGCATATGGCGCTCCAGAAGTACCGGGTCAAACACCCGCTGCAACGCTGGATCAAGCAATACTTTTTTGTAGAACCGGGCCACCAGCGTCTGGATGGCTTCCAGCGTATCGAGATCGGTACCGGATGCAGGTGAGGAGGACATCGCAGTCACACCGTCGGGATGATTCACGAGTCTCAACGCGAAGCGCGTCAGCCCGAGTGCGCCTGTCGGATGGTATCCAGCGCCAGCGTGGAATGCGCGTAGGCGCCGCCGGCGCGCATCTCGGCGGCGACCCAGATCGCTTCCATGATCTGCTTGTCGCTGGCACCAGCCTTGAGCGCCCCTTCGGTATGGCCGCGGATGCAATACGGACATTGGGTGGTATGCGCCACCGCGACCGCAATCAGCTGCTTGGTGCGCGCATCCAGCGCGCCCTCGGCAAAGACCTGACGGCTAAAGGCATGAAAAGCCTTGAGCGTTTCAGGCGCGAGATCGCGGCGCAAGGTGGAAAGCTCGCCGTCGGCGGGAGGATACATGGGGTGTTCCATATCGATACTCCGACAAGAATGCCCTAGTATGGTGACACGTCGGCACGAAGTTATTCTTGACGATAATCAAGGATGCCTCGACATACACTTGCGTACACTACTACATCGTCAGCTTTGGAAAACACTGTGGGATCTTCAGCTCCACCCTCGCCACTTCAGCCGCTCCATCCCGCAGCGCCGTTCGCGGCATGACGCCGATCCAGCCGTTCCGACCGTTGTTTTTCGGCGCGGCGGCGTTTGCCAGTCTCGGCATGATCCTGTGGGGGCTGTTCCTGCATCTGGGCTGGCTGCCGATGTCCGCGCTGCCAGCGCCGCTGTGGCACGGCCACGCCATGCTGTTCGGCTTCGCCAGTGCTCTGATCGGCGGCTTCCTGCTGACTGCGGCCGCCAACTGGGCCCGCATGGCAACCACCACACCGGCCAGCCTGGCGACGCTGTTCACGCTGTGGCTGGCGGCGCGCATCGTGTTCATGACGACACTGCCGCTGGCGCTGGCAGCAGCACTGGAACTGGCCTACCTGCTGGGGCTTACGCTACTGGTCGGGCGGGTGATCGTACGCGCCGGCAGCCGCCGTAATTTCTTCGTCATCGGTCTGCTGCTGAGCTACGCGGCGCTGGACGCAGCGTTTCTGTTCGGTGCAGCGTACGGCACCGCGCTGGCCTCGCACGCGCTGGTCTGGACGGTAGACTGGATCACCCTGCTGATGCTGGCGATCGGTGGTCGGGTGATCCCGCTCTTCACCGGCCGACGGCTGTCGAACCTGAAGGTGATCGACCGCAAGCCCTTGATGCTTGCCGTCAACCTCGGCGCGCTGCTGGCGCTGCTGATCGACATCGCGGACGCGCCGGTAACCTTGCGCGGTACGCTGTGGCTGCTGTTGGGCGTGTTGACCCTACTGCGGCTGGCCGGCTGGCGCGGCTGGGAAACGCTGCACGAACCGATGCTGTGGTCGTTGCACCTGGGCTACCTGTGGCTGGCCATCGGCATGGCGCTGCGTGGAGCCACCTTGCTCGGCCTGTGGGTGCAACTGCCGGGGCTGCACAACAGTCTGCACGGCATCACCATCGGCGCGCTCGGCACCCTGTCGCTGGCGATGATGACGCGCGTCGCACAGGGACACAGCGGCGTGGCGATACGCGCCAACCGCTGGCTGGTGGCGGCGTTTTTATTGCCCAGCGGCGCGGCGCTGCTGCGCCTGTCGGGTGGACCGGAGCTGTGGCCGGCTGCCGCCTGCCTGTGGGTATTGGCCTACCTGATCTATCTGGGCACGGTCGGCCCGCTGCTGTTGCGTGGCCGCGTGCTCAGCGCTCCAGATGCTTGAGCTTGTCGGGCTTACCGTTCCAGTCATCGGCGTCGGGTGGCGCCTCTTTCATCTCTGCGATCACCGGCCAGTGCATCGACAGCTCGGCGTTGATGGCAAAAAAATCCATCTGATCCTGCGGCGCGTCATCCTCTCCGAAAATCGCTTCGGCCGGACACTCCGGCACGCACAGCGTGCAGTCGATGCATTCCTGCGGATCGATGGCGAGAAAGTTCGCGTCTTCATGGAAACAATCCACAGGACAGACCTCAACGCAGTCGGTGTACTTGCACTTGATGCAATTTCCGGTAACGACATGCGTCATCGCGACTCTCCAGACTCTAATATGAATTAGTGTCGAAGATCGGTATCGGCAAAAACCTTGACCATCGTCAAATCCTGAATCGGATTCCATGAAGAAAACGGCGAGAGCGGCGACCACGATCAACCCGGCTGCCGTGCACAACCTGCGCCAGCATTACCTGTTCGCCGCGCTGGACGACCACCAATGGGCGCGGCTGCAACCACGGGCGCATGCGCGCGCGCTGACCTGCGGAGAGCGACTGTTTTCCCAAGGTGAGCCTGCTACCGCGTTTTTCGTTGTCTGCAGCGGCAGCGTCAAGCTGTTCCGCGACTCAGCCCAGGGCCTGGAGAAGATCATGCGCCTGGTCCGCAGCGGGCAGAGCTTCGCGGAAAGCGTACTGTTCTCCGATCCACCGTACTATCCGGTGCATGCTCAGGCGATCACCGCGAGTCGGCTGGTCGCGGTGGATCGCGACACTTATCTGGCGCTGCTGCGTGAATCCTTCGACAGTTGCCTGGCAGTGATGGCGCAGATGGTCAACCGGATTCAGGCGCACTGGGATGAAATTGAAACGCTGAGTCTGCACGGCAGCCAGGCGCAAGTGGCGCGCTACCTGCTGAGTCTGTATGCCAGCCAGGGTAAAACTTCAGCCGCTTCCGTACAACTGCCGACACGCAAGGTCTTGGTCGCCGCACGACTCGGGCTGGCACCGGAAACCCTGTCCCGGGCGCTGCACAGCCTGAGCGAAAGTGGGCTGATTGCGGTCAAGGGGGCGTGCGTCGACATCTGCGATATGGAAGCGCTGCGACGCAGGGCGCAAATTTAAGTCGGGTTGATACAGAATATCCACGACTCGGGCCATCACAGGGTAAGGCGTGGCCGGCCAAAAAATTTCGCATCGGTCAAGACCGCGCGGAGGGTGACACGCTAACCGTTCAGGATTTTACCTGCAGGGAGAAGCACATGAATACCACGACCGAATCCATGCAAGCCTTGGACCCTGAACTGTCGCCATGGTGGCTGCGCGGCATCTTCATCGTGATGGCGCTGGGGTTTACCGGGCTCGGCATCATCACCTTTCTGGCGTACGGCGGCGCACCTCCGATTCCCCATCAGGTGCTGGGACCGCAGGGCGCGCCCCTGTTCAGTGGTAAAGACATCAGCAACGGACAAGCGGTGTTCCTGAAATACGGCCTAATGGACAATGGCAGTATCTGGGGTCACGGCGCCTATCTCGGGCCGGATTACTCGGCCACGGCCCTGCACCGCTTCGGTCTGGACACAGCCGATGCCATCGCACAGCAGCAATACGGCCAACCTGTGACTGCCTTGACACCCGCGTTGCAGGCTGCTGTGCATGCGCAAACCGCCGTGGAGTTGAAGACCAATCGCTACGACGCAACTGACGGCGCCCTGCACCTGACCGCACCAGAAGCCGCTGCTTGGCATCAACAACTGAGCTACTGGACCGACTACTTCAAACATCCATCCCGCAATGGCGGTCTCAAGAGGGATTTGATCAGCAATCCGGCGGAACTGCGCCAATTCACCGCCTTCGTTACCTGGGCGGCCTGGGCCTCGGTGGCCAACCGCCCCGGCAAGAATTACTCGTACACCAATAATTTCCCCTACGACCCCAGCGTCGGCAACATAGCGACTCCGGGCGCGTTGCTATGGAGTGCGCTGAGCCTGATCGTACTGTTGGCGGGGACGGCCGCAGTGCTGCTCGCATTTGGCAAATTCGAATATCTGGGCTGGATCAGTCGCGGTCGGCACGTCCACCCAAAGCTGATTCCGGGCAAGGCCAGCGCCAGCCAGCGAGCGTTAGTGAAATTCTTCGTGGTCGTCGCGCTGCTATTCCTGATGCAGACCCTGGTCGGTGGCGCGGTCGCGCACTATCGCGCTGATCCGGGCAGCTTTTACGGCTTCCAACTGGAGAATATCTTTCCCAGCAACCTGATGCGCACCTGGCACCTGCAAACGGCAATCTTCTGGATCGCCACCGCCTATGTTGCTGCAGCCTTGTTTCTGGGACGTACGTTACGCAGCGACGAACCACGCGGAACGGTGATCTGGGTGCACTTGCTGTTCGGCGCGTTCGTCGTCGTCATCGGCGGCAGTCTGCTGGGCGAGTGGGCCGGCATCCTGCAGTGGCTGGGCCAGTGGTGGTTCTGGTTTGGCGACCAAGGCTGGGAATACCTGGAGCTGGGCCGTATCTGGCAGTACCTGCTGGTGGTTGGCCTGCTGGCTTGGTTCGCGTTGTTGTGGACGCTGGCGCGGCCAGCCCGAGTCGCCCAACCCGAAGCGAAGCCGCTGGCACGAGCGTTCTTGTGGGCCTCACTGGCAATCCCGGTGTTTTATGTGCCGGCATTGTTCTTCGACGCCAAGACCAACTTCACTGTGGTTGATCTGTGGCGTTTCTGGATCATCCACCTGTGGGTCGAGGGATTCTTTGAGTTTTTCGCCACCACCATCGTTGCGCTGACTTTCTACCAGCTTGGCCTGACCCGCCGCAACGTGGCGCTGCGCGTGATCTACCTCGATGCCATCCTGTACTTTGGCGGAGGGCTGATCGGCACCGGCCACCACTGGTACTTCAGCGGCCAGGGCAACGTCAACATGGCGCTGTCGGCAATGATCTCGGTGCTGGAAGTCGTGCCGCTGACCTTGCTGACGCTGGACGCCTGGGATTTCGTGCGCACCACCCGTGGTCATTGCCATATCTGCGATAAACCGGTGGCAGTGCCGCACAAATGGACGTTCTACTTCATGATGGCGGTTGGGTTCTGGAACTTCGTCGGCGCCGGCATCTTCGGCTTCCTTATCAACCTGCCGATAGTCAGCTACTACGAGACCGGCACCCTGCTCACACCCAACCATGGCCACGCCGCGATGATGGGTGTATTCGGCATGCTGGCGATTGCGCTGATGGTGTTCGTATTGCGCCAGACCGCCAGTGAGGAACGCTGGCCGAGCATCGAAAAATACATACGGGTAGCGTTCTGGGGCACCAACATCGGCTTGGCCATGATGGTGGTGATGAGCCTGTTCCCCGGCGGCGTACTGCAGGTCTGGGATGTGGTCCAGCACGGTTATTGGCATGCCCGCGAGATCGGCTACATCGGCAGCGCACGCTCGCACCTGATCGAATGGCTGCGCCTGCCGGGCGATCTGGTGTTCATCATCTTCGGCTCCATCCCGCTAGCCATCGCTGCCCTCAAGAGCTACTTTGGCATGCGCTCGGACCAGCATCGACTGTCGAGCGCGTCCTGACGTGGTTTCGATCTGGCCTGATCCCTCACTCCATGTTCCGACACCATTACCATCCAAGGAGTCTGTACCGACATGTTGACCCGTTTCCCCACGGTATCTTCCAATATCCTTGATGCTGTGGGTGGTACACCACTGCTCAACATTGAAGGCGTCTACGTCAAGATCGAATTCCTCAACCCGTCCGGTTCGATCAAGGCGCGCATCGCCAAGTATATGATCGAACGCGCCGAACAGGAGGGTCTGCTCAAGCCCGGCGACACTATCGTCGAGGCCACCAGCGGCAACACAGGCAACGCCTTGGCAATGGTGGCGGCGGTGAAGGGTTACCGTATGCTGGTAGTGATGCCCGAAGGCCTGTCGAGCGAGCGTGTGGCGATCTCGCGCGCGTTCGGCGCCGAGGTGCTGTTCTGCGGTAACTTCCACGTCAACGAGGCATTGGAGCGGTCCAGGGAGTTGGGCCAGCAGCCCGGCTATTTCGCACCAGGTCAATTCGAGTCTGAATGGAATGTGGAGGAAAACCGCCTGATACTGGGGCCGGAGATCTTGTCGCAGCTACCTTCCGGGCAACTGCCGGATGCGCTGGCCCTCGGTGTCGGAACCGGCGGCACATTGATTGGCGTTGGACAGGCGTTCCACGCGGTCAATCCAAACGTGCGGCTGTTCGCGATGGAGCCGTCCGAATCTTGCACGATCCTGTGCGGTGAAATCGCCACGCATACCATCGAGGGCATTTCCGATGGTTTCGTGCCGGGCATTTTCCAACGCCACGCGTCATCGGTGAATCAGGTGCTGAGCGTTTCCAGCGTCGACGCAGTAGCCGAAATGAAACGAGTGGCACGAACTTACGGTTTGTTCTGTGGACCAAGTTCTGGTGCTCACCTGCTGGCAGCCAAACGCATCCGCGAAAATTATCCCGAGTTGAAAACGATCGTCACCGTGTTCTGTGATGAAGGTGAAAAATATCTGAACGAATACTTCATGAGCCCCGATGCTGCCGAAGTCGGTGCCAAATATTTTCGTTGAGGATGTCTGAACAAACTTTTACGAATCGACGCTGGAAATCGTGCCGCCGACCTCACTGGTGCTGGATGCTCCGGATTGTGTACGCACCACCCGTAGCGACTATTGCCGCACTCAAGAGCTACTTTAGTAGGCGCTCGGACCAGCAGCGGCTGTCGCGCGCGCCATAGCGGATCATAATAAGCAGCATCCGAAGACAGGACAGACCTTGCCACACGACTCGACGCCAGAGGAAAATCCAATTTTGAACGCCAAAACCAGCCTGCACACGCGCATCTGCGACCTCCTCGACTGCCGCTATCCGATCCTGCGGGCGGGAATGGGCGGCGTGGCGCGCTCAGAGCTAGTCGCTGGCAGCATCGACAATCTGCCGACTGCGGCAGAACGCATCACAGACATTGATCAATTGGCGCAGGCTGCGCTGTCACGTCTGCACGACGGTGCCACTGACAAGAGTATCCCGGCGTGAGCGACAATCACGACGAAAAACACGGCACCTCCAGCCAGATTCGCCAGCCGGCAGAAGACGAGTCACCAACCTATGCTTCACCACCCTGCTCCATGCACGAACTCGACCCCAGTTATCTCGGCTATCTGAGCCGCGAGGAAACCCTGGCGCTGCTCAACGAGTTGCTCGAGGAGGTGCGTGCCGAAGCATACCTGATGCACGACGTCGAAAGCCTCGACAGCCATCGCGGCTGGAGCACGCTGTTTCGCGAATTGCGCACCGATCAGGCGCGTTTCAACGTCATGCTGATCCGCCACATCGAACGACTGGGCGGTACGCCCAGCGAAAAAACCGGCGAGACCAGCGCCCATCTGGCGGACGGTCTGCCCCTCGAACGCCAACTGCATGAGTTCAACACCAGACAACACGTGCTCTACGCCAAGCTCAAGGCCGCCCAATTACGGATCTACGAGGACGGCCTGCGCGAGGATCTGGCCAACATGCTGGAAAGCCGTGAGCGGCTCATCCAGCGCTGCAGCGGTGTCTGCCCGGAAGACGGGTTGGCGCGGAGGTAATGCGGGGGAATCGGGTGGCGATGCGGCTGGCCGCTCGCCAACAGGGGATCAATCGTCCTGTTGAATCGCGAACTCGGACTTAGTCGCACCGCAGTCCGGACAAGACCCATGACTCAGGAATATCTTCAAACCGGGTGCCCGACGCGATACCCTCTTCCGGCAGGCTCTGGGCCTCGGCGCGGATTAAACCGTGCTGATCCGGTTAGCTCCCAGACCTACTAGTGTGGTGTCCAAGAAATAACTGGATTTATAGGTTTTCTTCGTTTACGCGGCGAAGTGCACCCGGGTTGGATCTGCTCCAAGGTCTGCCGGCATTT
>CAJDTS010000009.1_pt1 | contig 25818 bp, 25 predicted proteins | sample 7389861 | NCBI WGS metagenome assembly CAJDTS01 (sample SAMEA7055659, study PRJEB34461) | soil metagenome | biome: terrestrial ecosystem; feature: Peninsula; material: soil | place: Antarctica | collected 2016 | reverse complement strand
TGGAAATTGACCAGGGTGTTCTTCACTAACCTGCAGGGTTCAAAGCCCAGCAGGAGACGAGGTGCACACCATGTCGATGTATGCAAAAGTCCGCAGGATGCGGTATCAGGACGGCCTGTCGGTCCGCTCCACCGAACGCCTGGCCGAGGCCCGCATCGAGCCCTCGGTCGGCAGTGTCGGTGATAGCGACGACAATGCCTTGGCCGAGACCATCGACGCCTGTTAGAGCCCATTGGTACCATCCCACCAGCGGAAGCTAAGGTCGCGTACTATCAACAACAGGCCGTCACGGCCGAAGCAGCATGACTCAAACCTTTCAGCCTCCGTGTTTCCCGGGGCGGTTCACTACGGACAGACCTGTTCCGACGCTACGCAGGGAGTTCCCTGACAGGCTGCGTTGTCACGTCGGCGATTTCGCCGCCGCCCAGACACTCCTCATCGGTATAGAGCACCGCATACTGGCCGGCGACGGCAGCACGTTGCGGCGTGTCGAACTCGATGGCGACGCAGCCCTCCGCCAGCAGGGATGCGTGGCACTTTTGCAAGGGTTGGCGATGGCGGATGCGCGCGTACAGGGGGGGCGACAGCGCGACAGGTCGGTGGATCCAATGGAACGCGGTCGTGGTCAACCGGCGCGACAGCAGGCACGGGTGATCGATATTTTGTGCAACAATCAGCGTGTTACGCGCTGCGTCCTTGGCGATGACATACCAGGGCGCTTGGCGTGCGCCGCGTCGTCCGCCGATGGCCAGTCCACGGCGCTGGCCTAGGGTGTAGGCCATCAGGCACTGGTGTTCACCGACGATATTTCCGTCGCCATCTTCGATGGGGCCAGGCCGGGCCGGCAGGTAGCGGGCCAGAAATTCGCGGAATTCGCGTTCGCCGATGAAACAGATACCTGTGGAGTCGCGCCGCGCGTGATTGGGTAGACCGGCTCGGCGCGCGAGATCGCGGACCTCCGGTTTGCTCAGGGCGCCGAGCGGAAACAGCACGCGCTCGAAATGAGCCGGATCGACGGTCGACAGGAAGTAGGTCTGATCTTTGTTGTCGTCAACAGCACGCAGCAGGCGCAGACCGCCGACGCCGTGTTCGATACGCGCGTAATGGCCGGTAGCGACCCAGTCGGCGCCAAGTCGTAGTGCATGCTCGCGGAACGGCTGGAATTTCACTTCGCGGTTGCACAGCACATCGGGATTGGGCGTCTTGCCAGCGACGTAGTCAGCCAGGAAGCGCTCGAATACGCGGGCGCGGTACTCGGCCGAGAAGTCGACGCGATGCAACGGGATGTCCAGTTCCGTACAGACGCTGCGCGCCGATTGAAAATCCTCGGCAGCGCTGCAGTAGCCTTCCTCGTCCTCGGTCCAGTTGACCATGAACAGGCCGGAAACTCGATAGCCCTGCTGTTTCAACAGCAACGCCGACACTGCCGAATCGACGCCGCCCGACAGTCCGACGATAACGTGTTCGCCGCTCACAGTCGCGATGGCAACCAGCGTTGTGCCGCAAGGGTCAGCAATAGCGGGATCAGCAGCGTCTTGATGGCATCCCTCGACGAAGACATAGCGGCGGTCGCGCTCGACTACAATAGCGACGATCAGACGCGGTGGCCAGTAGGGCGTGTTGGCATTTATTTGACGCCCGGTAGAACACTGCCGAGACGACCCTTGTTGTGGATTTCGTAATAACCTTCGGCGCCTGGCCGACCCAGCGAGCGCAGCATGTCGACCAACTGCGGCTGAGCGCCGGGCTTTGCTTTGAGTCGCAGGTTGAGCTGGTAATCGCCGGCGGCGTTGAGATTGGCTTTGCCCGACAGGTCCAACGGACCGGATACACTCCGGATCACGGCTTCGACAGTGCCTTGCGGATCGGTCGTCGCATCGGCGCTGAAATCGCCCAGCTGCAAAGTCGTATGACCCAGATCCCAGCGCAAACTTTTCACTAGCAGATGTCCGTGCAGATCGCGCAGCTGATTGCCGTCCAGTCGCAGCGATTGCAGGTCCAGTTGCGCCAGACCATCGACGGGCAGGAAACGGAATCCAGCGTCGGCCAACACCTGCTTGAGCTCGGTACTGAACTTGAGCGGGCCGGCCCGCAGCGTCCCCGGCGACAACTGCAAATTGCTGTTCAGCGTGGTGGTGCCGTCGCCGCCCTGCAACTGCAGGGCAACGCGACCCAGCAGCAACCACAGCGGATGAAGATGCCATTGCAGGTTCTTGAGAACGGGGTGACCGTCCAGACTGATGGCGGTGATGCTGCCGTGTTTCAGCGTGCCGTCGATACCGGCAACCTGCAGCGGGCTATTGCGCGGCCCGAACCAGGCGTAAAGATTGGCGGCCGGGGCCTGCATGACCAGTGCGTAGAGAAAAACCAGCACAGCCAGCGGCAATGCCCAGCGCCACCTCATGAGCCGCTCACCAGCGACAGCCGCACATCAACCAGGCCGGGTTTGTCCTTGTGGGTGAATTCCGCGTTCTCGACGCGAATGCCGTAAGCGGTCTGCAAGGTACTTAGCCAGCCGACCACCGAGTCGAACGACACGTTCTCGAACCAGACGCGAACGCGGGTGTCGCCATCGGGCTGCAAGCGGGAGGGTGGGGTGCCGATGCGACTGGCCTTGCTGGCCTGATCTACTGTCGCCAGCAGCGATTGATTGGCGCCCGTCAGGCTCGTCTTGTGCGCAGGGCTGCCCGAGATGGCTTGCAGACGCTCGATGCGCCCCGCCGTGTCGCGTGCATCGGCCAACGCCTGTACGGCTTGCTGGCGTGCGGTCGCCGCCGGCTCCCAAATCGTCAGATACGCCAACGCCAACGCCACGACGATTGCGCCGACCAGTAAAATCTGCTGCTCGCGTGGCTGCAACGCAGCGTAACGTTCGCGCAGCGCTGCGCTGCGGGCCTGCAGTTGCAACCACCATTGCGGACGTTTCATGCCGCGCTCAGCTTGATGCGAATCTGCACGCTGCCGTCATTCGAGTTGGCGGTTTGCACATCCATCCGGGTCCCCGGATGCGACTTGAACCAATCGCGCAGTTTTTCCAGAGCCTGCAGATCGGTCCCGGTGAGGTCGGCGAACAGCGCGTCGTCACGGAACTGCAGATCGCTCACTTTCAGACCCCCCGTCGCCATGAGTCCCAAGGCGATCTGCTGCAATAACGGCAGCAGCCCACTGTGTTTGCCGCCCTCGCTGAGCTGCGATTCCTTCTGTTGCAGCGCCAACGACAGCGCCAGCGAGGTGGGTTCATCCGGAAACGCCTGGTGGAAGCGTTGTGTATTGGCGGCGTCCTGCGCCCGCGCAGCATGATCGAGCCGCCACGCCCAGAGGCCGTTAATCATGACTGCCGTCAGGAACACCGCCAACGCCAAGGCCGCGGCCAGCCGCCACGGCCGCCACAGACGCGCCAGACTCTCGCGACGGGAATATCGTCCTTGCAGCAGGTTGATGGCCTGTTCGGGGCGGTAGTGGCGGATCAGTGCTTCCAGTGGATCGCTGTAACCGGCTCGCAGCTCCACCGCATGATCCAGCGTACTGAAATCAGTAGGCACGTCCGCTGACATCAGGATACGCAGCGTCGCGGGCACCATTGCCTCGCCGTCAGTCTGTAGATAAAACGGCAGGTCCTCGGATGCACAGCAGTAGCCGCTGTAAGCGCCGTTACGAACGATGACCTGGTCCGGTTCGGCGAGCACGTAGTGGGCATCGTCGGCCGGTGGCGGCAGGCACAGGGTCTCGGGGATGACGGCGTCTGGCATCAATCCGGCGGCACGTAGCGGCGCCAGCCAGTTTTCCATATTGCTCTGCGCGGTCAACGCGACCGGATAGTGGCCCGCGGCCTGCCTCGGACCCAGTGCGAAATGCAGTGCTTCGACATCCTCGGCAATCCGGTCTTCGAGGATGAACGGTGCAGCTTGCAGTGCTTTTGATGGCTGCCGGGAGGGAACATCGACCTGCGTCAGTCGTACTTCGCCAGCCGGCACCAACAGGATCAACCGGCGTCCCAGAGCCTGTTGCAGGATCTCCTCCAGCGGCGCCGTGCGCACTAATATGCTGGCCGGCGCATCGGGATTGACGATGGCGTAAGCCGGGGTAGCCTGCAGCGGATCGCGCAGGCGGATATAGAGAATTTCACGCACGGACGAAGTTTACGTTGCGGGGCGTGGCGACGCTAATGACTGGAGTTTGTCGATCATCACCGGGCCCCTGTGCTGCGCGCATAAACCACCGGCGTATTACCCTGCTGCCGGTAGATGTCGCTGTACAGCATCAGATGATCGCTACCCACCAGAACCCGCGCCTGCAACTGAAAATATTGGGTGTCGACACTGATATAGCTGCTTTTGACATCGGCCGGCAGCAGATCGTCTTTACCGCTGTAAGCATCCTCGACTTTCTGCAGTGGCGCTTTCACTCGGCTGTTGACGAAATCCTGCAGTTTGGAGGCATCCACATCGGCTGCCAGCGACAGCAGTACCGGCAGCGACGCGGTATTGATATTGATTTGGGTGCCGGTTGCCGGCAGCGCGGTGATGTAAGGCTCCAGGGCTTGATAGATCTGTGGCGCTACCCCCTCGACCGCCAGCAGTTCGCTGGGACTGCTCATCAACTGTTTCGAAGGCCGGTAAGGGATTGCCAGCGACAGGTAGTAGGTCGCGTCGACGATCGGAACACGACTGTTGTTGTCAACCGCCGAAGTTGAAATCCACTGCTGGACGGCAGCGCCGAGATCTGGAATGCCGGTCAGATCGACCCCGGGCAGATTGGCCAGCAACCGGCGAAACTGCTGCTGGTAGTACGTACCCGCCGTGCCGGTGGCGGCTAGATTGTTCAGATTGAAACGGCCCTGCAGATCGACCAGTTGACCACTCACACCGCCGCGACCGAACGGCAGGTAGGTAACCGGCTGCGCCCAGGGATCGCCCAGGCCGTCGACGTCCGGTTGTCCGGGCCGGCGTATGAGCAGTCCGGCGATCCAGCTTTGTAGCCCTTCGGCATACCACCAGGCGGCTTCGGAGTCCTGCAGGTTTTCGGTACGCCGCAGGGCGATGCCGGTAGAGGTCATCAACGCAGTCGCGGCGATGCTGGCCAGCGCCACGACGAACAACGCGGTGATCAGGGCGATGCCACGCATTCCTCGGCGTTTGCGGGCGGCTGTCATCGCAGCGGATTGGTTGGCTGGATGGGGGTTACAACGGGGCTGTTCGGCAGACTCGGTGTCTGCGGCAAACTGCCCGGCACACCGCCCGACAAGCCGCCCGGCAAGCCATTGACATCCTGGAGGTTGCCCGACAGGCGCGGCAGGCCATATGAGAACAGCCAGCGCAGCTTGCCCCAGTCGCTGGTCTGCATCGTCAACTCCACCGCATGGGGCGGCGGCGGCGGTGTGCGGCCCGGGCCAGAATCTGCGATTGAAGGGCCGGCGGACTGCAACGCCGACTGCGTCGGCCAACTGTCCTGCCACTGACCGCTAGCGTCGAGGAAACGCCACTGCACTGTGTCGACATTTTTCAATAACAGCGTGTCGTCGGGCTGGGTGCGCGGGGCACGGTCCAGCACCGGCCAAGTGCGGCGCATCAACTGTTTCTTGTCATCGTCGTAGAAGTAGCCGAGACGGCGCAGGGTCGAGCGGGGCAGGTTCAAGGGGTTGGGCCAGCCGGCGCGGGTGAAGGCGACGCGATGATCGATGCCGACGTACTGCAGCGCAAATTCGACCTGACCGTTGTCGTCAAGGACCGAACGATTGATGCCGTTCTGGAAATCGTCGCGCATGATCCAGTAGACCTTTTGCAGCATGCCGATTCTGTCCAGCGAGGTATCCAACTGTGCGCGTGTCTTCAATACCGTCGCCAGACCGCCGTAGGCCATTGCCGCCATCAGCGCGAAAATACCGACCACCACAATCATCTCCAGCAGCGTGAAACCGGCACTGCAGTGTCGCCGATTTGGAGTCCGGCTCATGGCGTGGTCTGCCGGCCGTTGCTGGAGAGGAAGGCGCTCAACGACACCAGACTGTCTTTGCTGTCGCGATGGGTGATTCGAAGGTCCGCCCTGCGCAACGTCGGGTCCTGCGTGCTCTGCACATCGATCCGCCAGGTCCAGTGTTCACCGCCCATCTCGACGTCATCGTTGCTGGCGCCGACCTGTGGCCAGACCGGTGACAATTCGAGCTCGGTGAGGCGATTGTGGGCAATCCACAATGCCAGGGTCTTTTCGCGCAGATCGCTGGCGGTACCGGCATACTGTGCGCCTCCGGCGATGATCGCCGACAACGCGATCGCCAGAATCGCCAATGCCACCAGAACTTCAAGCAGGGTGAAACCCTGCGATGGACGATGTCGCAACGGATTCATTGCGAATCGGATTCCTGTTTCAGCGTCAAACGCCCCAGAGCGTCTGCCGTGAGTTCGTAGGACAGGGCCTGATGTGGCGCACCGAGATCGAGTTTGAAGGCAGTCATCTCGCCGCTGGACAGGATCAGGATCTGCGGCACGATCTTCTTGCTGCCGCTGCCATTGTCGACATCAGAATCAGCACTGTCGTTGGAATCGCTGTGCTGCTGCAGATCGGCCGCTTTGATGGCGTGGCCCTGCAGATGCAGCGACAGCGCGAACGGCTGCTGCAGCCGGCGCGGACGCAGTGGCCCGTCGCTCGCGTAGATCACCCAACGCCGATCATCGTTGAGCCGGACGAAACGATAGCCATCGCTGCCTACTTGCAGGCCAATCTGGAGACTTTTGAGTTGCGCTTCATCGGCAGCCAGCCCGATCAGTTGGCGCAGGCGCTCGGCTTCGTTATGCATGCGATCATCGAGCGAACGACTGCCGATAGACAACACCAGAAACGTGGCCAGGATGCCAACGATCAGTAACACCACGCTGATCTCGATCAGCGTGAAACCGCGCTGCCTGTGGGTCATCAAATTCATGCGGCGCAATTCCACCACGGCCGCGCGGCACGTAAATCAGTTATCGAGATTCCAGTTGCCGATATCGGCATCGATGCTGTCACCGCCCGGCTTGCCGTCTGCGCCCAGGCTGAACAGATCAAACTCGCCGTGCGTGCCTGGTTCCAAGTATTGGTACGGATGACCCCAGGGATCCTTCGGCAACCGCTGGATGTAGCCACCGGATTTCCAGTTGGGGGCCCCGGGATCGCCTGACGGCTTGGCTACCAGCGCCTGCAGGCCTTGCTGGGTCGAAGGGTAGGTAAAATTGTCCAACTTGTAGAGGCTGAGCGCGGTGGTCAGAACCTGGATGTCCTGCTTGGCCTTGGCGACACGGGCCTTGTCCGGTTGATCCATAATCTTCGGCACCACGATCGCGGCGAGGATGCCGAGAATCACCACCACCACCATAATTTCGATCAGGGTGAAGCCGCGATTTTGCTTGCGTTGCAGGGCGAGAGTCATAACGAGAAGGGGGAGTATTGACGAAGCAGAGGCACCGGCTGTGCTAGTTATGATACCAAAGAGTTGGTGGAGTTCCCGGGATATCTGGGGCGGACCAACAGCGATTATCGTTGCCAGCGGCGCGTTATTGCTGGCGGGGTCCAGCATCGCCCGGTTGCTGGCGTTCGATCGCTCCGCTATCACCTCTGGACAGTGGTGGCGGTTGTGTACCGGCAATTGGGTGCATCTGGGCTTTTGGCATTATTTTCTGAATGCGCTGAGTTTGTTGCTGTGGATCGGCGTCTGCCCACAACGTTTGCGCTCGATCGACTGGTTATTGCGGTTGCTGGTGATCGGTACTGGCTTGGGTCTGGGGCTGTATTTTTTCGACCCAAACTTGCAGTACTACGTGGGTCTGTCGGGTTTCATCTACGGTGTGTTTCTACTCGATCTGGGCAACGACACGCTGCGCCGGCGCGACCGCTTTGCCGGGCTGTGCCTGATTTTCTTGGTGGTTCGCGTCGGCTACGAGACCATTGAAGGCGCGCCAGCCTACGAGCTCGAGTTGATCGGCGGGCAGGTGGTGGCAGCTTCGCATATCTGGGGTATGGTGGCGGCCGTAATTTATGGATTGGTCAGCTACAGGGTTGAGCAGATACGACAACATCGCTCGCCACTACTCTGATTTCAATTAAAAACTCTTTGTACAAGGAGCACATGTATGAAATACGCCTTGTTGTTTCCAGGACAGGGCTCACAGTCAGTCGGCATGTTACAGGCGCTGGCGGCGCAATATCCCGCGGTCCGCGATACGTTTGACGAAGCCTCGACTATATTGGGATGGGATGTTCAAACACTGGTCGCGGGGGGGCCCGAGGCTGAACTCAATCGCACCGAGCGCACCCAGCCCGCATTGCTGGCCGCCAGCGTAGCAGTATGGCGTGTCTGGCAGTCGCTCCAGCCGCCGCCACCTGCGGTATTGGCGGGGCACAGTCTGGGTGAATACACCGCGCTGGTCTGCGCCGGCGCGCTTGATTTTGCGGATGCGTTGAAACTGGTCGAACTGCGCGGACGACTGATGCAACAAGCTAGCACCGGACGACACGCCGGCATGGCCGCGTTGCTCGGGCCGGATGAAGGCGGTGTCGCGGCGCTGTGCGCGGCTTACGCCGGTAAAGGCGTGTTGGAAGCGGCCAACTTCAATGCCCCAGGGCAGGTTGTTGTCGCTGTTGATGTAGCGGCGCTGGAATGGCTGCAGGCCAATGGCAAAAATTATGGCGTGCGCAGAGTCATCGAACTGGCGATGTCGGTGCCTTCTCATTGTTCGTTGATGCGCGAGGCTGCCGACAAGCTGGGCAAGCATCTGCAGAGCGTGAAGATCGACGCGCCACGGCTGCCGGTGCTGCATAATCTCGATGCTGCGCCGCGCAGCGATGTGCAGGCGATCCGCGGGGCGCTGGCCGAACAGCTCTATCGTCCGGTGCTCTGGACGCAGATCATTCAGACGATGCAGGCGCAGGGCGTCCGCGCCTATCTCGAGTGCGGCCCCGGCAAGGTGCTCTGCGGTCTCAACCGGCGCATGGTTGGAGATGCCATCAGCCTGCCGCTGGAGGAACCGGCGATAATGCGACAGGCGTTGGAACAGATCACGACAAGTGCGCACCATGGAGAACAGGCATGAAGCTGCAGGGACTCAATGCGTTGGTGACCGGAGCCAGCCGCGGTATCGGCCGTGCGATCGCGCAGCGTTTGGCGCGTGAAGGCGCGCGCGTGATCGGCACCGCCACCAGCGACAGCGGCGCCGCCGGGATCGTGGAAGATCTGTCGCCATGGAACGGACTGGGCCGCGTACTCGACGTGTCGACTACGGTGGGTCTGGACGCATGGATCAAGGAGGTGGTGGCGGCAACTGGCCCGATCGGCATCCTTGTCAACAACGCCGGCATTACCCGCGACACCCTGTTGATGCGTATGAAGGACGACGACTGGTCGCAGGTGATCGAGACCAACCTCGGTGGCGTGTTCCGGCTCAGCAAGGCGCTGTTGCCGGGCATGATGAAGTCGCGTTTCGGCCGCATCGTCAACATCGGCTCGGTGGTTGGCAGCATGGGCAATCCCGGGCAGGCCAATTATTGCGCCGCCAAGGCCGGACTGGTCGGCTTCAGCAAATCGTTGGCGCGTGAAATCGGCAGCCGCGGTATCACCGTCAACGTGGTGGCGCCCGGCTTCATCGAGACTGATATGACCCAGGGGCTCGATGATAAGGCCAGGACTGCGCTACTCTCCCAAGTGCCGGTGGGGCGGCTTGGTAGCGCCGAGGACGTCGCCGCCGCCGTGGCTTTTCTGGCTTCACCTGAGGCCGCCTACATCAGCGGCGAGACGCTGCACGTCAACGGCGGTATGTACATGAACTGACAGCACCACACGGCAGGATCCGGCAACGCTGGCAGCCAGCGTGTCAAACTCTTACAATGCGGCCTGTTTCAACCCCAACCCCATGCGAGGGAGTCACCCTAATGAGCAGTCTGGATGAAAAAGTAAAGAAGATCATTGCCGAGCAGCTTTCGGTCAGTGAAGATCAGATTACACCGACCGCGTCGTTCGTCGAAGACCTCGGCGCCGATTCCCTGGATACGGTCGAACTGGTGATGGCGCTCGAAGAGGAATTCGAGATCGACATCCCCGATGAAGAGGCCGAGAAGATCGTGACGTTCGCCGACGTCCTCAACTACATCAAAGCCCACACTAGCCAAGCCTCGTAAGAGGCTGTAGCGCAGCGCTGCTGCCCTAACTCCCCGATTCCGCCATGACACGTCGCCGTGTAGTCGTCACCGGCTTAGGCATCGTCTCGCCCGTCGGTTCGGATCTGAAAACTGCCTGGGACAACATTCTTGCGGGTCGCAGCGGCATCGTCCCCATCGATTTTTACGACACCTCGGCCTACACCACGCGCTTTGCCGGGCTGGTGCAGGGATTCAAGGCCGAGGACTGGATGGGACCGAAGGTAGTACGCAAGACAGACCGCTTCATCCACTACGGGATCGGCGCCGCCAAACAGGCGATGCTTGATTCGGGGCTGGAAATCACCGACGCCAATCGCGAACGCATCGGCGTCTGCGTCGGATCGGGGATCGGCGGGATCGGCACGATCGAAGACGAATGTCGCAAGTTGCATGAGAAAGGACCGGACCGGGTGTCGCCTTTTTTTGTGCCGTCGAGCATCATCAACATGGTCGCCGGCTATATATCGATCGATCTCGGCATCACCGGCCCCAATCTGGCGGCGGTCAGTGCTTGCACTAGCGCGGTTCACGCCATCGGCATCGGCATGCGGCTGATCCAGTACGGCGACGCCGACGTCTTCATTTCCGGCGGCGCTGAAGCAGGCTCCAGTCCAGCGGGCATGGCGGGGTTCTGTCAGGCACGGGCGTTGTCGACTCGCAACGACGCTCCACAGCAGGCCAGCCGGCCTTGGGACAAGGATCGCGATGGTTTCGTGCTGGGTGATGGTGCCGGTGTATTGGTGATCGAAGAATACGAACACGCCAAGGCGCGTGGAGCCCGTATTTACGCGGAGATCGCTGGTTTCGGCATGTCCGGCGACGCGTATCACATCACCGCACCGCCGGCAGACGGTGATGGCGCCCGACGCAGTATGGTCAACACCTTGAGAGATGCGCAAATCAACCCTGACCAGATCGATTACATCAACGCCCACGGCACTTCGACACCACTGGGCGATGTGGCGGAAACGGTTGCAGTGAAAGCCGTTTTCGGCGATAGCACCAAACGGCTGCCGGTCAGTTCCACCAAGTCGATGACGGGGCACCTGCTCGGTGCTGCCGGTGGCATCGAAGCGATATTTTCGGTGCTGGCACTGCGCGACCAAGTCATCCCGCCAACCATCAATCTCGATACGCCAGGCGAGGGCTGTGATCTGGACTACGTGCCGCATACCGCACGGCAGGCCAAGCTGGATATGGTGCTGTCGAATTCGTTCGGTTTCGGCGGAACCAACGGCACGCTTGCGCTACGTCGACTGTAGTTTTGATCTGGGTGTGCGGCGTCGATGACCGCGCGACTCCATCGCTCCTCTGCTATTGATCTGCTGGCGCTGCACCGGCATCATCCGCAACGCTATCCGTTCCTGCTGGAAAGCCGGGCGCAGGACATAAAGATCGGTCGTTACGATCTGTTGCTGGCCTTTCCGCAAGAGCATCTGCAACTACGCAACGGCCTGTTGCAGGGTAGAGGCTCGGCGTCTATCCTTGACAGCGATTTCTTTGCGGCGCTGGACCACTGGGCCGCACAACTGCCGTCTGTTGCTGCGCAGACTGATGTGCCGTTTTGTGGCGGCTGGTTTCTGTTGCTGGGCTATGAGGCGGTCGCCGGTATCGAGCCCAGTCTCGTACTGTCGGCATCACCGCACCCGTTGCCCGATGCGCTGGCAGTACGCTGTCCTGCCGCGATCATCCGCGATCATCGCGACGACAGTTGCGTACTGGTGGCGGAAACCCCGGAACTGCTGCAGGCCTTGCAGTCCGACTGCGATCATTTGAGGTCACAAGACCGCCAGCCGACGGCTACTCCGGCGGCACCAATGATAAACGCCGAGGTCATCGAGTCCGATTCCGAACATTTTCTGGCCGGGGTCCGTCGGATATTGGAGTATCTGCGCGCCGGAGATATCTTTCAGGCCAATCTGTCACGTGCATGGCAGGGCCGACTGCCTGCGGGGACAGACTATCTCGAGCTTTATCGGCGTCTGTGTCGATCCAATCCGGCGCCCTTTGCCGGTCTCGCCTGTTGGCAGGGCAGTGCCGTGCTGAGTTCTTCGCCTGAACGTCTGCTGAGCATCGACAACGGTGTGGCACAGACCCGCCCTATCGCCGGTACGCATGGCCGTATGATCAATGCCGCAGCCGATCTGCAACAGCAGAAACGCCTGATCGCCGACTTGAAGGAACGCGCGGAACATCTGATGTTGATCGATCTGGAACGCAATGATCTCGGGCGCATCTGCGTGCCGGGCAGCGTCGAAGCCGACGAATTGATGGTGATCGAGAGCTATCGTCACGTTCACCATATCGTGTCCAACGTGCGCGGGCGCTTGCGGGCGGGCGTGGGCCCCGGCACGGCCTTGCGCGCGGTCTTCCCGGGCGGCACTATCACCGGTTGTCCCAAGGTGCGCGCTATGCAGATCATCGCCGAACTCGAAGGCGAGGGGCGAGGGCCTTACACCGGCGCCATGGGTTATCTTTCGCGTTGCGGCCGCCTCGATACCAACATCCTGATACGCACCGTGATCTGTGACGGTCGCCGGTTCACTCTGCGGGCCGGCGCCGGTATCGTCGCCGATTCCGACCCGCAAACCGAGCTTGCGGAGACTCGCGCCAAGGCGCGAGGCATGTTACTGGCATTGCAGCGCGCATGAGCGCGAGCGACGAAGGCGACAGCTGGCTGGATGGTCGTCGCATCCACTCCAGCCTGGCTTGCTCGCGCGGGCTGCATTACGGTGACGGCGTATTCAGAACTATTTTAAAACATGATGGCGAAATCACAGATATAGACTTACAACTTAACAAATTACTAGAAGATTCTTCTGCATTGGGCATGTCGCCTTTGCTACAAAATCTGCGCAATCAGTTGCAGCGGGCAGGGCGCGACCATGACAATGCCGTATTGAAGCTGTTGATCATGCGTCGGAGCAGCGGACGGGGCTATGCACCGCGCAGCTCTGAGGTACAGGTTCTGGCTCAGCGCTGGCCGTTGCCGCGGTTCTCGTTGTCCTGCTGGGAACAGGGCATCGTCTGCTTCACCAGCGATATCCGGCTGTCCGCACAACCCCGGCTGGCAGGCATCAAACACCTGAACCGTCTGGAACAGGTTTTAGCCAGCCGCAATTGGCCGGAGGGCGCGCAGGAAAGTATTCTTGCGGACGCCGGTTCACGGCCGATTTGCGGTACTCGCAGTAATCTGTTTTGGGTGCGTGACGGTCGCCTGTACACTCCTGAACTGTCTGCGTGCGGAGTCGCCGGAGTGATGCGTGACAAGGTGTTGAAAGCGGCGGCCGCCCTCGGCGTGGAATGCCGGATTGAGTGCCGCCCGCAACAGGAACTGAAGGCCGCGGACGAAGTTTTTGTCAGCAACAGTTTGATCGGTATCTGGCCACTGCGCCGCCTGGATCGGCAGCACTGGCAGGCGCCAGGCCCGCTGACGCGAACCCTGATGCAGGCACTGACTCATCCGAGACTGATCTGACATGGCAGCAGACAAGAGCAACGCCTCTGGCAGCGGACGGCGACGTTTGCGCAGGTGGCTGGTGTTAGCCGCAGTTCTACTGTTGGCGCTGGGGGTCGACGCCTATCAACAGTTGCACACACCACTGCGTCTGGCACAGTCGATCAATCTGGAGATTGCCAACGGCGAACGGTTTGCCAACGTATTGGCCGCCCTGCGTGAGCGCGGCGCCTTGAACTCCCGTCAGACGTTCTATCTGGGGCTTTATGCACGGATGAATGGCGAGGCCAGACGTATCAAGGCCGGCGAATACCGTCTGCAGGCAGGCGGGAATTCCTTGTTGATGCTGGATCAATTTGTTGCCGGTAAAATATTCATGCATCAACTACAGCTGATCGAGGGCTGGCAGTTCAAACAGGCTTGGCAGGCGATCATGTCCGACCCTGATCTTCGCCATACGCTTCCAGCACAGGCAAGCGCTGCGAGCATCATGGCTGTAATCGGACATCCGGGTGTGACTGCCGAAGGGCAGTTTTTCCCCGACACCTATCGATTCCCGCGGCATCAAAGCGATGTTGATTTCTTGCGCCGCGCCTACGACGAGATGCACAGCCGCCTGCAGACGGTGTGGGCCGATCGTGCCGGTGATCTACCTCTGAAATCCGCCTACGACGCGCTGATCATGGCATCCCTGATCGAAAAGGAAACAGCGCAGGCATTGGAGCGATCAGAAATCGCCGGTGTATTCACCCGCCGTCTGCAGATCGGCATGCGGCTGCAGACGGATCCCACCGTCATTTACGGCATGGGCAGCGCCTATGCCGGTAACATTCGCCTCAGCGATCTGACCCACGACACGCCTTACAACACTTATACGCGTAGCGGCCTGCCACCGACGCCGATCTGCCTGCCGGGTCAAGCCTCGCTCGAGGCTGCGGTGCATCCCGCCACCGGCAAGGCGCTGTACTTCGTCTCCAAAGGGGATGGCAGTCATGCTTTTTCCGCAACACTGGCCGAGCACGATGCTAACGTGCGCCGCTATCAGTTGGGGGGTAAATGAACGCACCAGGACGATTGATCGTGCTGGAAGGCGGGGAGGGCGCGGGCAAATCGACCCAACTCGCTGCGATCGCCGACTGGTTGAGATCGCGTGATCGACAGGTCCTGTGTACCCGTGAACCCGGCGGCTCGCCGCTGGCCGAAGCCGCGCGCACGCTGATATTGGCCGACTGGCAGGAGGGGATGGATGCGCATACCGAGTTGTTGTTGATTTTCTCGGCACGCGCCGCACACCTGCACGCGACGATCAGGCCCGCGCTTGCAGCGGGTATCGACGTGGTCTGCGATCGTTTTGTCGATGCCACGTATGCCTACCAGGGCGCTGGCCGCGGACTCGATACGGCAGAGATCGCCGCGCTGGAAACGCTGGTGCTGGGCGATCTGCAGCCTGATTTGGTGCTACTGCTGGATCTGCCGCCGGAGCTTGGCCTGCAGCGGGCGCAGCAGCGCGGTGGCGAAAATCGTTTTGAAGCCGAAACCCTTGCGTTTCAACAACGTGTGCGCGAGGGCTACCTGCAGCGGGCCGCTGCGGCCCGGCGTTACGTCGTGATCGAGGCGAGTCAGTCGCAAGCGGCGGTGACCGCGATGATCGAGCAGGTACTGGAGCAGCGCCTGTGACCGACGCCCCGTCCATTCCCGCACTGTTGCCTTGGCATCTGCCGCAATGGCGCATCGTTTCGGAAGCATTTGTTGCTGGCCGTCTGTCCCACGCGCTGCTGCTGGCGGGTGTCGCCGGTGTCGGCAAACGCAGCTTCGCCCGGCGCATTGCGGCCGCAGTACTGTGTGAGCGTGCAGATGGTGAGGTCTGCGGGATCTGCCGCAGCTGCAGGCAGTTCAACGGTGGTGCCCATCCTGGATATACGGTGCTGCGCCGCGACGAGGATCGCCGCGATATTGCCATCGATGCAGTGCGTGGATTGTGCTCAACGCTGGCGATGACCAGCCACGACGGCCGCGCCAAGGTCGCCTTTATCGATCCCGTCGATGCGCTCAACCGCAATGGCGCCAATGCCTTGCTCAAAACGTTGGAAGAACCCTCGTCCGGTAGTCTGTTGTTGCTGCTCAGCGAGCGTCCGCTGGCCTTGCCGGCAACCCTGCGCAGCCGTTGCCAACTGCTGCGCTTTGGTCTGCCGCAGCCCGATCAGGCGCGCGATTGGCTAGCGATTCAATCCCCGCAAACCAGTATCGAAGAGCGCGAATCCGCGCTGAATCTGTCTCGCGGCGCACCGCTGCGCGCGGCCGGGCTGCTGGTCGACGGCAAGGCGCTTGAATCTTTCAAACAATGGTTGGTGCTGATGGGCGAACTGGGCGACGGACGGGCCGAGCCCTTGCAGGTCGCAGCTGTGGTGCAGCGCGAGCAAGCCCCCATGTTCCTGCAATGGCTCGCGGGATGGGTGCTGGATCAACTGCGCAACGATTTTGCCGGCAGCCGTGCCCAGGCGCTGGCCCGGTTCGGTGAAGCGGTGAGTCATGCATCGAGACAACTACAAGGCAACGCCAACCCGCAGCTGACGTTGGAATCGCTGCTGATCGGTTGGAGCGCGACACTCGCGCGAGCCCGGCATGACGACTATTGACGCGGGCCCCATACACAGCCAACCAACCGTTCCGGATTCGGGCGTACACTTGTGAAGACAGACTCGGTTTGACAGCATCAATTGAGCAGGGCGTTGTTGGGTTGTTGTACTAGCGCGCCCGTGACTTTTGCCGGCTTAATGCCAACTTGCCAACGACAACTTAGGAGCGACCGTGCTTGCTGCTTTTGACGGGCCGGTTCAATAAACTCAAACCGGATTACGCTCATCCACCATCGAGATGCCTATGAGCACACCACTCCGTACCGGCAGCGCCCAACCCGGCCTGCTGACGCTCAATATCCGCGATAAAAACTCGCTTTATCTTTCGTATATGTCCTTCATCAAGAACGGCGGCCTGTTCATCCCGACGACGCGTGAATATCGGCTTGACGATGAAGTGATCATTCTGCTGACGCTGATGGACGATCCCGAACGTCTATCAGTCACCGGCAAGATTGTATGGATAACGCCGCAGGGCGCACAAGGCAAACGTATGCAGGGTATCGGCGTGCAGTTCAGCGCACAGAACGGCGGAGTCGTGCAGAAGAAAATCGAAACGCACCTGGTGGGCCTGCTGAGCACCAACGGCCCGACCCACACGCTGTAAGATGCATCTCACAGCGATCCAATGAAGCTGTGGCCGAAACATCTGCCCGATGCGCTGCGAAAAGCTGTGCCCGGACGATTGCGCACGCGCGCCGCGCGCAAATGGAGTCTGGTGGCACTGGTCGTCATTGCCGTCTACGGGATTATCGGCTTTCTGCTGGCGCCACCGCTAATCCGCCACTACGGTACCCCTATACTCAGCCGGTCACTTTCGAGGCCTGTCAGCATCGGCAGCATCTCGCTCAATCCGTTCACATTGAAATTTGAAGCTGATCAAGTTCAGGTCCAGCGGCGTCAGGGCACGGGGAATTTCGTCGCATTCAACAAGCTGGTCTTGCGCCTGTCCTGGAGTTCATTGTTCCGGCTCAAGCCGATCATTGATGAGATATGGCTGGATGTACCGACCGTATACATCACGCGCACGGCGCCGCGAGAGTTCAATTTTTCCGACCTGATTAAACGCTATTCCAAGCCCGCTCCCAAACCCGCGCAACCAAGTGACAAGCCGGCTCGCTATTCCATATCAAACATTCACATCGACGATGGATCGATCGATTTCGACGATCAAGTGCTGCACAAGCAGCATCACATCGAGCATTTGCGTATCGGTATCCCTTTTATCGCAAACCTGCCGGCCAGTACCAACATCTTCGTCAAGCCCCTGTTACAGGCGCGCATAGACGGCAGCCCGCTGCTCATTATCGGTAGCACGAAGCCTTTCGATGCCAGCCGTGAGTCGGACGTCACGCTGAAGCTCAACAAGCTCAAGCTACCGCAGTTGATGTCCTACGTGCCGGCGGCGCTGCCAATTGACCTGCCGCACGGCCAGTTGTCCAGCAACCTGAACCTGCAATTCTCGATAGTGGACGGAACCCCACGCATCCTCGTCAGCGGTTCTGTCGATCTGGACCACATCGCGATCACCGACACGGCCGGCAAGCCGGTTTTCGACGCCAGACAAATTCGCGTCGTCGCTTCTTCCGTTGAGCCGTTGAAGCGTATGTTTCATCTCTCGTCGATCCAGATCGACCAGCCGAGCGTGTTTGTATCTCGCACAAGCGACGGCACGCTCAACCTGAGCGCCTTGACCACTGCGAGCGAGACGAAACCCGCACATCCGGGTGCCAGCCCGCCGCCAAAATCTGCTTCCAAGGCCGCATCCGGTGCCGCGGCAACCCAACCGATGGATTTCAGGCTGCATCAACTGGATTTGACCGGGGGCACGATCCACTTCAAGGATGACAAGACTTCGACGCTAGTACAGCTAGATCTCTCTGCACTGAACGTCAAGGTGATGGACTTCAATACGCTGGGGCACAAGCCGGCCCGTTACAGCATGCACACCACATTGCTGCAACATGGTGCTGCACATGGCGGCCTGTCGGTAAAGGGCAGCTTGATCTACGCCCAGCATCAGCTGGCGACCGACATCGCCGTCAAGGGCTTGACGTTACCGACATTCCAGCCTTATCTCGATGCCATGCTGGCCGGTCGCATCGATCAGGGCAGCCTGGATGCGCACAGTCACGTTTCGATCAACTGGGCGAAGCCCAAGCCCGACATAGAAGCCAGCGCGGCGGGCATCGAGCTGTCTGGCCTGCGTGTCAGCGCCAGTGGCGACAAGCAGCCGTTGATCACGCTGAAACAGGCGGACGTCAATATCAAGCAGGTCGATTTGTCAGCCAAGCGTATCGAAATCCCCACTGTTAGCCTGCAGGGGCTTGCCACCACGGTGCAACGCGACCGCAACGGCAACATCAATCTGCTTGCACTACTCAAATCGGGAAAATCCACCGCGCCAGAGACAGGACGATCCGTCGGGAAAAAGCAGGTCGCCGCTTCGTCGGCATCGGCCTGGCGCTATCACATCGACAGTTTTGCCCTGGGCGGATCGACGCTCCATTTTACCGATCAGACCAACGCCAAACCGGTATCGCTGCAGATCTCCGCGCTGCAGTTCAAACTGCGTAACATCAGCCAGGACACCCATCAGGTCTGGCCTTTCGATCTATCGGGAATGGTGCAAGACAAAGGCAACATCGCGTTGAACGGCACGGTTGTGCTGGCGCCGCTGGCGATGAAATTACAGGTGAAAAGTCGAAATATCGACGTGACTGCATTCCAGCCTTACTTCGGCCAGAAGATCAATGCCTCTATTTCCAGCGCTCTGCTTAACATCAACGGCGACGCTCGACTGGCACAGGCCGGCAGTGGCTGGAACGTGGACTATGACGGCAGCGTCGGCCTCGACAATGTGCGCATGCTGGACAAGAAAACCTCGGATCTGTTTGCCGGTTGGCGCAGCCTGAAACTCTCGCACATCAAGATGGCTTACGACGCCAAGGACACCGATGTCAATATCGGTCGTATTGCGTTTGACCGCTTTTTTGCCCGCATAATTCTTGATCCGCAAGGAAATTTGAATCTCAGCCGTTTCATGGCCGGTAAAAATACGACGCCGACATCGCTGACGCGAGTAGAGCAGGGAGAAGCTCCCCCAACGCAAAAACCAAAAAATACCGCCTCGACAAAGACATCAACAATGAATCTGCGTTTCGGCGAAATCGACCTGAACAGCGGCAGCATCGATTACACTGACGATTTCATAAAACCCAATTACAGCGCGAAACTAACCGCAATAAAGGGCAAGGTCGGCGCGTTCGGAACTCGCTCCAAACAACCCGCACCGGTGGACCTCCAGGCCAACTTGAGCACCGGCGGGTCCGTCAAGATCAATGGCGAGGTAAACCCCCTGACCCAGCCGCCGTTCCTGAACCTGACAGCACATGCGAGCAATATTGAATTGCCGCAGTTCGCAAGTTATTCGAGCAAATACACCGGCTATCCGATCGAGAAAGGGAAACTCAAACTTGACCTCAATTACCATCTCGATCATGGGTTGCTGACCGCCAAGAATCATCTGTTCGTTGATCAACTGACGTTTGGCGATCATGTGGAAAGCCCGAATGCAGCCAATTTACCGGTACGCTTTGCAGTCTCGTTGCTGAAAGATTCTCAGGGTCAGATTAATCTCAATATTCCTGTTTCCGGATCGCTGTCCGATCCGAAATTCAGTATAGGCGGGCTGATATGGCAGGCACTCACCAGCCTGATCCGCAAGGCGATTACAGCGCCATTCGCATTGTTGACCAGCGCTTTTGGGGGATCTGAGCAGCTCAGTTATATTGAGTTCGAACCCGGTTCGGCGATGTTATCCACCAAGGCTACCGATAAGCTGAAAATTCTCGAAAAGGCGCTCTCCAATCGTCCGGCAATCGAACTCGACATCAGCGGTCTTGCCGATCCTGCCAAGGATCGTCCAGCGCTGCGCGCAATGCAAGTCGCCAGACAAGTTAAAGCCGAAAAAATAAAAGCACTGCGAGAGGACGGCAAAAAAGTCAGAGCAGCCAGCGTGAAAGTCTCAACCAACGAGTACGAAAAATATTTGAAACTCGCTTATGAAGCCGCTGATATTAAGAAGCCCCGCAACTTCATCGGTATGGCCAAGTCACTGCCGCCGGCCCAGATGAAGCAGTTGATGCTGGACAATGCAAAGGTCAACAATGATGATTTACAGGCTTTGGCTCAGCAGCGAGCAGCAGCCGTTCAATTGTGGTTCAAAGGCAAGGTTGACGACAAGCGCCTCTACGCCGTTGCTTCAAAAGCTCAGGCTTCGAAGTCGGATAACGCTGGCCCTCGTGTCGAATTTAGCTTGAAGCGCTGATTCGCTTGCTTCGGTCCACGATTGTAGGCTAGGTCTCGGAACTAATTTAAGTGATGCAGACTATTTTTCTAACCGCTGTTTTAAGCCGTGTAAGTAACTTAACATAATATACATTATGCGCATAAATAAATATCTTTCGGCAGAGTTGTGGGTTTTTCGCCGCCGGATGTGACGTGTCGGGACTTGATGGCAGTTTGATTTTCGTGCGCGCGGATGCCGACATCAATGTCATGCAGCCTCGGACCGTTCTTAAGATGTCTTTCTGCTCACCACAACAACAGCGCATAACATGCTGTATCAACGTCATAGTACGGGGCCAAGTATCGCCATCACGTTGTTGCGAAGCCGATGTCGCAAACTCCATGCAGCTACATCGACTCGACTGACCGGCCTGGATTTCAGGATATATTCTTCTTGTCTGCGCCGGACGGCCTGCGTCAAACGCGTATCGCGGAACAAGATATTGTTCTCGAAGTTCAGATCAAAGCTGCGCCGGTCCATGTTCGCTGAACCGATCAGCGTCATCTCGCCGTCAACCGTCAGTGATTTGGTGTGCAGCAAGCCACCGACATATTCGTGGATGCAGACGCCTGCATCCAGCAGCTCGGCATAGTAGCTCCGACTTGCGGCCCCCACGAACCAGCTGTCATTGCGGGCTGGGAGGACAATCGTCGTTGCAATTCCCCGGCGGGCGCTGGCACAGAGCGCGGCTTGCATGGAGTCATCCGGGACGTAGTAAGGCGTCGTTATCACCAATTCTTGTCGGGCGCTGAACATCAACGTCGCGAAAAGCTCCGGCGTCGCGGAATAATGATTCCCTGGACCGGTCCCTATGACCTGGGCCACGAAACCTTGTTCCGGTGGCGGCATTGGTTGTTGTGCCAGTTCACGACAATCTTCGTTGGTATAGCTCAGCCAATCAGCAAGGAAAAGCTGCTGGTTCTGCCGCGCAATCGGACCCTCGAACCGAACCACAGCGTCAACCCACGGCGCGTACCTTGCTTTCGGGGCGAATTCAGGATCGGCGCAGTTCTGGCTTCCGCAATAAGTAATCTGGTTGTCGATCACCACGATCTTGCGGTGGTTACGGACATCGACCCGCCCCTTCAGGATGCGCAGCACAATGTTTCCGATTAGCTGTGCGCGCGCCAGCTGGACACCGGCTCGGCTCATCGTGGACCAGTGCTCGCTGCGGATGAAGTCGCGCGAGCCCAAATCGTCGACGATTACGCGGCAGGTGACTCCGCGTTGTGCCGCACGCACCATCGCTTCAACCACCTTGCGCCCGTTTGTATCGGGTAGCCAGATATAAAAAAGAAGGTGCACATGATCTATGGCCGTGTCGATATCCGCGACGATTGCGTCAATCGTGGAATTTGAATCGTCGAGCAAATGTCCCGTGTTGCCGCCAACCGGGGTGAAGCCGCTGATCGACTCACCTATCGAAAAGCCCGGCGACGCGTTGCGCGAAATATCGGCGCTACCTAGGGCCGAATCGGGAGACAGGCGTTGAGTGGAGCCGAGCGGCCTCTGGCGAACCAGAACGCCGGCTGATCGAACCTCGCCCAACATCAGATACACCAATGCACCGACGTAGGGCAGAGCCATGATGAAAAGGATCCACGCTACGCGCGACGCCGGATCGCGGCGCTGCCGGAGCAGAACGCGAACCGATAGTCCCGTGATGATGAGAAGGTGGACGATCAGCCACATAGCGACGCTCCATGAACGACTACACCCGCATGGCCGGAAAGCGCGAGCCTGGTTGACTCGACCTTGCCTGTGCGATCGGGACTACGGATCAACCTCAGAACCGAGGTCACGGCTAGACCCCTACTCGGATATTGGTTTCACGCAGCACGCCGCTGTACGCGGTCCGCGATGCGAAACCAACTCCGATGGCGACCGTGAGCAGCCCGACGAAGAGAACCACGTCATGCGGCCACCCGGCGTGCGCCGCGCTGGTATTGATCAAGGCCAGGTGCTTGCCTACATGCCCTAAATACACCTCGACGATGATGGATGGCAGCATGGCCACGCTGGCCACCAGAAACCGCGAAAATCGTACCCCGGAGGCGCCCAGCAAATAGCTGACTATGGTCAGATTCAGCGGGGCGAGCCTCAACAGCAGTTGTAACCTGAAGTCGCCGTCCCTGACCGCGTGTTGGATCGCGACGTATATCGTGCCCACTCCCAGTCTTCGCCGGATCGGCTCGCGTAAGAGACGATACGCGAGTCCGTATTGCAACGCTGCCGCTAGGATACTCGCCAGCAGCACTACGCCAGCGCCCCATGCAAGCCCGAAAAAAACGCAGGCAGTCACGTGAAACAGTGTCTCCGGCAGGAGCAGAGATGTTCCGACCACAACCAGGCCGACAAACACCAAACGGTGACACCGAAATTCTGCGCCACTTGGCTTCATCGATGCCTGCGGTCGGCAGGTCAACTCGACTGCCTCACGCTTGAATTCCGTACTGGACTTTCTTCGCTTGATCATGACACTCCTCTCTGCTCGTGGTGAGCTTGCTTGGAAGTGTTCGTCCTATCGGGGCAGAACCCATCTGACCGACGATCTTCGTCGACCAATCGAGCATTACCTTGCAAAACGTCTGCCCCGGGTCGTCACCGATGCCGGGGTTTGTCGGTTGCCAGCCTTCCCCACAGCGGACAGTCACGAATGTCGCCTTGGGGTCGACTGTGGTCCTTCGCCGCTGACCATCATCAGCGACGTGCTCAACCCCGGCCAAAACTCTAATCCTGATCATCCAGTACACGTGCTTAGTGCGTTAGCGTACGATTTTCCCGTTTCGTGAGTTGACCCCGTTAAGCTGGTTGCAGTGATCGTAGCGGCCTGCACTTGGGGTTTTAGGCACGCGGACGACGTGCATCTCTCGCCGTCTCTGACCGCCTGGTTTTGGTAAGAGATTAATGTCCGGTGCATAGGACAAAGCTGCTAATGTTCGATTTACCCTGCTCGCAGCATCGGCTTGGCCGGGTCTTCAGCCCGGCTAGCGGATCGCCGCGCTGGGCCGAATCGTTATGAACACGTGAACACGTGAGCACGTCGTACGCGCGCTTTAAGTCGATCCCTGACGTCGGGCGCTTTCTCAAGCAGGGTCTGAGCTTCGCCACGCTCGATATACACGCCCATGCAATGACCGGCAATCAGGCTGCAGAACCACTCAACCGGGAACGTGGCAAGTTGTTCCAACGCATCCGCAACAAAGCGGATTGAGACCCTACACCCAGATCGTTCAGACTCATTTCACATTTTGGAATGTGCTGTGCGTCCGACCTCGCTGCAGCGCTTGCCGGCGGGCGCACGCAAAATGCACTACCGGCAGTGCCGGTAGTGTCCAGGAGAAGCCGACTCCTACAGACGTCAGAATTGCCTGGCATCCAGCGCCATCAGCGTGTCCGCGCCAGCACGCGCGGCACTGATCCGGAACTGCGTCTCGGGCAGCAGCTTGGCGTAGTAGAACCGCGCTGTGGCCAGTTTGGAGACGTAGAAGGCATCACCGGAATCCTGCTTGTCGCCGATCTTGTCGAGGGCGATACGCGCCATCCGCGCCCAAAAATATGCGAACACCAGATGGCCGATGATGCGCAAGTAGGGTGTTGCCGCTGCGCCCGCCTCGTCCGGGTTCTTCATCGCCTTCTGACCGATTTCCATGGTCAGTTTCTGCACTTCGCCCAGCAGTGCGCCGAGCGGATCGGTGAATTCCTTCATGGTCGGCTGATCGGCCTGTTGCTTGATGAAACCGGTGATCAACGTGCCGAATTTTATCAACTTTTTGCCCATGTCGCCCAGCACCTTACGGCCCAGCAGGTCCAACGCCTGCACCGTATTGGTGCCTTCGTAAATCATGTTGATGCGGGCGTCGCGCACGTACTGCTCGACGCCGTTTTCGCGGATGTAACCGTGTCCTCCGAACACCTGCATCGCCAGCGTGGTGGCCTCGTAACCGTTATCGGTGATGAAGCCCTTGACCACCGGTGTCAGCAGCGCCACCAGGTCGGCCGCGTCCTTGCGGATCTGTTCGTCGGGATGGTTGTGCTCGATGTCGATGTGCAGCGCGGTCCAGTAGGTGAAAGCACGCGCGGCTTCAACATAGGCTTTTTGGGTCAGCAACATGCGCCGCACGTCGGGGTGTACGATGATCGGGTCGGCTGGCTTGTAGAGCGCTTTCTTGCCTGTGAGCGAACGCATCTGCAGACGATCCTTGGCATAGGCCAACGAGTTTTGATACGCCACTTCGGCCAAGCCCAGCGACTGCATGCCGACGCCCAGACGCGCACCGTTCATCATCACGAACATCGCCGGCAGGCCGCGGTTGAGCTCACCTACCAGCCAACCCGTGGCGTCATCCAGATTGATCACGCAGGTGGCATTGCCGTGGATGCCCATTTTTTCTTCAATCGAGCCACAGTTGACGCCGTTGCGCTGACCCGGATTGCCGTCGGCATCGGGCAGATATTTCGGCACGATGAACATCGAGATGCCCTTGGTGCCTCCCGGCGCGTCCGGCAGACGGGCCAGCACCAGATGCACGATGTTGCCGGACATGTCGTGCTCACCGGCAGAGATGAAGATCTTGGTGCCGGTCAGCGCGAAGCTGCCGTCGCCGTTATCCTCGGCACGGGTGCGCAACAGGCCGAGATCGGTACCGCAGTGCGCCTCGGTCAGGCACATGGTGGCAGTCCACTCTCCCGAGACCAGCTTGGGCAGATAGGTTTTTTTCAGCTCCGGCGTACCATGCGCCATCAACGCGGTATAGGCTCCATGGGACAGTCCCGGATACATGGCCCAAGCCTGACTGCCGGAGTTGAGCATCTCCATCACTACGCTGTTGACCAGTTCCGGCAAGCCCTGTCCGCCGAAAGCCGGATCGCTGGACAGAGCCGGCCAGCCGACTTCAACATACTGTTTGTAGGCGTCCTTGAAGCCGGTCGGTGTGGTCACGCTGCCGTCGGCATGGTACGTACAGCCTTCGCGGTCGCCGACCTGGTTGAGTGGAAAAATTACCTGGGAAGCGAATTTCCCCGCCTCTTCGATGACCGAATCGATGGTATCGGCGTCGAGGTCGGCGTACTTGGGGATCGCCTTGATTATCTGCTCGACGTCCAGCAGTTCAAACAGCACGAACTGAATATCGCGCATTGGCGGGGTGTACTGACCCATGGGTTACTCCAGCTGGATGGAAACGGGGGCGCTTGGCCTTGGCGGCCAT
>CAJDTS010000010.1_pt1 | contig 26010 bp, 25 predicted proteins | sample 7389861 | NCBI WGS metagenome assembly CAJDTS01 (sample SAMEA7055659, study PRJEB34461) | soil metagenome | biome: terrestrial ecosystem; feature: Peninsula; material: soil | place: Antarctica | collected 2016 | reverse complement strand
TCGGTGCCGCGACCCTCAAGGAGGGCCTGCACCGAATCGTCAACAACCTCCAACCCTCCGCGTCTCCGCGCCTCCGCGTGAACCAATGAGCCTCAACGAGTCCCATGTCGAAGATGCCGCCCTGACGTGGTTCGGGGAGCTGGGTTATGCGGTTGGGCACGGGCCTCAGCTCGCGCCCGGGGAACCGGCGGCGGAGCGGAATTCATTTGGTGAGGTGGTGCTGGTGGGGCGCTTACGCGAGGCGATCCGGCGGCTGAATCCGGCCATCCCTGAGGAGGCGCGGGAGGAGGCGCTTCGCAAAGTGCTGCGGGTAGCGACGACTTCGTTGGTGCAGACGAACCGCGCTTTTCACCGGATGCTGCGCGATGGCGTGGATGTGGAGTATCCGCGGCCAGATGGCTCGATCAAGGGCGACCCGTTGCGGCTGGTGGATTTTGCCGACGTGCAGGCGAACAACTGGTTGGTGGTGAATCAGTTCACGGTGATTGAGGCGCAGCACAACCGCCGGCCGGATGTGGTGGTCTTCGTCAACGGGCTGCCGCTGGCGCTGATCGAGCTGAAGAACGCGGCGGATGAGGACGCGACGATCTGGAGCGCCTACGCGCAGCTCCAGACCTACAAGGCGGAGGTGCCGAGCCTGCTGCACTACAACGCGGCGCTGGTGGTCTCCGATGGCCTGCAAGCGCGAATCGGCTCGCTGACAGCGAACCAGGAGTGGTTCAAGGTCTGGCGCACGATCGACGGCGAGGGCGATGCGCCAAAGACCGCGCTGGAGCTGGAGACGCTCATTCGTGGGGTATTCGACCGTCAGCGGTTCCTCGACCTGCTTCAGCATTTCATCGTCTTTGAGGAAGACGCGGGCACGGGCGCGCTGCACAAGATCATCGCGGGCTATCACCAATTTCATGCCGTGAATGCAGCGGTGGAGGAAACGGTGCGCGCCAGCGGCATGGACGACGCAGGCGTGCTGCGCGAGGACCCCGGCCGCTACTGGGCGGGCCGGATGCACGGTGGCAAGCCGGGTGACCGTCGCGCAGGCGTGGTCTGGCACACGCAGGGCAGCGGCAAGAGTTTCACCATGCTGTTCTTCGCCGCGCGGGTGATCCGCGAGAGCGCGATGCAGAATCCGACGCTGGTGGTGCTGACCGACCGCAACGATCTCGACGACCAGCTCTTCGGCCAGTTCCAACGCTGCCACGACATCCTCGGCCAGATACCGGTGCAGGCGGAGAGCCGGGAGCATTTAGCGGAACTCCTCACGCGGGCGAGCGGCGGCGTGATCTTCACCACCATTCACAAGTTCATGCCCGAGGGTGGCGGCCAGATGGCGGCGCTCAGCGGACGCGAGAACATCGTGGTGATTGCGGATGAAGCGCACCGTTCGCAATACGGCTTCGGCGGGCGGGTGAATGAGAAGGGCGAGATGTCCTACGGCTTCGCCAGCAACCTGCGCGATGCCTTGCCGAATGCGTCGTTCATCGGCTTCACCGGCACGCCCATCGAGAAGACCGACGCCAACACGCGGACGGTGTTCGGCGATTACATTTCCATCTACGACATCCAGCGCGCCGTGGCGGACGAGACGACGAAGCCGATCTACTACGAGAGCCGCATCGCCAAGCTGGCGCTGAACGCCGCCGAGTTGCCGAAGCTCGACGCGGAGTTCGAAGAAATCACCGAAGGCGAGGAGCTGACGAAGAAGGAGAAGCTGAAAAGCAAATGGGCGGCGCTGGAGTCGCTGGTGGGCGATCCGAAACGTATCGCGCTCATCGCCGCCGATCTGGTGACGCATTTCGAGAAGCGGGTGGAGGCGATGGAAGGTAAGGCGATGATCGTCTGCATGAGCCGTCGCATCTGCGTGGATCTCTTCAATGCGCTGATCAAGCTGCGACCCGAGTGGGACGCGGAGACGCTGAAAGTGGTGATGACCGGCAGCGCCGAGGACGGCCCCGAGTGGCAGCGGCACATCGGCAACAAGAAAAAACGCCGCAAGCTGGCGAACCGTTTCAAGGACGCGAAGGACCCGTTCGAAATCGTCATCGTGCGCGATATGTGGCTGACCGGTTTCGACGCGCCCTGCCTGCACACGATGTATGCCGATAAACCGATGCAGGGCCACGGCCTGATGCAGGCCATCGCCCGCGTGAACCGGGTGTTCAAGGATAAGCCCGGCGGCTTGATCGTGGATTATCTCGGCCTCGCCGATCAGCTCAAGCGGGCGCTCGCCATCTACACCGAGAGCGGCGGCCAGGGCGCCCCGACCTACGACACCAAACAGGCCGTCGCCGTGATGCTGGAAAAACACGGCATCGCCTGCGACATGATGCACGGCTTCAAGTGGGATAAATGGACCACCGGCACGCCGACCGAACGCCTGCAACTCATCCCCGCCGGACAGGAACACATCCTCGAGCAGGAAGACGGCAAGAAACGTTGGGTGCAGGTGGTGGCGGAACTCTCGCAAGCCTTCGCTCTGTGCTCCGCCACCGATGAAGCGACCGCGATCCGCGACGACGTTTCCTTTTTCCAAGCCCTGCAAGCCGCACTCAACAAGAAGTCCGGCGAGAACCGCAAGTCCCCCGAGCAGATCGACGCCGCAATCCGCCAGCTCGTTTCCAAAGCCATCACGACTGAAGGCGAGATCATCGATGTCTTCACCGCCGCCGGTTTGAAGAAGCCGGACATCGGCATCCTCAGCCCGCAATTCCTCGCCGAAGTGCGCGGCCTCAAGCACAAGAACGTCGCCGCCGAGCTGTTGGAAAAGCTGCTCAAGGATGAACTGAAAGTGCGCTCGAAGAAGAACCTCGTGCAGAGCCAGTCGTTCGCCGAGAAGCTGAAGAAGACCCTCAACGCCTACCACAACCGCGCTATCTCCACGATGGAAGTCATCGAGGAACTCATCAAGTTGGCGAAGGAAATGGACGCCGCTACCAAGCGCGGCGAAGACCTGGGCCTAACGGATGACGAAGTCGCCTTCTACGATGCGCTGGCTGTGAACGAGAGTGCGGTGAAGGCAATGGGGGACGACAAGCTGAAAGTCATTGCCGCCGAGCTCATCACGCAAGTCCGCAAGAGCGCGACGATTGACTGGACGCTACGCGAAAGTGCCCGCGCCAAGATTCGCGTCATGGTCAAGCGCATTCTGAACAAATACGGCTATCCGCCTGACTTGCAGGAGGAGGCGGTCAAGATCGTTCTGCGTCAGGCGGAGCTGCTTTGCGCGGATTGGGTATCGTAGCCACCTGGAGCTTGGTGGCGCGTCAGCACTGAAGCCCGCCGGGTTTCAGATTGTAGCTACCCATGGATGTACGTGGTGTTTAGCGCGTCAACATGATGGCGATGCCGACGCGCGTATCGGCATGGTTGTAGTCGATCAGGCTGTCGCCGTAGCCGTTGAAGAAGAAAAACCCCCAGAAAAAACGGTTGCCGGGACCGGGGATGCTGTAGTTGAGGGAGACTGCGCCGCGTCCTGTCGCAACGTTGTAGCGAGCCATCAGGTGCGCGAGTTGTTCGCCGAAGAACTTCTGTTCGTAGTCGAGCTGGGTGTAACCGTAATAGTCCTGGATGTCGGGGTTGTCGTCGCGTGCCGGGTCGGTGGCCGATTTTCTCTCGTTCTCGGGGATGCGCCACCACACCTTGAAATAGATCAGATGCCGGTCTTCGGCCTGGAACGGTGCGAAATAGATGCGATTCCAGCTGCGTGAATTAGGCAGGCTTTTGCCGTTGGAGTTGTGTTCGACGCCGAAGTCGAGCCCCAAATGGTGCCATTTTTCTCTATCCTGCGGGATGAAGCGATAGAACAGTTCGGGGTTGTAGTTGGTCTCGCGGAAGGGACGCGAGTCGCGCGCGTTGTAGGCCTCCCAGAACGATTTCTGGGTATAGGCGGCGTAGAGTGCGCCGTCACGCGGATAGTTCAGCAATTTGTATTTGAAGCTGATCTGAAACACCAGTTCAGTCCTGCGGCCGGAATATCGCGTGCTGTAAGTGGCCGGCTCCAGATACATCGGCTTGTGCCACGATAAGCCGGAATCGGTGTTGACGAGGGAATAAGTGTCGGGGTCGGCAGTCAGCTTCCAATGCCGCTTGGTTGGAGCTGCAGCCGCAGGCGGAGGTGGCGCGACGCCTGTGGGGGGCGCCATCTGCGCTGCGGTTGACGAAGCCGGTGATGTCGGCGAGTTTGAAGTGCTCCGCGATGGTGTTGTTGACACCGCGTCCTGTGGCGTTACCGAATCCGACGGTGCGTCCTGCGCGCGGCTGGGTGGCGAGAGACTGCACAGCAAGACCAGCACCAAAGTGCAGCAGCGGATCGATAGGCATCGCTCAATCGAACTGGACCGGATTCTCGACATAAACGTTTGCATTCCAATAGTGGGGCAATACTGTTGTTGAAACGGTACGGAGACAATCGTGAATGGGGTGGCTCCAAAGTGGGTGTTGCGTCACCAGAAGGACCTGAACGTGTGAACCCCGTACCAGCGGTCGCTACTATCTGAGTGTCGTATCAAAAGTGCAAGCAGCGGATCGACGAAGATTACAGCGTGGCCGGTACCTATCAGAAATAGGAGTAGGAACTCCGAGTACACCGTGCCTTGGCGTGGTAGCGTGAAGGGTGCTGGTGCTTATGCCTTTGGTGTACGCGGCTTCGATACACAGGCGGCACCGCGCTACATGATCCAGGGTGTGACTCAGCCCGCCGATGAGCCGCCGCCGTATTCCGCTACACCTTGAGATCGAACCGGTTCTACGACGTTTTCGCAGTCACGACGATGCGCTGCAAGCTTGCGTGAACAGCAGCAGATGACCGGTCGGATCGCGCGTGAGCGTCCTGCGCCGACCGGCGTCGGTCGTGTCCGCGGCGGACGGAGTGAAGGGAATGTCTCCGGCTTCGAGGCGCTGCTCCAGTTGCGACAGATCGCCGACTTCCAGCACCAGTCGGTCGGCCAGGATGTCGCTGGGCTGTACATCGGCTGGGAAGGGCCGCCCGCTGGGGCGCTGGTAGCCGAGCAGTTCGATGTGCGGTGGCCCTGGTACTCGTGGCTGCAGCGCGATCACGTCCACGCACACCTCGGCGGAGAGGCCATCGAGGCGGGCCTGCGCCGCACCGGTGTTGGTCGAGCGTGCGCTGACATCGAGTCCGAGCAACCGCGTGTAAAAGTCGAGTGATTTTGCAACGTCGGCGACGACGATCGCCGAATGATCGATGCCGAGAAACAAGCCGGAGCGCCGGTGCCATGCCGGATCACCGGTGCTGGACGGAAAGTGGATCAACTCCAGCGGATGACCGTCGGGGTCGCGAAACTTGAAAGCCGTGACCGAGCCCGTGTTGGGTGGCAGCCGTTGCGGGCCACCTGCGGTAATCGCCGTGAAGGGATGACGACAAAGCCGCTCGTACGCCGCTTCCATGTCGGCGACGATGATCGCGAAATGCTGAAACCAGAGATCCGCCGCATGACTTCCCGCCGGATAGGCGCGGCCCGGCGGATCGAAGGCAGTCAGCTTGATTGCCTGTTCGCCCAGCCGCAGCATCGCCGCATGCGCACGCACACCGGGACCGTCCATCGGTGTCTCGTCGACGAGCGTAAAGCCGAGGGCGTCGCGATAAAAGGCGACGGCGCGGGCGAGATCTGAAACGCTGCGCTCAATGCGCAACAGGCGGTGTACGTGGAGGGTCACGGCCGCTCGGCGCCACGACGGTTGACGTAAATCGCGTAGAGCGTGTGCGAGGCACAGATGAACAGCCGGCTGCGGTTGCGCCCGCCGAAGCAGAGGTTGGAAACCGTGCTCGGCACCTTGATCTTGCCGAGCAACGTGCCGGCGGGATCGAGGCAGTGGACGCCGTCGGCGGCGCTGGCCCAGACGTTGCCGTCCTCGTCGCAGCGCAGACCGTCGGCGGCGCCGGGGTGTACCTTGTGGAAGACGCGGCCGTTGGCGAGACGTGAACCATCGCCAACAACGTCGAACACGCGGATGTGTTGCTCGGGATCGGCTGCGAACTGCAAGCCGGTCTCGGTGATGTAAAGCCGCTTTTCGTCCGGCGAGAAGCACAGGCCGTTGGGGCCGGTGAAATCGTCGGCGACCACCTCGAGCGCGCCGTTCGTCGGATCCAGACGATAGACGCTTGCCGGCAGTTCGGATTCCTGCTTGCCGCCCTCGTAGTCGGTCTGGATGCCGTAGGGCGGATCGCTGAACCAGACAGTGCCGTCGGACCTGACGACGACATCGTTCGGCGAGTTCAGGCGTTTCCCTTTGTGGTGATCCACGAGCACGGTGAGGGTGCCGTCCAGTTCCGTGCGTGTGATACAGCGCGCGCGATGGGAGCAGGAAATGAGCCGCCCCTCGCGGTCGCGCGTATGGCCGTTTTCGAAATTGGAAGGCTCACGGAATGTTGAAACACCGCCCGCTTCGCTCCAACGCATCACGCGGTTGTTGGGGATGTCGCTGAACAGCAGGCAGTGGTGGTCGGCGAACCATACCGGGCCTTCCAGCCAACGGAAGCCTTCGGCGAGTTTTTCCAGCGGCGCGTTCGGCAGCACGAATTCGCGAAAGCGCGGATCGGTGAATACGAACGGCTCCATGTTCGTTCCCTGCGCTAGGTAAAGCAGCAAGGCTTGTGCGGCGCCGGCGACGGGTCGAGCTGCACCAGCATCAGCACGGCCGGTTGCTCGCCAAGCGTGCCGGAGCGATGTCCCTTGCGGCCGTTGGCGTCGGCAACGCAGTCCTGATCGCCTCCGAACGAAACTTCGCCCGCGCCCATTTCAACGCGGCTGCCGTCCATGCTCTCGACGAACCAGCGTCCCGATAGCGGTACGATCCACTGCGGTCGCGGATTTTCGTGCCATTCGCCGGTCCAGCCGGGTGGCAGCACGGTGAATACCACCGTGGCGCCTGCTGGCGGCTGGCGGTCGTTCCACTGCGCCGCGGCACCGCCCATGCTCTCGCGCTCGAAGCCGGTCAGCGCGCAGCGGGTCTGGTGGCTCACGCCGTCTGCGTCGCTCCAGACGTGCCAGTAGTGCAACGTGGGTTCGTCGCCATGGTTTGAAGGCGTCTGATCAGTATTCATCGGCGTGCGCCCGGTTGCGATGGGTCGCCGGACGGTGCCGCCGTCGGCGCCTGCGAGTACACCGACGTCGAGGATAGCGGATGCCGTGCCACACGTTCGGCCGGCGCCAGTGAGGTGCCGAAAGTGATGAGCAACAGCCCGCCGACCAGGCCAAAGTTCTTCAAAAAATCCCAGAAATGGCTGCGCGCTGTGCTGTCGCCGCGGGCCCAGAAGTCCGGGTAATGCCAGAAGTTGTGATAGAGCAATGCGGTGACGACGCAAAAGCCGGCGAGCACGAAGGCGGCGAGGCGATCGTGCCAGCCGATGACGATGCAGAGCGGTGCCACCAGTTCGACCAGGATCGCGGCGAGCAGCAACACCGGGGCCAGCGCCGTGGGCATGAAGCTTGATTTGGCCTGCGCCAGCGCACCGTTCCAGTCCAGAATTTTGTCGAGGGCGCTGAACGGAAACAGGATGACCAGGAAGATGCGGATCACGAGCGGAACCAGAAAAACAGACAACCACGTCATGTGCCGCTCCTTGCGTCGAAGAGTGTTCCAGTTTACGAGCTGGAGGCGCCGAGCCGCTGCTTGAGGTGATCGGCGACGCGCAGCGCGTTGGCGATGATGGTGAGCGTCGGATTCACGGCGCCGATCGACGGGAAGAAGCTGGCGTCGGTCAGGTAAAGATTGTCGAGTTCGTGCGCCTTGCAGTCGAGATCGAGCACGGAGGTCGCCGGGTCGGTGCCGAAGCGCGCCGTGCCGGCCTGATGCGCGGTGCCGCCGATGGGGATGTTCTTGCCGAAGTAGAGCTTGCGCTCCATCAGGTGCGGATGCACCTGTGCCTTGCTCAGCAGTTGCTCGAGCTTGCCTTTGAGTCGGTGCAGCGCTTCCATGTTGTTTTCGGTCAGATCGAGCATGACGCGCTCGCCTTCGTAACGGATGCGGTTCTCCGGGCGCGGCAGATCCTCGCTCGACAGCCAGAAATCCAGCGAGTGACGCGCCATCGTCTCGAACGGCATGTCAGGCAGCCATTCGAGCCACTGCGGCAACGCCTCGGCGCGAATCTGGTCGGGGTGTGATTTTGCGAGCATCTGGATCAGCCCGAGCGGGTAGTCCCAGTCCTCGGTGCCGAAGTAGAAATCGCTCACGGCGAGCGTTTTCTGGAATACCGTCAGGTTCGGCTCGCGCGCGAGCGCCATCAACGCCATCTGGTTGTGACGCATGTAGTTGCGCCCGAGCTGGTCGGAGCCGTTGGCGAGCCCGTTCAGGTGTTGGTCGTTGGCCGAGCGCAGCAGCAGCAGGGCGGAGGAAAGCGCGCCGCAGGCCACCACCACGAGGTCTGCCGAATACTGCTCGCGCACGCCGTTGCGCTGCACGTTCACAGCGCTTACCGTGCGCCCGGAGGCATCGGTTTCGAGCGTCGTCGCATAGGCGTTGGTGAGCAGCGTGACGTTGTCGTGGGCGGCGAGCGTCGGGTTCACGCAGATGACCTCGGCATCGGCCTTGCCGTTCAGCGGTGAGGGGTAGCCGTCGAAGTAGGGCGTGCGGATGCAGGGGCTGGTCGGCAACGTCTTGCCGTCCTGTTCGTCGAGCAGGATGCCGAGCGGCAGATGAAACGGCCGCAGCCCCTCACGGCGAAAGTTTTCGTCGAGTTCGGCGACGCGCGGTTCGTGCGCCACGGCCGGGTACGGGTAGGGGCCGCTCGCCGGCGGTTCGGTCGGATCCTCACCGCGTTCGCCGTGCACGTGGTAGAGCCGTTCGGCCTCGGCGTACCAAGGCTCGAACACGTCGTATTTCAGCGGCCACTCGGGCGAGATGCCGCCGACGTGACGAATTTCCTCGAAGTCGCGTTCGCGCAGCCGGAACAGCGCCGCGCCGTAGACCTTCGAGTTGCCGCCAACGCAGTAATGCAGCCCTGGATGGAAGGTCTTGCCGTCTCGCCCATACCAGGTTTCCGGGGCCTGATAAATGCCTTCGACAAAAACCTTATGCGTGTCCCAATTGTCGATCGAGCGCGGCAGATAGTCACCGCGTTCGATCAGCAGGATGCGTTTACCGGTCGACGCCAGACGGTGTACCAGCGAGGCGCCGCCGGGGCCGCTGCCGATAACGATCAGATCGTAGTGTGCATCCGCCATGCCGAACTCCGTTACAGAGGCCTCAACCGCCGGTGGCGAAGCCGGGAAACAGCGTCATGCCGCCGTCCACGAACAGCGTCGTGCCGGTGACGTAATCGGCGGCGTCGGAGGCCAGCCAGACCGCAGCGCGCGCGATGTCGTCCGGCTCGCCGATACGCTGGTAGGGCACCAGTTTCATCAAGTTGGCGTAGGCTTCGGGCGTGTTCCAGGCCGACGTATTGATCGGCGTGCGGATCGCGCCCGGACCGATGCTGTTGACGCGGATGCGGTGCGGCGCCAGTTCCTGCGCCATGCTCTGCATCAACTGCATGATGCCGCCCTTGGAGGCCGCGTAGTTGGCGTGCCCGGCCCATGGAATTTTCTGGTGCACGGAACTCATGCAGATGACCTTGCCCACGGCGACGGAGACGGACTCGACCAGACCGCGGCGCTTGAACTCGCGCACCGCCGCACGGTTGCACAGAAACTGTCCGGTCAGGTTCACGCCGATGACCGTGTTCCATTGCTCCAGCGTCATCTCGTCGAACGGCGCATCGCGCTGAAGTCCGGCGTTGCTGACCGAGATGTGCAAGGTGCCGAAGTAATCGATCGCCTGGGCGAACATCTTCTCGACTTCGTCTTCCTTGCTGACGTCCGCCTTTAACGCAATCGCGCGTTGCCCGAGACCTTCGATCTGGTGCGCGATCTCCTCGGCCGCTTCGGGATTGACGACATAGTTGATGGCGACGTCAGCACCGGAGCGCGCGAGACCGAGTGCGACGGCACGCCCGATGCCGGAGTTCGCGCCCGTCACCAGCGCAGGCTGGCCCTTGAGCACCGCAGGCCAGACGGGATGAGGCAGGCGCGCCGTGTCGGACAATGTCGCCGCCTGGGAGTCTTTGGATGAGATGGGAGCGCCCATTGGACTCTGTCTTCACGTTCGGGTGATTGTCGGCTAGTGTACGCCGGGCAACCGGGCGCCGAACAATGCAAACGCTCACAGCGTTCCGAGCGGCGCGCCTGCTTGTCGCGCGAGTTGCGCCAGCAGCAGTTGCTGGAGACCGAACCGGCACTGTTCATCGAGCGCGCGTATCAAGGCACCTTGATCGAGGTGCTGACGCGTGACGCTGGCCGGACCCGCAATCCCTTCGCCAAAACTTCCCGGCTTCGCTGCGCGAAACCGGGCTACAAGTTGATCAACGGCAGTCCAGCGGTATCCACTGCAACAGGCTGCCCGCCGCGGAGGGGCTGTTGCCGGGGGGTACGCGCACCAGCACGTCGGCGCGGTTGAGGTTCCCCAGCATGTGTGAATCCTGTTGCGGCAGGGGGTGCAAGGTGGCGACGGCGTGTGCGGAATACTCCAGACGCATGCGCAGCAGGCGGTCGCGATGCGGGTCGCGATCAATGTCTGCACTGGCGCGGCCCGGCTGCCAGTGTGGTTCGGGCGTGCTGACGCCTTCCAGCAGGTCGAGTACGCGGCGGACGTGTACCAACAGACTGATCAGTACTGCCCCGGGATTGCCGGGCATGGCCAGCATGGCGGTGTTGCCGCGCACGCCGAAGAACAGCGGTTTGCCGGGTTTCTGTGCGAGCTTCCAGAACACCCGACGTGTGCCGAGACGTTCGGCGGTGGCGGGCAGGTAGTCGCGATCACCGACCGAGGCGCCGCCGCAGCTCAGCACCAAGTCAGCCCCGTCCAGCGCCTGTACCAACGCCTGTTCGACCGCCTGCGGTTGATCCGCCACCCATTGTTCGTGGGGCGCTGGATAGCCCCAGTGTGTCAGTAGCGCGGTCACCAGCGGGCCGTTGCTGTTGACGATTTCACCGGGGCGCAGTGTGCTCCCGAGTGGGCGGATTTCATCGCCGGTCGCCAGCACGCGGATGCGTGGCCGACGATGCACGCTGAGCCGCTCGACGCCGGCGTTGACCAGCGCCGCCAGCAGGCCGGGATGAATGCGCTGGCCAGCGCTCGCCAGCGGCGCGCCCGCGCGTGCTTCTTCGCCGCGCCAGCGGATGTTGCGGCGTGCCGGCCATGGCTGGGTGAACACCAGGCGGTCGTCGTCGAGCTGCGCCCGTTCCTGGGGAATCATGCAGTCGGCACCGGGTGGCAGCGGCGCGCCGGTGAAGATGCGCACGGCGCTCTTCGAAGGCAGTTCGGCAAGTGTGTCGTGCGCGCCGGCGGCGACGGTCGCGGCCAAAGGCAAGTGGACGGGATGGGTTGCGCTGGCGTCGGCAACGTCAGCGGCGCGCAGTGCGTAGCCGTCCATCGCGCTCTGGTCGAAGCGCGGCAGATCGTCGGCGTAGGTGGCGGGTGCGGCCAGCACCCGGTTCAGCGCATCCAGCGTCGAAATGGTTTCCGCCGGCAGTGGCTGTAGCTGTTCGGCGTAGGCCGCCAGTGCTGCGTCGAGATCGATCATGCCGGTGTCTCTGTGCCTAGATGCTGTTCCGCCGCGAGCCACTCCGCGGCCGTATTCGTGCTCCAGGCCCAACGGGGCCAGTCGTCGAAGTTGGCGGCAGCGGTGGTGTGACGTGCGAACCAGTGGCGGGGTGTGCGGCCGCCCGCGTCGAGATAGTTGCGCAGGTCCGGCAGCAGCGCTGTGTCGAGCAGACAGCACAGCGGTTGCGGCCCGTTGCCGTCGTCGACGTAGGCGAGGTCGACATGCTTGGCGTCGCGCACCGTGGACAGGCGCGCGAGCAGATCCGGCGGCAACCATGGTGCGTCGCCGGGGACGCACAGAACGAGTCCAGCCGCGCTGGCCGCCAGCCCCGCAGCGATGCCGGCCAGCGGGCCGCAGTAGGCGTATTCGCCGTCGTCGACCACCTGTGCGGCAAGACGGCGGTAGTCGTCCAACGCGCGGTTGGCGCTGATTAGCAGGCTCGGGACCTGTGGTTGAATTTGTTCGATCACGCGCTCGATCAACGGCTGACCGGCCATCGCCTGCAGCGGTTTTTCAACGCCGCCAAGACGGCGCGCTTGGCCGCCGCAGAGAATTATGGCGGTCGATACCCGTACGTTTTGATTGCGGAGATCCATCTGGCAAGTTTACGTCATGCGGCCACAGCTATGGCGTCAGGATAGTCGGCTGCGAATCGGTTTCTGTCTGCGGAAAATCCAGCGTGTAGTGCAGGCCGCGACTTTCATGCCGTTCCAGCGCCGAACGCACAATCAACTCGGCGACGGTGATCAGGTTGCGCAGCTCCAGCAGGTCGGCGGTGATGCGATAGTTGCGATAGAACTCGATGATCTCGCGTTTGAGCAGGTCGATGCGGTGCTGCGCGCGCAGCAGTCGCTTGCTGGTACGGACGATGCCGACGTAGTCCCACATGAAGGTGCGTAGCTCCAGCCAGTTGTGCGAGACGACGACGTCTTCGTCGGAATCCGACGCGCGCGAGGCATCCCAGGGCTTGAGCGTCGGAGGGTCGGGCAGCGTCGGCAGCTTCTGGTGCAGATCGGCGGCGGCGGCCTCGGCGAAGACCAGGCATTCCAGCAGCGAGTTGCTGGCCATGCGGTTGGCGCCGTGCAGGCCGGTGCAGGCGACTTCGCCGATGGCATACAGTCCCTCGATGTCGGTACGCGCGCGCAGGTCGGTGTGCACGCCGCCGCAGGTGAAGTGCGCGATCGGTACCACTGGAATCGACTCGGTGGTGATGTCAATGCCGAGATCGAGACAGTGCTGATAAATCGACGGGAAGTGACTGCGGATGAATTCGGGTTCGCGATGGGAGATGTCCAGCAGTACATGACGAATGCCGAGCCGTTTCATCTCGTGATCGATGGCGCGGGCGACGATGTCGCGCGGCGCCAGTTCGGCGCGTGGATCGAAGCGGTCCATGAAGCGGCCGCCGTCGGGCAGCTTGAGCAGGGCGCCTTCACCGCGTAGGGCCTCAGAGATCAGGAACGAGCGTGATTCCTCGTGGTACAGCCCGGTGGGGTGGAACTGCATGAACTCCATGTTGGCGACGCGGCAGCCGGCGCGCCAGGCCATGGCGATACCGTCGCCGGAGGCGCCGTGCGGGTTGGAGGAATACAGATAGACCTGATTGGCGCCGCCGGTGGCCAGCACCACAGCCCGGGCCGCCAACGCCTCGATCTGCCCGCTGCCGATATCCAGCAGATAGGCGCCCTGGATTCGGTGCGCCTGCCGATCAACGATCAGGTCGACGGCGACGGTGTGTTCGCGCGCGCGGATGTTGGGATGCGCCGCGGCCAGTCCGGCCAACGTGGTTGCGACGGCGTGACCGGTGGCGTCGGCGGCGTGGACGATGCGACGGTGGCTGTGGCCGCCTTCGCGGGTCAGGTGCAGGCGTTGGCCGGCGGGATCGTCCTCATCGCGGGTGAAGGCGACGCCGAGGTCGATCAACCAACGGATGCAGTCGGGCCCGTGTTCGACGGTAAACCGTACGGCGGTTTCGTCGCACAGGCCGGCGCCGGCGCTGAGCGTGTCGCGCACGTGGGCCTCCAGCGAATCCTCCGCGTCGAGTACCACCGAAATGCCGCCCTGCGCCCATAACGTGCTGCCGCCCGCGAGATGGTCCTTGCACACCACCACGACGCGGTGTCCTGCATCGGCCAGCCGCAGCGCGCAGGACAATCCGGCGGCGCCACTGCCGATCACCAGCACTTCGGCAGCGGAAGCGGCTGAGTCGTTCAACGCTGGGGATGCTCGAGCTTGATAGAATGGGGAACGGTCCAATGTAGGCCGTCTGCAACCAACGTTTGGGAGTGTAGCCTGATTCTCTATGTCTTGGCCGTGGTGTTGTCGCGGCTTTTGGCCAACCGCGCATGAGTGAAGAACAACTCGACGAACAGCTGGTGACGCGGGCGCAGAAAGGCGACAAGCGCGCTTTCGAGTTGCTGGTACGAAAATACCAGTACAAGATCGTGCAAATGGTCGGCCGCATGGTGGGCGAGGCCGACGCTCAAGACGTGGCACAGGAAACGCTGATCAAGGCTTACCGTGCGCTGCCCGGCTTTCGTGGGCAGAGCGCGTTTTACACCTGGCTCTACCGTATCGGTATCAACACCGCCAAAAACCACCTCGTGTCCCGCGCTCGGCGACCCTCCAATCAGGACATCGACGTCGCCGACGCGGAACTGTACGGCCATACCGAGCATCTAAGCGACATGGCCACCCCTGAAGCGATGCTGCTGTCCGAAGAAATCAAGCGAGAAGTCGTCGAGGCGATCCAGAAATTGCCTGTCGATCTGCGCCAGGCGATCACTTTGCGTGAACTGGAAGGCCTGAGCTACGAGGAGATCGCGCTGGCGATGGACTGTCCGATCGGCACCGTGCGGTCGCGTATTTTCAGAGCGCGCGAAGCCATCGACCTGGTGGTGCGGCCGCTGATGGATAATTGAGCTGTCAACCCGATGGAAATGTCACAATCGACCTGCGGAATTTTGATGAAGACGGGAACTTTTCCTTATCGCCGTGGTTCAGTTAGACATGATTTATCGTGCCGTGTCCCGCACAGGTTCCCTTTATGAACGACATTGAAGAAACCCTTTCTGCCGCCTTCGACGGTGAATGTTCACCCGCGGAGCTTGGGCGCCTGCTCGATGCCTGCGACCGGTCGCCGCAGTTGTTGCGGCGCTACGGTCGTTACTGTGCGAGCCGCGAGGCCCATGCCGGTGGGACCTTCAAGTCCAGCCCGGAAGCCCTGTGCCGAGCCGTCATGTCACAGATCGATCCTCCGCGCCATGCGCGCGTGGTGGCGTTGCGGGCCCGCACACGCGCGGTGATGCGTCCGCTCGGAGGGTTTGCGTTGGCCGCCTCGCTGGGTGCGCTGGCGACGTTTACTGCGTATCGTTTTGGGGGTATTCCACCGGCGACGCCGGCGTTGACGCAGACCGCCAGCGTCGGCAATGTCGTTGCGTCCAGTGTCACGCCAGCCGTTGCGCCGCCCGTGGAAGTGCAGTGGTCCCAGCTTGGCCCGGGCACTGCGCGGCAGCTCGATGACTACATGCTGGAGCACGCCAGTTATCGTTCCAGGCAGGATATGGGCAGCGCGTTCAGTTATGCGCGGGTGGCGGCTCAGGGGACGTTTCAAGGGTCAACCGCAGACGCCGGTTCACATTGATGCGAGCGCGGTGGCTCTATGCGGCGGCCACGGCACTCGTCGTCGCTCCGTTGAGCTTGACGGTGAATGCGGCGGCAAATCCGTTGACATCGCCAGAGGCCATGTTGACGGCGGCTGCACAGGCTTCCAAAACCACCAATTTCGAGGGCGTGCTGGTCTATCGCAGCGGCAGCGCGATGGAGGTGATGCGGGTTGTTCATCGCTACCGGAATCACGAGGTGAGCGAACGCTTGCTGACCCTCACGGGGCAGACCCGCGAGCTGATCCGTCAGGGTGATCGCCTCACCTGTATCCTGCCCCGCGATCATCGGCTGGTCCTGCAGCAGCCGTCGATGAAAAACTTTCTGACCCGGCTTGATGGCCCGGCCATTGCGCAGCTCTCGCAGTGGTATGTGTTCAAGGATTTGGGCACCGACCGTATCGCCGGTCGCGACTGCATCGGGGTCGCGGTACAGCCGCGGGATGCCTATCGCTATGGTTACGAAATCTGGCTGGACAGCGACAGGCATCTGCCGTTGCAGGTGGTTTTGCGCGGTGCGGATCGGCGGGTGCTGGAGCAGGTTATGTTTACCGAAATCAGTTTCCCGGCGAAGATCCCCGACCAGGCGTTTGCGCCGCAGGTGATGCCGTCGCCGGGCTACAAGGTTCTGACTCAGCGGTTGCATGGGGATACCGCCATTGCCACGGTGCAGTCGACCGCCGCTGAACGCTGGCATTTCGGCAAATTACCGCCGGGATTTCGCATGACCCTGCACGATCAACGCGATATGCCCGATGGTGTCGGCCACGTGGATCACATGCTGGTCTCGGACGGTTTGTCTTCGGTTTCGGTATTCGCAGCGCAGATTCATCCTGCCAATCCAGGCCTCCAGGGGCAGTCGCATATCGGTGCGGTGCATGCCTATGGTCGCAATCTGGACGGTTATCACATCACCGTGGTGGGCGAGGCCCCGGCCCGTACTGTGCAGATGATCGGTAATGCCATTGCGCTACCCGCGACAGCCAGCCCTGAGGATGTGCAGGCCCGGCCGCAGTTGACGGCACCGGTCGCTGCGGCTCCATCCGCTGCCGCAGTCTCCATACGCTGATCGTACGGCTTGCGCGCAGCGGGGCTGCGTGCTCAACTTCGCACCTCCGACGCGCCGCCCGTGCGGAAATGGTCTGCGGGCGGGCCTCAGTGGTTATTTTTACGGAGTGATCAATGAAGCGTAGTGCCTTGACGGCCCGCAGCCATCTGTCGGTGCTTGCCCTGGCGCTGGTGTTGGTGGCGTGTGGACGCTCGCGTGCGCCGCTGCCGGATTTTGCCGACCTGGTCGCTCGGGTCAGCCCCTCAGTGGTCAATATCAGTGCGATCGGTGACGACACCGACCCGCAGCCGGCACAGCAGGCCCCGTCGACCGCGCCGGGCGACGACACCCCGGACTGGTTGCGCAAGTATCTGCAGCATCACGACCACTCCAAAGGCGGCAGTTCCGGCGGAGGCAGCAGCGACGATGATGGCGGTGCCGACGGCGGCGAGCCCTACGGTGGCAACCAGGCGCGATCGTTGGGGTCGGGCTTCATCCTGTCCTCGGACGGCTACATCCTCACCAACGAGCACGTCATCGACAAGGCTCGCAAGGTGATCGTGCGGCTGTCCGACGGTCGCCAGATGGCGGCGAAAGTGATCGGTGACGATCGCCGCAGCGATCTGGCGCTGCTCAAGATCGACGCCGGCAACCTGCCGGCGGTGAAGATCGCCGATATCGGCAAGCAGCGCGTCGGCGAATGGGTGCTGGCGATCGGCTCGCCGTTTGGATTCGATCATTCCGTAACCGTCGGCATCGTCTCGGCCAAGGGCCGCAGTCTCGACACCGCGCAGTACGTACCGTTCATCCAGACCGACGCAGCGATCAACCCCGGCAATTCCGGCGGGCCGTTATTTAATCTGCAGGGACAGGTGGTCGGCGTCAATTCACAGATTTACAGTCAGACCGGCGGCTTCATCGGCTTGGCATTCGCCGTCCCCATCGATGTCGCGATCAAGGTTGCGCACCAACTCAAGGCCACCGGGCATGTCCGGCGCGGCTGGCTCGGGGTGATGGTGCAGGAAGTCACGCGTGAGCTGGCGGCATCGTTCAAACTGGCGGTGCCACGCGGCGCATTGGTGGCACGCGTTTTGCCGGACTCTCCGGCGGCGCAGTCTGGTCTGCGGGTGGGAGATGTAATTCTGTCGTTCAACGGGATCGCACTGCGCAGTTCGCGTGCTCTGCCGCCGTTAGTCGGCAGCGCCGATCCCGATCAAACGGTCGATCTCAAGCTGCTGCGCGATGGCAAGGTGGTCACGCTGAAAGTCCAGCTCGGGGTATTGAGCAGCGATTCCGCGAAGGCCGACAGCACCGAGACGCCAGATCAGTCGGCTCCGCCAGCCACCGGAATCCTGCCGGCACGCCCGGATCTGGAGTTACAGATGCGCGCGCTGACGCCGGACGAGAAATCTGCCGGCAAACTTAACAGCGGTGTCGTCATCACGGCCGTCGGCTCCGGGCCGGCACAGGATGCCGGGTTGCAGCCGGGTGATGTGCTGCTGACGCTGGCCGGGCAAAAAGTCGATTCACCGCAACGTTTCAGTGAATTGTTGAGTCGGTTGACGCCGGGTCGTACCGTGCCGGTGCTGGTGCAGCGGCAGAGCGGCCCGTTGTTTCTGGCGTTGACGGTTCCCGCGCGCCGATGATGGCGGCGACGAGTCCGCCCCGTCTGTTGCTGTTGTCGCGGCCTGGGTGCGGCCTGTGTGCGGAACTAGCCGAAGATCTGGAAACCGCGTTCGGCGCCGATGCCTGTGTACTGGAGCAGGTCGATGTCGACAGCCGTGAGGACTGGCGCCAGCGTTGGGGTCTGCTGATCCCGGTATTGCTGGACGACGACGGCAAGCCGTTGAGCGTGACCCGGCTGAACCTCTCCACCGTGGCCGCGGCGCTGGGGCGATCACCCCGGCGCAGTTATTGATCCGGCCCGCAAATACCATAAAATTTAAACCGTGGTCAGATGATTGTTATAGCTTGATTGATAGCCCCGCAGGGCCGGATCAATAACCAAACAATGCTCTGTTCTATTGATGCGGCCAGCGCAAACCTTGCAAGTGGAGCAGGCATTCCAATCACCTCGAACAATCGAACTGTTTACGGGTCGCATCAATAAGGCCGCTATAATCGCGCCTTTCGCTCCTCCGCCGTTCCTACGGCCATCGCCTTCGCGCATGACGCAGCCCGACTCCCAACAAATCGTACCGGGCACGGTGCCCGATCTGCGCCCAGAGCAGCAGTTGATCCGCAATTTCTCGATCATCGCGCATATCGATCACGGCAAGTCGACGCTGGCCGATCGCTTCATTCATCTGTGCGGGGGGTTGACCACCCGCGAGATGCAGGCGCAGGTGCTGGACAATAATCCGATCGAGCGCGAACGCGGCATCACCATCAAGGCGCAAGCGGTGCGGCTGCACTACGCCGCGCAGGACGGCCAGACCTACCAGCTCAATCTGATCGACACCCCCGGGCATGTCGATTTTTCCTACGAAGTGAGCCGCTCACTGGCCGCCTGCGAAGGCGCGCTGCTGGTGGTGGACGTCAGCCAGGGCGTTGAGGCGCAGAGCGTGGCCAATTGCTACACCGCCATCGAGCAGAATCTGGAAGTACTGCCGGTACTCAACAAGATCGACCTGCCCGCCGCCGAACCGGATCGGGTGGCGCAAGAGATCGAGGACATCATCGGCATCGCCGCGCGCGATGCGATACGGATTTCCGCCAAGACCGGCGTCGGCGTACCCGACGTGCTCGAAGCCATCGTCCATAAACTGCCGCCGCCCAACGGCAACCCGGACGGCCCTTTACAGGCGTTGATCGTCGACTCCTGGTTCGACAACTATCTCGGCGTGGTGTCGCTGATCCGCGTGATGCACGGCCGCGTGGCCAAGGGCATGCGTATCCGTGTGATGGCCACCGGTCGCGATCACGAAGTGACGCTGCTGGGCGTGCATGCGCCCAAGCGGATTGAACTGCCGGCGCTGGAGTGCGGCGAGGTTGGGTTTCTGGTGGCCGGCATCAAGGAGATCGACGGCGCGCCGGTGGGCGACACTCTGACCGCCGCCGCACGACCTTGCCCCAAGCGCCTGCCGGGGTTCAAGCAGGTGCAGCCGCGGGTGTTCGCCGGCCTGTTTCCGGTGGATTCCGAGGATTTCGAGAATTTCCGTGAAGCGCTGTCCAAGTTGCGCCTCAACGATGCTGCGCTGGCCTACGAGCCGGAGAATTCCACCGCGCTGGGATTTGGTTTCCGCATTGGCTTTCTCGGCCTGCTGCACATGGAGATTGTGCAGGAGCGGCTGGAGCGTGAATATCATCTGAACCTCATCACCACTGCGCCGTCGGTGGTTTATGAACTGCAGATGCGCAACGGCGAGACGCGCCACATCGACAACCCGGCGGAACTTCCGGATGCCGGCGAGTACCAAGAGTTGCGTGAACCCATCATACTGTGCCGGTTGTTGATGCCGCAGACCAGCGTCGGCGTGGTGATGCAGCTGTGCATGGAAAAGCGCGGCGTGCAGCGGCAGATGCGCTATCACGGTAATCAGGTGCAGATGGAAATGGAGCTGCCGATGTCGGAAGTGGTGACGGATTTCTTTGATCGCCTGAAGAGTGTTTCGCGTGGTTATGCCAGTTTCGAGTACGAATTTTTGCGTTTTCAGGCGGCCCCGCTGGTGCGGCTGGATGTGCTGATCAACGGCGATGCGGTGGACGCGCTGGCCTGCATCATCCATCGCGATACCGCCCAGTCGCGTGGGCGCGCGCTGGTCGAACGCATGCAGGAAGTGATTCCACGGCAGATGTTCGACGTGGCGATCCAGGCCGCGATCGGCGCCAAGATCATCGCCCGTTCCAACGTCAAAGCCTTGCGCAAAAACGTGTTGGCCAAGTGTTACGGGGGCGATATCAGCCGCAAGCGCAAGCTGCTGGAGAAACAAAAGGAAGGCAAGAAACGCATGAAACGGGTCGGCTCGGTGGAGATCCCGCAGGAAGCCTTCCTCGCCGTGCTCGGCATCGAGCGCAAGAGCTGAAGCGTCCAGACGTGCTGCATACGGAGTAAAGCAGATGTGGTTCAACACAATTCTGGTCCTGGCGACCGCGATCACCGGCATCGTCTGGCTACTGGACTGGTTCTGGCTGCGCCGGCGCCGTACCGAAGACGCCAAACCCAACATCGTGATCGATTTCTGCGTCAGCCTGTTCCCGGTGATCTTTCTGGTGTTCATCGTGCGCTCGTTTATAGTCGAGCCGTTCCGCATTCCGTCCGGTTCGATGATCCCGACGCTGCATGTCGGCGATTTCATTCTGGTCGACAAGTTTGCCTACGGTCTGCGCTGTCCGATCGGTAGATGTCGGTTGATCGGTAACGGAGTGCCGCACCGCGGCGACGTGGCGGTGTTCGCCTATCCCGGCAATCCGAGTCTGGCGCACGACCCCAATCTCGGCGAAGATTTCATCAAGCGCATCGTCGCCGTGCCGGGTGATCACGTCGCCTACGTCGACAAGGTGCTGAGCATCAACGGCGAGCCGGCGAAAATCCAGCCGGACGGCGACTATCCGATGTCGGATGGCGACTACCGGCGCGAGCTCGAGACCCTCAGTGGGGTCAAGCACAGCATCATTCTCAATCCGGATCGACCGCCGCAGGATTTTGAATTCATCGTACCGCTCGGGCAATACTTCGCCATGGGCGATAACCGGGACGGTTCCTATGACAGCCGCTACTGGGGCACGGTGCCCGATGCGGACCTGCTCGGCAAGGCGTTTTTCATCTGGATGAGCTGGAACGAGACCACCTTCCGCCCGGTGTTCAAGCGCTTCGGCATGGTTATCCACTAAGATAAGCCGTTCCAGGGAGGCCTGAGGGGGTCCAGCCATGCGCATGCAATCCTTCCGCAGCCGTCAATACGGCGCCGGTCTGTGGGGCACGCTGTTCATCCTCGCGGTGATCGCTTTCGTCGCGCTGTTGATGGTAAAAGTGGTGCCGATCTATCTCAACCAGATGAAAGTGGCCGCCGCCGTCAAGGAAGTGGCGCAGGATCCGAACATCGGTAGTCATGCTTCTCCGCATGTGATTTACGATATCCTGCAGCGACACTGGGATATTGATGATATCGAAGACATCCAGCCCAAGGATATCGCCATCACCCGCAGCAATGTCGGGGAGACCCTGTCCTACGACTACGAGGCGAGACGACATCTGTTCTATAACATCTACATCGTCGTTGATTTTGAAGGGCAACAGACGCTGCGCGGTGGAAGTTGAGTCCCTCGTCTTTGCCTCCGGAGATCGCCAGGCTGGCGCGACGGCTGGGCCACGTGTTCAACGACGCGAATCTGTTGCTGCAGGCCTGCAGCCATCGCAGCTTTGGTCCACCGCATAACGAGCGGCTGGAGTTCCTCGGTGACGGGCTGCTGAATTTCGTCATCGGCTCTGCCCTGTACACGCTACGCCCAGGTGCCAACGAGGGCGATCTTTCACGCCTGCGTGCCAGTTTGGTGCGGGAAGAAACACTGGCACAACTGGCGCGGGGTCTCGATCTCGGCAATGCCTTGCGGCTGGGAGTGGGGGAGCTGCGCAGCGGCGGATTCCGACGTGATTCGATTCTCGCCGATGCACTCGAAGCCCTGTTCGGTGCGATCCATCAGGATGGCGGCTTCGAGGCCGCGCGTGAGGCCTGTCTGCGTCTTTATCAACCGTTGCTGTCGGCATTGCCCGATGCGCGCAGCCTCAAGGACGCCAAGACACGCCTGCAGGAGCACCTGCAGGGCGATGGTCGGCCTTTGCCGCAATACGAGGTGCTGGACGAATCCGGCCCGCCGCACCATCGCCGCTTCAACGTCTGCTGCACGCTGCAGGACGGGGAGCATCGCAGCGAAGCCGTCGGCAACAGCCGCAAGCTGGCCGAGCAGGACGCCGCAGCGATGATGCTGGAACTGCTGGAGCCGTCCCATGCGTAGTGGCATCGTCGCGGTCGCGGGTCGGCCCAACGTCGGGAAATCCAGTCTCGTCAACGCGCTGGTCGGGCGCAAAGTCAGCATCGTCGCGCCCAAACCGCAGACCACGCGACACCGTATTCAATGTGTGATGCATCACGCCGGCGACCAGGTGGTGTTCGTCGATACGCCGGGCCTGCATCGTCAGGCCAAGCGCGCGCTCAATCGCTACATGAACGAAGCTGCCAGCGGCGCGCTCGCCGACGCCGACCTGATCCTGTTCGTGATCGAAGCCGGTCGCTGGACCGACGAGGATGAGGCTGTGCTGGCGCGCCTGAAGAACGCGACTGCGCCGGTGGCGTTGGTGCTCAACAAGGTTGATAAAGCCGACAACAAAAACACACTGCTGCCGCTGATCGAGCACTTCGGTAAACTGCACGATTTCAGCTTCATCATGCCGTTTTCCGCGACTCAGGGCGATAATCGCGAAGCCTTGGTGCAGGAGCTGCTGAACCGCATGCCCGAGGGGCCGCCGTTGTATCCGCCCGGCCAGATCAGCGATCGCGATGCCGGCTTCATGATCGCCGAAATGATCCGTGAAAAACTGATTCGCGCACTGGGACAGGAGTTGCCCTATGCCATCGCCGTCAGCCTCGACAAGCTCGAGCGCGAAGGTGCATTGGTCAAGGCCGAAGCGGTGATCTGGGTGGAGCGAGAGGGACAGAAGAAGATCGTCATCGGTGAGCAGGGCGTCATGCTCAAACGCGTGGGTTCGGCGGCCCGGCGCGAACTGGAAGCGTTGTACGGCGGCCGCTTCTACCTGCGCCTGTGGGTCAAGGTCAAGGACAATTGGACCGATGATTCGTCGGCATTGAAACGCTTCGGTTACAGCGACTGATGGTTGCACAGGTCGACTTCGAGCCGGCCTATCTGTTGCAGCAGCGGCCATATCGTGAGACCAGCCGCTTGCTGGAGATATTCTGCGCAACGCATGGCCGGGTCGGTCTGGTGGCACGCGGCGTACGCAGTGCCCGATCGAAGTTGCGCGGCGTGTTGCAACCGTTCCGGCCATTGCTGCTGTCCTGGCGCGACAGTGGCGAGTTGGGCACGCTGACCGGCGCCGAAACGAATGGCGCTCCGTTGATATTGACCGGTGAGCGCGTGTTTCACGGCTGGTATCTCAACGAACTGCTGCTGCGTCTGCTACAACGCCGCGATCCGCATGCGGCACTGTATCCGCTGTATGCGCAGGCGCTGGAGACTTTATCCGGCGTCGGCGGTGAAGCGGCGCTGCGGCGCTTCGAGAAGCGCCTGCTGGAGCAGATCGGTTATGGGTTGCAGTTGCCGGAGACGCTCGATGCCAACTCGCGCTACCGCTACGACCCGGAACACGGAACGGAACCGGCGACTGCGCATGTGCAAGGCACGGTGCCGGGGGCGGCTCTGATTGCGCTGCGCGACGAATGCTTTGATGCCGCCGATACACGCAGCGAAGTGCGCAGGCTGTTGCGTACCGCAATCGATCGCCAGCTCGGCGGCCGCGAACTGAAAACCCGGCGGCTCCTGCGTGAGATGCGTCGCAAGCTCGGCTAGCGTAAGCGCCGCCTCACTTCGCAAGCGCGGCACGCAGGTCTTCGATCAGATCGTCGATATGCTCGATCCCGACCGAGATGCGAACCAGGTCCTCCGGTGCGGTCGAGCCGGGGCCTTCGCTGCTGGCGCGGTGCTCGATTAGACTTTCCACGCCACCGAGACTGGTGGCGCGTGTGAACAGTTGGACCTTCGACACCATGCGCAGTGCGGCGGCCTTGCCGCCGCGCGGACGCACTGACAAAACCGCGCCGAAGCCGCGCATCTGCAGGCGGGCCAGAGCGTGCCCCGGATGATCTGGCAGGCCCGGATAGTGCACACGCTCGATCGCCGGGTGCGCGGCCAGAAATTCGGCGAGTGCCTGGGCATTGGCGGCTTGGCTGCGGATGCGCAGGGGCAGGGTTGCCAGCGAGCGCAGCAGCAGCCAGCAGTCGAACGGCGCAGGAATGCTGCCGGCGGTGATCTGGTGCCTGCGGATGCGTTGGGTCAGCGGCGTGTCCGCACGCGCGACCACGGCGCCGCCGATGACGTCACTGTGCCCGCCGAAATATTTGCTCGATGAATGCACGGCGTAGTCGGCCCCCAGCGCCAGTGGGCTCTGCAGAATCGGCGTGGCGAAAGTGTTGTCCACTGCCAACGCTGCGCCGGCCGCGTGTGCGATATCGGCCAGCGCCGCGATGTCGCTGACTTCCAGCAGCGGATTCGAGGGTGTTTCGGCCCACAGCAGGCGGGTGGCGGACGTCGTGGCCGCGCGTACCGCATCGAGATCGGTGAAATCGACGTAGTCGATCCGCAGTCCCCAATGCTTCAACTCGTTGTTCAGCAGTAGCCGGTTGCCGACATAGAGATCCAGCGGTGCGATGACGTGATCGCCGGGGCGCAGTGCGAATAGCACCGCCGCCGATGCCGCGACTCCGGCGGAGAAGGCCATCGCTGCAACGCCGCCTTCCAGTTGCGCCAGGCAGCTTTCCAACGCGTGCCGGTTGGGATTGTCCACGCGCGCGTAGTTGTAGTCGCCGAGTGGCTGCCCATCGGCATTGCGGGCGAAGACGGTGGACACGGTGATGCCGGGCGCCACTGCGCCGCTGGCGGGATCGGGTTTGCGGCCAGCATGGACCGCCAAAGTTTCAAAATGCATGTTGTAGCGTCGTATCAAGGGCCGGTTTCACACCAGTTTATTGATTTGCTCGCAGTCGTGCCGGCACGGCATCCAGTTTTACTGTTGCAATATGAACGAAACTTACATTTTACCAATGGCCTGCGGCGTATAACGGCCTGCAGGTGGGGTATCGGTTGGCATGGGTTGCCGGTTGCCAGTCAGGCAGCCTGGGCGCGTACTTCGATGATGCGCTGGTAGGCACTGGTGATCTCGCGGGTTTTCTGCTCGGCCATCTCGCGCATGCTTTCGGGTAAACCCTTGGCGGCGAGCTTGTCGGGATGGTTCTGACTCATCAGGCGTCGATAAGCCTTTTTCAGGTCTGCATCCGATACCGTAGGAGGCACCCCCAACACCGCATAAGCGTCTTCCATGGTCGGGCCGGATTGAGGCCTGGCTCCGTATCCGCGGCCCGCGCCGCCACGCACCATCGCTTCGAGCTGCTCGATCTCCGCGGCCGACATGCCGACCACGACTGGCGCGGGCAAAGGCGGCAACTTCCGCATCGAGGTCAAAACCGGGTTCCTTGCCGCGATTGAAGGCGCGTTTGGCCGATTCACGAACTTTGCCGGACAGGTGCAACTGGTCAAAGATGCGCTCGGCCGCGCGGATCTCGTCGCTGGAGACCTGCCCATCGGCCTTGCAAACGGCTCCCATCACCGCGAAGGTCGAATCCACGAACTGGTGCTGCAGGCCCTGGATCTTCCCCGCCGTGAATTTCAGCACGGAACGGCCCAGCAGGCGCGGCAGGAAATAGGCGAGCAGGCCACCGATAATCAGCCCATCCCAGCGGCCGATCATGTAACCAATGAGGGCACCGATCAATACGAACATATTCATGCCCCAATTTTAGCGTGACTTGACGTCCGACCGCCCATTTTCGCCGCCGCACCGACAAGCCGTTGCGCCAGCGCCAGTAATTTGGCGAGATTATTCCTTGAGGAAAACCCCCGGCTTTGCCGGGGGACTCCCCGTGGTTTGACCTGTGCGACGGTCATCGTGAGCCTTCGATCTCTGCCAAGAGACG